>ERZ835051.892-NODE-892-length-33427-cov-4.821257_pt1 | contig 33427 bp, 30 predicted proteins | sample MGYA00519575_ERZ835051 | MGnify/ENA primary metagenome ERZ835051 (study PRJEB31850, sample SAMEA3708769) | human gut metagenome | biome: human gut; feature: human-associated habitat; material: faeces | place: China | collected 2014 ... | reverse complement strand
TAGTCTTCCGTATGGAATTTAAGTTTACGTGCGGAATTTACTTTTTCACTCAAGCAAAAAATTACATTTCTTTTTTGTCTGTTTTTCAGATTGAAAAATCAGATCATACCTTCTTTGATCACATTATGATCGCGCAGTACTTTTTCAATGACAGTTCCTTTTACCACACGGAGCAATGGTTTCTTCAATGCGTTTAACGGTCCCGGCAATGAGATTTCAAGCGGAGACTTTCCGTCCATGAGTTTTACACTGCTGTCTAAGAGTTCGCGGATATCATAAACACTTCCCCAGACCTCAGGCACACCACGGTCTACACCAAGCAATCCATAAACAGCTTCCATTGCAGTTCTCACAGAATACTCTGTTGTGAATACGGTATCTCTCGGAGTCTCTGCAAACTGTCCTAAGAATGCGAAGTTCACGCAGCCGTCCGGGATAACATCCGGTCTGTCGCCTTTGGTTCTCGGCATAAAGAATGCTGTGATATATGGCATCATAGTTGGAACACAGATGGCGCTGTGTTCAGCAAGCTCTCCGATTTTTTCTGTCGGAACGCCCAGATGATAAAGCCACTCTTCTGTGATCTCTTTTCCGGTACATTCTTTCATTGGTTTCTTAATATAATCGCCCGGTACATCGGTAAATAATCCATAAACCCATACGCAGACCTGATTTTTATCCTGCTCTTTGAACTGTCCCTGACGGTTGATCGTCCAGCTTAACAGCCAGCTGGAATCCTGGCAGCTCACGATACCACCTGTCACAACTTTTCCGGTTCTCGGATCTCTCTTACAGATATTCATAATATAAGGAATGATCTTATCATCTAATGTTGTGACGGTTGCAGATTCCCAGTTTGTTTTTGCAATATCAGAGCAGAATTTCTCCGGGTGTCCGAAGGACGGATCCTGTTTTGCAATATTTTTCCATAAATTCCAGCAGCCGCTTGTACGAACCTCTGCATCACCGTTTGGCGCATGATTCTGGTCTCCGTAAATAGTTCCCTCGGTACAGCTTCCGTTTGTGACAAATACGAGATCGTTTTCCGTTAATGTGATGCCCTCTTCCACACCTTTTACCTTGCACTCGATTGTTTTTGCCACTTTCTTTCCATCTTTGATTTCAAAAATAACGTTGGTCACTTCTGTATTAAACTGGAAATCAACACCTGCTTCCTCCAGATATTTCTGCATCGGAAGGATCAGTGATTCATACTGATTGTATTTTGTGAATTTCAGTGCTGAGAAATCCGGCAGTCCTGCGATATGATGAATAAAACGCTGGAAATAAAGTTTCATTTCCAATGCGCTGTGCCAGTTTTCAAATGCAAACATGGTTCTCCAATACAGCCAGAATGTGGAATCAAACACCTCATCATCAAATACATCCTCGATCGTCTTATCGTAAAGATCCTCGTCTTTTGTCATGAAAAGTTTCATGATCTCCATGCAGCCTTTCTGACTTAAGTTAAATTTCCCATCGGTGTGCGCATCTTTTCCCTGTTTTTCCGTTGCACGGCAAAGAGAATAGTTTGGATCTTCTTTATTTAACCAGTAATACTCATCCAGAACGGAGACTCCCGGCGTCTCAATGGATGGAATGCTCCGGAATAAATCCCACAGACACTCAAAATGATTTTCCATCTCACGTCCGCCACGCATTACATAACCTCTGGTCGCATCATAAATGCCATCACATGCTCCACCTGCAATGTCCATTGCCTCTAAAATATGGATGTGATCTCCCGGCATCTGTCCATCTCTTACCAGAAAGCAGGCTGCTGCCAGAGAAGCAAGGCCGCTTCCTACTATATATGCACTTTTTTCGTCAACCCCCTGCGGTTTCTTTGGTCTTGCAAAAGCTTCATAGTTACCGTTGGTATAATAAATGCCTTTGCTGTTTTTTTCATTTTTTCCGCGCTCTGTATTGCGGTATTCCTGCTCAGGTGCATTTGCTGCCGCTTTTTTCACCTCATTTTTGACGTTATTCTTATGATTCTTTGCGGCAAGTGCCACGGCTCCTGCTCCTGCTGCAAGTGCAGCTACTCCAAGTCCAATGTTTTTCTTTTCCATGGTTCATTTCTCCTTTCATCGATCCTCTTTTTTAGGCGTTTGCGAAACTCTTCATAATCTTCTTTCAATTGTTCAAAATTAACAAAATTTTCGAAAACACGCTTTCGCTACGTGTCGCTGGTAACGGTACTAAGAAGCCAGTCACAACGATTGTTGTACCTGCCTTCAAGTACCGACCGCTCCCCAGTGTTTTCTCAAGCTTTTGTTATTTTTTCACAATTCAATTTAGGTTTCTAGGAGTTTCGCAATTGTCTAATCTGTTTTTTGATGTCTCTATGATAGCTTGCCCCAAAATGATTGCCAATTTACAAAAAAGGTGAAATGATAAAAATTTTATCACTTCACCTTTTTTGTAAAAAATCCTATGGGTGTCTGCGAAACGCCCCATAATATTCTTTCAATTGCTCAAATCTTCTTTATCGCAAATTACATTTTTTCCTTCACCTGTTCAAAATTACGGATGGAATTGGCAATATTGCCATGCAACGTCACTGCGAGCAGATCTACGATCTTCTGATAATCCTCTTTCATTCCGCGGTCGATCCAGTCTAACATGATTCCGACAAAACCGTATTTGTAAAAATCTGCAATAAACTGTTTATCTGTTTCCGGCAGATGATCTCTGGAACATTTTTCCTCGACAACATCCGCAATCAGCTGGTATGTCAGTTTGTATAGAAAGCTCTCGATTTTTTCACGGTTCACCGAATGATAGACGTTCATAATAAACGGCTTGTTTTCCAGTACTGCCTCAAAGATCTGGGCAAACCCCTCCTGCCAGGTATCGTAAGTTTTCTTATCCCGAAGGGCTTTTTTGCCGTCTTCCACACATGCCCACTCCACCAGATCATAGATATCCTTGAAATGATAGTAAAATGCCATACGGCTGATCCCACAGTCCTCTGTCAGATCTGCGATGGTGATCTTATCAAAAGGTTTCTTTTTCAAAAGTTCTTTCAATGACGCTTCCAATGCAATTTTGGTTGTATTCAATATCTGCTTCTCCTGTTTTTCGCTTGCTTTATGAGTTCCATTTTATCTGCGTTCTTCGGTTTGGTAAAGCCTTTCCGTGATTCTTTCATAAAAATTTCAGAGACATTTTATAATTTTTTATTCTTGACAGAAAATGTTAGCAGACTTACAATTTTTCTGGTTTCAAATGATTCACAATTTCTGATGTACAATTTGATATTATAAATGAAAATACAGACATTTTGACACCTGAATTTTATAAAAAAGGAGTTTATCAACATGACACAGAAAAAACAAATGACAAATCCACTTGGTACCGATAGAATTTCCACGCTGGTGGCACGTTTTGCTGTTCCAAGCATTATCGCAATGCTTGTCAGCGCAGTTTACAATATCGCTGACCAGCTTTTTATCGGAAATGCAGTCGGCACGCTCGGAAATGCTGCAACCAATATCGCCTTTCCGCTCTCTATGCTCTGCACTTCGCTGGCATTGCTTTTTGGGATCGGTGGAGCAGCAAGCTTTAACCTTCATATGGGAGCAGGGCGAAAAGAGGAAGCTCCTTATTATATCGGCAACTCCATCACTATGCTGCTCTCACTCGGATTTCTTTTACTGCTTATCACCGAACTGTTTTTAAATCCGCTGTTAGTGCTCTTTGGTTCCCCGGCAGATGTGCTCCCACTGGCAGAGCAATATGTCCGCGTCACAGCGGTCGGTTTTCCATTTCTGATCTTAACCATCGGAAGCGGTCACCTGATACGTGCGGACGGCAACCCGAAAATGGCAATGTTTGTCACGGTTTCAGGCGCTGTCATTAATATCGTCTTAGACGCACTGTTCGTATTCGGTTTTCAATGGGGAATGTACGGCGCTGCGTGGGCGACTGTCATCGGGCAGATCATCTCTGCTGTGATTGCAATCCGGTACCTCATGCATTACCGCACTGTAACATTAGAAAAACAGCATTTTATTCCTTCCGGGAAAGTTCTCGCACAGATCTGTTCCCTCGGCATGTCCTCAGGCATTAACCAGATTGCCATGATGATCGTGCAGATTGTCATGAACAACCTGTTAAAACACTACGGCGCACAGTCCGTTTACGGCGAATCCATCCCGATTGCCTGTGCCGGAATTGTCATGAAGGTAAACCAGCTTTATTTTTCTATTATTATCGGACTGTCCCAGGGCAGCCAGCCAATTGAAAGTTTTAATTACGGTGCAAAACAGTACAAACGGGTGAAGGACGCTTTCCTTCTCGCAGCGTCAGTCGGTGCGGTTGTATCCATTATTTCCTTTTTGCTGTTCCAGCTTTTCCCGAGACAGATCCTCGGTCTGTTCGGAAGTGGAAGCGAAGAATATTTTGAGTTCGGTGTCAACTATTTCCGAGCCTTCCTGTTCTTCACCTGGTTAAACTTTTTGCAGCCGATCTCCTCGATGTTTTTCAGTTCCATCGGAAAAGCGTACAAGGGAACTTTCCTCTCCCTGACCAGACAGATCATGTTCCTGCTGCCGCTTATCGTTGCACTGCCGCATTTTTTCGGCATTATGGGCGTACTTTATGCAGGACCGATCGCCGACCTTCTGTCCTTTGCAGTCGGTCTTAGCATGGTGATCGTTGAATTCAAACATATTAATAAGCTGGAAGCTGAACTGGCTTAATATTATCCTTTACCCCAACACCTTCTCCAGCTCCTCCACAACGATCTTAAGAGCTTTGATCCGGGCATATTTCTTGTCGACAGACTCTAAAATATGCCACGGAGCATAGGAGGTGCTGGTCTTTTGGATCATCTCATTGACCGCTGTCTCATACGCATCCCATTTGTCACGGTTACGCCAGTCCTCGTCTGTGATTTTCCACTGTTTTTCCGGTGTATTCTGTCTCTCATTAAAACGCTCAAGCTGCGTATCTTTGTCGATCTGCACCCAGAATTTAATGATCACAGCACCCCAGTCGTGAAGTTCTTTTTCAAATTCGTTGATCTCATTGTAAGCACGCATCCAGTCATTTTCACTGCAAAATCCCTCCAGACGCTCCACCATCACTCTTCCGTACCATGTGCGGTCAAAAATAGCGATATGTCCTGTTTTCGGCAGTCTCGTCCAGAAACGCCACAGGTAATGTCTTGCTTTCTCATGAGGTTCCGGGCTTGCGATCGGATGAACTTCGTAACCGCGCGGATCAAGTGCTCCTGCAATCCGCTTGATGTTGCCGCCTTTTCCTGCTGCATCCCAGCCCTCATAAGCGATGATGACCGGTACTTTTTTCCGGTAAAGACGGTTGTGCAGTTCTCCAAGCCGATTCTGCAATTCTTTCAGTTCTTTGCGGTACTCGTCCGTCTCAATCTCTTTGTCTAACGGCACTTCTGACAAAAGCGGCATTGGGACTAACGGGAAAACATTCTGCAAAAGAGGCACTGCCAGTTTCTGATTACTCAACGCAATCTCGATTCCCTGTGTCAATGTCTCTAAAACCTGAAGTTCCGTCCATTTTCTTGACTTTGCATCAATAATGTACCACGGCGCAGACGGCATATTTGTGTTTTTCATATAGGAAGAAAATGCCTCTTCGCACTTCTCATAATGCCGGTTCTGCCAGAGATCATTTTTGCTGACACGCCAGACCGTATCTTTTTCATGCTCTAAATGTTCGATCCGTTTTGCCTGTTCTTTCTCCGGGATATGCAGGAAAAATTTCATGACCAGATAACCGTTATCTGTAAGCTGGCGCTCAAAACGTCTCACACTCTCGATTCTTTTTGCGTAATCCTCATCGGAAAGTTTTCCGTGCAGCTCGTCTTTTACGATCTCATCCATCCAGCCCGAATCGAGAAATACGAATTTTCCTTCTTCCGGAATTCGTTTGAAATAGCGGTATAAAAATGGTTTTCGACGCTCTTCCTCACTCTTTTCTCCCATTGATTCCACCTTGAAGAAACGTGGATCAATATTCTGGATTACCTGACCGATCACGGAACCTTTTCCGGCAGTTCCCCAGCCTTCCATGAGCACAAGTACCGGTATCTTCTGCTCTTTGATCAAAAGCTGCTGTTTTGCCAGCTTTTCTTTTGCAGCGGCAAGGCGCGCTTTGATTTCTTCCTCATCCGGTTTTTCCATTGCTTTCCATTCCTGAAGCATAAAAAATCCCCCTTCTCTTACACTTTTTCATCATCAATCCATATCTCCGCGATCACGTTCCGAAAATACACGGATCTCTGCCTGTTACTCTGTTGTCATTCTTCTTTTAGTTTCTCTCAAAATTCCCGAAACATCAAGGCATTTTCACACTTTTTATATTTTTTTCAGAATTTGACAGTTTTATTCTTGTGCCTATATTTTCGTATACTTGTTTTCTTTTATAAGCGTTTCTTATGAATCAGTTTTTTCTCCCTATTTTTTTGCATAAATGCAGGAAAACAGGAAAAACCTCCTTGCAATTTGTATTCTTACACGATATAGTTGAATCAACAATTTCGAGATGAAGTTTGCAGGAAAACGACGCAAGTCTACCGAAGGAGTAACACTCTCAGGTGCCGGTCATACCGGTGCAACTGTAAATGGATCGACTCTCTGGAGACACCCGGATGAACCGGGGGCCGAAGGTGCAACATACGTTTTCGTATGAATCTCTCAGGCAAGCGGACAGAGAAGATATCTTAATTGCACACATAAGATTTCATTTTATATGAAGTTTTCTGATTATGTATCTTCCTATCCCATATATTTTTATATGGGATATTTTTCTGTCAGTTCATCCTGTTTCCGGTCATCATCCCATTTTCATTGCAAGATATTTTTCTGTGATACTGCATGCACTCGATGTATATATTGAAAGAAAGATAGAGGATTAGAAACATGTGGAGTGTAATTAATGATTTTCTTGTCAATGTTGACAATTTTGTCTGGGGTGTGCCATTAATGGTGCTGATCATGGCGGGTGGTCTGCTGCTTACGGTGCGCCTCGGTCTGTTACAGATCCGGAAGCTTCCCCTTGCGCTGAAATGGATGATCCAGAATGAGGAAGAGGCAGAAGGCGAAATTTCCAGTTTTGCAGCTCTCTGTACTGCTCTGAGCGCAACGATCGGTACCGGTAATATCGTTGGTGTTGCAACCGCTGTCTGCGCCGGCGGTCCGGGCGCTCTGTTCTGGATGGTCGCAGCCGCTTTTCTCGGAATGGCTACCAAATATTCCGAAGGACTTTTAGCTGTCAAATACCGTGTCGTTGCTCCTGACGGCCACAGCCTTGGCGGTCCTTTCTATTATATTGAACAGGGAATGGGAAAAAACTGGAAATGGCTTGCGAAGCTTTTTGCATTTTTCGGCGTCTGTGTCGGACTTTTCGGTATCGGAACTTTCAGCCAGGTCAACGGTATCGCAAGTGCGATCAACGGTTTCTTTGATCCGGACAATGCACACTGTGTCAAGATCCTTCCTTTCCTCGGAGAATATTCCTGGTCAGTCGTGATCGCATCCCTGATACTGACGGTCTGTGTCGCAGCCGTATTGATCGGCGGTGTAAAACGGATCGCAAGTGTGAGCCAAATCGTTGTACCATTTATGGCGATCCTTTATTTTGCTTTTGCCATTATCCTGATCATCTGCAATATTACTGAAATTCCTGCAGCTATTAAAGTGATCGTAACCGCTGCTTTCACACCGAAAGCTGTTACCGGCGGTGCTGTCGGAAGTATGTTTGTCGCAATGCAAAAAGGTGTTGCCCGCGGTATTTTCTCAAATGAGGCAGGACTCGGAAGCGCCCCGATCGCAGCAGCTGCTGCACAGACAAAAGAACCTGTCCGTCAGGGACTTGTCAGCATGACCGGAACTTTTATCGACACGATCGTAATCTGTACACTGACCGGACTCTCCATCGTCTTAACAGGCGCATGGCAGGTCGAAGGCTTAGAAGGTGTGGAAGTCACCACTTACGCATTCCAGCAGGGACTTCCTTTCCCTCCGGCCGTGTCCTCTTTTGTATTAATGCTCTGCCTTGTATTTTTTGCATTTACAACAATTCTCGGCTGGGATTATTACAGCGAACGCTGTCTTGAATATTTAAGCGGCGGCAATTTAAAACATGTGAAAGTCTACCGCTGGATTTATATTTTTGCAGTATTTATCGGACCGTATATGACCGTCAGCGCTGTGTGGACGATCGCCGATATTTTCAACGGACTGATGGCTCTGCCAAATATGATCGCACTGTTCGCATTGAGTGGGGTTGTTGTCAAGGAAACAAAGGCGTTTTTTAAGAAACAGAGTTAGCGTTACATTTAGGCAATTGCGAAACTCCTTGTAGGCTTCTTTAAATTGTGAGAAATCAATTTAGGTTTTCATGAGTTTCGCAATTATTTAATGTGTCATATTGTAAACTTAGTTGCAACACAATGATAACGTATAGAAATTTACAATAAATTAATTTCATCTTCTAACTTGCTTATTTTATCCATAACTGTTTCAAAGGACGGAATATCACCGTATAGCATATCCCTCATAGCATCATAATCTGCTGCAAGTGCCTCATAACGGAATTCAGGTGGAGTCAGCTTTAATGTGCCCGGAATAGCTTCTTGATATTTTGCCCAAGCTCTCGGATAAAATTTCATTTTGAAATTCACCACAGTTTTCAATAAATATACTTGTGCGAAAGCTGCATCTTTTACTGATGTCATAGACATACGGTATAGGTCATAATAATGCCTAGAGTATCGTTGCGGCATATCTGAACTTTCTGGTCTATTGGCTTCATGATGTAAGATTGTCGCCTTCTCCCAAAATGTGCGCTCTGGAGCAACTGTCAATATGGAAGTATCTTTTTGCTCAAAAACCTTCGGATAATAAGCCGCTGCGTAAGGTTCGATTTGAGCAATCCTTGCAGGTGTCCATGCTGCCAGTGCACCAATTTCTAAACGGATGACCTGTAATGTTGCAGTATTCAAAAATAGGTGTGGATAAGCGAAAATAACAGTTTGTTTATCTTTTTCATCTATGTAGATATTTGCCTCACAATCAAGTTCACGAGATATTTCTGCTTTAATTTTCGGGCAAAATTGTTCCGCCAGAAAAGCCTCTGCCCGTGCATTGGCTTCTTTGTTGAAAGCATCCTGCTTTGTGTTAGAACGTTTTTCCCAAGGTTCATCTTTACCATACCCCAATATGCGCCAGTCCAAAATCAGATCAATATCCTCAGAAAAACGGCTAATTAGATTAAACGCTTTAGAAAGGCTGGTGCCCCCTTTGAATGTAATTACGTCTTTCCAAGGACTTCGATGAAACAAATAATCCAATGTAAAACAAACCCAAAAATCTTTTTCTACAATTGCATCGTTTAACCCCATTTTATCTGCTGTATTTCGAAACAACTCACGTCGATCATTTTCTGTCAGTCGGGCCACATTTCTCATTGTGTGTTACCTCCACATATTTTTCGTATTGTATCATAAACCCAGTCTGTAGACTCTGTTGCTTCTCTCAGGCAAGCTTGTTTTTCATCATCCGATAATCTTTCCGAAAGAACTTGGATTGTATTTGTAGTCACATTGGATTGCCCTAATGTCTTTAATGCTTGAACGACCAAACTTGTCATATAAGACAATCCTGTAATTTCTTTATTAGTTCTATGTTTAAATTCTAACTTTGTAAAATTCCACTCATAGTTCTTATATGGGCCATCGCTAATGTAAGACCATACCGCTGTTACCTGAGTTGATAACCCTAGTAAGTTAAGTGCTGTATTTCCACATGGTGCAATGCTCCAATGATAACTTCTGGCTAACGCTTTTGCAACTGCATCGGGGTTTACTGCTACATATTCATTAAGTAATCGACTATATTTTGGCTTTTCATAAACGCCTTGTAATATTCTCCTTAGTATTCCATCATTTACAAGACGAAAGATACTTTGACGGATTGTATTCGTATCAGCTATATCTGCAAAATCTGATGTTACAAAAACGGTTCCATCTTTAGCATCCAAAACTCGTTTTCGTATTTCGCTCATATATCCGTTTGCCATTGTTCTTCACCTCTTTTATTTTGTAACGAATATTATATATTATCCGTTACATTTTTACAACTACATAAGAAGATATATTATCAATAAAGATAGCAGTTCATCCTATCGTAACAAGTCCAATCGACAAACTTCATTTGTCTCTGCTGTAATGCGAAGAAGTTTCATATTCACCTTCAAATTTATAAACAGGTTTTTTGTTTTTATTTTATTGTTCTTTTTGTAGGTATAGGTTTTTCAAAAGTACGATTTTAACCGGTATTTGCCAAGTCTGGCGTGGTATTTCTTCTTTTTTTGTGTACCTTTGCACATTATATTATTAAAACAGATTGTCATGACCCCTATATTTATAGCCGGTCCGTGTGTGATTGAATCCGCTGATTTGTTGGACGAGGTGGCGTGCGAGCTGGTTCGGATAAAGCAGAAATTTAATATAGAGATTTACTTTAAGGCTTCTTTTGATAAAGCCAACCGCACTTCGGTGCATTCTTATCGGGGCCCCGGATTGGAGAAGGGTTTGCAGATGTTGGGCGAAGTGCGTGAGAAGCACGGCCTTAAACTTCTGACGGACATTCATGAAAGTTTTCAGGCCGCTCCGGTGGGCGAAGTGGTGGATGTCCTACAGATACCGGCCTTTTTGTGTCGTCAGACCGATTTGTTGGTGGCGGCAGCCCGTACCGGTAAGATTGTCAACATCAAGAAAGCCCAGTTCCTGTCGGGACTTGACATGAAATACCCCGTGGAAAAAGCGCAGGAGAGCGGAGCAAGGGAGATTTGGCTGACCGAGCGCGGCAATATTTACGGTTACAATAACCTGGTGGTGGATTTCCGTAATATTCCGGATATGAAAGCCTTTGTGCCCCGTGTGGTCATGGACTGTACGCACTCCGTACAACGTCCCGGCGCGGCAGGCGGAAAGACTGGCGGAAACCGTGAGTTCGTGCCGGCCATGGCCTTGGCGGCGAAAGCGTTCGGTGCGAACGGATATTTCTTCGAGACGCATCCCGATCCGGAGAAAGCCATGAGCGACGGCCCGAATATGTTGTATCTGAAAGATTTGGAAACCGTAATTGCATCATTGCTATGAGCCGAGTGAAAGATATTGCCGTCAAGTGCTTCCGCGACGAAGCCCAGGCCATTTTGGATTTGATACCTCAGTTGGATGAACATTTCGATGCAGCGGTGGATTTGATGCTCCGTTGTACCGGAAAGGTAATTATAACAGGAGTGGGCAAGAGCGGGCATATCGGTGCCAAGATGGCCGCTACGTTGTCAAGTACGGGAACACCGGCTTTTTTCATCAATCCGTTGGATGTCTTCCATGGCGATTTGGGGGTGATGACGCCCGATGATGTCGTCATAGCTATTTCCAACTCCGGCCAGACCGACGAACTCCTTCGTTTCATTCCTTATTTATTGGAACATCATATTCCTTTGATTGGTATTTCCGGAAATCCCGATTCTTTGTTGGCCAAGTATTCCACGTGTCATTTGGTGGTCAAGGTCAGCCACGAGGCTTGTCCTTTGAATTTGGCACCGACGTCTTCCACTACGGCTACTTTGGCCATGGGTGATGCTTTGGCCTGTGCGCTCATCGAGATGCGTCATTTTCAGGCTAAGGATTTTGCACAGTTCCATCCCGGCGGGACGTTGGGCAAGCGTCTCTTGACCACGGCGCATGACGTGATGCGCAGCAACGACTTGCCGGTCATACCTCCCGGAATGAAGTTGGGCGAGGCCATTATCCATGTGAGCAAGGGAAAGTTGGGATTATGTGTGGCGCAAGTGGATGGTAAGGTTGTCGGATTGATAACGGACGGCGATGTGCGGCGTGCTATGGAAAGTTTGCAGGATAAGTTCTTTAACGTCCCGGTGGAGCAGGTGATGACGCGTACGCCAAAATGCGTGTCGCCGGATACCAAGATTGCCAAGATTCAAGATATTATGCACAATAACAAGATACATACGGTTTTGGTTGTGGATGAAGACCGCCATTTGTTGGGTGTGGTAGACCACTTCAGTTGTATGTTCTGACGGGCGGGTAACGGTATGAATTTCATAAAAAAAGGATAGAATGCCTCGGCTCGGTTCGAGGCGAGGAAGCGATTATGAGTAAGTGGCGTGTCATATTCTGTGGCGTTTTGCTGTCGATAGGGCTTGTGTCTATGGCACAGGCAAGCCTGAGCGATTCTCTTACGGTAGAGGATTTAAAGGAAAACGGTGTGTTGTTTACGCCCCACAACCGCGTGACGTTGTTACCGAGCGGCGCGGAAAAGTTTGAAGACATGTTCAAAGCCATAGAGCAGGCTCGTCATTATATCTATCTGGAATATTTCAATTTCCGTAGTGATTCTATCGGAAAAGCGTTGTTTACCTTATTGGATAAAAAAGTACGCGAAGGGGTTAAGGTCAGGGTGATTTACGATGATTTTGGTAATGTCAGCAACGACCGTCCCTTGCGGAAAAGACATCTAAGGCAATTAAAGAGCCGTCATTTTGAAGTAGTCGTATTCGATCCCATCGTGTTTCCTTGGGTGAACCATGCCTTACATCGTGACCATCGCAAAATTGTGGTTATCGACGATAAGGTGGTGTACACCGGAGGAATGAATGTGGCCGACTATTATATCCATGGCCGTCCGGAGTTCGGTAAATGGAGGGATATGCACATGCGTCTGGAAGGTGATTGTGTACCTCTTTACCGACGTATATTCTGTGAGATGTGGGAGCGTTGTACCGGCGACAAGATAGACAGTTTGGAATACCAGACGGACAGTCTGGCCTTCCAGACCGACTTCCGGGGATTGAAAGAGACGGCCTGTGCGGATTCTTCCGGCGTTCTTTTGGGTGTGGCTAATCGTGAGCCGAAGAGGAGTCCGGCCATTATCCGCAGGAGTTATATAGACGCAATCGACAATGCGCAAAAACGGATACAGATTGTAAACCCCTATTTTACTTTGGTGCCCAGTGTGAAGAAGGCCTTATATCGTGCGTTGAAGCGCGGAGTGAAGCTTGAGGTCATGTTGTCTACCAAATGTGACGTTCCCGTCATGCCCGATGTGGCGGCCTACCATGCCAAAAGGTTGATGAAGCGAGGAGCCGACATTTATTATTATGAAGACGGGTTCCATCACTCGAAAGTCATGATGGTAGACAGTACGTTTTGTACGGTGGGGTCGGCTAATCTGAATAGCAGGAGCTTGAAGTTCGACTATGAAGTGAACGCTTTTATCGTCGATTCCTGTACGACTCGCGAATTACAGTCTATTTTCGAGGCAGACAAATACCATTCTACGTTACTCACTCCGGAGAATTGGAAAAAGCGACGCTCTTTCGGACGCCGCTTTATGGGATGGTTCTACCATCTTCTCATTCCCCTGATTTGATTTTTACATTCAGCTTTCCGGTTCCGGTTGGAGAATGTCCCGCATCAGGCTGATGTCCAAATCGTTCAATCCGTGTAGGAGCAATTCTTTCCGGTCTTCGTCAAAGGGGGATAGCAAAGGCTGTGTCGCATCCTTCCTTTTGCTTCGGTAGAGTTGGAGGTAGTTCCGGTAATGGGCGATGGCTTCCGTCGTTTGTTTCAGGCACCATGCCGTATGTCCGGCATTGAGATAGTCTTCCCACGTCACCTTATCCTGTTGCAGTATTTTCCGGTAGTACTTGTCTGCCTGTTCCAGACGTCCCATCTTGAAGTTGCACCAGGCGATGGCTCTCCACGACGGTACCACTCTTTCCCCTTTGTATTCCAATTCATAAAAACGTTGGGCGGCCTCTTCGTAGCGTTCGAGCTGCATCAGGCACAATCCGATTTCCGAAATCAGGCGGGTGTCGCCCGGGTTCATCTCCTCCAAGCTCTTCAGGCAGTCGAGTTCCTGTTCATAGCGTCCCAAGGCGGAATAACACAGATACATTTGTTTCAGAATCCATTCATTGTCCGGACTCAACAGGTCGGCTTGTTGATAATAGTATATGGCCTTGCTCGGCCGGTCGGTATGCTGATAGCAAAAGGCCACTTTTTGTAGCGTTTCGGCATCTGCCGTTTCGTGTTTGAGTGCCTCTTCCATGTAGGCAATGGCATCCTGGTAATATTCCCTTTTCATAAGGAATGAGGCCATCTCGCGCAAGTAAGCCGGCGTTTTCAACATGCTTTCCAATACCGTATAACGGGTGAACAACTGGTCTCTTTTGAACGGGTCGTCGAACTGTGCCTTACGCGGATGAAGTTTAAAGAAACGGTACAAATCCTGCAAATAGCTACGGTAAACGGAACCGATGTTCATGCTTTCCTTGGCTACATCCCGGAGACCTTCTTCGTTGCCTTCTATCTGTGAGCCGATTTGGGAAATCATCATATCCCGTTGCGAAGGGGCTATTTGGTTGAGCATCATGCAAAGCGAATATTTGTCCGATTCGCAGAAGTTACCGGCTTCCATAAGCATCTGTATCGGATTGTGCCGTACACCCGGAGGGAAGATGCTTTTCACTTCCGGCCGCCGTTTGTTGAATGGTGTGAACCAGTGTGCGACGGATTGGAAGAACGAGAAGCCTTTGAGCGCGGAGAAGGTTCCCAAGTTGATGTCTATCCCTTCCTTGCCCATGGCAATGATTTCTTTCATGTTGTCGGCCAACTGTTTGTTGCCCCGCATCTTTTCCCATTCCGCATTCGGTTCTCCACGCAAGGCCTTCGCCAAATCTTCCTCCATTTGCTCGAATCCCATTTTATTGCGTTGGTAGTTCCGGCTTCTGAGTAAATCGGGAAAGATTTCATTTTGCAATTTCCTTTCGGCCTTAGCCGTTTCCAGACTGAGTAGGAATTGCTGTTGCAGGAGGATGAGTTCCCCTTTGAGGTGTTCGTCCTGTGCCAGCAATGATAGTCCGTCCGAGAGGTCGGGATAGTAGACAAAGCGCTTTTCGTATTGCATGTAGGTCCACACGGCGGCCGTCATGGCCCGTGCGCGGACTTTTGTATGTTCCGTCCGGCAGAAATGAAGCAAGAGGCGGTATTTTTGCGGATCGAAATATCGTTGTATGTTCAGCATGACGGCACTGACGAGCAAGGCTTGTTCGTCGGTTTCCTGCTTCTCTATGAAATTTTTCAGTTTCTCCGCGTCGGCTGCATGGAAAAGAGGAGCGGTCCAGATATACTCGAACAGCCTGTCGTATGCGTTGTAGAAACTGTTCTCCTCAGCTTCTCCCGTAGAGGTCTTCCCGCGCTCCTCTGACAATTTTTCCCGTAATAAATCGGCCGTTTCGAGCCATTGGTCGAAAGAGGCCGTCTGGTCGGCATCACAGCGATTGTACGTTTCCGCGTACAGGTCGTTTTCGTAACGGACGTGGTAGAGCCGTGCGGACTTGTCGAGCAACGTGAACGCTCGGTGGGTCAGGTTGCGGTGGACAAGGGCCTGTTGAGGGTCCGTGCCTCCCTGTGATATGAAGGTGAGCATCATGCCATAGTCCTGTTGTACGGATTCCAGTTCACGGTTCAGTTCCGGATTCTCGGTATTGAACAAAATCCCCCGGATACAGTTCAGGGCGTCGTGCATGCGGCGTGAGGTGAGTGCCTCTACGGCATCTTGATAAAGAAGTTCAAAGCTTTTCCTATCCATAAGTTTAAGGAATGAATGGTGTGTGGATGAGCGTGTCGCCCGTATATTCAGGCGTAATCAAATGTCGGTAAGTCAAAAAACGGAGAGCTGTGGCCACGTTGCCTTTTTCCGCCTTTTGGGCTTGGGGATAAGCCGGTATTTTCAGAGTATCTATCGTTTCCGGTTCTACAGGGTAGCCGAGCAGGATGTTCCGTATGCTGTCCGTTTGTTCCTTGCGGTTAATTTGTTCCACGGCTTTGTTGTAGCCTTGCAGCAGCAAGCGCATTTGTTCCGATTTCCTTTTGTCGGTCACAACGTCGGACGATACCATGAAAGCCATGAGCCGCATGTGTGGCTTCCGGCTGTCGTAGATGCTCCTATGGCCTTTCAGCTTGGCTTGTGTGATATACGGTTCGGGAAGGAAAGCCGCATCTATCGTGGCATTGTTCAGCATGTCGTACCGGAGCCGGATGTCGTTGATTTGGGGATGGTAGACCGTGGACGGTTCCAGACGTGCCTGCCCGACGACCGTATCTAACAACAGGTCCGTCACCGAGTGGCGGGCCATGGCCACCATCCGTTCCTTTAGATGCTTGGTCTGTCGTATGCGTCTGCTTTTGGCTGTCAACAATTCATGATGTCCGTCCGCCTGCATGAATACGTACAGGCCGGTGCCTTTGCTTTGCATCCATGCCGCACGAATCAGATCCGTGTAGGACACGTCCACGTGTCTGCGGGCGAAAGCCGTATCACAGTCCATTTGGGCATTGAAAGTTTGCAGGCGGATGTCCAGGCCTAATTCTTTGAACAGTCCGCACCGCTGGGCATAGTAGAACGGCAGGCAGTCCAAGGTCGGCATCAAGGCCACCTTAAGGGCTAAGGAATCTTGACGCGTTTTCCCAGTCTGCGAGGTAGCCGTATCGTTCTGTCCGGAATGGCATCCGCACACGATACCTAACAAGAGGAGTAGGGGAATTAACTTCTTCATGGAGTTTTGGAATGAAGAAGGGCAACCCGTATGCACAAGTCGCCCTTCGTAGTTCAGAATGTCCGCCGGGACGGATTAACCTTTGATGGCTGCGATACCCGGAAGGATCTTGCCTTCGATGGCTTCGAGCAGAGCACCGCCGCCCGTAGAAATGTAAGAAACCTGGTCGGCCATGCCGAACTTGTTGATACATGCTACGGAATCACCACCACCGATGAGTGAGAATGCACCGTTTTTGGTAGCTTCGGCAATAGCTTCGGCAATGGCGCGCGAACCGGCTGTGAAGTTATCGAATTCGAATACGCCGGCAGGACCGTTCCACAGAATCGTCTTGGCTCCCTTGATGGCTTCGGCAAAAGCTTTCTGAGTAGCCGGACCTGCGTCCAGACCTTCCCAGCCTTCGGGAATGTCGTTAGCCGGAACCACTTGTGTGTGTGCGTCATTGGCAAAAGCGTCGGCAGCCACGCAGTCCGTACCCAATACGAGGTTTACGCCTTTGGCCTTCGCCTTTTCGATGATATCGAGAGCCAACTGCAATTTGTCGTCTTCGCAGATAGAGTTACCGATCTTGCCGCCCTGGGCTTTGGCAAAAGTATAAGTCATACCGCCGCACAGAATCAGGTTGTCCACCTTGTCCATCAGGTTTTCGATGATACCGATTTTGGTAGAAACCTTAGATCCGCCCATGATGGCCGTGAACGGACGTTTGATGTTGCTCAATACGTTGTCTACAGCGTTCACTTCTTTCTCCATCAGATAGCCGAGCATCTTGTTGTCGGCATCGAAATAGTCGGCGATGACAGCCGTAGAGGCATGTTTGCGGTGAGCCGTTCCGAACGCGTCGTTTACGTAGCAGTCTGCGTATGAAGCCAATGTCTTGGCAAACTCTTTCTGAGAAGCCTTCATGGCCTTTTTGGCATCTTCGTAAGCAGGGTCTTCCTTGTCGATGCCTACAGGTTTGCCTTCTTCTTCAGGATAGAAGCGGAGGTTTTCCAACAACAGCACTTCGCCCGGTTTCAATGCTGCGGCAGCGTCAGCGGCCTTGGCGCAATCGGGAGCGAATTTTACGGCTACGCCCAATTTCTCTGAAACGGCGTCTACAATCTGGCTCAAAGAAAACTTCGGGTTCACTTTGCCTTTCGGCTTGCCCATGTGGCTCATGATGATGAGCGCACCGCCGTCGGTGAGGATTTTCTTCAGCGTAGGCAATGCTCCGCGAATACGGGTATCGTCTGTAATCTTACCGTTCTCATCCAAGGGGACATTGAAGTCCACACGTACGATTGCCTTCTTGCCGGCAAACTTGTAATTGTCAATAGTCATAATTTTAAATCTTTATTTAAAGGTTTTCTGTCGTTTCCTTCTTAATATAATGCTTTTACAGCACTGCAAAATTATACTTTTCCGTCCATATTTGCAAGAAAGCCGACCCTTTATTTGCGGAGGACGGGCTACGTTTTCACGCAGTGTTTCCGCCCGTCGTGCCACGGGTCGTTCACGATTGGGTGGAAGGGCGTGCCGCTCCGTGGGTACGCAGGTAATGTCGGCATATCATTTTCAGTCCGCAGGCCTCGCATTTGGGCGTACGTGCCGTGCAGGTATAGCGTCCGTGCAGGATGAGCCAGTGGTGGGCTTTGGGGATAATGGGATCGGGGAAATAGCGTACCAGTTGCTTTTCCACGCTGTAAGGCGTGGTACAAGTGTCCGGGACGAGTCCGATGCGGTGGCTCACGCGGAACACATGAGTGTCTACGGCCATGGCGGCTTTTTCAAACACGACGGCTTGGATGACGTTGGCCGTCTTACGTCCTACGCCGGGCAGCTTGACCAACTCATCCAAATCGGAAGGAACCTCGCTGTGGTAGTTTTCCACCAGCATGCGCGCCATCCCTACCAGATGCTTGGCTTTGTTGTTGGGATAACTCACGCTACGGATATATTCATAAATGGTTTCCGGCGTGGCGGCGGCCATGGCTTCCGGAGTGGGGTAGTCGCGGAAGAGCGGAGGGGTAATCATGTTGACCCGTTTGTCCGTACATTGGGCGGAAAGTATGACTGCTACCAACAGTTGGAACGGGTCGTGGTAGTGCAGTTCGGTTTCAGCCACGGGGATTGCTTGTTCAAAATAAGCAATGACGCGGTCATAGAGTTCTTGCTTTTTCATTTTCTCTTGCTGTTTACAGGCAAAGACAGGACAAACCGAATGCCGTGAAGCTGGCTTCAGATTGCCGAGATACAGCCTATTTCGTGCAAAAGTAAGGAAAATATGCGAGGCTTGCTACTTTGCGGAACGGAAAAAACTGCATGATAGTCTAATTCTTTACAAAAAACAGGGCGCAAGAGGTTCCCGTGCGAACGTCAGGAGGTCGTAAAAACGTTTGGCTGAGATTGATTTTTCAATCTCAGCCAAATGATTTTTCATTCGGCGCAGAAATATTTTCTGTTCTGCTGAGACAAATTTTATGTTGTTATTTGGTTGAAAATCAGAGGTATAGAAGATGGTCTGTGTTTCTCCTTTTTATGGCTTTGGACGAAAGGAAAAAGATAGACACAGATTCAACTCCGGTTCATCGCCTGTAAGGTTGTTCCGTATTCTTCTATTTGTGAGAAGTATTTCCAGTGCTTGTCTTGTTTGTATTTCTCTGTAGAACTTTGCGGGACGTGGAGCCGGCAAACGTTGAACCTGATGCCTCCGAAGGTGTCGGCATGGATGGAGGCCGGTTCCGCAGCTTGGCAATAAATGGTTTTCAGGCCGGCACAGCCGTAAACGGCTTTTTCGCCCATCATATAAAGTGAAGACGGAAGGTGGAGTTCTTTCAGTACGAAGCAATTCATGAGGCATTTGGACGGAATGACTTCGCATCCCTCCAATATACGCAGGATGGAAAGGCTGTGGGGAAGGTAATAGTTTGTTTCCTTTCCCGTTTCGTTATCCTGGCTTATTTTCCGCATCTCGATGTCGGGGGTAGTCCCGAAGAGTTCGCCGAAGTTGGAGAAGGTGGCCGGAGTGCCGCAGGCCGGAAAAGGCACGGTCAGAGTCTTTAGCGAGCGGCAGCCTGAGAATATGTGTTTGCCTAAATGATGTACGGAAGGAGGAATGGTTATTTGTTCCAACGCATGGCAGTCGGCGAAAACGCGGTCGCCGATATGGACGATTTTGTCCGGAATGTCGATACGTGTAAAGCTGTTGCATCCTTCGAATGCGGAATTGCCGAGATAGACCACGGAGGAGGGCAGCGAGACAGAAGGGAGGGAAATACAGCCGGTAAAACTGTTGCTTTTGAGTTGCAGCAGTCCCTCGGGGAGCTTTACTTCCGTCAGGCTTTTACAACCCACGTATCTATTATTAGTTGATTATCAGTATTATACGCTCTAAACGGTAGAAAAGTGACCGTATGGATTCTGATTAGATACGAAAAGGTGAATATTTAACGTATTTAACTTTCGATTACACCATATTACTCTAAATGTCAAGAAAGCATATTATAGTTGAGTCTACTTGTGACAATAAACGAGTAAATGTAATACCTATGCTTCTACATGCAATTTCATTTATTCTCCTGTTTCTGTTTTAGCCTTAGCTCAGTAGGAAAATCACCTGTCTGGTTCTTGACGAAACGGGTAAAGTGGGCAGGATTGTAGAAATTCATTTGCTGTGAAATCTCTGCGAAAGTGAGGTTTATATTTTACTGACGCAGTCACAATATAAAGACCCTTCAAAACTACCGAAGTAAAAACTATCTTTGCACATTTCTTTTACCCGTATTTTCTGACCCTCTGATTTCTTCGTGATAAAGATAATTCACTATCGTGGGATGTCCTTTGGGACTTCGCTCGTAAGGCAATTCATTATCCACATACTTGCATTGAACCTCCTGCGCCATTTTTGCGGCCTCTTGCTCCAATTGCTTCCAATATGTTCGGTCATTTTGCGAATAGATTTCTTCATAAAGTGGGAGCAAATGGGGATAGTGTGATTTGATATAATCCATAATGTTGGCCTTAAAACCACCCCGTAGATTGAGGTTCTCAAGCCAAAAGAGGTCGCAAATGTCTTTCACTTCATGAAAAATAGCCTTGAAATCGGTGATTCCAGGGAAGATGGGCGACACAAAGCAGATGGTTCGGATGCCCGCCTCGTAGCACTTTCGCATGGCTGCGAGGCGTCGCTCTATGCTCACGGCCTTGTCCATGTCGGCACGGAATGGCTCATCAAGCGTGTTGACCGACCACGATACGGTGACTTTCTTCACTTGGCGGAGCAGGTCAAGGTCGCGCAGCACGAGGTCGCTCTTTGTACAAATGAGTATCTCCGCATCGCTGTCTTTGAGTTCCTCAAGCAGTTTACGTGTCCTGCGGTACTTTGCTTCTTCAGGATTATATCCATCGGTCACAGATCCAATAACCACCCGTTGTCCGGCATATTTCTTCGGATTCACGATAGCAGGCCAATGCTTCACGTCCAAGAAAGTGCCCCATTCTTCCTTATGTCCTGTGAAGCGCTTCATGAATGAGGCGTAACAATACCTACAGCCATGGGTGCAACCCACGTATGGATTCACCGAATAGCCTCCTACTGGGAGGTTTGACTTGGTCATGATGCCACGAACCTCTTTCGTTTGAATGAGTGTTTCTGTCATTTTTCTACAATTTTAATTTCTTTCATCATGCTATTTGTTTTGATTACGAGTGCAAAGGTAGTGCATAAAACAAAGACACATTATACCATTAACAATATATTCTCTATCATTTTGATAAACCTGTCTGCCACTAAATATGGTTTACAGCTTATGAGCGATGATTATATTCTTGAACTGCACAGAGTTGTCATTTTGTGCGCCATCCTCATTCATATACACCATTCCTATAGTCCTCTTGAAAATTTCCGCATGTCATGCCCGTCTGCTGCTTGAAGAAGCGCATTAGGTGGGATGGTTCAGGGAAATTGAAAGCATAGGCTATCTCGCTTATTGACTTGTTGGTGAACAAAAGTTCGTTTTTTATTTCTGCCAATAGTCGCTGTTTCAGCAAATTCATAGCAGATATTCCATACTGCGCCATCACACTATGGTTTAGGGTGATTCGACTAATCTTGAGCAGCGAGGCGTAGTCTTGCACACGCTGCAACTTCCGAATGTGAGTTTCCATCAGTTCTATAAACTGAAAGGCGTAATTATTTTTGGGAGCCGCAAAAGGAAGTTGATACTCACGAGCGTAATGGCGATTCATCGTTGCCAGCAGATAACAAAGCACACTTACGATTATGTGGTAGCTGTCGGCTTCAGGCTGCCGAAGTTCTGCCCCTATTTTCTGAAGCAACCACTGATATTCTTTGCACTCTGCCTCAGAACACATCAAAAATGGCGGTGTTTTGGTCTGCTGACAGTATTGCAGACGATAGACAAAGAACTTGTCGGCAATGAACGTTCGCATAAAATCCTCGCGGAATATTAGGAAATCATAGTCGAGAGCCTTCTCATCGATGTGCCACTCCTGCTGCTGGTGGGGCTTCACGAAGAGCACCATACCATCTTTCAGTTTTATCTTTCTGTAGTCTATCAGCACGTAGCCATTTGCTTTCCTGATGAAAAAGATTTCGAAAAAGTCGGTCTTGAACGCTTCATACTCCGTAAGCACACCGGGACGCTCTCTGCCGTGCGCCGTGTTGATGAAGAAATCCACACCACACTCCGTCTTGCTAAACGGCACTTCTATCAATCGCTGTCGTTGCTTTGCCATAATCTGTTATTTTGGGGCAAAGTTACATATTTTCGTTGATTTATCAAAATGACATAAATGGCGGATATAATGGTATAGTTAAATTTAACGTTAAAGACTACCTTTGCACCATTATTTAAAACCTCAAAACCATTAAGATTATGAAGATTCAACAGATTAGAAATGCCACCATCATTATCGAGTATGCAGGAAAGCGATTCCTCGTTGACCCCATGCTCGGCGGTAAAGGATCGTTTGCTCCATTCCCGTTCTCTCACCATCAGAAGCTGCGCAACCCGCTCCACGACCTGCCGATGAAGGCGGAAGATATTGTCCACAACATAGACTGCGTATTGCTTACCCATCTGCACCTTGACCACATAGATGATGCTGCCTATAAGCTGCTGAGCAAGTCGGTTCACATCTTTGTGCAAGACGAGCAAGACCGGAATACAGTCCTTAGTCATGGCTTTACCCATGTGGAAATCATTGGCGAAGACTCACGTTTCGACGACATCCGTCTGTCGAAGACAGAAAGCCATCACGGCCACTGGTGGATGCTTCCCGCAGCAGGTCACACCTGCGGCTATGTGCTTCGTCATGAGACAGAACCAGTATGCTACTTGGCTGGTGACACTATCTGGTACTGCGGCGTACGTAGAAATATAGACCGCTGGAGTCCGCAGGTCATCATCGTGAACGCCGGCGGAAACAAATTCCATCTGGGCGGACATGTCATCATGCACATTCCTGATGTATTAAAGGCAATGGACTATGCGCCAGCGGCAACCTTCGTGGCAACCCATCTTGAAGGTGTCAACCACAATCAGGTTACCCGTGTTGCCCTGAGAGAAGAAGTAATGAAGTGCGGTAAGGCAGACCGCATCCATATTCCCGAGGACGGAGAGATTGTAGAAATGTAGATTTGCCACACAAAAACATCCATCTTATTACATTCTGATTATTATTTGTATCTTTGCACTTAAATTGCGAAAATTTGCCATTTTTGCACGCTGTCATTCAATTATGAATACACCGATGCAAAAATGGCAAATATTACATGAATATCCTATTCAACAAATCTTTATATTTGGGAATCCAGTTTTCTGCCTGATAATCGTAAAATCGATCATCAGCATTAATGGCAAAGGGGATCCCATACTTATCAAGCTGCTGGGTCATGAATGAAGCGAATTCTATCTGTTCCTTTACACTATAATTATCGCCTTTGTTATAATCTCCAGGCATCCAAGCTCCAACCCAGGTGTAAATACCAGTTTTCTTTTGCCAGTCAACTGCAACCTTGATACTTTTCTTTATCTGGTGCTTTTCCTCTGCCGTGCCTGTAGTCCAGCGTTTTTTGACGTTTGTCTTGCTGGGACCTGCAGCATAGAAATGCCATTCAGCCATCAGATAGCCATTGCCCTGCGAAGGAATCTTCAAGTATTGAAGACCTTCGGGATGAGACAGTTTCGAAGGTGCAATAAAGATGATTCGCTTAGGATTGGTCTTGCGAATAGCCGTCACACAATCCTCATAAAGGGAGTTGAGTTCTGCCACATCCTTTTTCACTTTGTCCGAAGGCTCTACAATCAAATCAAACGAAACCTTTGGTGAGAGTTCCTTACATCTTTCTGCCATCATCTTCCACCACTCTACAACATTCTTATGCTCCTCTGCATTCGGATTCTCCTTATAAGGTTTGGCTGAGAAGGCTATAATCGGAATCAGGTCATTCTGCATGCAGGTATTTATCTGCGAAAACAGTCTCTTGAAATCCTCGTCTGTGAAACGATAATGATGCAGGCGGAATCTTACATGCTTGATACCTTGCTGTGCAAATCTCTTTACAGCCGTTTCCGAATAGGCACCATATTTATTTTTCTCACTTCTTCCCCACCAATCTACATCTATCCCCTTCTTCAGCATCTGCTGATAATCGCGTGGGGCGATGGCAGAAGGCTGGGCATTTGCTATGAATGCTGTCAAAGTCAGCATCAGACTTATAAATAATTTTCTCATGATTTTATTGTTATCTATTTTACATTTTAATGACGTGGTCACAATATAAAGACCATCTAAAACGGTTGAAGTTAAAATGAGGACTTCTTTTTCCTTATTATTAACAATCATCGCAGCACTCTATGTTTTATCCGTGTAACAGTTCCCAATCCTGCCTTTTGTGTTCCGTCCCAATTTGTAAGTTGGTCAGCACACCCAATGGAGCCACCGAGTGAAACGTATGTGTCTGCACTACATGACATATGGTCAACAAAAGCGAGAAAGTTGTCAATGGCGTTGTCTGTGAATTGAACTTCATTCGTAGCGAAGAGTTTTGTCCAACTGGTGACACATTCTTGCTTGAAGTCTGTAAAACTTTTCCATGACATACCAGATAAGAAACTTTTTGCTGCCGATTCTATACTGGCTTTAGAGTCCAATCCAATATTATGCTTTACAGCAGATGCCATAATGCCATAGTATATCGAAGCCGATTCTTTCTCGTTGAAGTTGACTCTATCTGTTTTTGCAAAGGATGATAAAGCTTCATGTCCCTCATGTATGAACTTGTCAAGCACTCCTATGTATCTATTTTGCCGAGCCATGCTTTCACGTTTGGCTTCGGCTTCTTGCCGAGCCTTTTCTCTTGCATCTTCCTCCTTACGTGCTTCCACTCTGTGCCAAGCCTCTGTCATTTCAGGCTCTTGCCAAATGGCATTCCAACGAGCCTTCAAGTCATTGTACATTTCCATAAGTGTAGTATTATATTTTTTGGCACTGGCGAGTTCTTCCTTCGCACAAACAAGTTGAGTAGTCACTCGCTCCACAGCCTTCTCGTCAAGTTGAGAGATGCGTTGTTTGACTTTGTTGTTTTCAGTCTTTAGCGCATCATTCTCGGCACGAAGCGACTTGTTCTCCTCTATCTGCTTATTGAGATTCTGCATATAGTAAGTGTATGTCTTGTTGACAGACTTGCGTACATCTTCATTCTGCTTGTCACGTTCTGCATTAATGGCTGCTACAAGAGCCTTGATTGCAGCGTAGATATTAGCCATACGCTCCTCACGCCACGCCTTTTGTCCGATAATAGTAGGAATCGGGATGGCAAGTTCTTTCTTTACGGCATTCATCGCTTCTTGAACTGGAGCCTTGATGTTGAGTAAAGGAATGGTCAACTCCTTCTTGTCGATTGTGGCAAGTACTACATATTTCTCCACTTTGTCAAGAGCGACTTTCGCCTGACGTTCAGCTTCAAGCACCACCTTGTTCTTATGCTTGCGTCCTCGTTTCTCTTCCTCTGAAAGTTCATCATAGGAGAAGCCTCTTGCCAAGCCATACTTATGCCCTACCTTGTTGTAATAGTCAGTATGCAGTTGGTAAAGGTATTGTGATTTGTCCTTTGCTCGCTCTCCCCACACTTTGGCATAAGAGACCCTTTCAACAACACCCTTTGCCGCTTCCGATTTTGTGTAGTTGTCACGTTCTTCTTTTGGAAGTGCTCTCCATTCCCTTGTTGAGAGAACCTTTTCTGGATTATCCTTGTGAATGTACTTGCTTCCGATGCGCCCACGTTTCCTTACTTGTTCAACAGGCACGGTCTGCACATGGGCATGGATGCTTGTCTCGTCACAATGCACATCAAAGCCGATGACATTCTCTTCTCCCCATGTCTCACATGCAAAGCGGTAGGTGTCCAAAGCCCAGTCATAGATGCCTTTTTGTAATGTCACATTGCTGTGGTCAGCATTTGGATCTGACGTGTTGAGTTTCTGTTCACCAAAGGCAAGCCTGTTAAGCACATCATGGTCACCACTGAAGATGATGCCGACAGTGCAGTTCGGACTGTTCCTTGAAACTTGGTCGGGACGCTTGGCATCCATATACGGCTTGAAGCCAAGTTCATCAAGTCTGTGCTGCAAGCGTTCATGCAACGGCACCGACTGGGAACCTAGAGGCACTATCTTTCCACCCTTGACTATCTCAAAGTTGAGTCTCTTGCGTGAGTAGTTATAATGGTTGTTCTTGTCTATGTCCGCATTTTTGAGTTGGTAACGCTTCTCGTCCCAACCTCTGCGCTCCGCCTCGTTGCCCACTTGGGACGAGAACGATTTCTTGTCTGTGCCTACATGGATGGCGGCACGTGGTATGTTTCTTTTCATAAGAATCTTGTTTGAGTTTGTAACATTGTTATAGTATAACTGGTGACAGGTCTCGGGCGGAGCCTGAGCATAATAGAAGGACTTTTTAAGTGAACAGCGTCAGCAGGTGAATCTAAAAGTCCCTATTATGTTTAGGACTTTTGTGAAAGTCCGTCACGCAAGCGTGCTAGCAGATCCTTACCCACTCTGCTATGAATCTTCCACCAACACCAACCCAAGGCTGTCTATTAGATGTTGGAGTGGCGGATGTTGCTTTATCAGCCTTTGTAGCGCCATCTGCGGTGTTTCCGCCATCAGTAGAAAGTCGGCAATGTCAAGACCTTTGGTCTTTTGTTCATCGGTGGCATTGTCTTCCAAGATGTTGCTTATGACAACCCTTTTGCAAACAGATTGCAGCAATGGAATTTTTGATTTCCATTTGTCCGTTGCTCCAAGGTCAGGGAACAGAATGATGTCCCGACCTCCCAATACCTTGACAGCGATTTGGTTGAGACAGCCATGCATACCTCCAGTTGCCAGCCAGATGAAATTGGGGATGAAATGGGATGCGATTATGGCAGTTTTTTCACTCTCGACAATAGCGACTGACATTGTGGGATGCTGTGCCAGCAAATGCTCACCAAAGAAACATTGGCACAAGTTGAAATCTGGAAGAAGAAGAAAAGCATGCGCCCATCCAACATAAGAACGTGGCTCTTTCACACGATGTCCGTCTTTGGGATTATATAGCATGACCTTGCCAGTCCTCACCTTATCATCCTTGTCAACTTGCCAATAAATGGTTGAGCCTCCCCACTTATAGGATGTTCCGACATGATACATCTTCATCAGCCTTTCTGTCTCTTGTTCCCCAAAGACCTTGGAAAGGTACTGGTATAACGGATTGATTCCGTAATGAGACAAGGAACGCTCCATAATAGCGTTGGCGATATAGGAAATAGGCTTTTCTACGACTTTCGGTTGGATATTCCTTCTTGTCGGATATGGCAATTTGTCCTTAGATAGAAAGTCTGGATGCTCACGGAAATAGTCTTTAGGAGTATAGTGATACCCACAACTATGCTCATGGTCGCATTTGCCTACATTGTCAGGGAAGGATACTTCCTCCTCATCATCTATGTATCTTGTGAAACAACGCTTACGCTCACAATTCGGGCATGTGTAACGATTACCCAATCTGTATTTCTCCAAGTGAAATCTATACTCGTTCATCATCGTAACTGAAATGGATTATTGGTGAATTTCAGCTTTCAGTTCTTTCATGTTTTCAGTTACGCACTTGTCAACTGAAAAACTGAAACAAATGAACACTGAAAACAGGTTGGTTTATGTTTCAGTTGCCTGTCCTGTTTCGAACTTTACTTTTTCGTAAAATCCTTTCTTTGCCTTTGTGATTAGTCCAGACTTCATAAGCTCCTTTATATAGTTCATCACAGTACGGTCTGTAACACGCAGATTCTCCATTCCTGTTTTAATGGCAGTTTTTGTGTCAAAACTGTCTTCCAACAGATACAGCAACTCCTTGGACATAGAATCACAGGTGTCTTCAGCAACAAAGGCTCGGCAGCGTTGATAACAATTCTCACAATATTCATTGAGCTGTAATGCTCCTTTTATGGAATCCACATCAATACTTTGCAGATGGCTCTCGCCACAGGCGTATCTTAAAGCTTGGAGCAATAAGGCAATGCGTGCGACGTGGGTATTGTGCTTCATCACCCTCGTTTCAACATCTTCATCGTCCTCTATGGCATTGATGGCATCCACATTTCTGTTCCACCAACCAAAGAAAAGGGAATGTGCGTCCTTGTCCATATAAAGGATATTTGGACAACATTCATTTGTGTCATTACACCTTGCATAGTCAAGTCCAAAGATTTTCCCGATGATGTCAGCCCATTTTCTTGAAGCCTCGCTCTGGCGCACATGGCTGTCTTCCTCATCCACCCAGTGTGGAACTTTCTTGGATTTGGGATATACAACCAGAATACGGTCAAGAAAACCTGTATCCATGAATTTGGAAGCCATCAGTTCCTTCATTCGTTTGGTCTGTGTTGTACCGATGATGTTGACACATGGCTCTTCTACACGTTGTGGGCGGTCATTCTTGACACGTGTGTTCTCCAAGTGGCATCCGCTCCAGATGGAAAGTAGGCGTTCAAGCATGGGATTTTTCCCATACCTGTCTGTATTGGCAAGCAGTCCGAGAATTTCATCATAGTTGATGGCTATGCCACGCAAGTTGTTGTAATGCTCCAATACCAGAGCCTCCAATGTAAAGTCATCCAATGTGACCCTTTTCAGAATAGGCTTCTTCATTTCCTTGCTTCCGCTTTCCTTTGTTGCACATGCTGCCTCATATAGGTCAAGTTCATAGCAAAACTTGTCAAACAGCTTTCGTTCATACTCCCGAATTGGCTTGTATGCAAGCTGTAATGGTGGAGTTTTGCCCATGCCAGGCCTGCCAACCAATATGATATAAAGAGCGGCATTTGTGTCCCAATCCTGCTTAACGTGAATACGATAGGTATTGCCAAGAGCCGCTGATGCTGCCGACAGCATGGACATGGCGACATAATCCACCTTGAAATTGCCGTGCACCACCATGTCTATGATGATGGACTGCATTTTTTGTGGAAATACCTCAAGAGGGAAGCCTGAGTCCGCTAAAGACTCGGCTTCCATGTTGATTTTGTTACAGAGTTCAAGCGCATCCATAGCATTATCAGTTTAAGGGTTTCGGCTTGCGCTTGTTTCCTGCAAGAATGGCTGCGTTCTCTTCCTCTGCCGTGAGAGGTACAGGATTCTTGCGGTTAGTCTCCAGCCACTTGTCAAGTTCATCTTGATAAAGGCAGTAACGCTTGCCCGGCTTGGTGGCAGGAATGCTGCCGTTTCCAAGTTTCATGTAGAGAGTTGCCATCGGCATTTTCAGGTATGCCGATGCTTCCTCCACACTCATAGGTATGTGCGTATTAGCCTTGTGTGGCTTGTTCTGTGATTGCAGACTGATGATCATCTGCTTCATGCCCACCACTTCGTCCCGAAGCTGGGCAACGACCATTGGAAGGTCGTTGAAAGTTAATTCCTTTGTCATATACAAGTTGTTCTAAAAAACTGGGACAAAGGAACAGAATGATGCTTCCGTTACTGAGGTTCGTGACAGTCATTTGTCATTCACGAAGGAATAACTCTAACAATGGGGATTATTGGATAGTTACCTATCCGAAACTATCTATCAATGATATTGTTAAAATAAAGGTGAACCCGTATAAGAGAACGTGTTTTGTGTCATTGTTTAGAAACAAAACATTACCTTTGCATATCAATATAACGATACAAACATTCACTATATGAATAAAATAGTACAACCACAATGGCTTGAATGGGCAAAAGAACTACAATTCATTGCCCAAGGGGGATTGACATACTCCAAAGATGTATTTGATATAGAACGCTTTGAACGCATTAGAGAAATTGCAGCAGAAATGCTCAGCCTGCAAAGTGGAATACCCATAGAAAAAGTAAAGAATCTGTTTTGCAATGAAACAGGATTTCAAACTCCTAAATTAGATACACGAGCTGCTATATTCAAAGATGATAAAATACTGCTTGTGAAAGAGAAAAATGGAACTTGGTCTTTGCCCGGTGGTTGGGTCGATATAAATCAGAGTATCAAAACTAATACAGAAAAAGAAGTAAAAGAAGAAGCAGGATTAAATGTAAAAGCTATCCGGATAATAGCTATACAAGATAGAAATTTGCATAATATTCCCCCCTATGCCTACAATGTTTGTAAAGTTTTTGTTCTTTGTGAGATTGAAAGCGGATATTTCCGACCCAATATTGAAACGGATGAGAGTGTCTATTTCGGATTGGAAGAATTACCTATTCTTGCAAAAGAGAAAAATAACGAAGAACAAATTAAAATGTGCTTTTCAGCTTACTACGATAGAAACTGGCAAGTATTATTTGACTAATAAATCAACACATGAAATATAAACATATCGTATTCGACATAGACGGTACATTGATAGATACGGAATATGCAGTCATCAACTCTTTAATAAAAACAATTACAGAAATAACGGGACGTGCACCTCAATATGAAAGTCTGAAATTTGCTTTAGGTATTACCGGAAGAAATGCGTTGGAATTACTCAAAATACCCGACATAGAAGATGCTTTGAAACGATGGGATAGGAATATGAAATTGCTCCAGCACACTATTCAACCTTTTCAAGGTATCAAAGAATGCTTGCAATCCCTTTTATCAAAAGGCTATCTTTTAGGCATTGTAACCTCCAAAACATATCAAGAATATCATTCTGATTTTGAACCATTATGGTTAGCGGACTTTTTTTCCACAATTGTATGTGCAGATGATACTGATGAACATAAGCCCAAAGCAGCACCCTTAGTAGCATATTTGGCTAAAGCCCATATAAACCCCGAAAATGCTCTCTATATTGGTGATAGTATTTATGATATTCAATGTGCTGACAATGCCGGTGTTGATTCCGGATTGGTTTTATGGAGCAACAATGTATCTAATCCTATACGTGCAGACTATTATTTTAAGACACCCCATGATATAAGTAAAATTCTATAAAAGACGAACTGACTAATTATGAAATCTGCCGCATCAAGACCATTTGGTCAAGATACGGCTTTTTTAGTTGTAATATCCAATTATAAGGAAATAGGGAAGAAAAGCGATTTTGCCAAAGGCTACATTATCATCCATGGAAATCATATCCACCATTGGCAGGCTCGTCAATAGGGATTATATCATTGGAACATGGTGCTTTCAGGTTCTTCAATGTGCTGTAGTCCAAGCCTTCAAACGGCTTTGGAAATAAAGCCTTGACAAAGGCTATTCGCATTGCCATTGTGTAATCACGCTTACCAAAACGTTCTGCGATATTCCACACGAAGTGCCTTAAAGGAATATTCTCAACCGTCTCCTTGAAACGGTTTATTGCTGTCGGGGTATAGTTGGTGTCGTTGCTCCATTCCTTGACAGCCTCAATTACCTTGTACAAATCTTCCTCATAAAGGAAACGTGACATGGTACGATGCACATAGTCAAGTACGGTTCGTGTTCGCTTGTCCTTTTCCTCCTGTGCTTCTTTTTCTTGTACCTCTACACACTTGGCATAGTCCTCATGACTGTATTTTACTGACTCTGTTTGTGGTAAGGTTTGCTTTGGCTGTTCTTGTTCTGTTGCTGGCTCTGCTTCTACCACGTTTTTCTTTGTCTTGCCGTTGCTACCAATGGTCATCAGTTCATAGGGATAATTCACCATAGAAATGAATATCGCCCAAAGCAGGATGTTGCTCCCTACAAAGATGATTGACTCGACAAACAGACTTTGGTGAAAGTCATTGCCTACATACATCGCCACGACAAGAGAGATGGCGAGAATTGCAGTACCAACAAAAGCGTAGATGGTACAATCTGAAGTTGTCTTGTTTTCTATCATTATTGTATTCGTTTTATTGTTGTTCGTCAAAAACTTCCACAAAGTTAGATGCAGAAGCATGTAAAAACAGCATTTACGTTCTCTGGCACTCTTTCTTTTACGCTTTATTAGCGTTCTAATATGATTTCATACTCTGAATCATACTTGAAACAGCTCGTTAGTGCCAGTTGCCGCTAATTGCTGACTACAAAGGTAAGGATGAAGAAAAGGGATATTTGCAGTTCCTCTTTAATATCAACAGAAATTGGAATGTATTTGTCGAATTGGTTCTATCCACGACAGCAAATAGAACCAACAAAACGAGAAAAGGACTATTGGAACACTATCATTCCAACAGTCCTTTTCTGCGTGTTATTGTCAAATGGTTACTTCTTCAAGGTGATACAGCCAACCGAAGTACGTTTCTGAGCATCGGAAATCTTGGCATACACCTCTGTCGTTGCCACATTCTTGTGACCGAGATAACGCTGCACTACGGCAATACTTGTTCCTGCGTCCAACTGGAGACAGGCAAAGCTGTGGCGTGAGCAATGATAGGAGATATGCTTGGTGATCCCTGCATCTTTCAGCCAATTTTTCAGCGGTGCCTGTGTCATGGAGTCTTTGAAATCAGGGAACACCTTACCTCGTTTATCTGGTGAATAGCCTATCAGTTCCAAGGCTTCCTCACTGATTGGGTTATGCACGATGTCTTTTGTCTTCTGCATTCGTGTGGTGACATACATCACACCATCGCTGCCGTATGGCTGTATCTCCTCCCAAGTGAGTTTCTTGATGTCGCTCTTTCTCAATGCCGTAAGACAAGAGAACAGGAAGGCTCGCTTCAAGGCAGGAGCAGAGCATGGTGTGGATGCCAAGCGGATAACCTCGTCTTGTGAAAGATGCTCCTTGTCAGTCGGGATTGTCTCGATACGCTCCAAGAAACCGTTCGGGTTCTCCTTTATCTTGCGGTCACGATAGGCTGTGTGGATTGAAGCACGGAAAGTTGACCAGTAGTTGGCAGCTGAGTTTATATGCAGCTTTCTGTTCTTATGCAGTCCCTGTGGTGCTGTCAGCAGATACTCACGAAATCTGTTGCACAAGTCCACGTTTATCTCCCCAAAGGTACACTTGCCTTGCGTGAAGGTACGAAAGTGCATATAGACGTGCTGCCACTTGGAGTTCTTCTTGTCAGCCAGTTTCTTGAAGTAGGCGAGAAAATCTCCTTTCATCTTCTCCTTGTCGAAGAAATCGTAACGCTCGTTGACGATAGCCTCGAAGCGACGGCAGCGTATCGCCTCGGCTCTTGCCGTAAGGTTGAGGTTGTACTTCTGTTCCATCTGGTTCTTCGGTTTGGCATAGATGTAGATGCCAAGCGACTCATGGCGGATGACCTTTGTGGTTTAACGATTTTAGTTGACCACTCTAAGTATTATTGATAATACGAGTTGA
>ERZ835051.889-NODE-889-length-33437-cov-11.145468_pt1 | contig 33437 bp, 25 predicted proteins | sample MGYA00519575_ERZ835051 | MGnify/ENA primary metagenome ERZ835051 (study PRJEB31850, sample SAMEA3708769) | human gut metagenome | biome: human gut; feature: human-associated habitat; material: faeces | place: China | collected 2014 ... | reverse complement strand
GTGGCCAAGGCGCGGCCCTTCCTTTTTTCTTTCCTTCGTCATGGTTCGCATGGGTTCCTCCGCTTTCTTTTTCTTCATTTTACGAATTCGGTTTTTGATTTCCAAGGTGCGATTGTGACAAGATGGCTGGCGATTGTGACTGCGTTGATTGTGCATTATTCCTGCATCCAGTTGGTATCTGCGTGTTTATTTTAAGCATTGTCGCCAAAAAATCAGCATTGAATTTGACGATTCGTATTTGCTCTTTTGTTAATATGCACAGAGACGATTGCATGAAATTATGCAAAAGGCACATGCGCTGCCGCATGTGCCTTTCATATCGCTTATAAAAACTTCATGCTGACCAACCATTGACGCAAAAGCTGCCGCCACTGTCCGACGGAAGCATCATCCAGCGCCAGCGCCTTGCCGTGCTGTCCAAACGGGAAGATGTGCAGCTCATACGGCACGTCACATTTTTGCAGTGCAGCGGCGTAGAGCATCGAATTGATTGCCGGAACACTTGCATCCTGTGCTGTGTGCCAGAGAAAGGCGGGCGGAGTGTTTTCTGTCACACAGCGCTGCGGAGAATAGAATTCGATCTGTGCCTCATCCGGCACATCGCCGAGTAGAAAGCGGCGGCTCCAATCGTGTCGGTACTCGCCCATGTCGATCACACTATAGCAAAGGACGGTAAAATCAGGGCAGGCAGATAGATTGTCAAGCTCATCCTGCGGCGGGTAAAAGGCTTCATCATAGTGGACAGACAGTGTCGCTGCCAGATGGCCCCCGGCGGAAAAGCCCATGATGCCAAGGCGCTCGATCCCGCGCTCCATGCAGAGCTTTCTTGCCAGCCGCATGGCCCGCTGCGCGTCGGACGGCTGCGCCGGGGCTTTACTCGGCGCAACGCGGTATTCCAGCACAAAGGCTGTTATCCCGATGGTATTCAGCCACGCGCCAACGTCATTTCCCTCATAGTCCGCCCGGCCGCAGTAAGCGCCGCCCGGACACACGACAATTGCCGTCTTTGCGGCGTCACAGTCATATGGTGTCAGATACGGTTCAAACGCATCTTCTACGCAGCGGTGCGGCATGGTTTGGTTCCATAGCTTTATCATGGTTGCTTCTCCTTTCGCTGGCTCAAGTTCAGTTTCTGCTGGTATTCGCGCATGGAACAGCCCGCGAACCTCCGGAACACGGAATAAAAGCTTTTTTCGTCTCTATATCCGACCGCCTCCGGAATGGATTTGACATCCCGACCAGCCTCCAGCATTTGAATTGCCGCCTGAACACGGATGTGGGCCAGATAATCCGTAAATTTCTCGTTCATCTCTGTCTGGAATTTCCGGATAAAATGCCGCGGGCTGATGTGGACATACTCAGCCAGCTCCTGCACAGTCAGTTTTTCCGAGAGGTGCGACTGCATATAGACGCAGGCGCGCCCGATGGGATCGCTTTTCAGCGCGTCCTCCTGCGTGATATAGCCCTTTTCGGAAAGCAGCGCCCAGATGGCGTCCATGTACGCCGCCGTTCCCTGCGCGGAGGTCAGCATACCCAGCGGCGCAGCCATCATGTTACTTCGGAGTTGCGCGGCCAGTGCCTCATCCCTGCGGCAAATTTCTGCGCGCAGTTCCTCCATCAAAGAGCGCACCAGCAGAGCCTCCATGCGCAGCGGAGCATCGCTCAGCAGCGGCTTGACTTTGGAATACATTTGCCAGTGATCCTCGTCGATGCCCGGCTTCAGTGCCAGAAGCAGCTTCAGAAGTCTCGAAATGCACTCATCCCAGTTTTGCTGGCCGCGCAGATATGCTTCTTCCCGACTTTCCGTGTGCAGTTCCTCTGAAACGCGGATCATCGCGCTGCGCAGCGCGTCGATCCCGTCAGACTTCGGCAAATAGTCATATGCACCGCACCGGACGGCTTGCTGCGCTTCCGCAAGGTTCGGCGTGTCAGTCAAAAAAATCACGCGGAGGCACGGAAACTGTCTGCGGACATGTCTGGCAAGTTCAAACCCAGACATATCCGGCAGGCTCGTATTTGTGATGAGCACGGCCGCAGCTTCGCCTTCCTGCATCCAGCGCAGCGTTCCTTCCGCCACACATTCGCCGCGTACCATGCTGAATCCCAACCCGTAAAAGTCAATGCCGTTGATCACCTCTGTGCGGTATCGCATACAGGGATCCGTAAAAAATGCTTCAAACATAAGCTGCCTCACATCCGTCATCGGTCCAGTATCCTCTGTATCGCATTCTAAAAGAATGCGGGTCAAAATTCATAGGTGGCGAATATGACATTTTTGCGGGTCAAAGTGTCATTTTTGCAGATTGCCTCCCTATATGCGCTGTGTTACGATACGAAAAAGCAGCGAAAAGGAGAACATATATGGATCAATTCGCACAAATCGCGGCAAACGGTATCGGCGGGAACGCTGCGCTTCTGGAGCCGGTCACGCCAATTCCGCATGAAACCGTTATCTGCCGTCTGGAACAGGCAGATGCACAGCCCATCGCAGTCAAGCCGCATCTGTCTACAACGGAAGAACTGAAAACCGAGCTTGCTGCCATGCGGGAAGCATACCGCCCGTTCCTGGAAAATCACGCGCCTGCGTTTGAAAGCCTGCGCCGGCGCATGGATCTCACGTCGTTTCTGCGCGATGGTCAACCGGTCACGATCCCGGAATACGGCGGGCCTATCGGCGTGTGCAAAAAGACATATGAAACCACGTTTGAGCTGCCTGCGCTTTTGGCGGGCCAGTCGGTCTATATCCATTTTGACGGCGCGGATTACCGTGCAGTCGTTACCGTCAATGACACATTTGTCGGAGAGCATGAAGGCTTCTTCTCTCCATTCGAGTTTGAGATTACAGGCATCGTCAAAGACGGCACAAACCGGTTGAAAGTTGAATTGTATAATGACCATATTTATATGGGAAACGATCCCGGCGGCAGCGAAGAAACAGAAGGCGACAAGCTTTATGCCGCCACCGGTCTCGGCTGGGACGGTCCGCTGGACGGCTGGCACCACTGCCCCTCCGGGACGGGCATTTACAACCGCGTCTATGTGGAGATCCGAAATTCCGTCCATATCAGCGACCTCTATATCCGTCCGCTGGACGGGAAGACAGAAGCATGGCTGGAAATTCAAAACGACAGATATGATACCCTCCCGGTCGAGCTTTCGCTTTCACTCTACGGGCAGAACTTCCCCGAGACGGTCTTTGAGGACCACCGCTTTACGCCGGAGACGACGCGCTTCGTCGGCATGGGCGACAGCCTGACGGAGGCCGCCGTCAAGTCCGAGCTTGGAAAGGGCATTCCCATGCCGCTCAAGCACGGAAAGAATCTGTACAAACTCAAATTTGACCTGCCGGACGCAAAGCTGTGGGATCTGGAAGCCCCGTATTTGTACCAGCTCCATGCAGCCGTTCTTGTAAACGGGACGTGCACCGACCGCCTTGCACAGCAGTTCGGTATGCGCAGCTTTACGCAGGACACAGAAAGTCCGCAGCGCAAGGGGATGTTCTATCTCAATGGCCGCTCCATCCGTCTGCGCGGGGCCAATACGATGGGCTTTGAGCAGCAGGACGTGCTGCGCGGCGATCTTCCGCAGTTGATCGACGATATTCTGCTGGCCAAAATCTGCAACATGAATTTTCTGCGTCTGACGCAGCGGCCGGTGCAGGATGAGGTCTACGAATACTGCGACAAGCTCGGCCTTATGACGCAGACGGATCTTCCGCTGTTCGGCGTCATGCGCCGCTTCCGCGTCCCGGAGGGCATCCGGCAAGCGGAGGAGATGGCGCGCATGGTGCGTAAGCATCCGTGCAATGTCGTCATCAGTTATATCAACGAGCCGTTTCCGAACGCCAATAACGAGCCGCACCGACATCTGATCCGTCCGGAACTGGAAAACTTCTTCACCTGCTGTGACCTTGTTGTGAAGCTCTCGAACCCCGATCAGGTCATCAAGCACGTGGACGGCGATTATGACCCGCCCACAGACGGGATGCCGGACAACCACTGCTACCCCATGTGGTATAACGGCCACGGTATTGACATTGGCCGTCTGCACCGGGGCTATTGGCTGCCTGTCAAGCCCGGCTGGTACTATGGCTGCGGTGAATACGGTGCAGAGGGGCTGGACTCGGCGGAGGTCATGGAGGAGAGCTACCCGCGCGAATGGCTGCACGAGCCGTTTGACCCGGGCCGCATTGTCCGCAGCCAGACAAAGAGCTTCAGCGGCTTTTTCTATGACGCGCAGGAGGATATGCAGGGCTGGATCAGCCGCAGCCAGCGGTATCAGGCCTTTGCCGCGCGCATGATGACCGAGGCATTCCGCCGCGACGACCGCATGGTCTCGAACGCCATTCATCTGTTCATCGACGCATGGCCCAGCGGCTGGATGAAGTCCATCATGGACTGCAAGCGCATCCCGAAGCAGGCGTATTTTGCCTACCGAGATGCACTCGCGCCCCTGCTGGTGTCGCTGCGCACCGACCGCTTTGCCTATACGGCGGGCGAAACGATTCAGATCGAAGCGTTCCTGTGCAATGATACCGCGAAATCCGGCGCGTATACGCTTGCCTTTGAGCTTTACAACGAGCAAAACAAGCTGATTCAGACCGGGCGCGTCCCCGCGCACGCGGACGCCTGCCGCGCAGCCTATATCGCCAGCGCCGAATTCCCGGCAGAGACCGCGCAAGACCGCGAAACGCTGACGCTCCGCGCCGTCCTGCTGGACGGGAACGGGGACGTTGTCAATGACGCAGAGCAGAAGCTGACCGTATTTCAGGACGTGACTGTCGTACCGAACGACAATGTTGTCATTCTGAAGCTGGAGCCGGGCGTGCATACCGTTGCGGGCGAAACCGTGACGGTCAAGCCCTGCGGGATGCTTCCGCTGCATTTTGTCTCCCGCAAAACGGGGCATCCGGCTGTCGCGGAATTCAAGGAGCAGGACTTCTCCTACTGGTATGACGCCAAGGGGGACTGCATCACGCCGCTTCTGGACACGACCTTTACTGCCGAGGGCTTTACGCCCATTCTTTTGTCCAACAATATGGACGAACAGGGAAATTGGGGGCCAGTACTGGCTGCGGCAGAAAAGCTATACGAGGGCAAGCACTATGTGATCTGCCAGCTGGAGCTGCGGCAGGAAAACCCGGTCGCAAAGCGCTTCCTGAGAAATCTCTACAGGTTGGGTACAAAATGAACAACATCGAACAGGCGATTTCCTTTGCGCGGCAGGAATATACCCGTCAGGGTCTGGACGCGCTCTATCAAAAGGACTTTGAGGAAGCGCTGCTTCCGGCACTTTCTCAGGCCGCCGAAATTTACAGGGCAGACACGCTCCGTTGGAGCGGCGATCCCAAGACGGATCTGCTCGCAGCGCTCCTTTGGAGTCAGAAGCTGCTGAACGATTATCAAAGGCACCAGCTTCCGGACGAGGTTTTTTATCATACGATCGACGATATCGGCCGCTGGGCCTCCGAATATTGGAGCTATAGCGGCAAGATCGGCCTTGCCGAAAGCGCATGGCTGACGAATCATCTGACGCTGCGGCTGTTCCAGCTTGGACGACTTCAATTCTGCATGGAGCCGGCGGACTTTTCCGCCCCGGCTTTTGGACTTGAACCGGGCGAGCCGCTGGTGTCTGTGCACATCTGCCGCGGCGGTTCGCTCGATCCTGCGGCGTGCGACACCTCGTTCGCGCGGGCACGCGCATTTTTTCCAAAACACTTCCCAGCGTATGCGTTCCGGTTTTTCAGCTGCCACTCCTGGCTGCTGGATGAAACACTGCTGCCTCTGGTTGGAGTATACTCCAATATTTCATTTTTTCAACAGCGTTTTCAGATCGTCGGGCGCACCGCGTCCAACGCAGCTGCACGATATGTGCTCCGTTGGGACATTCAGCCGGATGAAATTGCTGCTTTTGTGCCGCAGAATCGCTTCCAGTCCCAATTAAAAACGCAGCTTCTATCCCAGCAGCAGTTTTACGAGGCAACCGGCCTGATCGTCCGATAGGGCGTTATCCAATAGGAGGAGAGACACGATGGAGCTTGAAATTCTTCTTCCGTTTCCTTCCGCAGAGACCATGACAGAAAGCTGGGCATTTTCGGAAGCGCAGATTGATTTTCGACATGATCCGGAGGCTGGCGCAAGATGCACGATCAGCTATGCTGCGGTGGAGCTTAGAACACATTTGCTGCAAATGGAGCCAGACGCACAGATTTGCTTTGTCTCGCAGCGGCACAGCGGAAAAGCAGCGATCGAATTGCACGCCGATTCTCTTACGGCATCTGGGGATGCATACGCGCTGCTGCCGCAGAAGGATGGTCTTTTGATCCGCGGTGCAGGCCGGGTCGGTGTTTTATACGGCGTCTATGAATTTCTGAAAATGCAGGGCTGGCGATGGCTGGAACCGGGTACAGCGGGAGAATATGCGCCCGAGCCGGGATGCGGCCTTCTCTGGCCGAAGAACGCCGTGCATGATGCGTCCGCTTCCACGCTCGGCCGTGGATTTTCCATCGAAGGCGCGCTCAAGGAGAGCGCGGATCTTCTGATCTGGATGGCCAGAAATCGAATGAATGCGTATGGAGATCGGCCGAACACGCGCGCGCTCATGCGGAAGCTTGGAATTGTCATGCGCGATGGCGGTCATATTTTTGAGGCTATTCTGGCGCCGGATCGTCCGACCCCATCCGGCCGGACGCTTTGGGACGCGCACCCGGAGTGGTACGGAACACCTGCCCACGGACCCAAAAGCAGGCAGACCGCACTGCAGACGCAGTTCTGCGTTTCTCAGCCGGAACTGATTCCATATTTATGCGAGGAACTGCTGCGGCACATCATGGGGCCGTGGCATGAAGCAGATGAAATCGACGTCTGGGGCCTCGATACATGGGGGAGTGTCTGCACATGCGAGCGCTGCCGTGCGCTCGGAAACGGCACAGACCAGATGCTGCATATGGCATCACACTTTCGTTCCTTCCTGGACCGCGCCCGTGCGGCAGGCCGGTTGGATCACGATGTAAAGATGGCCTTGATCGCGTATGAAGGAACCTCCACGCTTGCGCCGCCGGAGCGTCCGATCCCGCAGAATCTTCTGGATGCCGGAGACTATCTCATTTACGCTCCCATTGTCCGCTGCTATGCGCATGGCTTCGACGATCCCGGCTGTTCCTATAACCGGGCATACGCAAGCGCGCTTTCCGGCTGGAATCAGATCCGGCCGCACCTGCCGGTGATGGTGCTGGAATACTACAATGTCAGCAAATTTGAGGATCTTCCGCTGCTGTTTACGCACAGTATGGCGCATGATTTTCAAGTCTACCGCCGCACCGGTGCAGCAGGCTTCGTATATATGCACGTCCCGCTGGTAAACTGGGGAATGCGCGCATTGACACAGGTTTTATTTGCAGAACTGGCGTGGGACCCGGACGCCGATATCGCGAAGATCAAAGCGGAATTTCTTTCGCGCCGGTACGGTGCATACGCGGGACGGCTCCGGTCTGTATACGATCAGATCGACATGGCCTCGCAGCAGATTACAAGCTGGCGGGCGTGGAAGGACAGAAGCCTGCTGAGCCGGCTGCAAAGCTGGAACGGAGGCAGACCGGAGCGTCCGCTGCAAGTCGACGACCACTTTCAAACGCCGGAAGCGTTTGACACAGCCGGGGAGCAAACGCTGTCGCTTCTGCAGGCAGCGCTGCTGACACTGCGGGAAACCCTGTCTGCGGTCAAACACGATACCGCGGCCATCCGTACCGATATCGTCACAGCGGCAAATCCTGCGCAGCAGCGCAGCGCACAGCAAAGCGCGCAGCTGCGTCATGCGCTGGAGGAAGACCTCCGGCTTCTGGTCTACGGAACAGATACCATGCAGCTCATGCTCCGCATGGGACAGTATTATACCGCGCTTTATGCAGGAAGCGATGACCGCGCCGCACTTTTATGGCGGCAGATCGACACGCTGGAACAGCGGCTGGAACAATACTATATGCCGCTTACGTTCAGCACGGACTGCCTCGATCTCATCAGCAATGACGCGCTGACCAGAACACAGTTGCGCGAGGTCATTGCGCGGTGCAGAAAATTCAGAATCGATCAACATTGGGAGGATGCTGTATGCTGATCAGAACCATTCAGACAGATACGCTTTTTTCATCCGTATATGATTCGCGCAGTTCAATGGGATACGCTGCCGCAGAAACGGCGGCCAGCGCCATTCGCGCAGTTCTGGAACGGAAGGAAACTGCAAATGTGATTTTTGCCGCTGCGCCTTCGCAGAATGAGATGCTGGAAAGCCTGCTGCGGCAGGACCTGGATTTTTCCCGGATCAACGCCTTTCACATGGACGAGTACCTCGGCCTTGGTCTGGATGACAGCGCTTCCTTCAGCTGTTATCTGACAAAGCATCTGTTCAGCAGGGTAACGTTCCGCGCTGTGAATCTGATTCCCGCAAAGCGAACGCCGGAGGCAGCCTGCCGCGCCAAGCCATGGGGCACTGGCCATGCACTGGCCTGCTGCAAGGGCGTGGTAAACGGCCCGTTTGCCGTCATCAACGCGGACGATTTCTATGGCCGGACGGCCTTCGATTTTCTGGCCGCGCAGACGGACGAGAGCTGCTATGCCGACAGCAATGAGATGCAGGCATAAAACTGACAAGACTGGCAACTGCACCAATCTATAACTCTTATAATTACATTCCCATTCTATGAGACTAAACAGATGCCCCGGCCCAGAGTATTCCGAGCCGGGGCTGCCGTATATCCATCAAAAATCCATGTCAAGCCGCTTTCCAAAATCGTAGGCCATTTGCCCTCACGGACAGTTCCTGCGACAGAAGCCGCAGCGTTTCAAATTCATTGTCGAGGCCGTCAAGCTCCCGGCGAAGAATTTCTTCGTAGTGCTGCTTTTCCATGTTTCTGATCATACTGCTGCTGGCGGCCATTGTGCCAGTCAGCGCCGCTGGGACGCTGCGGTGATGTGCGCGCAGCTGGCGGTGATTTTGAACGGACTGCTGGGGCAGACGCTGTCGTCGCCCGACGATCTTCAGCTCGGAATGCCGATTTTTGACGACAACCGCGACGCGCAGGTGTGATATTTCCCGCTTATTCTGGAGGCGGCCGTGGCCCACGCCACCGCCGATGCCGTGGAGCATGAACGCTGGGCGGGGCTGGGTTGAAGGGTGCGCAGAGCACTGATTGCACAAACACGCGGTGCGGAGAGGGCGCATGGTTTTGTGAAAATGTCGAATCTTGGACTGTGTGCTTGACAAGCGGTGGGAATCGTGCTTTAATGGCGGCATGTATTGATAACCACGAAATACGATGACGGAATTATGGCCCTGTTGGAGCGTCTCAGAGAACCGGCGGCTGGTGTGAGCCGGTACCGAAGACAGCGGTCAGTCTGCTTCCCGAGTAGGCCCTGCGAACGGCGACAAGTAGCATGGCCCGTTTGGCCTCGTTACCGGCTATGGGCTTGTCAGAGTCCGAGAGTGATCGTCCGCCGTGAGGCGGGGGATAAGCAGGGTGGTACCGCGAAGCTATTTCGTCCCTGAAGCCAGTTGGCTTCAGGGACTTTTTGTTTTCCGAAAAAAGGAGGAACCTATGATGAAACACATTTCCGTGACAGATACCACGATCCGCCAGGCGGGCAAGGCCGCGGGCTATACGCTCTCGTTCCGCGAGAAGATCGAGCTTGCCAAGCTCCTCGACCGGCTGGGCGTGAGCGTCATTGAGCTGCACGCGGTCGAAAACCCAAAGATCGACAGTCTGCTCATCAAATCCGTCGCCTCTGCGGTGAAGGAGAGCGCCGTGTGCGTGCCGGTCGCGCTGAACCCGGCGAGCGTTTCGCTGGTCTGGGCCGCGCTCAGGGAGGCGAAGCACCCGCGCATCCAGGTCCCCGCGCCGGTCAGCGCCGTGCAGATGGAATACCTCGCGGGCAAAAAGCCCGCCGCCATGCTCGAGGCGATCCGCCAGACCGTCGCGGCGGCGCGGGCGGTCTGCGAGGACGTGGAATTCCTCGCGGACGACGCCACGCGCGCCGATCCCGCCTTCCTCGCTGAGGCGCTGCAGACCGCGATCGCGGCCGGTGCGGCCGGCGTGACCGTCTGCGACGCAGCGGGGAGCATGCTGCCGGACGCGTTCGGCAGCTTCGTGCGCGGGATCTATGAAGCCGTGCCGCAGACGAAGGACGTGCGCTTCGGCGTGAGCTGCTCGGACGCGCTGTCGATGGCGGACGCGTGCGCCGTGAGCGCCATCGCCGCCGGGGCCGGCGAGATCAAGGCCGCGGCCTACTGCGTCGACACTGCGAACCTCGCGCACATGGCGAAGCTGCTGGCGGCCAAAGCCCAGGACTTCGGCGTCGTCAGCACGCTGCAGTTCACGCAGATGAACCGCCTGCTGTCACAGATCGCCTGGATGTGTCAGACGGGCCGCAGCCAGCTCTCGCCGTTTGACAACGGCGTGCAGACCTCCTCCGGCGCAGTTTTGACCGTGCATGACACGCAGGAGACCGTCATGAAGATGGCCGCCGCCCTCGGCTACGATCTTTCGGAGGAGGACGGGGCGAAGGTCTACGAGGCCTTCTGCCGCATCGCGGCGAAGAAGCAGACCGTGGGCGAGAAGGAGCTCGACGCCATCATCGCCTCCGCCGCGCTGCAGGTGCCGCCGACGTACCGGCTCGAAAGCTACGTCATCAACACCGGCAACACCATCAGCGCTTCGGCGCAGATGAAGCTCACGAAAAACGGCCAGACGCTCTCGGGCGTGAGCCTGGGCGACGGCCCGGTCGACGCGGCCTTCCTGGCCATCGAATCGATCCTCGGCCGCCATTACGAGCTGGATGATTTCCAGATCCAGGCCGTCACCGAGGGCCGCGAGGCCATGGGCGAGTCGGTCGTCAAGCTCCGCAGCGGCGGCAAGCTCTATTCCGGCCGCGGCATCTCGACCGATATCATCGGCGCGTCCGTGCACGCGTATCTCAACGCCATCAACAAGATCGTCTACGAAGAAGCGGCGAACGCCTGAGGAGGAAGCAGCACATGAATGTATCGTTTTCCACACGCGGCTGGCAGCAGATCCCCTGGGAGCAGCAGGTACAGATGGCCGAGACCATGCGCTTCGGCGGCGTCGAGCTCTATAACGTCCACAAAACGCCGGAGCTGACCGGCCGCGGCGGCCCGCTGCACCGCTATACCGCCGCCGCGACGGCGCGGGAGCTCTGGCAGAAGGGCCTGTGCATCCCGTGCTTCGATACCGCCTGCGACATCGCGGGCGAGGACTGCACCGAGACCGTGACAGCCCTCATGCAGCTGGCGCACGACGTGCAGTGTCCGTATGTCTCCGTGACTGCGCAGCGCGATGACGACGCGCGGATCTCCGCCGCACTCGAAGCGCTCCTCCCCGCCGCCGAGGCGCAGGGGATCACGATCCTGCTCAAGACCAGCGGCGTCTTTTCCGACACGGCCCGGCTGCGCACGCTGCTCGATGCGTTTGCCTGCGACCAGCTGGGCGCGCTCTGGGATATGCACCATCCCTACCGGGACCACGGCGAATCCGCCGACACGACCATCAAAAACCTCGGAGCCTACGTCCGCCACGTTCACCTGCGCGACTCGGACGACGACGGCAGCTATGACCTCATCGGCGAGGGCACGCTGCCCGTCGGCAGCATGATGCAGGCGCTGTCCTCCATCGACTATGACGGGTTCATCTCGCTCGAGTGGAAGCCGGAATGGATGCCCGACCTGACCGACCCGGAGGTCATCTTCCCACATTTCGTCAACTACATGCACCGCTTCGATTCCCCGCGCGGCAAGAAAAAGACGCTCTACGACAACGCCGCGCATACCGGCAAGTTCGTCTGGAAGAAAGACAGCCTCATCTCCGAGACCTTCCCGCAGGTGCTCGACCGGATGGTCGAGGAATTCCCGGACCAGTACGCGTTCAAATACACGACGCTCGACTACACGCGGACCTACGCGCAGTTCCGCGACGACGTGGACGATTTTGCCCGCGCGCTCGTCTCGCTCGGCGTGCGCCGGGGCAGCAAGGTCGCCATCTGGGCTACGAACGTGCCCGCGTGGTTCATCACCTTCTGGGCCGCGACGAAAATCGGCGCCGTGCTCGTCACGGTCAACACGGCGTACAAGATCCACGAGGCGGAATATCTGCTGCGGCAGTCCGACACGCACACGCTCGTCATGATCGACCACTGTCTGGACTCGAACTACCGTGAGATCATCCAGACCCTCTGCCCGGAGCTGGCCGACGCAAAGCCCGGCTCCGCCCTGCACTGCCGCAAGCTGCCGTTCCTGCGCAACGTCATCACCGTCGGCTTCCGGATGCCGGGCTGCCTGACCTTCGACGAGGCGATGGATCGGGCCAATATGGTCCCGCGCGAGCAGATTTTGCGCATGGCCGCGGGCGTGCGGCCGGACGACGTGTGCAACATGCAGTACACTTCCGGCACAACGGGCTTCCCGAAGGGCGTCATGCTGACGCACTACAACGTCGTCAACGACGGCAAATGCATCGGCGACCGGATGGATCTGTCCACGGCCGACCGGATGATGATCCAGGTGCCGATGTTCCACTGCTTCGGCATGGTGCTCTCCATGACCTCCTGCATGACGCACGGCGCGACGCTCTGCCCGATGCCGTATTTCTCGGCCAAGGTCTCGCTCGCCTGCATCAATCAGGAGCGCATCACCTGCTTCAACGGAGTGCCGACGATGTTCATCGCCATGTTCAACCATCCGGACTACAAAAAGACCGATTTTTCCTATATGCGCACCGGCATCATGGCCGGTTCCGGCTGCCCGCCGGAGCTCATGCGCCGGGCTGCCCAGCCGGACGAGATGCACATGACCGACATCGTCAGCGTCTACGGCCAGACCGAATCCGCCCCCGGCAGCACCATGAGCGCCTGCGGCGACCCGCTCGATCTGCGGTGCAACACGGTCGGCTACGCTTTCCCGCACATCGAGTGCAAGATCATCGACCCCGAGACCGGCGAGGAAGTGCCGGACGGCGTCAACGGCGAGTTCTGCTCGCGCGGCTACAACACCATGAAAGGCTACTACAAGATGCCCGAGGCCACGGCCGCCACCGTTGACAAGGAGGGCTGGCTGCACTCCGGCGATCTGGCCTGCCGGGACGAAAACGGCTGCTACCGCATCACCGGGCGGCTCAAGGACATGATCATCCGCGGCGGCGAGAACATCTACCCCAAGGAGATTGAGGAATTCATCTACACCCACCCGGCCGTCAAGGACGTACAGGTCATCGGCGTGCCGGACAAGAAATACGGCGAGGAGGCCATGGCCTGCATCATCCTCAAGGAGCCCGGCAGCGTGACCGTGGAGGAGATGCTGGACTATATCAAGGCCAGCATGGCACGGCACAAGGTGCCGAAATACATCGATTTTGTCGACGCATTCCCGATGAACGCAGCCGGAAAAATCCTGAAATACAAGATGCGCGAGGAGGCGACGGAGCGCTTCGGCCTGGAGGGCGCGGCCGGGATCGACACGGCGCAGACCGCCGAGCAGATGAAGCGGTAAACACCGATAGCCGGTATTAGTAAAATTTATACTTGACAGCCTGCAAAGACTGTGTTAAATTTGGGGCAAGTTCAAATCAAAAAAAGCTGTGACGAAGACGGTCGGACGGACTGCTTTCAGAGAGCCGGTGGTTGGTGCAAACCGGCAGCACGAACTCCTGTGACCTATCACTTCCGAGCTGGAGGCCCGAACACCATTCGCAAGTAGACGCCTCTCGTCCGCCCACGTTACGGGATAGGGCTTGTCAGAGCCTGAAGCGGCAGTTCTCAGAGCTGCAATTTGAGTGGTACCACGGGTATTGTGATTCACAAACTCGCCTCAAAGATTCTTAGGAATCCTTGAGGCGAGTTTTTTCGTTCGAAGTAACTTACACAGTTTAACACAGGAGGAACCCACTATGATGATGCAAACCAAGAAGCCGGCTGCCAACCCGCTGATGGAGATCGCAGAGCGAATCCGCGAGATGCGCGAGATCGTCGGCTACAGCGAAGCGGAGATGGCCGAGAAGACCGAGGTCAGCGTCGAGCAGTATCACAGCTATGAGCAGGGCACGGTCGATTTCCCGTTTACGTTCATGCACAAGTGCGCGCTGGCGTTCGGCGTGGAGCTGACGGATCTGCTCGAAGGCCAGAGCGCCAAGCTCTCGAGCTACACGGTGACGCGCCGGGGCATGGGTCCGGTGACGGCCAGCGAGGACGGCATCACCATTCAGAATATGGCGGCAATGTTCCGGCAGAAGCTGGCGACGCCGTATTGGGTCACCTATCAGTATTCCAAGGAGCTGCAGAGCCAGCCGATCCACACCACGACGCATGCCGGACAGGAATTTGACCTCGTCGTGAAGGGGACGCTCCGTGTGCGTGTCGGCGAGCACGAGGAAGTCCTCCACGAGGGCGACAGCATCTTCTACAAGAGCTCCACGCCGCACGGCATGATCGCCGTGGATGGGCAGGACTGTGTATTCCTCGCAATGATCATGGCGAGCAGCGAAAAGGAGCAGGACCTGTCCGTGCGGACACGGGCGTTGGAGGAGACGCCGGAGCAGCAGCTGCTCTGTGACCAGTTTGTCCACGGGGTGGAAAAGGAAGACGGCTCGTTGGAGCGGCTGGAGTTCCACAACGAGGACAAATTCAATTTTGCATTCGACATCGTGGACGGCCTCGCGCGGCGCGAGCCGGACAAGCTCGCGATGGTGCATGTCGCAAACGACATGACTGAGCGGCGGTTCACGTTCAAGGACATGAAGGACGCTTCGAGTCAGGCGGCGAACTATTTCACGTCACTCGGCGTGAAGCGCGGCGACCGCGTGATGCTGGTGCTCAAGCGGCACTATCAGTTCTGGTTTGCGATCCTCGGCCTGCATAAGCTGGGCGCGATCGCCATCCCGGCGACGAACCAGCTGATGGAGCATGATTTCACCTATCGCTTCAAGGCGGCGGGCGTGAGCGCGATCGTCTGTACGGCGGACGGTGACACGGCACATCAGGTCGACATCGCGGAGGCCGACGCGGGTGCGCATCTGACGAAGGTTCTCGTCGGCGGCAAGCGCGAGGGCTGGCACGACTTTGACGCGGAATACGGCCTGTTCTCCCGGCGCTACACGCGCAAGGACGACGCGCCCTGCGGCGACGATCCGATGCTCATGTTCTTCACGTCCGGCACGACCGGCTATCCGAAGATCGCCGTTCACAGCTACAAATATGCGCTGGGCCATTACGTTACGGCCCGGTACTGGCACTGGGTGCAGCCCGGCGGACTGCACTTCACGATCTCCGAGACCGGCTGGGGCAAGGCGCTCTGGGGCAAGCTGTATGGCCAGTGGCTGTGCGAGGGTGCGGTGTTCGTCTACGACTTTGATCGGTTCGACGCCGAGAAGATCCTGCCGATGTTCGCCAAATACAACATCACGACGTTCTGTGCGCCGCCCACGATGTACCGGATGCTGATCAAGCAGGATCTGTCCCGCTTCGACCTCAGTTCCATCCAGCACGCAACGACCGCGGGCGAGGCGCTGAACCCGGAGGTCTATTATCAGTTTGAAAAGGCGACGGGGCTGCAGATCGCCGAGGGCTTCGGCCAGACGGAGATGACGCTCGGCATTGCGAACCTCGTCGGCCAGCCGCTCAAGCCCGGCTCGATGGGCAAGCCCATCCCCGGCTACGGCATCGACCTTGTCAATCAGGACGGCACCCCGACTGCCGACGGCGACACGGGCGAGATCGTCATCCATACCGCGGGACGAGAGCACTTCTGCGGGCTGTTCCTCGGCTATTATCAGGACAAGGAGCGCACTGAGGCCGTCTGGCACGACGGACTCTACCACACCGGCGACCTCGCGTGGCGCGATGAGGACGGCTTCTACTGGTACGTAGGCCGCGCGGACGACGTCATCAAGTCCTCCGGCTACCGCATCGGGCCGTTCGAGATCGAAAACGTCATCATGGAGCTGCCGTATGTGTTCGAGTGCGGCGTGTCCGCTGCGCCGGACGAGGTGCGCGGGCAGGTCGTCAAGGCCAGCATCGTGCTCGTCAAGGGCACCGAGGGCACGGAGGAGCTGAAGAAGGAAATCCAGAACTACGTCAAGCAGCATACCGCGCCGTATAAGTATCCGAGAATTGTGGAGTTCAAAGAAGAGCTCCCGAAGACCATCAGCGGCAAGATCATCCGAAGCAAGCTCTGATGACCGGGATCTTTCGACGATGCGGCGATTGAACCGGACCGGCATACGCTCAATATGTGTTCTCTTGGTTACGCTGGTTTGCCCCCATATGCAGCTCCGGCAGACAGGGATGATGACAACAGAAAACCACCGAAAATTTTTCTTGACAATTGCATACTTTTTCGTTATGATTCTTGACAACAATAAAGGCTACGACGGAGAGGGTTCCGCGCAAGTCCTGTTTCAGAGAGCCGGTGGATGGTGTGAACCGGTAACAGACGCGCAGAATTTGTAGCTCCCGAGCCGGAGAGAAGAACGCCCGTAATGGCAAGTAGACCTCTCCCGCGTCAGCTGCGTCAGTGCTTAGACTTTGCTGGAAGTCGATGAGTGGTATCTGCCGTGAGGCAGGTGCAATTTGAGTGGTACCGCGGGTATGCTGTATGCAGCCCGTCTCAAAGAATCATTTCTTTGAGACGGGCTTTTTGCATCCACGAAGGTAACACCATGAAAAAAACACTCACAGGGCTGGACTTCAAAATTCAGGAAATGGCGGGACGCATCCGAGAGCTGCGCGAGATCTCCGGCTTTTCGGCGCAGACGATGGCGCTGAAAACAGGCACGAGCGAAGAAGAATATCTTCGCTGTGAGGCCGGGCAGAGCGACCTCAACTTCGCTTTTCTCTACCGCTGCGCGCTGGTTTTTGGCGTTGACGTTACAGATCTCATCGAGGGCAGCAGCCCAAAGCTTCGATCCTATACGCTGACACGCGCGGGTAATGGACAGAAGATCGAGCAGGCCCATGAGATGATCTATTACAACATGGCCTCCGGCTTTCAGAACCGCATTGCAGACCCGCTGTTCGTTGAAAACAAATACTCTGATGAAGCATTCTATTCGGACATTGAGCTGACCAGCCACGTCGGGCAGGAATGTGATCTTGTCATTCGCGGCAGTATGAAAGTTCAGGTCGGCGGACATACCGAGCTTCTGCATGAAGGCGACTGCATCTACTATGACAGCTCCATTCCGCACGGCATGGTTGCTGCGGACGGTCAGGATTGCCTGTTCTATGCGATCGTGCTCCGCCCACAGGAGCCGAGCCTCCCGGAGGCCGGCGGCGACCGCGCTGCCATGATCGAGACGGCGCAGAGTCCGGATCCGGAGGCGCGCATTTACACCCGCTTCGTCGATGCGCCCGAGGATGCAAACGGGAAACTGCAGTCCATCGCCTTCAAAAATGAGCAATCCTTCAATTTCGCATTTGACATTGTGGATGCGCTGGGCCGTGAAAAGCCTGAAAAGCTCGCCATGCTGCATGTGGCTCTGGATGGAACGGAGCGGCGGTTCACATTCAAGGACATGAAAGATGCTTCCAGCCAGGCCGCCAATTACTTTACCTCGCTCGGCATCCGACGCGGCGACCGCGTGATGCTCGTGCTCAAGCGGCATTACCAGTTCTGGTTTGCCATTCTGGGTCTGCATAAGATCGGCGCCATTGCGATTCCGGCTACCAATCAGCTTGTGGAGCATGATTTCTCTTACCGCTTCCAGGCAGCGGGCGTCAGTGCAGTTCTCTGCACGGCAGACGGCGATACTGCGTACCATGTCGACATTGCAGAGGCCGACACCGGGATGAAGTTGACAAAGATCATGGTTGGCGGCAGTCGGGACGGCTGGCACGATTTCAATGCGGAATACGGCCTGTTTTCCCGCCGCTATACGCGCAGGGACGACGCGCCCTGCGGCGACGAGCCAATGCTCATGTTCTTTACCTCCGGTACGTCCGGATACCCGAAAATTGCAGCACACAACTATAAATATCCGCTTGGACATTTTATCACTGCAAAATACTGGCATCAGGTCAACCCGGACGGGCTGCACCTGACCATCTCCGACACCGGCTGGGCCAAGAGCCTCTGGGGAAAGCTCTACGGTCAGTGGCTGTGTGAGGCGGCTGTGTTTGTTTATGATTTCGACCGCTTTGATGCAGAAAAAATTCTGCCGATGTTTGCGAAGTATCAGATCACGACATTCTGTGCGCCGCCCACGATGTACCGCATGCTGATCAAGCAGGACCTGTCCCGATTTGATCTTTCTTCTATTCAGCATGCGTCTATCGCTGGTGAAGCGCTCAATCCTGAGGTCTTCCGCCAATTTGAAAAGGCGACTGGCATGCGCATCATGGAGGGCTTTGGGCAGTCTGAATCGACGCTCATCATCGGCAATCTGGCTGGCGACAGCCATAAGATCGGCTCTATGGGCAAGCCTGTCCCACTCTACGATGTGCATCTGCTGGACAGCAGCGGGCATGAAGCGGAGGCCGGCGACACGGGGGAGATCTGCATCAACATTCAAAACGGCATTCCCTGCGGACTTGCCTACGAATACTACAACAGCCCGGAGGTCACGGCAAAAACGTGGCACGATGGCTTCTACCACACGGGCGACCTCGCCTGGCGTGACGAGGACGGCTTCTACTGGTATGTCGGCCGTGCGGATGACGTCATTAAATCGTCTGGCTACCGCATTGGACCGTTTGAAATCGAAAATGTCATCATGGAGCTGCCGTATGTGCTCGAATGCGGTGTGTCTGCCGCCCCGGATGAGATCCGCGGGCAGGTCGTCAAGGCCAGCATCGTACTGGTCAAGGGCACCGAGGGCACGGACGCGCTGAAAAAAGAAATTCAGACCTATGTCAAGACGCATACTGCGCCGTACAAATATCCCCGTATTGTGGAATTCCGCGAAGCGCTTCCAAAGACCACCAGCGGAAAAATCATCAGAAGCAAGCTCTGAAGGAGGAGTCGGCCATGACACACAAACGCCTAACGCTTTTTGCCGGACATTACGGCAGTGGAAAGACGAATATCGCGCTGAATTATGCGCGGTGGCTCCGGCGAAAAGGCGAAGCCGTGACTGTGGCCGATCTTGACATTGTAAATCCCTATTTCCGGACGAAGGATTCAGAAGAAGATCTGAAAAAAGAGGGGATCGGACTGATCGTCTCACCGTTTGCAAATTCGAATCTCGATGTTCCGGCCATGCCGAAGGAGACCTACGCGCTGATTGCGGAGCGGGGAGAATGCGGCGTGCTGGACATCGGCGGAGACGACCGCGGAGCGCTGGCACTGGGGCGCTATGTTCCGGAGATCCGGGCGGAGGGGGATTATGAGATGCTGTTCGTCATCAACCGGGCCCGGCCGCTGACAAGGACGGTAGCGGATACGATCCTTGTACTGCGGGAAATCGAGGCCGCCTGTGGGCTGCCGTTCACGGCAGTCGTCAACAATACGAATCTCGGGCAGGCGACGGCGGCGGCGGATGTGCTGTCAAGCATGCCCTATGCGGAAGCGGTCGCCGCGCGGGCAGGGCTGCCGCTCAAGATGACCTGCTGCGCTGCACGGCTCTGCGACGCGCTGCGCGGGAGCATTCCAAACCTGTTCCCGATGGAGATCCAGAAGCTATATTACCAATTACGATAAATGGAGGAACAAGATGGCAAAACTGATATTTCAGGAAGAACTCTGCAAGGGCTGCGGCCTGTGTGTGAACGCCTGTCCGAAGGGGCTGCTGGCGCTGTCGAAGACGCGGCTGAATCAAAAGGGACATGCGCCCGTGGAGCTGACGGAGCCGGACAAGTGCGTCGGCTGTGCGTTCTGCGCGACGATGTGTCCCGACTGTGTCATTACGGTAGAAAAGTAAGGAGGGCGGGAAGATGCAGGAAAAAGTATTGATGAAGGGCAACGAGGCCATCGCGGAGGCCGCGATCCTCGCCGGGTGCCGCCACTATCTGGGCTATCCCATCACGCCGCAGACCGAGGTCGCGGCCTATATGGCGAAGAAAATGCCGAAGATCGGCGGGACATTTTTGCAGGCCGAGAGCGAGATCGCGGCCATCAACATGGTTTACGGCGTGGCCGCGACGGGCAAGCGGGCGATGACCTCGTCCTCCAGCCCCGGTATCGCGCTCAAGTGCGAGGGCATTTCGTACCTGGCGGGCGCAGATCTGCCCGCAGTCATTGTCAATGTGCAGCGCGGCGGGCCCGGCCTCGGCGGCATTCAGCCATCGCAGTCCGACTACTTCCTCGCGACGCGCGGACCCGGCCACGGCGACTTCCATGTGCTGGTGCTGGCTCCGGCGTCGGTTCAGGAGATGGCCGACCTGACCGGAAAGGCGTTTGACCTTGCGGAAAAATACCGGATGCCGGCAATGCTGCTGGCTGACGGCACGATGGGCCAGATGATGGAGCCCGTGCAGCTGCCGGAGGCGCGTGACCCGGACACAACTGAAAAGGATTGGGCCGTCACTGGAACGAAGTGCCAGCGGAAGCATCACGTTGTCAACTCCCTCTACCTCAGCCCGGCGGAGCTCGAGCGGCTGAACATCGAGCGCTTCGAGCGATACGCCGAGATCGAGAAGAATGAGTGCATGTGGGAAGCGTTCATGATGGAGGACGCCGAGGTCTGCATCGTGTCCTGCGGTATTACCGCGCGCGTGTCGCGCAACGCGATCGTCGAAGCGCGCAAGCAGGGCATCAAGGCCGGCATGATCCGGCCGATCACGCTCTGGCCGTTCCCGAAGGCACCGCTGCGCAAGGCCGCTGATCAGGTGAAGCGGTTCGTTTGCGTGGAGCTCAACATGGGCCAGATGCGCGAGGATGTGCAGCTGGCGGTAGCGTGCAAAAAGCCGGTCGACCTTTGCTTCCGCGTGGGCGGCATGATCCCGTCGCCGGATGAGGTGCTGGACGCGATCCGTAAGGCAAACGAAGGAGGGAACGACTGATGGCTGTTGTATTTGAAAAACCGAAGGCGCTGACCGACGCCGTATTCCACTACTGCCCCGGCTGCACGCATGGCATCATCCATCGGCTCGTCGCCGAGGCGATCGACACGCTCGGCATCGAGGGCCGGACGATCGGCATTGCGCCGGTCGGCTGTTCCGTACTGGCCTATGACTACTTTACCTGTGACATGGTCGAGGCGTCGCATGGACGTGCGCCCGCAGTCGCGACGGGTGTGAAGCGGTCGCTGCCGGACAACATCGTCTTCACCTATCAGGGCGACGGCGACCTCGCGTCCATCGGCCTCTGCGAGACCGTCTCCGCCGCGGCGCGCGGCGAAAATATCACGGTCATCTTTGTCAACAACGCGATTTATGGCATGACGGGCGGCCAGATGGCCCCGACCTCTCTGCCCGGCCAGATCACACAGACGTCGCCCTATGGACGCGACGTCAACACCTGCGGCTGGCCGATCCGGATCTGCGAGATGCTCGCGACGCTGGAGGCCCCGGCGTATCTCGAGCGCGTGACCGTGAACAATGTGAAAAACGTGAAAAACGCAAAAAAAGCGATCGAAAAGGCGTTCCGTTATCAGGTGGAGGGCAAGGGCTTCTCACTGATCGAGGTGCTGTCGGCCTGTCCGACGAACTGGGGCCTGACGCCGCAGAAGGCGCTGGAGTGGATCGACGAGAAGATGATCCCGTACTATCCGCTGGGTGTCTACCGAGACAAGGAGGGCTGAGAGATGGCAGATCATCAAATCGTGATTGCGGGCTTCGGCGGACAGGGATTGCTGTTCTCCGGAAAGGTTCTGGCCTACGCGGGCCTCATCGAAGGGCGGGAGCTCAGCTGGCTGCCGTCCTATGGCCCGGAGATGCGCGGCGGCACGGCGAACTGCAACGTCATTCTGTCGGACGCCCCGGTCGGCTCGCCGATCGTAAACACGCCGAACGTGCTCATGGTTATGAACAACCCTTCGCTCGATAAATATGAAAACGCCGTGCAGCCGGGCGGGAAAATTTTCCTCGACTCCACGCTCATCGCCCGCAAGGTTACGCGCACGGATGTGGAGGCTTATTACGTCCCGGCCACGAAGATGGCAATGGACATGGGAATGCCGACGCTTGCCAACATGATCCTGCTCGGCGCGCTGATCGCGAAGACCGGGTGTGTCCGGGAGGAGAGCCTCGCGGACGCGCTGCACAAGGTCATCCCGGCGCGCAAGGCCGACCTTTTCGACCTCAACATGCAGGCGCTTCAGGCTGGGAAGGAGTTCGCCGGATGAAGACCGCCTGCATCCAGATGGACATGCTCTTCGCGCAGCCGGAGGAGAACTTCGCGAAAGCGAAGCGGCTCATCCGCGAAGCGATGGCGAGCGGACCGGACGTGGTTGTCCTGCTGGAAACATGGAACACCGGGTTTTTCCCGAAAGAGCGTCTTTCCGAGCTGGCCGAGCGGGACTGCGCGCGGGTGAAACGCGAACTCGGCGGGCTGGCTGCGGAGCTTGGCGTGAATCTTGTGGCGGGCAGCGTCGCGAATGTGCGCGGCGGAAAGGTCTATAACACGGCGTGCGTCTTTGACCGCGCGGGGAACTGCGTCGCAGAGTATGATAAGACGCACCTGTTTACGCCGATGGGCGAGCATGCGTATTTCACGCCCGGCGATCATCTCTGCCGCTTCCGGCTCGACGGACACGACTGCGGCCTTGTAATCTGCTATGACATCCGCTTCCCGGAGCTGACGCGGACACTCGCCGTGCAGGGGATGGACATGCTCTTCGTCGTGAGCCAGTGGCCAGCGGCGCGCATCGGACATCTGCGGGCGCTGACGGTCGCGCGGGCGATTGAGAATCAGGCGTTCGTCATCTGCTGCAATTCCTGCGGCGACGCGGGCGACACGCATTACGGCGGCGCGTCCGCAATCATTGATCCGTGGGGGGAGCTGCTCGCCGCCGGCGGGCAGGACGAGCAGATTTTGGCCGCGGATTGTGAACTGGAGATGCTGGATGGAATCCGGAGCTCCATCAATGTCTTTCGCGACCGGAGGGCGGAGCTCTATCGGGTCTGATCGATGCTCCGCCCCTACAAACAGCTTTTATATGTACTATGAACATCAGGAGGAATGAAAAATGGAATACAACTTCCCTGTGATAAGGACTACGCACCCCAAGCCCCGTCCTGCCGACGAGACGAAGCTGGGCTTTGCGAAATACTTCACCGACCACATGTTCGTCATGGACTATGACGAAGGACAGGGCTGGCACGACGGGCGCGTTGTGCCGCACGAGCCGTTCCTCATCGAGCCGGCGTCCTGCGTGCTGCACTACGCACAGATGATGTTTGAGGGCATGAAGGCCTACCGCACGCCGGACGGCGGCGTCCAGATTTTCCGGCCGGACATGAACATCAAGCGTATGGCCCGCACGAATGAGCGCATGTGCATCCCGGAGCTGCCGGGAGACCTGTTCCTCGCGGCGGTCAAGGCTGTGATTGAGGCGGATCGCGACTGGATTCCCTCCGCGCCGGGCACTGCGATGTATATCCGGCCGTTCATCTTCGGCGATGAGGTCTCGTTCTCGGTTCTGCCGGCCAAGCACTACAAATTTATGATCATCCTCAGCCCGACGGGCTCCTACTACGCGGCAAACGACGGCGGCCTGGCCACGACGCGCATCTATGTGCAGGACAAATACATCCGCGCGGCGCACGGTGGCACGGGCTATGCCAAGGTTGGCGGCAACTACGGCGGCGGCATGCGCGCCAGTCAGGACGCGATGAAATATAACTGCAAGGATGTGCTGTGGCTCGACGCGGCGGAGCATAAGTATGTCGAGGAGATCGGCACGTCGAACGCCTTCTTCCGCATCGCGGACGAAGTTATCACCGCGCCGCTCGATTCCGGCACGATCCTGCCCGGCATCACGCGCGATTCTGTCATCCAGCTGCTGAAAAAGTGGGGCGTGAAGGTCTCGGAGCGGAAGCTCTCGATCGACGAGGTCGTTGCCGCGTCGAAGAACGGCAGCCTGCAGGAGATCTTCGCCAGCGGCACCGCAGCGGTCATCTCGCCGATCGGCTGGCTAAATGTGATGGGCACGGATGTTCAGGTCGCGGATGGGACGGTCGGTCCTGTGGCGCAGAAGCTCTATGATACACTCTACGGCATGCAAACCGGGACGGTTGCCGATGATATGGGCTGGACGTATCGGCTCCTGTAAGCGCTTTTCTCGACAAGTCCTGCAGAATACGTTACAATATCCCCAAGGAATTCAGACGAAAGGACGGTGCGCAGCATGAATATCGGTATGGTTATGATGATGTGCAAGACCGTCTTTGGTTTGTTCTGAGAGCTGCTCGAACAAATTTCCAAAGGCGGTCATGGGTGCGTTGTCCATGACCGCCTTTCTTTGTCTGACTGTGAAAAAATGAGGAGGAACCCCGATACCGATCAAAATACCGAACGGATTGCCGGCGAAAACATCTCCGTGAAGGAGGAGACGCGCACCGTGACACAGGACATCCGACCGCTGCAGATTCTGGTTTTGAACCCTGATGCCGGCGAAGATCGAAACGAAGACGCACGTCTATTCCACGTTTCACATCTGCTGGGGCGCACAGGCGGGACTCTATTATCATGATGGTATTCACAAGCACGACCTGTAGGAAAAGCTCTTCGGCGTGTTCCCGTACATGGTGGCACGTCGGAGTTCGATGTTCATGCGCGGCTTTGACGACACGTTGCTTTCTCGGCGACGATACCGCTCAATGATGGCAGTCTCGAAAGGTACGCCCTTGAACCGGGGTACGTGTAGCGTGACATCGCCGGAGGTCGTGGTGAGGTTGCGGTCATAGTGACCGCTGCGGTACCCTCCTCATTTTAACCCAGCGCCACGTCCAGCACCATCATCACGCTGAAGCCCACGGCAAAGAACACCGTACCGAGATTGGAATGCGCGCCCTGCGATAGTTCGGGGATCAGCTCTTCCACGACTACATAGAGCATCGCGCCAGCGGCGAAGCTCAGAAGATACGGCAACGCGGGAATGATGAACTGCGCGGCAAGGATCGTCAGCACCGCGCCGGCCGGCTCCACGATGCCGGAGAGCACGCCGCCGAGAAACGCGCGGCCTTTTTTCTGCCCCTCCGCGCGAAGCGGCATGGAGATGATCGCGCCCTCCGGGAAGTTCTGAATGGCGATGCCGATGGACAGGGTCAGCGCGCTCGCCGCCGTGATCTGTGTGCCGCCGGCAAGGAAGCCCGCGTACATCACGCCGACGGCCATGCCCTCCGGAATATTGTGCAGCGTGACGGCCAGCACCATCATGGTCGTGCGGGCAAGCCTGCTTTTGGGGCCTTCGGCCTGTTCGCTGCCGACGTGCAGGTGGGGGATCAGATGGTCGAGCGCAAGCAGGAACAGCACGCCGAGCCAGAAGCCTGCAAACGCCGGGAAGAACGCGAGCTTTCCCAATGCTGCCGACTGCTCGATGGCCGGGATGAGAAGGCTCCAGATCGACGCGGCTACCATCACGCCTGCAGCAAAGCCCGCAAGCGAACGCTGGACCAGATCGCCGAGCGATTTTTTCATAAAGAACACACAGGCCGCACCGGCCGTCGTGCCGAGAAACGGGATCAGAATCCCGAGAACTGTCTGCATATGTCTGCCTCCGGGGGCTATTTGTTCCTTCTGTAGCCCGCCTCATCGCGGTATTCGGGGTGATTTTTCAGATACGGGTCCTTGTCGCCGCAGATGGTGTAGTCGCATTTGCAGCCGTTCGCGCAGGTGGTGGTGCGCACCAGCCTTGCGTGGATCAGCTCCATGGATGCAAAATCCACGTTGCAAAGAGCGGGCATGATGTCCGTGAGTCCGTGCTTGATGGCGAACTCCGCCGCCGGGCAGGCCGTGAATTCATAATAGATCGGCTTGTCCGGGACGAAGGGCGCGACGTCCATCTCATAATCGTGCCACTGGTCGCAGAGGGACTTCGCCCGCGTAAACGCCTTATACATGAGCTTCCTGAAAAACGGCTTGTTGCAGTCCACAAATTTCAGCTTGCGGAAGGAGGGGAGAATCAGATTTTCCTCCATTTCCTCGATCTCCCGGAACGACGTGACGGCTTTGCAGGCCGCATAATAGCTCAGAATGGCAATGCAGTCATAGGTGCCGCCTGCGCCGTTGTGGAAATTCTTTTTGTCGCCGAGGTCGGTGCGCCAGTCGGAAAGGAACTCCACATACTGCCGCTGCACCTTCTCCCACACCGCCTCCCGCTCCGCTTCCGGATAGTGCAGCGCGATTTTTGCGAGAATTTCCTTTTTGCACGGTTTGGAATACAGCACGTGGCAGGTGCGGTCAAATTGTAATTCGCTGTCTTTCATCGTGTTTTCTCCCTTATTGCTTCAGAATCTCCGCGATTTTCGCGAAATCCTCCTTCGCCTCCCGGAAAACCGGCAGCATACAGTAGCAGTGCACCATTTTGGGGCGGGCAAACGCCGTATAGGGGACGTTCGCGCGTTTGCACGCCGCTTCAAAATCGGGCAGCGCGCCGCCGGAGGAAAAGCCGCACGTGCTGACGTTCCCGCCGCCGTACAGCGCGATCATCCTCCGGCAGCCCAAACGCCTTTTTCGCGCCGGAGCGTCTGTAGGCTGTGCGCAGAACAGAAGCAAAGATACTCATACCGTCAATTCCTTTCCCGTAAACAGCAGCACGTTCTGCTGTTAAGCTGCTCTAACCAATAGGCAAAACGGTTAGATAAAACTAACTGTCCGCCAAAGCAATACGCTGCCGCTTAAATCTGATTCTATTTCTATGGTTTCTATGGTAGCAAAAACCCCGTTTCCTGTCAAGACGCAGACGGATTCCGACTGTTGCGCTCCGTGCTGTTTCGCAAAAGCGGGCAGAAACCATCCGCAGCCAGCGGCTTCCTTATCGGGAAAGCCGCTGGCTGCGGAGCGCCTGTTTTTTATGCTTCGAGCGCGGACAGGACATCGTCCCAGGCATCCGGGAAGGTGCAGTACTCGATCAGCGCCAGCGCGCCGGTCGGGTCTTCGCCGGACGAGAGCGCGGCTTCGAACGCAGACTGGTCTTCCAGACGGTAGATCGCGCCCGCACCGCTTTCATCGTACAGCGCCGCAACGCCGCCGGATTCGAATGCCAGCCAGATCACGGGTTCTCCCTGCGTCCCGCCCGGCTTCGGGTCCATGATGTTGAACGCGGTCACGAGCCGTTTCGCCCGTTTTTCCGTCAGGACCTGTATTTCCCAGCCGCTTTCCGTGCGCGTATAGGCCGTGACCGTCCCGCCGGAGAGGGTATCGTAGGGGGTGAAGGTGTACGGGTCGGCGGGAGCGGGTTCGTCCTCATCCAAGAAGTGCTCGGCATTCAGACCGCCGAAGCTGATGTGTGAGACTTCACCCGCTCCGACGCGGATCAGCATGAACAGGTCGCCGGACGTGAGCTCGTACAAGTCATACGGAATCTCCTGATCGTTCTCGATCATTGTTTCATGCGTCCACACGGCGTCCGGATACGCAGCCTCGACGGCCTCCTGCGGGCTTCCAATGCCGATGCCGGTATCCAGCGTCCAATCGCAGGGGCTTTGCGTCCAGACCTCGCTCAGCACCGAGCCGCTGCCATCGCGCATGCCGGTGTTCGTGAATCGCAGACGCAGATCATACTGCACATCCACACTTCCGGAGGTATTATAGAACCAGCAGACTTCCCACACGCCGTCCTCGCGCTGGATCTCTCCCGTGTTGCTGACGCTGTCCGGCTCGCCGAGCATGGCCTGCACGTCCTCACGCTTCATCCCCAGCCGCAGCCCGCCGAGCTCCGTCGTCAGAATGCGTGCGGCCACGGAATCGCTGTCCTCCCAGCCGCCGTCCGCTTCGGGGCTTCCGTCGCGCGACGGGTCGGGTGAACCGGAAATGCTGTCCTCCGCAGGCTTTTCATCGCTCACCGGCGATTCTGTGGTGGGCGTTTCGGCATCGGCGGCGCTCTTGTAGCCAAGGTTCCGCACGGCCAGCGGGATGGAGATGGCCAGCACCGCGCACGCGGCCAGCGCCGCGATGGGCAGCCAGCGCGGCTTCCGCTTGATGTCCGCGGCCTCTTCGATCATGCCGTCGCTCAGGTTTCCGATGCAGCGGAACAGGTCTTTCGTCGTCATACCGCGATCCCCTCCTTCAAAAGCGCGTCGCGCAGTCCCGCGCGCAGACGGAACAGCCGGGATTTGACCGTGTTTTCCGTCAGCCCGAACAGGCCCGACAAGCGCCGGACAGAGTCGCCGTAGTAATACCGGCGGACGAACAGCTGCCGGTTCTCGCGCGTCTGCGTGCGCAGATACGCCTCGATTGTCAGCGTGACGGCCTGCGCGTCGAGCCGCGCCTCGGGCCGTTCGCCGCCCGGCAGACAGTCGGAAAGTTCGGAAAGCAGCAGCTCCGTCTGCCCGCCGCCGCGCTTCTGCGCGCGGGCCGCTTCCCAGCGCGTAAAGGACAGATTACGCGTAATGCGGCCCAGAAACGCCCGCAGACAGCCGGGCCGCGTGGGCGGAATGGCGTTCCACGTATGCAGCCACGTGTCGCTGACGCATTCCTCCGTGTCCTCATGGCTGTGCAGGATGTTGAAGGCAATGGAGCGGCAGTAGCCGCCGTATTTTTTCCCTGTTTCGGAAATGGCCCGCTCCTCGCGGGCGAAGTACAGATCAATGATCGTTTCGTCTTCCATGTCGAATCCTCCTCTGTCTGTCAAGACCGGATTTTTCCGCGTTGGTTGCGTGAATTTGGGTTGATTTTTTTGAGCTTCCGTGCTATGTTCTGTATGCAATTTGCATGAGATCGTGCATTCAAAGCGGGAGGAAAAATAAAAATGCAAGAGCCGCTGCAAAAACCTGCATTTTCAAAGCAGGCGCTGCTGCACTGCGCGGGCATTGTCGGCGCGGGGCTGCTGTATTCACTGGGCATCAACCTGTTCGTTGTCCCGACCGGGCTGTATACGGGCGGAATTATGGGCTTTGCGCAGCTGCTGCGCACGCTGTTCCTGCATCTGACAGGGCTGGAGCTGAAGATCGACATTGCAGGTATCATCAACTATGCAATCAACCTTCCGATTTTATGCATCGCGTGGAAACAGCTCGACCATCGCGTGGTGTTCAAAACGCTGCTGTCCGTCACGTCGACGACTGTTTTTATGTCCCTGATCCCGCGCACGGACATTCTGCACGGCGATCAGCTGGCCGAATGTCTCATCGGCGGCATTCTCTGCGGCTGCGGCATCGGCATCACGCTCTGGATGGGCGGCACGACGGGCGGCATGGACGTGATCGGCATGATGCTCATCAAAAAGGGCTCGCATACGTCCATCGGCCATGTGAACCTGTTCTGGAACATGGCGCTCTATGCGATCTGCGCCGCCGCGTTCAACCTGTCCACGGCGATCTATTCGATCCTGTTCTCGTTCATCTCCACGACGGCAATGGACAAGCTGCATATGCAGAACATCAACGTCGAGGTCACGGTCGTGACCAAGATCCTGAGCCCGGAGATGGAGCACGAAATTCTCGTCGACCTCCACCGCGGCATTACGCGCTATGAGGGCATCGGCGAGTACACCGGTGAGCCGGTCCATATCTTCTATATTCTCGTCACGAAATACGAGATCAGCCGCCTGCGCGCCATCGTCTGCAAACACGACCCCCACGCATTCATCGTCGCCAAGGATGGCGCGGTCGTCTATGGGAATTATAAGAGGAAGCTGTAAACGCCCGCCGCTGCAGGGTTTCTGCAAATTTTAATATGTTTCACAAAAACCGGGCCGTGGTGGCCCGGTTTTTCTGGTTACAGCACACGCTCGACCGCGTGGTACAGGCTGCGGATGGCAAGCTCGTAGTCCGTCTCCTTGACGGCGATGATGATGTTCAGCTCACTCGATCCCTGGTCGATCATGCGGATATTGATGTTCGCGTCGGCAATCACGCGGAAGATGCGCGCGGCAGTGCCCTTGGCGTAGATCATGCCCTGGCCGACGACGGCGATGAGGGCCAGTCCGTCCTCCACGCTCACGTGGTCAGGCTGCAGCCGCTCCTGGATCTGCTGCAGGATCTCCTCACGCGCGGGAGCCAGCGCCTCGGTCGAGACGAGGATGGAGACGGTGTCGATGCCGGACGGGCAGTGCTCAAAGGAAATGCCATGCTCGGCGAAAATCTCCAGCAGCTTCGCCACGAAGCCGATCTCGCCGTTCATCATGGACTTTTCCACGTACACGCTGCTGAAGCCCTTGTGGCCTGCGATGCCGGTCACGACGCGCTTGTGCGCGTTGGACGGGAGCGAGGGGACGATGAACGTGCCGGGGTCAGACGGGCGGTTGGTGTTGCGGATGTTGATGGGGATGTTCGCCCGGCGGACGGGGAAGACCGCATCCTCATGCAGGACGGACGCGCCCATGTACGAAAGCTCACGCAGCTCACGATAGGTAATGTAGTCGATCACGTGCGGATGCTCGATGATGCGCGGGTCGGCGGACAGAACGCCGGAAACATCCGTCCAGTTTTCATACAGGCCAGCACCGACGGCACGGGCGACGACGGAGCCGGTCACGTCCGATCCGCCGCGCGAGAAGGTGTGCACCGTACCGTCTGGCATGGCCCCGTAGAAGCCGGGGATCACGGCGTGCTCCACGCTTACAAGCGCGTGCCCGATGGCGGTATTCGTCGCCTCCGGGTCGAACGAGCCGTCGGCCCGGAACAGGACCATCTGCGCCGCGTCGACAAAGCGGAAGCCAAGATACGCGGCCAGTAATTTGGAATTGAGATATTCGCCCCGGCTGGCCATGTAATCGCGCTGGGGACTCTGGCGCAGGTGCGCCTCAATGGCGGCAAAGTCCGGCTCCAGATTGGCACTCAGGCGCAGCGCGCCGATGATATCGGCAAAGCGCTGCCGGATCTCGTCCAGCACGGGCGCAAATTCCTGCCCGGCGCAGGCCGCGTCATAGCAGCGGTAAAGAAGATCGGTGACCTTTGTATCGCCGTCAAAGCGCTTGCCCGGCGCGGAGGCGACAACATAGCGGCGGGACGGATTTTCCCGGATGATCGCCGCAACCTTTTCAAACTGTGCGGCGGTCGCAAGCGAGCTGCCGCCGAATTTCACAACGATGGGATTCATGGAAAGCTCCTTTCAATGGAGATACTTGCATTATTTTCGCACAAAGTCCCCCGCCGCGTCAACCATGTTTTCACGGAAAACCGCTTTTTCGGCAAAAAATCTGCGCGCAGGAGAAAAACATCTGTCTTTTTGTCAAGAACGCACAAAGCCGCCGGACAAACGTCCGGCGGCACACGATACTGTCAGCTTTGCAAAAGCGTTGGTAGGGGCGGGGCTCTGCTCCGCCCGATGGGCAGGTGCAAATCTGCACAGCACTCTGTAGGGGCCGACGACTCTGTCGGCCCGATAAATATTGCGGATTCGCCGCAGATTTCAGAAAAAGCGCTGCTTTCTGTGGCGGACAGAGTCGTCCGCCCCTACAATGGAATGGGCAGGCGTTTGCGGATTTGCCGAAGATTTCCGAAAAATACGATGTATTCTGCGGGCGGGCAGAGTCGTCCAACCCTACACTGAAAACGGCAGGCGATTATCGTTTTTCACGCTGCGGCGGCTCCACGCCCCACTTTGGCAGCGGCTGGCGCTGCAGGGCGCCGAAGATCTTGCTTTTGAGGTCGGGGTACTGCGCCTGCAGGGAGACGATCAGCTCCTTGACCTCCTGCCGCTTGGTGTGCTTGTCGGCGGGACAGACGTTGTGGACGACGGGCAGCTCGTATTTTTCTGCAAAATGCGTGATGGCCTGTTCGCCTACGTAGAGCATGGGCCGGATCTGCGTGATGCCGGTGCGGCTGAGATACGTTACGGGCTCAAAGCAGCTGATGCGGCCCTCGTACAGAAGGCTCATGAGGAATGTTTCGACCGCGTCGTCAAAGTGGTGCCCAAGCGCAATTTTGTTGCAGCCCAGTTCCAGCAGCACGTCGTTCAGCGCGCCCCGGCGCATTTTTGCGCACATGGAGCAGGGGTTCTTCTCGTGCCGGTACTCGAAAATGATCGGGCCGATCTCCGTCTTTTTGATCTGATATGGCACGTCCAGCTTCGCGCACAGCTCCGCCACCGGGGAAAAATCCATGCCCGGCAGGCCCATGTCGATGGTGACGGCCTGCAGGTCATAGTGAACAGGATAATATCGGCGCAGGGCGGCCAGCAGATATAAAAGCGACAGCGAATCCTTGCCGCCGGATACGCCGACGGCGATCTTATCGCCCGCGCAGATCATGTTGTAATCCTCCGCGCAGCGGCGGATGCGGCCCATCAGATTCTGCATACGAATTCCTCCAAATTCTATTGTTTTTGCATTTTGAGCATTTGCGAGTATTTTGAAGCATTTACGAGCATTTTGAAGCTCTTGCCATGAAGCATTGAAAATCAGAAAAATCGTGCTTGACACCGGTTTTGCCCTGTGGTATAAAGAATGAGCGCGTTTTCCAGAGCTATTGTATACACGCGCGCCAAACTTGTCAAAACTTTTTATCATAAAAGAAAACCATGCGTTTTCAAACGGAGGAACAGACATGACCACTATGGCTAAGAAAGAGACCGTCCAGAGAAACTGGTACGTTCTCGACGCAGCTGGCAAGCCCCTGGGCCGCACCGCTGTGACCGCTGCCAAGCTTCTGCGCGGCAAGCACAAGGTTGACTTCACCCCGAACGTGGACTGCGGCGATTTCGTCATCATTGTGAATGTTGACAAGGCCGTCCTCACCGGCAAGAAGCTCGACAACAAGCACTACTATCATCACACCGGCTGGATCGGCAACCTGAAGGACGTCAAGTACCGCACCCTCATGGCCGAGCGTCCCGAGTTCGCCATGGAACTGGCTGTCAAGGGCATGCTGCCCAAGAACAGCATCGGCCGCGCCGCGCTCACCCGCCTGAAGCTCTACAAGGGCGCCGAGCACAACAACGCCGCACAGAAGCCCGAAGCATGGACTTTGGACTAATCAGGAGGTAACAGACTATGTACGAGAGCAAGAGACAGTATCAGTACGGCACCGGCCGTCGTAAGTCCTCCGTCGCCCGTGTCCGCGTCTATCAGGGCGGCACCGGCTCCATCACCATCAACGGCCGCGATATCGACGATTATTTCGGCCTCGATACCTTAAAGATGGTCGTCCGTCAGCCTCTGGCTGCGACCGATCTGGTCGGCAAGGTCGACATTATCTGCACCGTCGAGGGCGGCGGCGTTTCCGGTCAGGCCGGCGCCATCCGTCATGGCGTTGCCCGCGCTCTGCTGAGCGTCAACCCCGAGTTCCGTGCCACGCTGAAAGCCGCCGGCTTCCTGACCCGTGACCCGAGAATGAAGGAAAGAAAGAAGTACGGTCTCAAGGCAGCTCGTCGCGCGCCTCAGTTCAGCAAGAGATAATCTGCTG
>ERZ835051.829-NODE-829-length-34703-cov-14.059599_pt1 | contig 34703 bp, 34 predicted proteins | sample MGYA00519575_ERZ835051 | MGnify/ENA primary metagenome ERZ835051 (study PRJEB31850, sample SAMEA3708769) | human gut metagenome | biome: human gut; feature: human-associated habitat; material: faeces | place: China | collected 2014 ... | reverse complement strand
CGGGGTTTACCCCGAGACCCCGGCAACGCCACGCCGCAGTACATAGCTTGTGACTCTCAATTAGTTGCTCGGCACATTCGCCCGTAAACTCGCTTCGCTCAAACAGTACGGGCTCGTGCGTCTTGCTTTGCAAGCCGTTCCCTCGCTCTCCTCAGTTGGCTATTACTACTGCGGCGCGGCTATTTAGAGCCCGATTATTTATAGAGCCGATGTGTGGTGCTTTATCTTTCACAGCTAAGGCTTGTCGCTTATTACAAGCGATTTGATTTTATCCACCACAGTTATTCAGGAGGAAGTCATGGATCTTTTAAAAGACGATCTCGGAAAACTTTACAGAAAATTTCTTATCGCCTCGTTCGGCAGCGCGCTCATAGCGAGCATCTACGGCCTCGTCGATATGATAGTCGTCGGGCAGTATCACGGCCCGGACGGCGCGGCGGCAATGTCGGTCATTGCGCCGGTGTGGAATATAATTTACAGCTTCGGTCTGCTGACCGGTATCGGCGGCTCGGTGCTCTACGGAGTTTCAAAAGGCAAGGGCAGCAAAAAGGCGAATCTGTATTTCACCTCGGCGGTCGTGTTCAGCGCGATAATATCCGTGGTGCTCTGGGTGATTATCCTCGTGTTCGAGGATAAACTGCTCCTGCTCTTCGGCGCGAATGAAAAACTTATGCCGCTCTGCAAGGAGTATATGATAGCCCCGAAATTCACCGTGCCGATATATGTCTGCATAAACCTGTTCTCGTCGTTTTTGCGCAACGACTCCGACCCGGGGCTCGCGACAAAGTCGGTCATAGCGGGCGGCGTGTTCAATATATTCGGCGACTATTTCTGCGTGTTCACGCTCGATATGGGTATATGCGGCGCGGGAATCGCCACGGCGATGGGCGCGGGCATATCGACGCTCGTCATGCTCACCCACTTTTTCAAGAAGAGCAACACTCTGCGCCTGCAATTTTCAAAAGAAATATTCCGCCTCTTCGGCAGGATAACCGTCAACGGCTTCTCGTCGTTTATTATAGACGTGGCGATGGGAGTGCTCACGATGCTCTTCAACCGTCAGATAATGAAATATCTCGGCACGGATGCGCTAGCGGTCTACGGAGTCATAGTCTCCGTCAGCACGCTCGTCCAGTGCTGCTCCTACGGCATAGGTCAGGCGTCTCAGCCGATAATCTCGCAGAACTACGGCGCGGGTAATGTCGGCAGGATAAAGAAGATGCTGAGATATAATATAATAACCGCCGCGATATTCGGCGCGGTGTGGACGGCGATAACATTCGCGGTGCCCAACGGGCTTATCCGCCTGTTTATGACCCCGACCGCCTCGGTGCTCGCAATAGCCCCGGCGATAATCCGAATATACGGCTCGTCGTTCCTGCTGCTGCCGTTCAATGTCTATTCAACCTATTATTTCCAGGCGACGATGCGCGCGAAAACCTCGATGTTCGTGTCCGTCGCGCGCGGAATACTTATCAGCGGCGCGCTGATACTTATTATCCCCGTCACCCTCGGCGCGGATATGATCTGGTGGGCGATGCCCGTGACAGAGCTTGTTGTTGCTGTGTTTGCCGGCGCGATGATGGCGAAGAAAATACAGCCGTGATTTTGGATAAGCTCGGCTGCTCCTATTGCTTTAAATAAAACGAAAACCCCGCCTCCGGAATATCCCGAGGCGGGGCTGCGCTTTGTAAATATTCAATTCGGCAGCTGTTCGAGCGAGCGAAACTCGTAGCCCTGCTTGCGCGCCCAGTCGATGATATCGCCTAGGGCGGCGGCGTTGTCGGGCGAGACGGAGTGGAGCAGGATAACCGCGCCCGGATGCAGGCGCGAAGTCACGGTGTCGAATGCATACTGCTTGCCTTTTGTGTCGTTGACATCCCAGTCGGCGTAGGCTACTGACCAGAACACGGATTTATATCCGAGCGAGGAAACGAGGTCGAGTGCCGAGGCGGAATATGACCCCATCGGGAAGCGGAAATACGGCGAGGAATAGCCGAACTTTTCGCGCAGGTAGTTGTCGCAGGTCTCGATTTCCGTCGCCATCTTCTCGCGGCTTATCTTCGAGAAATCGGGGTGGGTTGTCGAATGATTGCCGACGATGTGCCCTTCGTTTATCATTCTTGCGATAAGTCCGGGTTCTGCCTTAATATTCGAGAGCGTGCAGAAAAATGCGGCGGGTACGTTCTTCTGCTTGAGAATGTCGAGAACGGTCGTTGTGTATCCGTTCTCCCAGCCGCAGTCAAAGGTGAGATAGAGGACTTTTTCTTTCGTCTTCATGTCTATCGAGACGGCGTTGAAGCCCTTCTCGTCGAAATATTTCTGCGCGTTCGTCGAGTTTTGATGCGGAACGCCGTTTTTGGATACGCCGTAGCTGTATCCGACCGTCGCTGTTGAAAGCCCGCGCGTGTTCTGCGGGTCGGTTGCGGTCAGCTTTATCTTCGGCAGCGGGGAGAGCCCGGTGTACGTTCCGGTGTTCGGGTTGAGCTTGCCTTTCTCCGTTTTGCGCTGCGCCAAAGTTGTGCTCTCCGTCGCTTTTGTCGTCTGCGGAGCTTTTGTGGTCTGCGGCGCAGTCGTTGTCTCGTCGCGCTTCTGACCCGTCACGGGCGCGTTGCCGTGGGTGGCGTCCGTGCTGTCGTCAACGACTTTTGTTTTGCACGCGCACAGCGAGATAATGAGCATCAGCGCGAGCGCGAGGCTTAAAAATCTTCGTCTCTTCATTTAACACAGTCCTTTCACAGATATTCGTGATTATTGTGTGCCGAAAAAGGCGATTTTAATATCGGGTGCGAAAACATTTTAATTTTGAATTATACCATTTTATATTATACCACAATAACCAATAAAATCAATTGAGAAGCCGCAAAATTCGACTCTTTGAGCCCTTCGGCTCATTGACACCGCGCGGGCGATAATATATAATTAAGTGTATTTGATTTTTCGGAGGTGCGTTTTTAGTATGGTCAGAGCAATTGTGGGTGCCAACTGGGGCGATGAGGGCAAAGGTAAGATTACCGATATGTTTGCCTCCCAGGCGGACATGGTCATTCGTTTTCAGGGCGGCGCCAATGCAGGACATACGATAATCAACGACTACGGCAAGTTCGCGCTCCATCTTCTGCCGTCAGGCGTGTGTCAGCCCGGCACGGTCAACATCATCGGCAACGGCGTGGCTCTCGATATCGAGAAGCTCGTCAAGGAGATCGAGCATGTCACTTCGGCAGGCGTGCCGCAGCCCAATATCCTCGTTTCCGAGCGCGCGCAGATCATGATGCCTTATCATGTTATGCTCGACACCTATGAGGAGGAGCGCCTCAAGGATAAAAAATTCGGCTCGACAAAGAGCGGTATCGCTCCGTTCTATTCGGACAAGTATGCGAAGATCGGCTTCCAGGTCTGTGAGCTGTTCGATGAGGAATATCTCAGAGAGAAGCTCGAAAGAGTCTGCGAAGTGAAGAATCTGCTGCTCGAGCATGTCTATCACAAGCCGACTCTCGATGTGGACGAGCTGTTCGACCACATGATGAAGCTTCGCGAGATGGTCAGACCCTATGTCGCGGACACCGGCAAGATTATCCGCCAGGCTGTCAAGGACGGCAAGAACATTCTTCTTGAGGGTCAGCTCGGCTCGCTCAAAGATCCCGATTTCGGTATCTATCCCATGGTCACATCGTCGTCGACCCTCGCGGGCTTCGGCGCCGTCGGCGCAGGCATCGCGCCCTATGAGATAAAGGAGATAGTCACCGTCACCAAGGCTTATTCGAGCGCCGTCGGAGCGGGCGAATTCGTCAGCGAGATATTCGGCGAAGAGGCGGACAAGATGAGAAACCACGGCGGCGACGCCGGCGAATACGGCGCAACGACCGGCAGACCGCGCCGCATGGGCTGGTTTGACTGCGTCGCGACCCGCTACGGCTGCGAGGCTCAGGGCGCAACTCAGGTCGCGCTCACCGCTCTCGACTGCCTGTCGTATCTCGACGAGATAAAGCTCTGCGTCGGCTATGAGATAGACGGCGAAGTCACAAAGGATTTCCCTGTCACCTCGCGCCTTAAAAAGGCAAAGCCCGTCTATGTCACCATGCCCGGCTTCAAGTGCGACATCCGCGGCATAAGAGAGTTTGACAAGCTTCCCAAGGAGGCTCAGGACTATGTCCTCTTCATCGAGAAGGAGATCGGCGTGCCGATAAAGCTCGTTTCCAACGGACCGAGAAGAGAAGAGATTATAGTCAGATAAAAAAGGGTGGATATCATGCAGGACAATCATGAGAAGGTTCTCGTGCTGGACTTCGGCGGCCAGTACAATCAGCTCATCGCGCGCCGCGTCAGAGAGCACAATGTCTACGCCGAGATAAAACCGTACAGCCGCATAACCGTCGACGAGATAAAGGCGGCGGGCTATGTCGGAATAATATTCACGGGCGGCCCCAACAGCGTCTATGACGAGAGCTCGCCCCACTATTCGCCCGAGATACTCGACGCGGGCATCCCCGTGCTCGGCATCTGCTACGGCGCTCAGCTTATCGCATATATGGCGGGTGGCGTTGTCAAAACGAGCGGCTCGAAGAGCGAATACGGCAAGATAGATATGACCCGCAGCAAGGACAGCCGACTGCTCAGAAATATCCCCGAGGATACGAGTGTCTGCTGGATGAGCCACACGGACTATATCAGCAACCCGCCCAAGGGCTACAAAGTGACTGCCGTCACGCGCGACTGCCCCTGCGCGGCGATGGAGAACGACGAGAAGAAAATCTACGCCGTTCAGTTCCATCCCGAGGTCATGCATACGCAGTACGGCGAGGAGATATTCAAAACATTCCTCTTTGATATCTGTGGATGTAAGGGCGACTGGGTCATGTCAAGCTTCGTCGAAGAGCAGGTAAAGCACCTGCGCGAGAAGATAGGCGACAAGACCGTGCTTTGCGCCATGTCCGGCGGAGTCGACAGCTCCGTTGCCGCCGTGCTCCTGCACAGAGCGGTCGGCAAGCAGCTGACCTGCGTTTTCGTTGACCACGGCCTGCTCAGAAAGAACGAGGGCGACGAGGTCGAGCACATCTTCCGCGAGCGCTTTGATATGAAGCTCGTCAGAGTCAACGCCCAGGAGCGTTTTCTCACCAAGCTCGCAGGCGTGACCGAGCCGGAGAAAAAGAGAAAAATTATCGGCGAGGAGTTTATCCGCGTCTTTGAAGACGAGAGCAAGAGGCTCGGCAGGATGAATTTCTTCGTTCAGGGCACAATATATCCCGATGTTATCGAGAGCGGCGTGGGCGACGCGGCGGTCATCAAGAGCCACCACAATGTCGGCGGACTGCCCGACCACATCGATTTCGATGAGCTCATCGAGCCCCTGCGTGACCTGTTTAAAGACGAGGTCCGCAAGGTCGGACTCGAGCTCGGTATCCCCGAGGATCTTGTCTGGCGTCAGCCGTTCCCGGGTCCCGGACTTGCCGTGCGTATCCTCGGCGACATCACCGAGGAGAAGCTCAATATTCTCAAGGATGCGGACGCTATCTTCCGCGAGGAAGTCAAAATCGCCGGCATCGACCGCGATATCAACCAGTATTTCGCGGTGCTCACCAATGTCCACAGCGTCGGCGTTATGGGCGACGCGAGAACCTACGACAGCCTTATCGCGCTGCGCGCAGTGACTACTGACGACTTCATGACCGCAGACTGGGCGCGCATCCCGTTCGATGTGCTCGCAAAGGTCTCGAACCGCATCACCAACGAGGTCAAGGGAGTCAACCGCGTAGTCTACGATGTCACTACAAAGCCCCCGGCAACGGTGGAATGGGAATAAAATTCACAAGGAGAACAAACCATGAGCAGTAATGTACGTCCCGAATCCATGGAACGCATCACTACCCCCGAGCTTGCGAACAAGTTCATCGAAGAGCAGGTCGCTGCCGTACGCGAGCAGGTCGGCGACAAGAGAGTCCTGCTGGCTCTGTCCGGCGGAGTTGACTCGTCCGTAGTCGCGGCGCTGCTTATCCGCGCGATAGGCAAGCAGCTGGTCTGCGTCCATGTCAACCACGGACTCATGCGCAAGGGCGAGAGCGAGCAGGTCATCGAGGTTTTCAGAAACCAGATGGACGCGAACCTCGTCTATATCGACGCTACCGACCGCTTCCTCGATCTTCTCGCCGGAGTCAGCGACCCCGAAAAGAAGAGAAAGATAATCGGCGGCGAGTTCATCAAGGTCTTTGACGAAGAGGCGTCGAAGCTTGAGGGCATCGAGTTCCTTGCACAGGGAACGATATATCCCGACATCCTCGAATCCCACGGCGTAAAGGCTCACCACAATGTCGGCGGCCTGCCGGAGGACATGAAAATGGAGCTTGTCGAGCCCGTAAAACTGCTCTTCAAAGATGAAGTCCGTGTTGTCGGCGAGGCTCTCGGTCTGCCGCACAGCATGGTATACCGCCAGCCGTTCCCGGGTCCCGGACTCGGAGTACGCTGCCTCGGCGCGATAACGAGAGACCGCCTGAACGCCCTGAGAGAAGCCGACGCTATCCTCAGAGAGGAGTTCGACAAGAACGGCCTTGCCGGCAAGGTCTGGCAGTATTTCATCGCCGTGCCCGACTTCAAGAGCGTCGGCGTGCGCGACGGCAAGCGCTATGAGGGCTGGCCGGCAATCATCCGCGCGGTGAACACCACCGATGCCATGACCGCCACCATCGAGGAGATACCCTACGCCCTCCTGCATCATATCACCGACCGCATCACCCATGAGGTCGAGGGTATCAACCGCGTCGTAATGGATATCACCCCCAAGCCGATCGGCACGATTGAGTGGGAATGATTTCACACCCGTGAAAAAGCCCTATTTTACTGGGATTTTACCGATTGTATATGCTTTTTGGCAACAAAATGGCAACATTATTTGAATTATTGTAAAAGTAAAGAGCTAACTGATTTTTTGATAAGTCAGTTAGCTCTTTTTCTTATGTCTGAATTTAGTCGTTTTTCAGTTTGTCTTTGAAAGCTTCAAGCATTGCTTCGTTTACTTCTTGCGACGGTACTTTTACATATCCGGAGGTTTCATCATATTTCGGGTAGTTATAGCGCCACTTATCATATTCATCACGGTTAATATCGCCGTTATGATATTTTTCGGACTGCTCCGCCCACGCATTTAACATTTCCGAAAGTTCTGCGGCATCTGTTCCCTTTTTAGGGTCAGCATACATTGAAACACCGTTTTCGGTCCTTTCTATTGTCAAGCCGTATCTGTCCTCTAATGTAAACAGCGTGTGCATTAAGCCGATGTAGCTGTCAATATCAGGTACAGAAAGAGCTTGCGGCGATACACCGAAAACCTCTGCAAGCTTGTTTGTCAAATCCGCCTTAGGAGTTCTTGAACCGGATTCATACTGTGCCATACGAATATCCGCAGTCTTTTCAGGAAAGCCGACTACCGTTCCTAAATACTTTTGCGTCATTCCACACAAATTGCGGAAGAAACGAATTCTCTCACCGATTGCCATAAAATTGCACTCCTTACTTATGTAATATGCAAACAGTATATCATATATGTTTAGTATGTGTCAAGATAGCTAAAACAAAAAAGTTAAAATTTTTATGAAAACCACTTGACATAACGGAATATGTTTAGTATAATCATTAAGCAAATAGCGTTAAGCTGCTTGTGAAAACTTAATATCCGTCGTATGTCACGGTAATGGCATATCCGCTCGGGCAATTCGGAATGCGGTCAGAAAGTATCCGACAATAAATAAGTAAATTATAAAAACAACGAAAGGAGATATATAAATGGAAAATACAAGCTTTATGCGAGTTGATGAAGTGGCTAAAGAATTAGGCATTTCAAAATCCTACGCATATAAAATCGTTCAAAAACTCAATGCCGAATTAGCCGAAAAAGGTTATATGGTAATTTCGGGACGAGTAAATAAACAATATTTTAGAGAACGCACCTGTTACGGTGCCGACAAGAAAGAGAGGTAAACTTATGGCAGTATATAAAGAAGAAAAAACAAATACTTGGCGTGTTATCTATCGCTACACCGATTGGAACGGCGAGAGAAAACAAACGCAAAAACGAGGCTTTAAGACAAAGCGTGAAGCACAGTCTTGGGAGCGAGAACAGCTTAATAAACTCGGCGGCGACTTAGATATGACCTTCAACAGCTTTGTCGGGCATTATGCCGAAGATATGCAAACAAGGCTGAAAGAAAACACTTGGGAAACCAAAAAGCACATTATCGAAACAAAACTTGTTCCATATTTCGGAAAATTGAAAATGTGCAATATTACCGCACAGCAAATTATCACTTGGCAAAATAAGCTTATCAATTATAAGGACGATAAAGGTAAGTCGTATTCGCCGGTGTATTTGAAAACGATTCATAATCAGCTGTCGGCGATTTTTAACCACGCTGTCAGATATTACAATCTGAAAGAAAATCCTTGCAAAAAGGCAGGCAGTATGGGTAAAAAGAAAAATCGTGAAATGCTGTTCTGGACAAAAGACGAATATCTAAAATTCGCTGACGCAATGATGGAAAAGCCTTTATCATATTATGCTTTTGAAATGCTCTATTGGACCGGTATTCGTGAGGGAGAGTTGCTGGCTCTCACTCCTGACGATTTCGATTTTGAAAAGCGAACGGTTACAATCAATAAATCGTTTCAGCACTTAAATGGCAGAGATATTATTACTTCCCCGAAAACAGAGAAAAGCAACCGCACGATTCAACTACCGAAGTTCCTTTGTGATGAAATGCAGGATTATTTGAAAATGCTCTATGATGTAGGCTTGGACGACAGAATGTTCCCTGTTACAAAAAGCTATTTACACAGAGAAATGGAACGAGGTTCCAAACAAGCTGGGGTGAAACGAATCCGCATACACGATATTCGTCATAGTCACGTTAGTTTACTGATTGATATGGGATTTTCTGCAACGGCGATTGCAGACCGAGTGGGTCACGAAAGCATAGAAATAACATACAACTATGCGCATTTGTTCCCGTCAAAGCAGACTGAAATGGCAGACAAATTGGAAATGGAAAGGGGCAGATAATATGTCACTAAAAAACAGAGACGAACACAACCGCTGGCGTAACAAAACGGTAGCATTCAGAGTTTCGCCAGAGGAGTGGGAACAAATCGAACGATATGTTCGGATGTCCGGCTTGAATAAGCAGGACTATATCACAAGACGACTTACCGACAAAGAAGTTGTAGTACAAGGCAATCCGAGAGTGTATAAGGCTTTGCGTAACAATCTTGCAGATGTACTTATTGAATTACAAAGGATTGAAAACGGCAATGAAGTCAATGACGAATTACTTGACTTAATCGAAATGATTACCGATATTCTCGGCGGACTAAAGGAGGAAAACGAATGACAAATAAAAAAGAAATGACCGCTCCGATTGTATCTGTTGGCGCAGATACGGAGCAGTCACCAAATGTATGTATTCATAGTATAACCGATTGTAAGCAAAATTTCAACAATTTTAATTTGAAAGGCGATGGTTACAATGGCAGAACTTAAAATCATAACTATGGAGGATATTCCTGCCACAGAAGTTAAATGGCTTTGGTACCCGTATATTCCATATGGAAAAATAACAATCATACACGGTGATCCGGGCGACGGTAAAACAATGATGATTTTGCAGCTAGCGGCAATTCTTTCGAGAGGCGATAAACTTCCTTGTGATGATATGGAGCGTGAGTCGATAAATATTATATATCAAACTGCCGAAGACGGCTTGAGCGATACCATTAAACCTCGTTTGCTTGCAGGCAATGCGGATTGCACTAAAATCAAAGTGATTGACGAATCCGAAGCCGCATTGTCAATGCTTGACGACAGAGTTGAACAAGCAATTATCGAAACTGGGGCTAAGGTAATTATCCTCGACCCTATGCAGGCGTATATGGGAGCAAAAGTTGATATGAACAAAGCAAATGAAGTGCGAAACATTTTATCGCAGTTGGGTAGGATTGCGGATGAGTACGGCTGTGCGATAATTCTCGTCGGACATCTTAATAAGGCAAAAGGTAGCAAGGCGAATTACAGAGGTCTTGGCTCGATAGATTTTGAAGCTGCCGCACGAAGTGTACTTCTTGTCGGCAGGTTAAAAGATGATGAAAATATAAGAGTTGTTGCACACGAAAAATCTTCTCTTGCACCACAAGGCAAACCTATTGCTTTTGAACTCAGTGAAGAAAACGGTTTTGTTTGGAAAGGTCATTGCGATGTTTCGTTGGATGATTTGGTAAACGGAATCAGCCGAGAAAAGAAATCTGAACAGGCAGAGAATTTAATAACCGATTGTCTGTCAAATGGAAAATATCCACAGCAAATTATTTTGAAAAAAGCACAAAATTGCGGCATCTCGAAGAGAGTGCTTGACGAAGCAAAAAAGAACTTGGGAGTTATCTCAATTAAAGAGGGCTGTCAATGGTATTGGGAGCTACCGGCGGAAAAAGAGGCAATCAACTTTTAAGGTTGCAACATTGCAAAGGCACGGGACATATGCAATCTTGCAATGTTCCTTTCCAGCAGGTAGCAAACAATATTAAAGTTTTTGCAGGGTGCAGGTGGCTTTTTTCAAAAAGCTACTCCTGCCTCTCAGGGAGCGCAAAACCTGCTTGCAGGTTGCATTTTTGATGAGGTAAGCCTCGTCAAAAGTGCTTTTGCGTTACTCTTGACAAGAGTAACAGAACCGAGGACGGTAAGATTTTGGAGATTGGAGGTAATAAAATGCAAAGAACGATAAGCGCAATGGTCGGTAAAGGCTCGGTCAATCATAACAGTCGCAAGTTTAAGGCTGAAAATGTTGACGGTGAGCGTAGTCATCTTAACATTGATTACTGTAACGAGCCGATAAAGAAAATCTATCACGAATTGTTTGATGAAGCGCTAAAAGGATACAACGAAAAGCAGACAAGAGCCGACCGCAGAATAGAAAACTACTATGAGAAAATCAGAAACTCAAAGCAAGAAAAGCCGTTTCACGAACTGATTTTACAGATTGGCGATAAGGAAAATATGAGCGCCGAAAGCCAAAACGGACAGCTTGCACGGCAGATTTTAGATGAGTATTACCGTGGATTTCAAGAGCGAAATCCCAACCTAAAAGTGTTCTCTGCTCATCTGCATATGGACGAGGCAACGCCCCATTTGCACATTGATTTTGTTCCGTTCACCATCGGCAGCAAGCGTGGACTTGATACGAGAGTATCGCTAAAACAGGCACTTGCCGCACAAGATTTCAAAGGCGGAACTCGTGGAGATACCGAGTGGAATCAATGGGTGAGTGCAGAAAAATCCGCACTCGCATTCGTTATGGAGCGACACGGAATTGAGTGGGAACATAAAGGCTCACACGAAAAACATCTGTCTGTTCTTGATTACAAAAAGCAAGAAAGAGTGGCTGAACTTGAAAAATTAGGTGCCGAAATTGAGAAAAAACAGACCGAATTTAATGTGTTATCCGAGCAAGTGTTAAACTATGATGATGGTTTGGAAAACTTAAGAAATGTGGAAGAAATGCTTGATAATGCACCCGAATATCAGCTCTCCGAGCCGCAAAGTTTTATGTCCGCAAAAGCATATAAAGCAAAAATTGCAGAGCCGCTTATTCAAAAATTAAAAGCGTTAATCAAGACGGCATTGGCTCGTTGCTTTGAGGGGTGGGACAGTTACCATAGATTAAATATCACGAACGGCAACCTCTATCGTGAGAACGAAATGTTATCGAAAATAAACAGCAAGCTGAAAAATGAAAACGAAAATTTGCGTTCGGAAATCAAAGATTACAAACTTTTGCGCAAAGTTTTCGGACATAAACAGATTGACGAGTTGCTTGAACAGGCAAGAAACATCAAAGGTCATAAGCGTGAAAAACCACGCTCAAGATAAATAAATTTTGGAGGTAAAACAAAATGACAAACACAATTTTTGAACAAATGGGCGGTACTTACACACAGGTCGGCGACTATATGTCGCCCGATTTATTACCGGCGGAAGAAGAAAAGGAAGCACATATCGGCATTTGGGGATTGAGGCATAAACGCTATTTGAAGCAAAATCATAAGGTATTTTATTACAATTTGCTGACAAGCGGTAAGCTTAATTCATATCTTACCGATATTGAACAGCAGGCTCAACACCTCTTTTCTCGGCTGGTAAAAGACCTAGCCGAAAAAGAAAATGTAACCGAAAAACTTAAAGCAAACGATATGATGCTTTGGGTGCAAAAGATGAATAACATTCGTAATCGTGCAGCGGAAATCGTAAATGCAGAAATAGTTTATATCGCATAAACATCACAGCGGCAGGGAGTAATCTCTGCCGTTATTGTTTTGGTCAATTGACCAGCAATAAAAACCTTAGCAAAGATGCTATATATTTTTACATTTTGTATATTGACCAATGAGCGATTTTATGATATAATTTATCAAAATGGAGGTGCTGTTATGGAACTTAATAAACTTGAGCAATCGTTCAAACTCAATCATTTTAACACAGAAGATGATATAAAAATCCACTTTCATTCTGATATTGTGAAACCCTTATTGGAAAAAGTAAATCCTATGATGGCAAGTCAATATAGAAGTGAAGATAATCTTTTAGCTGGCGGGAGAACTGACGCAACATTCCAAAACATTTCATTTGAATTAAAAAAATACAAGTATTTTCAAAATGTCAACGGAGTAAATGAAGCTTTATATGGCAGGAATGACAAAGACCACGGCTTGTATGATTACATTATTAGTAATGCTGGAATCTCTGGTAGTGAAACTATAGATGCAATGAAGTTTAAGTTGTTGAACAGTATAGGTGTAGGTTTTGATGGCAATACATTTATTTTTGCCCGTTTCGTACCTTCTCCTACTTTTCAAAAGATAAACACTGATAAACTGAAAATTGATATTGATATAAATCTGTCGGTTTCTTTTAATTACGAAGTTAAAGATTTCGCATCTGGATTAAAACGTTTAGCTTTGCTTTTAAAGCAGCAAGATAAAATCGCATTAAACAAAAAAAATCTTATCTCCATCATTAATCCTAAAAGTCCATTTGTTCGCAAAAGTATTAAGACGATTTATGATGAGTTGCAGTTTAATCTTAATGATTTAAATGGTAGTACTCGTGTTCGTACATTATACAAAGAGTGGGATCGTGTTTTTGGAACGATGTATGGAGAAGACGATGAAGCTACTTCTTTCACAGAGGTTTCATCTGTTATAAAAGAAACATACGGATACAGTGAGGATGTAACTATTGATAGTAAAGTGTATCTGTTTGCACTTCAAACGTTTTTTAATATGTTTTTGAAGTTGCTAATATATTCATTCCTCGCTCAGCTTGTAAGTCCTACATTTAAGGCTGAGAGCTTAACAAAACCTCAGATAGATAAACTTTTTGATGGCGAACTTAATAAATATGAATCACTTGTAAATAATTTCTTTGAATCGCACTTTATGGAATGGTTTACCTATACTTGTTCAGAAAGTAAATTTGACACTACAGTAGTTAACAATATACTTGATGTAGTCAATCAATTTGATTTAAGTACTTACATACTTAAGCCAGAAGAAATTCAAGATATTTTACAAGAAGTTTATATGGAGTTGATTCCGGCTGAAATGCGTCATTTGATGGGAGAATATTTTTCGCCGGATTGGATTGTTGAACACGCTCTTGATTTGGTAGGATATAAGGGTGACATTGAAAAAACATTAATTGATCCAACCGCAGGATCGGGAACATTTTTAACACACGCTATAAAGCGTATAGTATCAAATGCCGATGGAAAATTATCAAGAAATGATATTGATAAAATAACGCATAATGTTATTGGCTTTGATATAAATCCTATTTCTGTTGTTTCTGCAAAAGCAAACTACATTCTCGCAGTGTTTTCTTCTTGCGATGATGCAGTATTTGAAGATTTTGCCGATCCCATTAACGTTCCAATTTATATTGCGGACTCGATACTTTCGCCAGTAGTTTACACCGAAGAAAGCGAATTGACTTTATCAATTGATACATCTGTAGGAAAATTTCAAATACCCAAATTTGAAGATTATAGTTTGGCAAGTGAATTTTTAAAAATTTTAAGCAAGAACATTGATGATAAATGTGATTTTGAAATTTTCTGGAACACTGTCGAAAATCGATTTGTCGATACTCAATACAAAAATGTTGTAGAAGAACTTTTTGATAGACTATATACTTTACATAGGGCGGGCAATGACTCTTTCTGGCCTATTATTCTGCGTAACAGCTTTGCGCCAATTCTTATTGGAAATAAATTTGATTTTGTTGTAGGCAATCCTCCTTGGATTGCTTGGAAATCAATGAGCAAAAGTTATCGTGAAGGAACACTGGAAATTTGGAAAAGTTATGGTATATTTGAGAAAAACGCATATGATAAGAAGACAACCCACGATGATTTTGGAATGGCTGTAACATATGTTGCTGTTGATAAGTACTTGAAGAACAATGGAAATATGGTGTTTTTATTGCCAGCCTCTTTCCTAAAATCAACTAAAGGTGGCGAAGGTTTCAGAAAACTCTCAATTACTCGATTTGGACAAAATGTTCCTTTCAGGATTGATGCGGTTGATGATTTTTCAAATGTAAAGTTATTTACCATTCCTACTATTGCAATCAAAATTATTAAAGGTGTCGAAATGGTATATCCAATGAATGCCTATAAAGTGTGGGAGCAAATAGGAAAAAAGACACCGATTGATTCTCACGCAAAATGGAATGAAGTGACAAAGAAATTGCGTTTTGAAATCCTTTCAGCGCAGCCCGTTGATGGTAATGATAAACAGTCTTCTTGGTTGACGTTACCCGATATGGAATTTGCTAATAAAGTTCTTGATTCTTCAAAACCACGATACTACAGTGGAAGAAAGGGCATAGAACCTGCTGGTGCTAAAGGTGTATATCTTTTAAAGAAACCTATCAAATGTCGTGATGGTCTTATGCTTATTGAAAACTGTATAGAAAGACAACGACGCAAAGATTTTCTTAAAAAGGGCGTCCATAAAGATAAAGTTGAAGAAACTTACATATTTCCAATGCTTGGCGGAAGAAACATTGCTAAATGGCAGGTTAAATCTAACGAATATATTTTGGTGCCACACACTGCAAAACATAAGTACGGTATCCCCGTAAAAGAGTTGGTAAAAACAGCTCCTAAAACTAATGATTGGTTAAACTTCTATCACGATGAACTATTAGCGAGTCGCATTCAAAATGGGAAATTCTTCAACGCTAATACACAACCGTATTATCGATTAGACAATGTAGGGGAATATACTTATGCTCCGTATAAAGTTTTGTGGAAAGAACAAACTGGTAGTATGTCTGCCGTTGTAGTCGGTTCATATCTTGAATCTATTCCAGATGCTGACAAGAACTTATTTAGTGAAGACAAAACGATAGTTGTTGATTCGAAAGTTCTTATGCTTGGCTTAAACAATATTGATGAGGCACATTATGTTTGCGGTATAATTAATGCTACAGATATTGTTAACATTATTGACGGGTATGCTATATCAACTAATAGAGGAGTTGATGTGTTGAAATACTTAGCCATTCCAAAATTTGATTCGGATAATCAACTACACAAAAAAATAGCTGAGTATTCTAAAAATATACATAATGCTTTCAAAACTAATGCTAATGCGAATGTTTGCGAACTGGAAGCGTTACTTAATATCGCAGTGAGGAAAATATTTGAATAAATTAAGCAAAAGGAACGAGGTGGTTCGATGTTTGAAAATGGATTGCAGTATGTCCGCTCTGATTTTCACCTACATACAAATAAGGATAAGGAGTTCACATATACTGGCGAACAGAATTCTTTTGTAAACGATTATGTTTCTGCACTAAAAGAAGCCAATATAAGTGTCGGTGTAATTACAAATCATAATAAATTTGATATCGATGAATATAAGGCTATTCGTAAGGCTGCAAAAAAGCAAGATATATTCATTCTACCGGGAGTGGAGTTAACTATCAAAGAAGGGGCAAACGGCATTCACACACTCATTGCGTTTAATCCGGATGAATGGCTTGAGGGTGGAAACAATCATATTCAAACATTTTTAACAGCCGCATTTGCTACCGTACGTAATCCTGAAAACCGTAATACGAAAAGTGTGTATGACTTAAAAAATGTTTTTGAGAAGTTAGACGCCTACGGACGAGATTATTTTATCATATTTGCTCACGTTGATCAAAATAGCGGTTTATTCAGTGAATGTAAGGGCGGATTGCTTGAATCTTTGGCTGGTTTTGCGTCTTTTAGAAAACGCGTTCTTGGCTTGCAAAAATCCAGAACACGTGATAATCTCGCTAAATTTGAGCGGTGTTGTGGTTATTTACCTGCCTTGGTTGAGGGATCTGATCCTAAAACCATTACAGATATAGGCAAGGGAGATAAATGTACATATTTGAAAGTTGGTGAATATTCATATTCTGCAATTAAATTTGCATTACAAGATTATAAAGATAGAGTTAGTGAAAACATCCCTGATAACAAGCACGGTTTTATAGAGTCAATATCATTTCAAGGTGGAAAGTTCGATGGACAAACAATAATGTTTTCTCGTGAGCTGAACACACTTATTGGCATAAGGGGCAGTGGAAAATCCTCTGTTTTAGAAGTTGTCCGATATGTTTTGGATCTCCCAGCTCAAATGGACAAAGAATATAAAGAATCTCTCGTTAAAAATGTCTTTGGTTCTGGCGGAAAAGCAACATTAAGTGTAATAGACAAACACGGCAAGCGATATTCTGTCAGTCGAATATTGGGAGAACGGATAAATGTTCTTGATGAGAATGGTAATGACTTAAATATAAATCCGATCAGTTTGTTCGATGGAGTTCAATATTTTGGTCAAAAAGATCTATCCGGCAGTGCAGATCACGAAAATGGTCTGTTGGAAAAATTGATTAGTGGCAGAATTGGTAAACCCTCTAATTTGGATAGCTGTGTAAATGAATTGGTTAGAACAGTAGAGCAGTTGCTGGATGTGAGCAAAATTCCACAGCAAATGACCGAAGTTACAACACTGCAAACCGAACTTGAGCATAAACTCTCGATTTTTGAAGAAAAAGGTGTGGCGGAAAAACTAAAAAAACAAAGTGGGTACGCTACAGACACCACAAAACTTGATGCGGTAAAAAATAGAATAGATGCTATTTTGCGTGATATTCGTAATGCTTTTTCAAAGAACGCTGTCGCATCAAACGCTTTGGACGGATACTGTAGTGACTTTAATAAAGACATACTTGATGATGTTTCTGCGGTATTGTCGCTAATAGACGCTCAACTTACACAAATTGGTTCTTGCATTGCAGAAATTGAAAAACAAAGCAGTTGTATGAAAGACATCATATCCCATCTGAAAGAGCGAACTAATAGTTTGGCAGATGAATTCGCTGAAATTAAAAGAGAGATCAAAGACGAGACTTTGGATGTTGATAGTTTTGTCAAGATGACTGCTGAGTTGCAAAAAACCAAAGAAAAACTAAAGCAATTAAGCGAAGAAGCATCCTCCAAATCAAAAATAGAAGCGTCATTTACTAAGGCAATAAGAGAGCGTAACGATGCTCTGTTGACGACCTATAACGATTATAAGGCTGAAACCGACCGTATTAATCAAAATCAAACCGAACTAAGAATTGAAATCACATTCAAAGGTGATCGTGAGGGCTTTAAGTCTCAACTGAAAAATGATTTTAAGGGAACGGGAATATCAGACTCTAAATATCAAGCAATTAGTGATGCCTTTACTGATTATGCGGCGATTATAGAAGATTGGATTATTTGTGATGGTAACAAGTTGAAAAGCATTGTTACTTCCGGCGAATATGTAAAATTGGAAGATAAACTTCGTAGTCAATATGAAGAATTGTTGAGCAGACAAGTCGAAAACAAAGTTGATATTTATTACCACAGAAAACTGTTGCGACAACACTCTATTGGACAACGAGCATCGGCTCTTATACTGTTTATATTGACACAAGATGATAATGATATTATCTTCATTGATCAACCTGAAGATGATCTTGATAATAAGGTGATCTATGACGAAGTCATTACCGCTATTACACAGAAAAAACCTTATATGCAGTTTATATTTGCCACGCATAATGCAAATATTCCTGTGCTTGGCGATTCCGAAAGGGTGTTGGTCGTCGAGTTTCAAGAAACAAAAATTGATGTAGCCCAAGGAAACATAGATCTGGATTCTACACACAAGCAAATTGTTGACATAATGGAGGGCGGTAAAGAGGCATTTAATAAGAGACAGCTTATCTATACTTCTTGGAGTTAAATTTCCGCCACTCGTGGCAACGAAATGGCAACAAAAAATCGGATAGCGTATGCTTTACCGATAATTCAAATAATACAGATACTCTCTGATAAATTCCATAAACAAATGTGTTTAAGATTGATTTACAGGGAGCGAGTGGGAATAGTTCCCTTTGGTTTAGATGTGCCGAAAAACCCAGTATTTATGCGCCTTTCGGGACTTGGCACTTTTTGAACAACCGTTTTTGCAACACTTTTGCAACACTTTTTTCAAAAACGTGTTTTCGGGCAGATGAAATAGTCCCCCTTGGCTTGCAACTAAACCTAAAAATCGCATAATTTTTAAGGCTTTTGCTCTGTTTTGGGCAGAAGCCTTTTTTACACATTTGATAAAATTCCCTCTTTAATATATCATCAAATCAGATAAAAACAGCGAGGTGGATAGTATGAAAGTAGAAAAATACCATATATATTTAAGTACAAAAGAAAGAAACGAAATTGTTGCAGTATATCAAGGCGCACCGCAAATGTTTTTATACGCCCTTGCTCACAAAAAGCGAACTGAACAGACACCTTGCCGATGTAAATAAGCAGGCTGAGGATATGTTTTTTCGGCTCGTAAAACAGATGGCAGAGCGTGAGGGTGTGACGGAAAGACTCAAATCAGACAATCAAATGAAGTGGATTGCTCTAATGAATAACATCCGCAGCAGAGCCACAGAAATCGTAAATCACGATATAATTTACAACTAACCAAACAAAGGCGGCAGGGAGATTAACACCTCTCTGCTGCTATTTCTTTTTGCCAAGTCGCAACCTCTTGCGATTTTTGGTTTTGATATTGGCGAAAAGCATTGACAAAATCGACAAAAAGGTATATAATATGCTTGTATCATTATTTTGGAGGTGCGTAGTATGAGGATGAGTTACAAGAAACTTTGGCTTATGCTTGTTGAAAAAGAGATTTCTCAAGCTACGCTGAGGAAGGATTTGAACATTGCAACCGGAACTATGACAAAACTGCGCCGCAATGAAGAAGTAGCTTTGTCTGTTCTTTTGCGTATTTGCGAATATTTAGATTGTAATATAGGTGATATATGTGATGCTGTACGAACGGACACTGAATAAGTCCGTGTTTTCGTGCGGCATTTTTTACAGAGGAGGTTATTAAATATGCCATTTTGCTCTAACTGTGGGAAAGAAATTGAAAACGATGCAAAATTTTGTTCGGGCTGTGGAAGTCCCTGCAACACTGCAAAATCAGACGATCAAGGACAAAGAATAATTAAATATGAAGGGGAAATACATAAGTGCCCTCAATGTGGTGAAGTATTAGACTCTTTTACAACCATTTGCCCTTCGTGTGGCTATGAACTGAGAGGGTCATCAACCACAAATGCAGTAAAAGAATTTGCGGCAAAACTTGATACTGCCACAACAGAATATCAAAAGGAAAGTATTATTCGTAGTTTTCCTATTCCTAATACAAAGGAAGATATTTTTGAGTTTATGATATTGGCATCGTCCAATATCGATGAGCATCCAAACAAAAATGTATTTAACGCTTGGATTGCAAAATTCGAGCAATGTTATCAAAAAGCCAAACTATCTTTTAAGCAGGAAAGTGATTTTGTAAAAATCCAAGCTATATACGAAAAGACGCAAAAAGAGATTAAAAAGATACGTCGTAAAGGGCCTTTACGTAAAACTTTGATAATTGTCCTGCCTATTGTAGCGTTTATTCTAATAAATGTCGCATTTTGGTCTTGGGTCGCTTCTGGGTATAACAACGAGGAAGAAGAGGTAGCCAGACTAGAAGCTATTGTTGCTGAAGTTGAAACAGCTTTAGAAAATAATGAATATGATTTAGCGATGATGCATGCTAAATCTATTGATTACTCTGCGTGGACATCAAATGATGAATTGGAACGTCAATGGGATATAAAAAGAGATTATCTAATTAAAAAAGTAATAGCAGCCGCCGCTGAAGATGGTATTACAATGGAATACCCGACAGATACCGCAGACGAAGCCGACCAAAAGAATTCTTCAAGTGGTTATGATTATGAGAAAAGCAAGCAGGAAATGCAGGATAACATAGACGAGTTTAATAAGTATATGGATGAAGTCGAAGATATGTGGGATCAATATACAAATAGTGAACCTGCAGAATGAATGGTGGAGGTATAAACAATGGCATTATTTGATAGAAATAACCGCAAAGGCGGTTTTATGGATGAGATACGATGCGATGAACCATCGTACTTAATATGGAAATGGCATCCGTCTGGCTCACAGTTGGGAACCAACAATCGGGAAAACGCCATCCGCTGGGGTTCCTCCCTGCGAGTCAAAGATGGCGAAGTGGCCGTCTTTGTATACAAGCAGAAGAACGGCACCATGCAGGATTTCATCGTCGGTCCCTTCGACGAGACGATCAAGACGGCAAACTTTCCCGTGCTGGCCAGCATTGTAGGGCTTGCTTACGACGGTGGAACTCCGTTCCAAGCAGAGGTTTATTTTATCAACCTTGCTCGAATTATTCAATTAAAATTTGGCGTTCCTTTCTTTGATGTTTATGACCCGAGATTTGCAGACTTTGGTGTACCTGTGGCTGTTCGAGGAACTGTAAGTTTCGGCATTTCTGATTATCGTGAGTTTATCAAATTACATAGACTCAGCAACTTCGATCTTGATGATTTTCAACGTCAAATCCGTGATGCAGTCAGCCGTTATGTGAAAGATGCTGTTGCAAACGCTCCTGCGGCTCATAATATTCCGTTGGTACAAATTGAAACCAAGACCGCCACCATCAACGATGCGGTAGAATATGATATTTCGGAGCGTTTGAAAGAGACCTTTGGTGTTGTGGTATCGGGCGTTGATATTGGCTCAATTGAAATTGACAAGTCCAGTGAGGGCTATCGTCAGTTAATGAGTGTAACCAAGGATATTGCAGGTGCTACAACAAAAGCCGAAGCTGAAGCAAAAATCCGAGACATTGAACAAAAACAACGCATTGAAGCCGCAGACTACGAAGAACGCCTTCGTATTGCACGTGAAGAAGGAGCGTATGCACAGCATATGCATACCCGAACAGCCAATATTGGTGCTTATCAAGTTGAAAAGCAGGCTGAAGTTGGTGTTGCAGGTGCAGAAGCACTTGGTCAAATGGGCGCTAACGGAGCAGGAACTATTGATATAGGTGGCGACGGAGGTAGCGGTATGGGATTTAATCCGGCTGCTATGATGGCAAGTATGGCTGTTGGTGGCGTTGTTGGTCAAAACATTGCGGGTGTTATGGGGAATGCTATGTCGGGTATGAGCCAAGCAGGTCAGTCTGGAATGACACCGCCTCCTATCCCTGTCGTTGCATACCACGTTGCTGTAAATGGTCAAGCAACCGGACCTTATGCTTTAAATGTTTTGCAACGAATGGCGACTTCGGGTCAATTCAATGCTGATAGTTTGGTATGGAAAAACGGAATGGCTGAGTGGGTTAAGGCAGGAACTATTGATGAATTAAAATCAATGTTTGTTGTTATGCCACCCATTCCACCGGTTGAATAATTATGAAGATATATACAGACTCAGTTAAAAACAAAATATTTTCTTCTTCGGTTAAGCCAAGTATTCTTAAGCACTCACAAGAATATAGGGTGCTTGTAACATTGCGTTATGTATATCCTGAGAAATTTGACGCAATGACTACGGGCGAAGCGCCGGATCTTCAAGACAGCACAAACAGTACGGGAATTGAAGTTACCGCTGCTGTAAAAGAAGATGATATGAAAGTATCTCGTGCCTTTTCCGAATTGAATCAGGGTAAACCTAAGGATATAGCAAAACGCAAAAAGATCATTGAATCAAGCGGTTATTCATTTGTCCCTCTTAAAGATGAAAAGGTTGCTATATCTACCTCTGGAACAGCCGATGGAGAAAAGTACTTTTTTCAACAAAGCTTACGAAGAAAGACGAAAAAAATTCAGCAGTACCGATCAAATTTTAAGAGGATGGGACTTGCCATACTTTTGCCCGAAATTCCAACCTCTTATGCAGAAAATCACTTATCTGAGTGGATTACCGAACTGTTTGACGAGTCTGCAAACTTGTTTGATTTCGTGTATGTGATTTCCCATCGTTTCTGTTTGTATTATGATACGCAAGCGAAAATTACCGAAAAGCATTCGCTCACCCAAGATGAAAGTTGGTTACTTGCTACGATTGGCAGAATGACCGCAGAGGGTGAATTATCAATGACGGATGAAGAATAGCTTAACAACTTGATTTTCACAAGTGAAACGACTATAATATAGATGTTCCTTGTGGCAACGATATGGCAACAAAAAATCGGATAGCGTATGTTTTACCGATAATTCAAGTAATATAAATACTCTCTGATAAATTTCATAAACAAATGCGTTTAAGATTGATTTACAGGGAGCGAGTGGGAGTAATCCCCGAAAGCCTAAAAACCCAGTAATATCAAGGGTTTTCGGACTTCGCCCACCCCTTTTGATAACGATTTGATAACAATCCTTAGAGCGACCATTATTCTATACCCTAAGTGGCTTGTAGGTTATCAGAATAATTACCAAGTGGTTGTTGTCAACAATTAAATCTGTATTAGACGATTAAAAGCCCTTAACTGTGGATTACCGCAGTTAAGGGCTTTTTGTCGTCTTTTTTCTTAGTCCGGTTTCAAACGGTCTTTGAATGCTTCGATCATTGCATCGCTGAGTTCTTGGGAAGGAACTTCTACCCATCCGCCTGTTATATCGAATTTAGGATAGTGATAGCGCCATAGGTCATAGGTTTCCTTGTCGATCTCGCCTGCATCGAGTTTGGCTTTCTGCTCATTCCAAGCGGCAAGCATACGGATAATTTCTGCGGCATCCTTGCCTTTATCAGCATTAACTTTAAGGCAGAGTTCTCCATCGGCTTCACTGACGGTAATGCCGTAAATATCTTCAAGTGCAAAGAAGGTGTGAGCCAAACCTATGTAACTGTCAATATCGGGCACGTTCAATGCTTCGGGTGCAACATCCAAAACTTGTGCCAACGCTGCGGTAATATCCGCCTTTGGAGTGCGGGAGCCGGTTTCGTACTGAGCCATACGAACATCAGCAGATTTATCGGGAAAACCGAGCTGTAAACCGAGATATTTCTGTGTCATTCCACGCAGATTGCGGAAAAAGTGAATTCTTTCGCTAATAGCCATAAAAGCACCTCTTTTCAAGTGTTGGTACACAGTATAGCATAAATGCTTAGTGCTGTCAAGAGAAATCAAAACAAAAAAGTTTAGTATTTTCTTGCAAACCACTTGACAAAAGCAAAAATGCTTAGTATAATGATGATGCTATACTAAGCATATACGCTTAGTATAGAGATTTTTCCTCGTAACTATGCATAAATTTCCCGAATTATGACGTTATATAGGGAAATTTTCAAAACAACTGAATGACCGTCCAAGTGGGATATGATTTTGCCAAGACCTCCGAGGGGCGACGGAGCGAGCAAAACAACGCCGCTGCAAAACAGGGGCAGGAACGGCACTTGGGAAGAACGGCACACCAACAAACTAATTTAGAAAGGAGAAAAAACTATGGGACAACAGTTTTTGCGAGTAGAAGAAGTCGCTGAAATCCTCGACGTTTCAACATCTTATGCCTACAAGGTAATACGGGAACTGAATGAGGAATTAAAGCGCAAAGGTTTTATAACCATCTCAGGAAGAATCAATCGAGGGTACTTTAACGAAAGGCTGTACGAAGCCGGAAAGGAGAATAAGAATGCCTGTTTATAAGAATGAAGATAACGGCACTTGGTATGTGCTTACCCGATACTTGGATTGGAAAGGCGAACGCAAACAAAAATGCAAGCGTGGCTTTGAAACCAAACGTGAAGCGCAGGAGTGGGAACGAGTATTCCAACAGCAGAGTGCTGCTGATATGGATATGAACTTCGCCGCTTTTGTGGAGCTTTATATCAAGGATATGAAACCTCGCTTAAAGGAAAACACTTGGCTTACAAAAAAGCATATCATTGAAACTAAGATTTTACCCTATTTTGAAAAGAAAAATGTCAACGAGATTACCACAAAAGATGTAATCGCTTGGCAAAACGAACTGCTTGCTTTTCGTGATGAAAAGAGAAGACCATACTCACAAACCTATCTGAAAACCGTCCACAATCAGCTCAGCGCCATTTTTAACCACGCTGTAAGACACTATGATCTTCGCTCCAATCCTGCCGCAAAAGCCGGTAATATGGGCACAGAGGAACGAAAGGAAATGAAGTTTTGGACGAAAGAAGAATATAAGAAGTTTGCCGATGAAATGATGGACAAACCTGTATCCTACTACGCATTTGAAATGCTTTACTGGTGCGGTATCCGTGAGGGCGAATTACTCGCTCTGACTGCGGGTGACTTCGACTTTGAAAAAGGTACGGTTACAATCAGCAAGTCTTATCAGCGTTTACACGGTGAGGATATTATTACCACACCGAAAACAAAGAAAAGCAACCGCACCATTAAAATGCCACAGTTCCTCTGCGAAGAAATGCAGGATTATATCGGTATGCTTTACGGATACAAAAAGAAAGACCGTATCTTCCCGATTTCAAAGAACTATCTGCACCGAGAAATGGATCGTGGCTCAAGAGCCGCCGGGGTAAAGCGTATTCGCATTCACGACTTGCGACACAGCCATATCTCCCTGCTCATTGATATGGGATTTTCTGCGGTTGCAATCGCTGACCGAGTAGGTCACGAAAGCATTGAGATCACTTACCGCTACGCACACCTATTCCCGTCAAAGCAGACGGAAATGGCAAAAAAACTTGAATATGAAAGGATGGATATTGAAAATGTCCGCTAAAAATCTTGACCGTCACAACCGTTGGAGAAGCAAAACAATTGCTTTTCGTATGTCGCCGCAGGAGGTTGATATTTTGGATAGCAATGTTAGATTATCGGGACTTACAAAGCAGGATTATCTTTGCGCCCGTGCTCTGCAACAGCAAATTACGGTTGTTGGCAATCCGAGAGTCTATAAGGCGCTCCGCAACGAGCTTGCCGCCGTCCTCGATGAACTAAAACGTATCGAAGCAGGTGCCGCCGTTCACGATGATTTACTCGACCGCATTGACCAAATTAACATCACACTATACGGAATGAAGGAGCGAAAGAATGGCTTATAAAACAGAAAAGACTGCTCCGAAAATATCTGTTGGCGCAGATAAGGAACAGCCTTCTCAAAAATGTACTGTAAATATTATAACCGAAAACTCCGCCAATTTCAATGGCTTTGAAAAACGGAATGGGTATACCCATCGAATTATATCAAATATTGGCTGGGTGCAGGGTGCCCTTTTCAAAGGACGGCACTGCTGGGGAGTTGTCCGCAGACAACGGGGCAACGCTCCACACCCCCTCGGAGAGCCCACGACATCTTTACAGCCGAAGTGCTGAAAGTGTCATAGTGGGTTACACACTTTGAAAAAGTTGTGTAACAGCGGCTCCCGAAAATTCGCCTACAGAAAGGAAGTGAGAATGGATGGCGAAAGAAAACTTTTGTGTTGCCCGTGTCGAAACCCGTACAAGAGCGACGGTCGGTAAATTTGAGCGACACATTGAACGCAAAAACGAAAGCTATGAAAATATGAATGTTGACCTATCACGCACTCCGATGAACATCAATTTTAAGGGTTGCGGCAAGCTGACCTATAATGAATATCTTAACGAGTTGATCGCCGCAGGAACGGTCTCACTGAAAGGATTAAAACCCGATGCCACCGTCTTTGACGAAATGATTATGGATGTAAACACTGATTATTTTGAGCAAAACGGCGGCTACGAATATGCTTGCCGATTCTATAATGAAGCGTTCCACTTTGCCGAAAAAATATACGGCAAGGACAATATAATCTCTGCAGTGATGCACGCAGATGAATTGAATGTTGCTATGACCGAGAAATACGGCAGAGCGATTTACCACTATCATCTGCATATTATGGCGCTGCCGGTGGTGGACAAAGAGGTACGCTGGACGAAACGCTGTAAAGATCCTGAGCTGGTTGGAAAGGTAAAAGAGGTCATTCATCAAGTCAGCCACTCAAAGAAATGGCGTTCTGAAAAAGCGGTCGACGAAAACGGAAACCCTATCCTCAACAGCAAGGGTAAACAAATTTATCACGCTTCTTACAGTGTGCTGCAGGATAAGTTTTTTGAGCATATGCAAGGTGCAGGCTATGCGGGTTTTGTTCGTGGGGAGTGTGGCAGTACCGCCGAAAATTTGACATCGCTTGAATATAAGATTAAGCAAGACCAAAAACGATTGACAGAACTTTCCGAAAGGATTGCCGAAGAGCAGGTGCGGTATGACAACAACCACGATTCGTTTATGACCTTTTCCGAGATTGATAGTTCGGGTAAAAAATCTATGACAGGCAAGTTTACAGTATCGGCAAAAGATTATAAAAAACTGACTACTTTGGCAAAAAGAAGCTATGCTGCGGAGTCCGATGTACGAAAGTTGCGTGATGAAAACCGATATTTATCAGACCAAGTATGGACGTTAAAATCGGAGATTTCACGGCTCAAAGCAGCGTTATCCGAGTTGACAGAAAAATGCAAACCGTATCTTGAAGCGTTAAAAGTCGCACCAAAAGCCGTCAAGGAATTTATAAACGGCATCCTCGAACGCTTTAAAAAGCAGGAAAAGAGCATCGAATACAAGCCGATTCCTGCACCTAAATCAAACACCCAAGAGCGTGGAAAACGCTCAAAAAATAACAATATTGAAAGGTAGGAACTCATTATGAAACAGCATTTCACAGACGAAAAAACGGGCATCAGTTACACCTTGCAGGGAGATTATTATCTGCCCGACCTTGCATTACCCGCTGAAGAACAACAGCCAATCGGCGTATGGGGACAGCGACACTTACGGTATATCCGGGAACACCGCAAGGCACTATACACCGGACTGCTCCTCAACGGGAAACTCAACAGCTACCTTGCCGATCTGAACGAGCAAGCGGAGGATATGTTCTTTCGACTGGTAAAAGAACTTGCCGAAAAAGAAAATGTAACCGAAGAACTCAAAGCAACCAATATGATGTTATGGGTTCAAAAGATGAATAATATTCGTAATCGTGCAATGGAAATTGTAAATGCGGATATAATTTACAAGGTATAAACACAACAACGGCAGGGAGCAATCCCTGCCGCTAATTTTTTGATCTTACATAATTTATATTGTCTGTTTACTTTCTTTTTGATAACAACTATGAAACTTTTTCCACGAAGCAATGCTGCTAAGACGTTCTCTCACTTTCGCTTGGTTATCAATTCCTAATTGCAAGCAAACGTTATATTCAAGTAATAAAGCCAAAATGCCTATCGCATCAATAAGTTTGTCGCCTTTCAATGCTTTTTTCTCTTTGGATTTACCGTAGTGAGTATAATAATGTCTTGTATCTGCAACAGTCTGAGCAAATCCAGAATCAACTGCATAGTATTCAGAGAACAGTCCATCATATTTTCCAATGAGAAGATCATTCAGCCTTGAAACCAAGATAATATATTTACAGTTTTCATCCTTTTGTGTATCGCACAATAATAATTTTTCTATATCAGAATAGTTTTGCCTACTTCCAAAACGATCAATTACGGACGCAACATATTTATCCTTACTATCATCATAAAAGAATCTTGCGTGAAATGTTTCCAATGCCTGAACAACATTCAGAAAAACCATTTCAGGCGGCATATCAGTATACTTGAATAGAGACAAATATAGATTGAAGATGGGTTCTAACAAAGTTAATTCTTTTTTTATATCTTTCTCTGGTAATAATTGAGCAAGTGTGAAATTATATTCCCAACGACTATTGTTATGAATGGAAAGGCGATGCTCTGATGTATACAAATAGTGCTTGTAATATTCAGTATGCTCACCGATTCGATAGCTATCATCATAGTCATACAAATACTGTTCGTCTACGTTCACATTATCTTTTATTGCGAATGAAATCAAAGATATTACTTTGTTGCGTATTGCGGTGAAATACGATGTATCCTGCTTTTCATCTGCTTCAATACTAACAATCAAACGTTCAACAACTGTTGATTCCTCTTTATGCGGAAGATCGAATAATTCGCATTTTAACGAAGTGGAAAAGGTGATTTTAGCTCCAAACCAATGATATTTATTTTTATTCTCATTGCCTTTGAATTTGACTACTGAAAGATCACTCGTGTCTACGGCAGACAATCCGCTCCAGTCCAAAGCATTTTCTAATACACACTCTAATTTATTGTACTTAGCATTTGTTGCATCTCTTTTTGACCATATTGAATAATCAGCAACAAAAATAAGTTGCTGTGTCTGAAATCCTTGCGTATGGTTTTTGATACAACGATTGTGAAAAAGCGTAACAGTTGTTCCAGAATTGAGAACACCCGTAATTACATCTAAATTAGGGTAGCTCCTACCAATTGGAACATCAGTTAATTGTTTTATAAGATTGAGCATAGTAACGCCTTTCTCTTTATTGTAGATTAACTCCCCTGCTATCTCTTCTCCATCAATATTAAATGTTCCGGCAAAATGTTGATCAATATTTTTGTTCTGCATACTTATACCTCATATCATTAGGAAACCATCTTTGATGGTTGCTCATACAGCCATACGTTGGCTAAGATACCACAAGAATTTATCTGTCAAGAATTCGCCGGGAAGGACATCATATTTTGTGATTTCATCGATGAATTTCAAATGGCGATGCTCCAATCCGTTTCGCAGTAACAAGTGTCCGTTACAATCAAAAGAAATCATTCCCTCATCAAACATTTTGTGATGGTTTTCGCATAACCATATACCATTTTCTCCATCTAAGGCATATTCCAGTCGCTGATCCAAGGAAAGAGCAGGAGCTTTTTTTATTGCGGATACTGGCCAAATATGCGCGCCTTGTATCAGTTCTGGAATTTCACAGTTACAGAGAGCGCAATGCTTATTTCCAAGCTTGTTGAATAGATTGAGTACATAGCGAGGAGAGCGCAAGCTGTTTTCTTTGTCATAAATCATCTTCTCAAGTGTCATATCAGTCGGAATTACATCTATAACCCCCATTTGATTGATAACATTAAGGCTTGAGGCAGGCAACTCTTTCAAATCACCTTCGAGGACTTCAAATAGCTTGATAATTTGACCGGGCTGCCACAGTTGAGCAAGCGCATAGCACATCAAACTTGTTTCATATTTATTGGCACCATAAGTCTTTCCGTAAATCTCGATTTCTCCAGAATCACCTTTTGTGATAAAAGTAGAATTATTGCTACGGTTTCTACCAGCGTTTATTCTTCTATTGAATATAATGTCTTCTACAGAACTAAATGCATTGATTCTACGGAGAAGTTCAGAGCTTGCGTTCAAAAACTGAAAACCGATTGTATTCATTAACCGATAAATCAGTATCTGATACTCGGTTTCCGCATTGCCTTCAACATTCAAAAAGTAATAATACAAATCCTTTTTAGGATATGGATTATTATAATACATATTGAAAGCGGTCGGAACGCTTTGAACGCTGGAGTTGCGTCCGTTTATTTCTTGCTCCGAAAAACTGATATAACTAACGACATCTTTGTATTGCATTATAGCCATACGTCCCTTGTTATAGGATGTTTCTAAGAAGGTGTCGTGATAATCATTGTCAACATATTGATATGTGAAATCTGTTTGTCCTGTAATTAGCCCACAAACATCCTTAAGGATCTCTGGAGTGACGACATCGCTAAAATACACCCCAGTATTCTTTGATTTTTGAAGATTCTTTTTTATTACAAAGTGTGGTTTATTCCTGTACCTCATAATTAACAATCAGGACCTCCTTTCGTCTGCTGCCGGAAATGCCAATGATATCTCCCAGTTGAATAATATGGTACTTATTTGTATTAACCCAGTCTATAAGAGCGTGGTTTGTTTGCCCTTTATGTTCGACTACATAAGAAAGCATAAAGGGGATTCCTTTTTGAGTTAGTTGGTCTGCAAAAGAAAATAACTCTAATTCTAATTCTTTATTCCATCCTTTGAATCCTCGTTTTCCGTCATTGTATGCTCCCGTGGTCAATTCATAGGGAGGATCAAAATAAACAAAAGAAGAAGATGGTATTTGATCAAAAAGATTTTTATAGTCTTCACTGTGAAACTCATAATTTCCTTCTTTAATCCTTCGTGAGAAACTAATCATTTTCTCCAGAATCTTATCATTGAACCACCTCATCCCAACCGGGTTGTTAAAATCGTGTTGGTTGTTAAAGCGAATTTGTTGTTGGAAACCATACATAATGATCGTGAAGAGAAGTCTAGGATCTCTCTTGCCTATTGGCAAAGAATTATAGTACTCTCTTGCAGCTAAATATGGTTCGGATTTCGCTTTTTCAAGGTCAAATTTTTTTATTACTCTCTTTATATACAGCAAATAATCATACGTATCATACTCTCGAAAAGAACGGATTAAATTCGCAACCAAGTAATTTATATCATTATATACTATCTGATTAGTGTTGATGTTGATGCCAACATTAAACCCACCGCCAAAAGCATCAATAAAAACATCATATTTTTTTGGCTGATATTCTAAAATATAGGGAATGACTTTTGCTTTGCTCCCAATATAATTTAGCGGACATTCGTATTGCACTTCTGAAGCATTTCTTTTTTCTACATAAAACAAGTATTCAAAATGCTTGTTTTCATTCTGAGATTTCCAATTTTGATACCTTTTATATGCGATTTTCTTGCATACATATGTTTCTGGTTTCCCGTATCGTTTCATAGCGGCTTCAATATATTCTTGAGACATAAACCCATCATCGTTATAGCTTAGGATAATGTGTTTCGCTTTAGTTTTAGCGAGAATTCGGTCAAATAGAATATTGACTTTATATTCTTTTGACCAATCAGAGCGCATAGGGGCGGTACTTCTAGAGCCGGTAATTTTACTTACAGACGGATTATCATCCAAAACCAAAGTTTCAAGCAAATGATATTGTGTTCCATATTGATTTTGGGTATATGGCGGATCTAAATATAAAATGTCACATTCGACATTTTCAATTATTTCTTCAATCTTTCTGTTATAAGATGTGATTGAGTTGTATTGAGAGTTTTGGAAATCGACCTTATTAAACGCAATACTTTTCAATGATCGATTATCCCATTTTTTTAAAAATGCGCCATAAACGCCAGCAGTATTTGAAACATCAGACACTGACTCGATAAGGCAAGCCATTAAATAGCAATACTCGTTTTCCGTAATCTTTTCAGCAATTTTCCAGTCTTCGATTTGTTTACGAAAATAATCAATTCTTGCAGCATTTTCTGGGGTAAAATACATCCGTGGTGTTTCTGTCGGAGCATAATTTTTATAAATAAAACCGTGAACAGTTGATTTACTTGAGTTCAAGTACTCAAAAGGGTCAAAACCCAAAGTATCAAATGTACAGGTTGGTGCACATAGTCTACCTTTTGTATATATAACAGACCACGTAAGATTATCATTAATTATAATATCATAATAAGACTTAAAATAATCCGCAACCGATCCAGAACCACAAAAGGCATCAAAAAAGGCATAACCTTCCTTCAGAAGTCCTTTAGAAAGCAGCAAATCGCTGATTTCAGTTAGCATAGATTCTTTATTTCCCAAATATCTCATAAGGTATTTTCCTTTGCTTTAATTTCGTTGAAATCTGAATGTTAATTCCACTTTCCGCTGGAAGCAGACCAGCTTTCAGTAAAATCTATATTTTCTACCGCTGCTATAAACGGCTCTATCAAAAACTCTTTTATAGTTTTTAGCACGGTATTAAAATCATCGGTTTTAGTATCTATCTTCCTGCAAAAAGCTTTCCACTTTTTCTGCATTGCATCATTTTCGGCAAAAGCCATAACCTGCTCAAATTGTTCTATCGTAAAGGCGTGTCCACGGTTTTCAAAAGTCTTTTTAAGTGATTTTGTCAGCGTTGCACCGTCAAAATCGAACTTATTGGCAAGATAATAAATATCATAATAATCTTTCATTCGGCTTGAAAATTCCATTAAATCAAGAATTGCATCAAGCTTTTCGGCAATGGTTGTTTCAAGGGAATATGTATTTACTGTCGGTGCGTCAAAGTCGGAAAGCTGTGTAGGAATTTTTCTCTTTTCTTGTTTTGGTACGATGACATCGCCTACACCGAAATCAATACTGAACGGTGTTTTGGTATTTTTAATGCGGGCAACTATTGATGCGCCTATGCCCGCATACTTTTTGGCAACGGCAATAGGTACAACATCTTTAATTTCAAAAGTGATAAAGTCATTTCCGGTGGGCGTAGCAATAATTTCCTCCAACACGGTTTTTAACTGCTCAGGCGTATTTGGCATTTGTCGGAGCAGAAAGTCCACATCAACCGTTACTCGGCTGTCAAAATCGGTGAGAGTATAGATAAACAAGCCGCCTTTCAGCACAAGATTATCTGAATATTTTGATTTTTCCAAACGGCGCAGGAATTCCTCTTGGCAAAAGAGCTGCAGACAAAGTTGATAGCTTCTGCCACTTATCTGAGCCTTATTTTTCAGTCGTGCAAGCACGGATGCCGCTATATCAGCCATTTAGCAATACCTCCATCAGTTCGGTAACTTTTTTATATACACGCAGCTTTTTTGCGTATGCAGAAAGGTTGCTCAGGTTTTTCTCTGTATCATTTGCATAAGCATTGAGCGCTTTATTAAAAATCTCATTGTCAAGTTTTGCACGATATTTAAAACAGTCGCAAATGGTACGCTCTCGGTCATATACGGGAAGGACAACCCCATTGAAATTATCTGTGGTTTTACCCAAATCGTACAGTTCTGCTTGCACATAGTAAGGTTGCAGAGCGAGAACATCCACATTAAGTTTCGTCCTTGACATAGAACGAGGGACTGCTATCGACCACTTGCGTGGAGCAAAATCGCTGTAGCCGTAATGAAAAAGAGCCGATTCAACGCAAACGATTCCTTTCGGAACGAGGGTTGCAAGAAGCTGTTCCTCGGAAACCTCACTCTTTTCCGTAATCTCATAATAACCGTGTCGCACACGGGAAAGTATTCCGGCGTTGCAGAGATTTACAACATCTGCCGCCCTAATTCCGGCAGCGACAAAATCAGCAGATTTTGCAATTCCGCCGTTATTGATGATAACCTCTTTTACTTGCTTTCGGATGTCCACTCATTCACCTTCTTTCATTATAAAATTCGAGCACACAAAGAGTATATGTGTGTTTGGATTTATTATAACACGAAAAAAGAATTGTTGCAATAAAAATTCACGCACAAAATTTTGAAAACTGTGCGTGAATTTAAAAATCACTGTTGCAACAAGAACAAATATATGCTATAATATCAGCGTACCACTTCCATATTATCCACGGTGAAATTATTCTTGTTATCAACCTCGATAACAAAATGATAACAAGGGCGTTTTAGCACAGGATAATACAGATAAATCGTAAAATCAAAATAGTGAGACAAACAAAAAGCAAAAGTACATAAGCGAAATTGTTTAGTCTTCGTCGAGTGGGAATGAGAAAAAAGTGAATATGATGGGCTGAAAAGCCTTGAAAACACTCACTTTTTGAAAATCTCATTTCCTGTTTGATAGCAAAATGATAGCAGATACTAAAGCCATTTTGTTTGTTCTTGTTTTAGCGAGCGAATGGTTTGCAGGTTTGCTATCGCATCCAATCCTATATTGAGAGCGAAAAAGGCTCTGCCGACTTTCTGTAAAAGAAGGTCGGCAGAGCCTTTTCTATTTAGACAAGAGTATTATTTCTTGCGCAAAACATTTGAAACGGTGGATTGCGAAATATCCAGCATCGCTGCAATGGTTTCTTGATTAATTTTTTGTTTGCAGAGATCTTTGATTACTTCGTTTCTTTGAACTGTTGAGGTGATTTCGGGAAGTCGATGAATTGTTTCGGAAACAACTCCAGAAGCGGTTACGGTCTTTATTAAAGTTGTTCCATCATCTAATACAGCTCGTGCAATTTTAGCCCCCGTTTTTTTGTTTGGCTTAAACGCAAGAGAAACAATATTTGCAGCGGTTTTTCCAACTCCCTGAAGATCCACAGTCTTGAATACGTTCATTAGATTAGTCGCCATGTATTATCCCTCCAAATTATCAAATTAATATTATAATAATATTAATTTGATAATTTGTCAAGAGTGCCTGAACATCATTTTCCCGTGTGTTCTTTGAGGTCGGCAAGGAGCATATCACTAAGTTCCTGCGACGGCGTGATCTTGTGCCACTGACCGGAGGTGTCAAGTTCAGGGTAGC
>ERZ835051.808-NODE-808-length-35179-cov-3.845035_pt1 | contig 35179 bp, 31 predicted proteins | sample MGYA00519575_ERZ835051 | MGnify/ENA primary metagenome ERZ835051 (study PRJEB31850, sample SAMEA3708769) | human gut metagenome | biome: human gut; feature: human-associated habitat; material: faeces | place: China | collected 2014 ... | reverse complement strand
ATCTGATTGATCGGAGTAATCATTTTGATCCTATGAATGCTAATTTTGGTATATTCACACCTCTTTTAGAAAAAGTATCTAAAAAAGAAAGAAAAAAAGCTTATGCACAAAGAGCAATAAAAAATATCAAAAAGTTAATTGAAGAAATAAATAATTAAAAAGAAGGTAAAAAATGGCGTTAAAAAAGACTGTTAGAGGTAAACAAAAAGTATCAAGTCAATCTATTTTATCAAAAAATAATGTATCAAATAACGAACAAAAAATACAAGACGCATTAAACAAATATCATAATTATTTGGAAGTAGAAAAAAATTATTCTGTTTATACTATTCAAAATTATTTTAAAGATATTGATGAGTTTAAAACATTTATAAATGAAGAAAAATATGGTGATTTGTTAAAAATTAAAACAGAAAATATTGCTAGATATTATATTTCTAATCTTGTAACAAAAGGTTATTCTAGAAAAAGTATTGCTAGAAAAATATCAAGTTTAAGAGCTTTTTATCGTTATTTAACCATTGAACAATGGATAGACTATTCCTATTTTGAAAATGTAGAAACACCGAAACTTGAAAAGCAATTACCAAAATTTTTATATCAAAATGAAATAGAAATGATGTTTAAGGCAATAAATAAAACTACCCCACTTGGTAAAAGAGATAATGCATTATTAGAACTATTATATGGATCAGGATTGAGAGTGAGTGAAATTTGTGCTATTACACAGAAAAATTTAGATTTTGCAAATGAAATGATTAAAGTATTTGGTAAAGGTCATAAAGAAAGATATGTGCCAATGAATCAAAGAACAATTGACGCTCTTAAGGAATACATATATTTAGGAAGACCAGTTCTAATTCAATCGGTAGAATTAAATGCTCCTGATAACTTATTTGTAAATCATCATGGAGGTGCTTTGACTCCGAGGGGTGTACGGGTTATTTTAGATAATATTATTACAAAAACAGGTGAAATTGGCCATGTTTATCCTCATATGATAAGGCATACTTTTGCAACACATTTGCTAGATGGTGGGGCTGATTTAAGAAGTGTTCAAGCAATGCTAGGTCATGAAAATTTATCGACAACGCAAATTTACACCCATGTTTCTAAAGAACAAATTAAGGAAAGTTATATGCTTAATCATCCTAGACAAAATAGGAAATAATTGCAAATTAAAAGGAGAATAAATAATATGGTTAAAATGATGAAGGCCCAAATTGAAGATGCCCCAATTTTGTTACAAATTCAAAAAGAAGCATTTATAAAATATGCCAAAAAATATGGTGATTTTGAAAGTAACCCTTATCATATGGATTTACATAGAATGGAATTTAATATTAAATATCGGTATGGGCAATATTATAAAATTTTAGATGAAAAATCATTAGAAATGATTGGTGGGATTTTTTGTTTTGAATTAGATGAAAAGCCGATAATGAAAATTGCTCAATTCTATTTTAAAAATGGTTATCAACATTTAGGCTATGGAACATATGTTTTAAACGAATTATTTAGATTAAATGAAAATGTAAAAACATGGTATGTTGATACTATTATGCAAGAAGAATATAATTTAGAATTTTATCGACATTTAGGCTTTGAAATAATTGATGAAGAAGAAGAACATGAAGGGTTAACTTTTGTTACTCTTATGAAAAAAATAATTTCATAAAAAATAAAGAATTAAATTTTAAGCAAAGTTTAATTCTTTTTTAAGCAATTTTTATCAAGATATTTTAAAAAATTGTTATATTGTTTGATAAAGTTTACAAAATATGGTATAATAAGAAATGGTCTGGTTCTAAATATCATTCTGGTGGAAATGGAGGAAATGGATCTGGTAATACTTCTACGACAACACCTGGAGTTGGTGGCGAAGGCGGAGGCGGGAACGAAGGAACAGTTCCATCTGTTTTTCAATTTCCAAATGGTGGAGGAGGAAAAGGTGGAAATGGTACGTCTGATTTTGGATATATATTTCCAGGTGGCGGCGGAGGCGGCGGTTCTTTTGGTAAAGGAGGAATCGGTGGATACACTTCATCTCCAAGTGGAGAAGATGGAGTGTATGGCGGCGGAGGCGGAGGAAGTGGTTTCAAAGAAAACACTGGTAGTTCTGGTGGAAATGGAGGACAAGGATTGATCATATTATATTATACAAACAATACAATTTAAATTAAATAGGGCCTGGAAGTGAATCCAGGCCCATTTGTTTATAAAATAGTTTAAAAATAATATAAAACAAAAATTCCTTGTCCTCCAGAATTATCTTCATCTATGCTATCACTTTTACCAGTTCCTCCAGCACCATAACCTCCTTTATAAGATTTACCAGAAAGTCCACTTCCTCCATCTCCATAACTTCCTCCACCTCCACCTTGTCCATATACACCTTGATAACTCCCATCTCCACCTTTTCCAGTACCACCTAAAGCGAACAATGGAATTGACATTGAAGACCCTATAGGATTTGTACCAGCAGGGCCTCCTTTAATTACACTACCAACACCATCACCGCCTTTATAAGAAGTGTTGTTTATTGTGGAAGGATTTATAGAAGACACTCCTTGTCCACCAATACCACTTTTATCACTACTTGATATAGATCCAGCTCCGTTTACTCCGCCACCTCCGCCACCTCCGTATTTTACACCTGGAGTATAATTACCTCCGCCTCCACCAGCGCCTGGTTTAGATGCATTGTATCCATCACCACCAGCACCACTTAAATCACCATTATTAGTACCATAATAACCACCACCGGCTTTGATACTAATTCCTGATAAAATCAGAATTGAATCAAAGCCATTTCTTTCCGCTCCTCCATTTCCAATTTTATATTTAATATTTTGATTTTTATATTCACTTGGACTAGCATCTGAAACATATAACAAAGCACCTCCACCTCCACCTCTTCCACCTCTACTAGTAGCAGATTCACCACTACCACCACCACCAACTACTAAAACATTAACATTTTCAAAGGTGATATCCATAGATTCAGAATAATTGGTTTCTGTATTCAGTGGGGTCGTGATCTGTACAAGTTTAGCTGCCTTTGTAAGAGTGATTGAGGTGTTGATTGAATCATTCGACCCAGACAACGTCACTGTTCCAGTCTTAGTCGTATATCCAGCCGCACTCACTGAGTAACTTAACGTTCCTGCTACAATTCCAGTTTTTGAAGCTATTCCTGATGTATTTGTCGTTAAAGTCCCCGTTGCTATTCCAGTTAACGTTATTTTTGCTCCTGAAATAGGACCGTTAGCGTCAGAAATAGTAAATTGTGCTGTATATAAAGCAGTTAAAGCGATATTGATAGTTGATGTACTTGAAATTGTATACGATTGACTAAACGCTTTCCAATATGTACCTGCATCAATTGCTATTGTATGACTTCCGTAAAGTACATTTGATATTGTGATGTTACCAGAAGAATTTGTTGTACCCTTTGATGTGCCATCCAATTTCACTGTGACACCATTTCTATTAACACCCGCTCTTTTAACATTCACAACAAATGTATAATATCTCAAAAGAGCATAAGTTGCACTCTGACTATGAGAACTTCGACTTACAGTTACACTACCAGTCGTATCTTTGTAACCAGATTTTGAAATCGTGTAAGTGTAAGAACCTGGTTTCACATTTGAAATTGTAGCAACTCCACTTGAATTTGTCGTACCTGTAAAAGTACCTAAACTTGAGTTGACAAGTTTAACAGTTGCACTACCGACATTCGCACCAGACGTTGTATTTTCTTTAATTGTCGCTGTAAATGTAACCAAATACTGCAAACTTGCATTTACAGTTTGAGCACTCAAACCAACTGTAACATTACCTGACCAAGTTTGATATCCACTTAATTCAACAGTGCAAGCATAAGCTGCTGACTGTGATTGCATTGTTACAGCTAATTGACCACTTGAATTTGTCGTACCCTTTGATACACCAGCAACTTTCACCGTCGCTCCAGAAAGAGCTGTACCAGCGTCATCTTTAGCGACAAATGTAACTGTTACTTGACTGGTTAAAGTAATTTGTTGATTAACGTTTGCACCATTAACTGTTACACTTCCTGATTTAGCTTGATAAGGTGATTTAGCAGTACTACTCCAGTTGTACGTACCATCTATTACATTAGAGAAAATCGCCTGACCACTTGCATTTGTAGTTACAGTTTGATTATTCATAGTAACTGAAATACCAGAAAGAGCTGTGCCAGCATAATTAACAAAAGTCAAAGTAACCGTACTATACTTCTCTAAAGTAACATTAATCGTCTGATTTGCATTAGCAATGTTGAACGAACCAGAAGCTGATCTATATCCACTTAAAGAAGCGGTCCAAGAAACGGTACCGTTTAAAGTCGCGTCATTTTTAGCACTAGCAGCTAAAATCCATTGACCACTTGAATTCGTAGTTCCATTTGCAGTAGAAGTTCCACCAATGGTTTTAACATTACTAATACTAACAGCAGCCCCGTTTAGATTCGTTGTCTTATACTTGACATTGAAAGTGACACCCCAATATTTGTAATTCTGCATTTGTACTTGAACTGTTTTATCTGCAGAACTTATCGTTGTGCTTCCAGGTTGTTGTTTATACCCACTAGCATCTGTCGTGTAAGTATAGTTTCCATTAGGGACATCAACTGAAATATTTCCATTAGAATCTGTCGTACCAGATTTGACTGTCGTACCAGAACTATTCTTGATAACAACAGTAGCTCCACTTAAATTTGCCACACCATTTTTAACATTTAAAGTTAATAACCCTCCATGAACCATAGTTAAGTTCACATACGAAGTTTCATCCTCTTTAACATTGATAGTACCACTTATAGTTTGATAACTCGTAAGAATTGCTTTGTAAGTATGGTTTCCCGCTGATAACGAAATATCAACTTGTCCATCAACATTCGTTTGATAATTGGTGACATTATCGATTAAAATGTTGACACCCTGCAGTGGATTGGTACCATCTGTAACAGTAAAGACAGCTCTCTTACCTCGTTTCAGCGAAATAGCCACTGTCTTATTCGCATTAGCAATAGTATCGTCTCCTTCACTAGAAGAATAATCTGAAAAAGAAGCTCCCCAATGAAACGAACCGTTTATCGTTTGAACTTGAGGTGTACGTCCTGCATCATTTGTCGTTAATTCAATTGACGATTGACCAGCAGGAAGAACAATAGCTTCACCACTTACAACGACTTTGGCTCCTGATAAGATCGTCCCTTGTTCTCCTGTAACTGTAAAATCTAATAAATAAATCCTATCAATTTGAACGTTGATCGTATCAATACCTGTAACGGTTATTTGAGTTGTTGTACTGATATAATTCTGTTTTGTAATAGAAACTTCAAAATCACCTTTTGGAAGTTGTAAAACTGCCTGACCACTTGCATTTGTTAGAACTGATTGACCCTTTGCCGATACAACAGCATCTTGAACTAAAGCAGGTGTTGGAGTTGTTTTATCTCTTACCACAAATGTGATCGGATAAGTAACTGGATCTAAAGAAACTTGTACACTTGTATCTGAATTACTTACCGTTACAGAACCTGTCTTTGTTTGAAATTCTGTTGCAGATATCTCATATTGATGTATACCGTTTACCAAACCAATCACCGCAATACCACCGGCATTAGTCTCTACCGTTATTCCTTCAACTGTTATCGAAGCACCTTCAACCGGAACACCTTCACTTGTAACAGAAAAAATAACGTTCCAAGGTCTCAATACCATTGGTACATCTACAGATACATTGGAATTATTAACAACTAAAGTTCTATCAACATCTACATAACCAATCTTAGTCACTGTATAGTCATAAGAACCATTGACTAACGTCAACTTCACTAAACCATCTTGACCTGTTGAATATTGTTGACCATTTATGTTGATAACTGCTCCTTGAATAGGAGTGTTTCCATCTTTGACAGAGAAAGTTATCGACCAAGGATAATCAACCATTTTAGCGACAACGCTAACATCGTTATCTTTCACCAGAACAGATCCTGAAAAATTATAATAACCCAATTTTTCAACCTTATAAGGATAGGTCCCATTTTGCAAACCAATTTGCACTTTACCGCCTTCATCGGTTACAAGTACTTGATCTGAAATAGATACTAAAGCATCTTGAATGGGGTTGTTCTTAGAATCGACAACAGTTATGAAAACATCGTAATGTCTGAAATCTAATTGATAGACGAAATCAGCATCTGATGTATCAATGTTAAAATTAATCGTTAAATCGTCATAAATTGGATTTGTGATTGTACCAGTATATTCACCATTTGTCAATCTAAAAACAACCAATCCATTGCTATTGGTACGAGCAACTAATCCGTTATCCAATGTTATTAACGCATCTGGAATCACTTTACCAGAAACAAGTTCAATGACCTTAATAGTAACATTATACTTATAAAGATCCATTTCGATAGTCCTTGTTTCGTCTTGATTTAAAACCACAATAAGAGCTTGTGTATCTACATATCCTGGTTTACTAAATTTAGCAAGATAACTTCCATTGATCAAACTAACTTGAACCTTACCATCGTCATCTGTCACATAACTATCACTACCTATCTCAATCAAAACACCTGAGATAAAATTCTCAGAGTTGAGACCTTTCACGAAAATTGTTTGTACCCACTTATGATAATACAAAGTAACTGGTACATAAACATCTGAATTATCGACAGTAACAGAACTTCCTTCGTTGGAATCGAAACCTAATTTCTCAACTGTATAAGGATAGGTCCCATTTTTCACCAACACTGTTGCTTCACCATTAACATTGGTTGTTAAAGATTGACCAGCAATAGAAATAGTTGCATCTACAACCGGTACGCCGAACTGGTCTTCAACCATGAAACTAATCTGGAATGGAGCTAGTTCTAAGATGATGCCAATATAAACCGGTGCATTCAATACAACAAATTGTCCTTGTTGTTGCTTATATTTTTCTTTACTAGCAGTGTAGATGTAGTTACCGTTTACCAATGAAATAGTTGCTAAACCATCTTCATCTGTAACGACAGATCCGCTACCAACAGAAATTCTTACACCCGACAACGGATTACCATCTTCATCAGTAATACTGAAATAAACTGGTTGTCTAAGTGCTAATGCACTATCATTCAAACCTTGAAACAAATCTTCTTGTCCTGCAGGATAAAACATAGGAGAAAGTTCACTTCCAGCATCGTACAGAACAATACCTTCAAGATTTCTCATTACGAATCCTTTAATTCTAGGAAGTTGATTAAGTGGGACTTCTTGGTCGTAATATGGAAAGAAATATTCATCGGGAACATATTTAACACCCTCGGCATTTTTCACGATACCAAGTAAATCATCCCATTGGACGATCTTACCTGCTTCCCAGAATCGAAAATCAAGATATTTTGTCAGAGCTACTTGAATATTTTTTCTTACCGTAGCCACATCGTAAGAAGGATCAATTTCTATTCGAAAATCCATTCGACGCTCACTACCAATGAAAAACCATTCAGCATTCTTTAATTGAATCCCGACGACATTTCCTTCGAGGTTCAATTCAAAAAGTCCAAAATAACTTTTAGATTTCTCTAATAAAGTCTCTAATTCGTCTTGTGTGAATAAAATTCCATTTTGACTTACTAGATAAAGATAAAAGATCCCATCTTCTCCCAACCCAACATTTAATACTTTCAAAATACGATCATCGATATTTTGGAATATTTGAGTATAATATTCCAACGTTCCTTTAGAAAGTGTGTTGAGGTTAGTCATGATCCTAATACGAAAAGTCTCATCATCTTCACTATCTCTACCACCTGTAGCCATGTATTCGTTAGTGCATTCAATATGACCACTAGGAGCAGGAGTGACGTTGATAATACTATTTGCATCGACATTTGTAACCAATCCTTGGTTAACACTTCTGACGCTCACATATGCATAACCAGATCTACCAACTGTAACAGATTCATTTACAGAGAAACGAATACCGTTTTGATTTACAAAGAAATTAGTTTCATTGTAAATAGTTCCTGGGTCTGCATAAACTCTCACATAAGTAGATGAACCAAGAGCGCCTTTTCTTGGACTAACCCCGAAAAGTGCCGCTGATTTATCGAGATATTCTCCTGTAGCTGTTTCTGGAAATATCTTTGCTTCTGTGATAGCAATATCTTTGATCGCTTTTTGTGCGACTTTTGCAGTACCAAAAGCCACAGCATTTAAGACTGAACCATCAGCTACATTCGTAACTTTATTGGTCTTGTCTAAAAACAGCTCGATCCAAAGATTTTTAAGCGTCGAAATTGTATTACTAACTTGCGTTATCATATATTAAAAATGATTTAATCCCTTCAATTCGCTCAAGCCAATTTTCGGGAAGTTTATCTCGTTTTTCTAAATTATCTTTGGCCCATAAAGGTTGTAAATTTCTGAAATTGAAACAAATACGTTGTTGATTAGGATCTGAAAGATCGAAAGAGGCACAAGGAACAATGTGATCAACATGCCATTCACCGTAATTATCCCAACTCATTCCATCAACAAATTGATTTTCAAGATGTTTCTTGAGATCTTCAAGAGAGCAACCGATATATTTAATTGTGTGGTGTAATTTACGATTTTCTTTTAAAACTCTATACAATCTATTTCGTAAATTTAACTTCAAAATAAAATTAATATCTCGTTCTCTTCTTTTTTCTTTTGAATATTGCAAAACATATTTACTGATTTTCTCTTTATTCTTTCGCTGATATTCTTTGTGATATTCTTTTAAATACTCTTGATTTTTTAAATTCCAATTCTTTATTCGAATAAACTGAGCCTCTCTGTTGTTTTTATAATATTCTTTGTGTTGTTTTCTTAATCTTTCTTTATTGTTTAAATAATAAAGATGCGACCTTTCTCTCTGTTTATCTTTATTATTTAAACGTCTCTCCTGTGATTTGACTATAATTTTAACTCTATTCTTCTGATAATAAGAATCACTACTTTCTTTATAACAATCCTTACAACGAAGACTCAAACCATCAGATTTACACTTACATTTATAAAAGTTATCGAGAGAGAGTTCTCGTTTGCAACGAGAACAAACTTTTAGACCGGTTTCAAAATTCGCTTTCATAAATTAAATAGGAATGTTGATAATATAACTATTTGCACTAATAGTCGTTGCTCTTATAGATAAAAAGACCGAATCTTGATCTCTCTTTAAATCCAAGAGTTCAACTGTTTTCCATCTACTATCTCTTTGGAACATATTCATAAGTCCCTTGAAAATAGTAGCATATTGAATGGCGTTCACCGTTGTTCCAATGAATTCATTGGTTATTCCATAATCTTCAAATTCTGGGTAAGAACCTTTTAAAGAACTTTGAATCAATTCTAAGGCTTGCACCATTGCTTGATCATATTCAATCACCTTTAAATCATCGTTTTCAAAGGTAAATGATTTATCTAAATCAACACCAAGAATACTTTTCCCATTTAATACATCAACAACATTGTCAACGTAATTTAACCCCACATTCTGAAGATTAACTGAAAATATAGGAGAAGAAGAATTTGTATACAATTCTTCTGTGATGTATTGAGGTACTGTTATATTTACCCAATCGTCTTGAGGAGTTATTGCATCGAGATCTGCTGATACATCTTCAAAAGTTTCATCAGATTGAAGTATCTTCTCAACTTTAATCGTGTTAGTTCGAACATAATCAAACACACTTCTCATCCATTTAGCTGAACTCCTTATCGTCAAAATCTTTGTTTGAATCTCTGTGAAAGTATCTAATAATTCCCAGGCATCGAGATCATTTAAAGAATTTTTGTGCAAAGTAAAAAGAGGTTCTATTTTATTAACCTCTTTAGTTAAACGATCTAAAGCATAGAACGATTCTTGTCTTATACTACCACCTTGATAGTAATCGACAATATAAGGATATTCTGTCGATACAAAATCAACAAAACTCTGAAAAAATGATTTTATATCGTATCCAGTTATATTCTCAAATTTTTCATACATCGTCTCATTCATAATATTCCTGCAACATATGAAGCTAAATCATTTACACTTTTCTGAATGGTAGAACTAGCTAATTTTTTAACCATCGAACTTGACCCTGGTGAATTCTTTACAGCTTCTAAAGGAGCTATCACAGTCATATTGATATTATATTCCCAGATCATATTCTTTTGAATATTCATCGAAAACTCAGCCCCAGATGGAGGTATTGTCACTAAATAATTCTCACCAAAAGCCATATTGTAGAAATACAATCGAAATGGTTTCCCATCATTGTCTACTCCATTACTCTTTGAAATGATAGCTTTCAATATCCTACTAGCACCGAATCCAGTTTTTACTGAAATATCAAAGTCTGGAGTCTTTAGATTAGAAGATTTTTTCGATCCTATTTGATACAGATCGTACATACCATTCCTTATGCTAAATGCTACTCCAGATACAGATTCATTTTCAGATAATAAGATCTTAAAATTTTTCCCAAAATTTCCCCTGATGTTGATTTCACTTGGAGAATAAATAGGAGAGGTTAATGTCGTGATTCCACCTGCAGTATTCCTAACAGTACTTCGTTTTAATTCAGATTTTCTAATGCTGTCTGGCATTATAGGAAAAGTGAAGAAATCAATTGTCCTTCCTTGAGAATCTGTTAACTCTAAAGAACATAAATATATCTCAAAATCGTTAGGATATAATGTTGCCAAAGCCGCTCTTCCAAGCGTCCCTACCATCTCAATCGCTTTCTTCTGAATAGTACTTACACTGCTCATAAGTTATATATTTGAATGTAAATATAAGATTTATTCTTCAATCTAAAAAACCTATTTGACTTTTTATTGGATTGAAGTCAATTTTCACGATTCCAGATAACGAACCATATGCAGTCGTCATCGCTGTCCTACCGCCATCCATATTAACTGCTGCTGCAGCACCTGTAGCAAATGCTTGGACTATTTGACTGATTTGAGTTTGAAGTTGATCTATACGAAGAATCAAATCTTCTGCTTTTACCATAGATTGACCTCCATTATTTATATTAACTTTTTTATCGGTCTTTAACAAGATGTTTTCAAGATCAATCTTGATTTCTTTATTACCACCCTCAGTCTTAATATCTACACCATTTTGATCAAGAACAATAGTCGTATCTTCTTTCGTACTTTGACATTTCCTCGTTAATAGAGCCTTTTCTTTGTCAAAATAAATCTGATAAACATCGTTTTTATTTTCAACGTCTTTTATTTGTACACTCGCTTCTTTGTAACTTGTAGCATTAATAGACTTATCTGTACTTACATTAACCGATCCTGAAGAAACTATATTTAATTCATTTTCTTCCGAACCAACACATTTCAGAAAAACTTTACCAGCTTTTGAACTGGTCAGATTAATCACCAAAGAATTGTCTTTGGGATTGGCTTGTATCAAGACTTCAGAATCTCCCATAACCTTTCTCACTTGATACATATTTTCTTTCAACATAGAAGAACTGTTGTCACCTTGTAATACACCAACAACAATTGGTTTATTGTTAAAAGTACAAGAAATAAAACAAACACAACTGCCTTTTTCTTCTATGTTGCTTGGAAAACTAATTCTCTGCAAAGCATCACTTGTGATATAACAATCGTTAAAAACACCACCTAAATCAGTTATCACCGTCACTCTTTCCCTACGAAAACAAGTATCGATATAATTATCACGATCAACACCAGAAGGTATAGCTATATAACCATATCCCACTGAATATGGGGAATCACTTTGTCTTTCTCTACTTACACCGTCAATCATTTGTACATTTTTCTTTTTAAGAAATACTCAAATTGTTCTTTATTAAGAGGAGCAACTCCTAATCCAGAAGTTTTTGTTTGTCCACTTTTAGCTGCATTTTGAGCAGTTAAAATATCTTCTTTGATTCTCTTTATATCAACAATCTTAAAATAAGAAGCCTTTTGAGAACCTGCGTTTAAATTTATTTCTTCATCTTCTCCTACTACACCACTTAGAATAGGAAAGAACATTCCTCGTTCAACTTCAAGAATCGTTTCTCGAGAAATAGAATTTTCTGAGAACGATAAAGAATTTGAAACACCCGTGACATAAAACAATTCATTCGTATAATTATTTTTGACAAATGAACCTACCTTGATCCTCCTATCTCCATTAATTGTTATAGTACCTCTTCGTGTAAACGGCAAATACGCAGTCGTTTCTATAACGAATAAAAGATCGTTCAACATTGTCGCTGCCATACTATTCAAGTTTGAAGAACCACTAGCACCGTCAAGTGCATTTGCAGCGATATAAATGTCTTGTATTTCTAACTTTTTATTACCAAAATATTTAGTTATCTCATTTAAATAAATAATTGGTACAAAAGCTAGAGAAGTTGTATTATCTTTTCCAGTAATTTGGTCTTGTGGGAAAAGTCTATAAGATGAATAAACTCGATCATCATAACTCAATGAACTTGATATGAAATTACTTGAATCTATTTCAATATAAGTTTCACTAACAATAACGTCTTTAATAGCACTTTCGGTAAAAGGTGGTTGTCTAACTACTATATCCAATGTATCAACATAGGTGTCAAACAAAACCTCTACAAATGGATCCTGACAAGTCTTAAAAATAAAATCCATTAACGATCCGTCAGGATTAGCAAATGAAGGATCTACGAGGGTTCTTTTTTCAAGATTATCGTCACAAAAAACTTTGACAATTTGCCAAATACCATTGACTTTTTGAGTTTGTTTATAACTTTGATCACCTGTTTCTATTTCATAAGAAGTAGTACGTCTTCCTTTGTAAGCTGAAAAAAGATCGTTTGACACAATACCAATATTTGATAGGAGGTTGATAATAAACCAGAGAGTTTCTCTTATTCCTCTGAAACCATAATTAAAGAAAAAATCATAGGTACCAGTTACGATATTTCTCTTATACCACTCATCTAATTGATCACCCACATAAAACCATAAGTCTTTGTTTCCTTCTACCCATTTTAATGGAATGAAATAACTACCATCTTCTACAAATAACTTAGTAAAATCCCGACCCATTACAGTGACAAGATAATCGTCGTAAGATGTATCAATACTGGTTTGAACTATATCAATTAAACCAATCATATCCCACACATTATAATTCTTATCACTGTTTACAAGGTTTGAAGGTGATATTTCTAGACTATCTTCTTCACCTTTTAAACTAGCGCTAGCTTCAAGTGCTAGTTTCTCAAAACGAAGAAAAACTATATCATTTTGAGTTAAATATTTTTCTACAAAATCCTTGACTTGCTTTTTCTTATTATCCGTAATATTGTAAATCTCATAATAACCACTTGAATTCACTCCAAACGCAGAATCTTGACTTCTAGTAGGTACCATATTAATGGTAAAATTGCCAGAAGAACTATTCTTGACAGTATTTAAAGAATTGATAAATGGACTGAAATCAATTATCTTATCAAGTGCTTTTACATATATCCAAACTTTTAAAGTTTGAGGTATTACTTTCGAATCTACAATCGAATCAGGATCAGTTTCACTATCAGAAGGTTTATAATTTATACTACCAATCAACTTGGAGTAATTTTCACTCCAATAAGATTTAAAATCACCTTGTGACATAAACTGTCCTTGTTTAGAAACTCTTTGAAGCTCTAAAACAATCTTTGGAATAGGAAGGAGAACTGTCGTTCCTGCTTTTATATATGGTAAATTTCCACTGTTGTAGTTATTCTGATATTCCTGTTTTTCTTCGGCATTGTATTGTGCCCAAATTCTTTCAAGATTAGAACCTTGATATTTAGGATCTTTAAACTCAAAAAACTCAGTGGGAGTGAGTGGTTGATTCTCTCTTGAAAGTCCTTTTTTCCACTCTTCCAAAAAAGAATCAACTGATTTATCGTTCTCACCAACACTTACTTCAAATGCCTTATTTATCATCTTCTTTGAGCTTTAAATAGATTATCTATAATTTTATAAATGGAATAAGGATTTAATTGTCCAGTCGCTTGTAATGCTGTAACTTTTGCTCCTATACCTCTTAGGTTGTTTTCTTTCAAATCTGCACTAGCAATATCGCTGCCAGCTTTTTGTAATTCTGGATTACTCAAAAAATTAAAGATGTTTGTAACAGCGGTGTCAATATTTAACAATTTCTCTAATTTAGAATTGATTTCGGTCAATTTCTCAAGCGCTTCTCCGCCTTCACCTATCCTTTCGTTTCTTCTTGCAGCATTAGCCGCTTCTATAGTACCAACTGTCCTGCTAGCTATACTTGTATCATATTGAGCTTCTCCTTCGTTGCCTCTACTAACTTCTGGAGCTAATCTTTGACCTCCTTGTGTTAGAAAATCACCTAAACTAGCTTCTGGTGCTACTTCATTTCGTCTCTTCGTTAAATCAACGACATCACTATAAGATAAATCTGGAAATATTGATTTTAAAACATTTCGAAGTTGTTCTTCGTTACCAACCATTTCTTCTATCTTATTCAAGAATGCACGTTGCAATTCTGGATCTTCAGACATCTTTTCAATAGAAGACATCAATTCAGTGAATGTACCAGCTTCAGGATTTACTTCTCTAGCTACTCTCATTAAAAGAGCTTGTGTAACATCATCTTGAGACACTCTTTGTCCAGATACTGCTGATTGAACTCTTTCTAATTGACGACCCTCAAAACCAGTACTAGCTCTAATACTAGCTAACATCGTAGCTATTGAACCAGCATCTACACTACCAGTCTTTTCTAAGACACTTGTAACTGTACGATTGAAAGTATCTAATGATTCATCCATTGTAGCAGCTATTTCACTAAATGGAAGTTTCAATTCTTTCATCGTATTTTCAAAAAGACGAATGATAGCAGATGGACTATTTGAAGATGAACCGTATTCTGTTTCACCTTGCCTAGCAAAACGCATAGAACCTTGTAATTGATTGATCGTTTGATCTGACAATCCATAAGCTCTTGTCACAGCCATTAGAGAGTTCATCTCTCTTGTATCGTCTTCTTGACCTCCTAAAATTTTTCCTCCTGCAGCACGAAGAAGACTTCCTCTTCGTCCCATATATTCACTAACATCCATCCCAAGGTCACTAGCTGCAAAAGAACCTTCTCTATATCCTTGGTTTATCGTTTGTCCTATTGATCTGCCTGAGACTTGTGAATATCCTAAAGAATTTCGTTCAGCACCTTCTAATGCTTGCAACTCCATCATCCACTTGTTCACAACAAGAGATGAAAGACCTGATACCAATCCACCGACAATTCCACCAACTGCACCACCAATCGGTCCAAAAGCATTCCCGATAGAACCAATCGTGCCTCCAGCTAAATTACCTAATGCACCAACCATTCCTGCTGTACCTTCGTATTCATTACGTGCCAATGAATATCTACTCATTGCATCTACAGCACCGTGCATTAATATAGAAGTGGTTCCTGTACCAACTTGAAAACGACTTCTTTCATCTTCTTCTGTCGGCTGGACTCTAGGAGCTGAAGTTGGACGTGAACCGCTTGGAATTGGAACTGGAATAGGTGGAATAGGAGCTGGTCCGTATCTATTTTCATCACGTCCAGTGTCAGTTGTCTCTCTACCTCCTTCACTTAACATCTGACTTATTCCACCAACAAGTTGAACAAGTTGTCTCAATAAAGTTACATCTTGAGACACAGAAGGTTTTGTATCAGATTTCTTTTCTTTTTCTTCGTATCTTCTTGAATCCTTTAAAAGGTTTGAAAGTTCAATATTAGATGCTTCCAATCTCTTGATTTCATTTTCAAGGGATGAATCTATACTACGACCTTCTTCAGTTTCAAGATCTAATGTTTTTCTTGTTTTTTTAAGTTCGATTATATCTTCCTTGTTTTCCGCGATTCTTTGTTTGTAAAAATTACTATCACGTAAAGGTGTAGAAGGTTTCTCTGAAACTTCTTCTAACCTATCTAAACGTGCTTTCAAAGTATCGTTTTCTTGATTTAATCGATTAATCTCATCGGTTAGTTGACGATAATCATCAGTGTCGGGAGTGTATTCGTTTCTTACCTGCTCTAATTGTCTTATATCTCCTTCATTCTCAGAAATTCTTCTAATAATTGGTTCACGTTGTGACTGGGAGGTTGTAGGAGGTTGTAGGAGGTTTCTTCTTTGATTTAAAAGGTTTATTTGTTTTTGAAGTTCTTCGTTGTCAGCTATTAAACCTTTTTGATCACTTAATTCAACAGAGGAAGCCGCTCGTGATAATTCATTAATATCACTAGTTAAACCAGTCACCTCTTGCCTCATTTCTCTTACTGGAGAAGAATCAACGATTATCCGTATTCTCTTATCTTCCTGGGTCATTTTCTTTGGATTCTATCATCTTGGCTTGTTCTCTAAACCATTCCAAATCATTTTCGAGAATCTCACCGTTCGAACTAGTAGTTTCAATCCCTTTAGATTTAAAAATATCACCAATATTAGGAGTGTAAATTTCCTCTTCGATATTTTCTTTTTTCTTTATATGAAGGAGATCTTCTTGCAATTCCATTAACTGATGTATAAATGAACACTCTTTATGTTCAGGAGAGAGAAAAGCAACCTTGTGCTTTTCTCTCCACCAGAAATCAACAGGAAATTTCTTATTCCATTGAATCATGAACTTTTTTACATCGTTGATATCCATCACGATCTCAGTAAATCATTAATCTCTTTGAAAAAAGGAGCTACTTCTTTAAAGTAAACATTTTTGATTTCTCTGTAATCCTTGATACCTAGCTTGGAAAAATTCTCCACCTTTAAATCTTTGATCAACTCTGGACACAAAACGATCAATGTTGCTTCAACATCAATCATATCTAATGCATTTTGAGCTGATAAAGTATTGGATAAAAGCATGGAATTATACATTCCACTACTTATCGCTTGTTTCGTCGATTCAATACGATAATATTGACCAACATTAGGAAAAGGAATCGTATACTCCTTTCCAAAAATCTTAACTGTTACTGATTCTTTCATGATTACAAAATTACAAATTTAATGTACTAATAGGATTCAAATAAATACCTGACACATTGAAACCAGCTACACCTTGTTCTCCAATAGAGAATTGCTGATTGTTTACAAAACAAGGTCCTAATTGACAAATAGTTTCACCTGTTGGATCAGATTGTGTAACCATTTTTGATGTATCATCTCGACTCGTGATAGTCTTAGCGTACATTGTTAATGAGAACCCAAGTTCTCCTAATACCAAAGTATCTACGATTGATTGTACACTTCCAAGACGGTGCATCATAGCCTCTACTACTGGTTGCTTCAAATCTAGGAAGAATTGATCAACTGTAAATTGACACTGTAAAGAAATAGGAGGAACCTCTTTTATCAAGAGGTTTCCTAATCCTTGTACATTGACTCTTTGGATATTCTCGGAGAAAGTCAAGTTACGAACGTAACCTGCGATTTGATTTTCAATTTTCACGAATGCTCGTGGACTAGAATATACTGAAGTCATTTTTCTTTAATTTTTGAATTATCGAATTAAGAATCCAGTGAAGAACAATTTATTGATCTCGTTGTTCACACGAATCTTATAAGTTACAAACCAAGCATCTTCTTTTTGCGTCACTACAACATCTTGAAAAGCTAGAATTAAATTATCACTATCTTCAGTTGCGACACGACTCTGTAAATAAAATGTGGTCCAATTTTTAACGTCTCCTGCAGATAATGTATTTACATTTACACCATTTTCTTGACCTAAAAGATCAATTTCTGCATTTACGACTAATTCACGGTTAATCTGGGCAACGATTCTCATGAACTGAATAGAGAACGATTGTCCCTTTGCATTAAATAGATTTGTGTTATCTTGTAACGTATTGATACCTTGTAAGACAACAAATTTTCTTGTGAAAGCATTTTTTATCGTTACTAAAACACCATATTTTAACGCTTGCTTCTTATCGTCGTCCGATAGAATATGTTTAACACGATCAATACCAATCGATTTGTTGGTTACTGGTACGTAAGGAGGCTTTCCAGAAACACGACCTACAATTGCAGCCAAGTTATACATTACTGTCCACCAACGATAACCTACACTTGATTGTTCAGTGTTCAATCCAACATTGCCATGAACTAAAACAATCTTATCACTGTCAAATCCTTGAGCAAGAGTGATTGAATCGTTGAATTGAGTAGCTTCTCCGTAACCACCTACATACAAGAAATGATCAAATTTCGCCGTGAAATTCAAGTGAGTAATCACTTTCTTTGTGATAGTTGAATTAGCATTAACTCCATATTGGTCAGTAAAAACAATGTTGTAATCCAAATCTGTGATCTGACTTAAAACGGAATCTATATCCGTTGCATTGTATGTTTCTGTACCACCTGTTGAAATTTGGTAAGCACCTGCAAGACTAGAAATATCACTTTCAATCACAACACCCTTTGTGTCGTCATCACCACCTACAACAGTATCGGTTTCATTAAAAGCAAAATATGCATTAAAATTAGGATCTGATTTAGCCCAATCAATCAATGTTTGAACATTGTTGAATTCAGGAGATTCAACCATAAGTTGAGGAGAAGACTGAAGAGCTGTTTCCTCACCATAAGGCAATCCATCTTCCGCTAAGCCAGTGAATGTACCTTTCCAAATCTGGAAAATCCACTTGTTAGGATCAATACTACCAGCTTTAATGCTATATCCATAACCAGAAACGAGATTGTCTCCTTCCAAAGTACCGTTACCCCATAAACCTTCGTCTCTTGTATTGATAGTAAATGTACTACCACCTCCAGTGGTAAATTTCATTTCACTAGGAGTAGTGGTACAAGCACGAACATAATATAACTCAGAAATACCAATTGCTGCAGGATTACTAGGATCTGGTGTGAAAAGAGCTTCTGAAATCTTCCAGAACATACCACCTTTTACAAAACTTCTGAAATCAGCTAAATTCAGGAATGTATAGATAGCGTCTTGTCCATTAGCTAGTTCACCATTAATACCAGCACCTCCACCATATTTGGCACCAAAAACACCTGTATCGATAATCAAAACTTTACCATAGTCCAAATTTCTAGCAGGATTGTTCTCACCTGAGACAATCGTGCTATATGCACCTGGCAAAGAGATCTGTCGATTATTAAAATAAAATGAGACTGCCATAATTTTATTAATCTTAATAAATTTTACGAATTCAAATATGATTCAATTCCTTCTATACGTTCAAGATAATTCTCAGGTAACTTATTCTTTTTCTGATTATTATCTTTAGCCCATAAAGGTTGTAAATTTCTGAAATTGAAACAAATATATTGATTTTCTTCTTTTGTTAAATCGAAATAAGAACAAGGAATGATATGATCTATCTGCCAACCACTTCGACCTCCGTAATTGTCCCAACTCATTCCATTAACAAACTGATTTTCAAGATGTTTCTTCAATTCTTCAAGAGAACAACCAATCAAATTGAAAGTACTGTTCATCTTACACGAATCTTTAAGTGCTCTTATCAAACGAACTCGTAAAGAGCAAGTTAAAGCAAATGATTTATCTTCTTTACGTCTTACCTTAAAATATTCATGTTGTTTACCAGACTCCATTCTCTTTTTGTTGCTCCGACAAAGACTTTCTTTAAACTTCTCAGAAGAACGATATTCCTCAAAATATTCCTTATTTTCTTCTCTATATATTTTACCATAAGATAAAACATTTTTCCGATATTTATCGCTATCTTTATAAAGTCTTCTATTACACTCTTTTCTAGTTTGTCTTTGAGTTGGATTCCTCCAATCTGCTCTTTCACGAATACATTGTTTACAATAAGGATCAAAACCATCCTTTCGAGATCTATCTTTGTAAAACTCAGATAAAGCTCGAATTTCCCCACACCTCTTACACCTTTTGGTATCCATCTCACTTATTGTTAAAAATTTACTCTAAATATATACACAATTTTTTCATCTACAAAATAAAAGACAGATTTTTCATGCCTTTATCTCAGATTCAACACCCGGAATAGTTTTTGTAACTTTTCCATCTGTCATAAAAGTAGCTTCTAAACCAGCTTTTTCAAAGATTACCTTACCTAATAAATTTGGATTGACAAGACTTGGTACCATGTTATCCATTGAAACATTTAAACCAATAGACTTGATAAAAATAGGAGTTGGGATTAAATCTGTCTCAGCCATAAGCTCTTTCACGGTGAAATCAATAGTGATGAACTTCTGTGCTAACAGATCATAAGAAGCAAGTAACAATGAATATAAAGTTTCAGACATTATAATTGATTGTAACATGTTCACTCCCATACATAGAATTTCAAAATTACTTGACCTAGAGTCTCTATACAAATAGCCTCCTGTTGAATTAAATCCTGAAATCTTTCCTATTGAATTGTCTGGTCCATTTGATTTACCAGGTTCTCTGATTACATAACACGGTAAACCAGTCTTATCTTTGGGATATTCCATGACCACTTTTATGTTATTAGGATTATCTTGATTTCGAGAGTACATAGATAGCGCTTGTGTATAAAAATCAAATGCACCGTCTTTTACTCCAAAAAACATCTTGTATAAGAATCTGTCTTCTTCATTGACTGTTTCGACTGAATCTTGATAAATATAATTTATAAGATTAACTACTAATTGTTTAATTTCTATTATAGGTATCATACGATCATATATTTTCTAAAAAGTTATCAATAGCTATTTGTGCTACACGACTTATATCAGCTCGTTCCAATGCTTTATCCATCAATTTTTTAGGTGGTATACCTCCGTTCCACCAACTAGCTGGACTAGATTTATCACTAACACGTCTAAACGTAAAGTAACCACTCCTAACTTCTTTATCAGTAGACTGTATATTGACTTTTACCAATCCTTGATATTTAGGAGATTTATGTATATACTCAGGTACAACTAAACCAGGTACGTTAATTTCTTTTCTGATCCCTGGTAGTTTGTGTTGTTCAGGTAAATCAGTTGTTTTTAAAGGTCTTGTTGATTGTTTGGCAATATTATAAATTTCTTTAGGCATAATAGAAGAGAAGATACCTGATTCAGCGACTGCTTCTGGTGTCGCATGTCTAAATGGTATGGTTAAATACCAACCTCCATCTTTTTTCTCTTTGACTTTATCAGATCTCTGAAATCCTATTTTCTCGTCAAAAGGACCAGCACCTTCTTCAATCATGATAGCAAGAGGACTTTCTCTTGCTATCAAACCAAAAACAACCTCCATACCAGAAGGTCGTTCCATAAACATTGCTCGCTTATATTCAGAGCGAGATTTGTGTAATTCTTTATTTACTAAATCCTCCCAACGAGTGGAATATTCTACTATAACTTTATCAATGATAGATGTCCCAAGAATCTCCGTTTGATTTGTTGTTAAAGAAAATTCTTCAACTAAATCACTTAAATCTATGTTTATAGGTAGGATCATATGATTCTTCTTAAAAATTCAACTAATTCTTCTACATTTTCGGGAACATTATCTCGCTTAATAAATCTATTCTCTTCTTTTAAAAGAGGCTGTAAATTTCTGAAATTGAAACAGATACGTTGATTTTCCTCTTTCGTCAAATCAAAATAGGAGCAGGGAATGATGTGATCAACATCCCAAAAGGAACCGTAATTATCCCATGTCATCCCTTCAACGAACTGATTCTCAAGATGTTTCCTAAGATCTTCAAGAGAGCAGCCTAGAAGATCAAGAGTTTTTAATTTTTTTGAACTATTCTTTAATGCATATCGCAATCTTCCTCTAGCTAAAGTTATAATTTTATAATTTATATCCTCTTTATATTTACAACGTCGATAATCTTTCAATTTAAAAGATCTCCATTTTTTACAAGATCTTTTTCTAACTTCTCGTCCTTTTTCTGTTTTTAAATATCTACTATCCCAAATTCTATGATACTCCTTTTCTCTCAAAATCTGAGATTCTGTTTTTATATGAGTTTGACGGTATATCTTTTGTCGTTCTTTAACTTTCTCTTTGTGATTTTCACAATATTTTTTAGAACTTCTCTTTAAAGCTTCTTTTCCAGCTTCAGTTTGGCGATATTTTTTACTAGTATTAGAAACACAGTCTCTACAACGGCAATTTAATTTATCTATTTGTCTGCTATCTCGAGAAAAATTATCGAGAGAGAGTTCTCGTTTGCAACGAGAACAAACTTTTAGACCGGTTTCAAAATTCGCTTTCACTTATACATTCTCATTTTCTATGAATTTCCCTTCAAAACTCAATCGCATATCTATAAATTGGGCTAATCTAGCTATTCCTTGTACAGGTAACTGTATTGGTTCTAAAGCTCCTGTCTTTTTATCTTTTTTCCAAGATGCTCTTATGATATGAGGTAAATCTAAGACCCTGTATTCGAGTTCGTGCATATAATAAACACTGACAATTTTCTCCTCTGTCAAATCCTCATTAAAAACTAAACAATAACCATTATCTTCTTTTATATAATAACTGGTTTCATCTAGTTTTAACAAGGGTTGATTTGATGAAACGAAAACATATACAGCTAATACCTTAACCGGTTTATAAGTGGTAAAAACGAATTCATTCGTTTGGTTTCTCCTTATATCTAAGTTTTCGCTATAATACGAATATTGGTTCTTAATTGTTACTTTATCAAAGTAACTTAAATTAGCCTTATCTGTGTCTTGTACTGTTATAGCTATCGTTCCGAGTAATTCTTCGGACCAACTTTTATATTGATTGTTTTGATTTATACCAGTTATAAGAGCTTGTGTTTTGATAGGATTCACGTAAAAGTAACCTGTACCAAAACAATTTTGACAGTCTATCAATGGTGCATCAGGTGCATGACAAGGACATCTCAATGCTCTTTCTAATATCACTGTATATCCTTTTAACCATATTGCAGCATCAAATTCATGTTTAAAGAATTCTGGAGAAGCTATACCAGTTAACGAAGGACTAGATTTAGTAAGAATATTTTTTGTCATAATACCATAAATTTGAATTCATCGTACACCAATTTAATTCTTGATACAGTCTCTTTGATTTCCTCTCTATACTGTTGAATTCTTGCTCCATAACCAGCATTAGTTGCTGAAGCTGTTGTCGAAATACTTTGACTAAGACCATCAATACCAAGAGACATACTAGCAATACCAGCAGACCCTAAAATAAGATCACCTGCAATTCCTAAAGGTCCAAATGAAGCAACTTTTCCAACTAGATCAATTAAATCTATAGGCATCTTATCTAAATCGAATCCAGTGATATATTGCATCGACCAGTAATCTGGAATATTATCAAATTTTTGAAAACCGATTTGAGTGGTGATTCCTGTTAAGATCACATCTGCATTCGCTTTAGCAGAACTAGCTCCTGTAGGGACGACACTTATTCGTCGTTTACCGATACCGGCTTTGTCTCGTTCACACATCAACCAACCTTGCGGATAAATGATTTGCTCTGCTTTGTTTAACATACCAGTCAAAGCCATCGGTTCTCGAACAGGATATTTTGTCTGCAAAATAGGAAATTGTTGCCAGTAGTCGTCTCGGTAATATGATGTTGTTTCTAGTTCAATTAACTGTTTGACGAACTTGAGATTGAAATAATTTTCAATTTCCATCTGAGCCGATCTTATATAGAATAACATAGACTTGTTAGAAAATTTACTACCTTCACCTCCTTGTATTTTAATACCATATAAATACAAGGACCACATTTCAGATACTGAAAGTATCAAACCTGTGTTCTTTTTATATCTTATCGTCAACGTTAATTGTCCCATTGTCTTATTCTTCTGTTGATTCGTAGTATGCCATTAACATACTAATGACGGACTCTGCATCTTTAGTTTTTTCAATATCCTTTTCAGGTAACCCTTCTTCAATAGCCAATTTCTTCAATTCTTCGAACGGCATCTTTTCCAAAGTTGTTCGAATATCGTCTGTTTCTACTTTTTCATCAACATTTTCTTCAAGTTTCTTTTCGTTAGAAGGCACTTCTTTAACAACAGCAGGAATTTGCTTTTTCAAATTTTCAACTGCTTTCTTCCATGTTTTAACCTCGTCTTTCAAATCCTTGATTTGTTTGTCTTTAGTAGTGATGATGTTTTTAAGACGATCAATCTCAGAATTGTACTCTTCTTTTAAGACTTCAATCGTCTTATCAGTGTCAATTTGATCAGCATTCTTTTGCTGAGGAGCTTCTCCTTCTTTGAAAATATTTGGAAATTTAGATTCCACTATTTTCTTAAAAAGATCGTTAGAAATTTCTGCAATGCCATTTTTAAATTCGATTACCTCACCGAAAATAGCTAATTTCTGATTTGAATAAATTCTTGATACGACTTTCATACAAATTCAATTTTAAAAAGAAAGGAGAAAGAGATTAACTCTCTCTCTCCTTCACTTATTTATTTATATAATCTTTTTATAAACCAATTGTGCCAATGTTAATAACACGACATATTTTAGCCGGCTGATACAATACAGGAGTACCGTAATTCAAGATCGCGAATCGACGACTTGGAGCTGTGATAGCGAAATCCATTTTCATCGTATCAGCAAATTGTAAGTACTCATTGATTTGATCATCGTTGTAATAAACTAACGCAGACTTTGTACCAGCAATGAAACGGTTACGATCACGTACTTTACCTGTAGCAGCTCCGTCCCAACCATTAGCTAGTTGATTTACTGGAACCTCAAACAACGGATAGTATTCTGTCGTAGTATTTAATGCTGCATCTTTAACCGTTCTATAGATAACAAAACAAGTCGGTTGATAAGCACCTCCAACACCAGCAGTAAACTGCAAATCAACTGACTGAGAAGCTGTAACAGCTAAAGCTGCGGCTGAAGTCAGATTCAAAGGAGCTGATTCACCATAACGATTCTTAGCTGTTACTAAGTAACCATAAGAACCAGCATGCTTACCAAACATTGTCTTGGTATCATTGTTTACTACAGCGGCAGGAGCTGTACCAGCAACCGGTGTTATAGGAGCCTTTGGAGAAGAAGCGGTTTTTCCAACACGAATCGATTTCCGAACGTCGAAGAACTTATCATTCTTAACAGCTACCTTACCAAATTGAGTCGTAATATCGTTAACTGATTGACCCATCGTTGCACCAGTAACAGAATCACGCATACCAACGATAACTCGTTTTGACTCATGGAACAATTTAACGTAATCGTTAAATACCTTAGGAGAGGAAACAATACGATCAATATAACCGTTATAAACGTTTACAACAGAATCAGCGGCATCTTCAACTAAAGAGTCATTCAACACATTTCCATCTGCATTGATAACAGCAGCAGAACCGAAGTAATCGTCCAACAATTGCTCAGATGTCTTACCTTCGTAAGAACCACCGTCAGCTTGATTCACACCTAACATATGTTGACGGAAAATACCATCAAATTGTTCAGGTACAGCAGCAGAGTCAGCATCAATCAAACGTTGATCCAAAATCGTCTGCAATAGGATCGTCTTATTCTGAACCTCCTTGGTATACATATTCATACCGCCAGCCAATTTAGCTAACATAGCAGGATGAGTTACTTGTCCTGTTACACCCATAAATTTGGTGATTACAGACTTACGGATATATTGAGAATCAGTCTCTTCTGGAGTCTCACCTTCCATGTTAAAGATTCCAACCTCTTCACCATATTTGTACAATTGATTGTACTGATGAACAGTGTTGTCGATCTTATGCTTAGGCATCTCATTCAAAACAACCAACTGATTCAAACGGTTACCTAATACCTTCAATACTGAATCCAATGATTCAACCTTCAAACCACCACCATTACTGATCTGGTTATCATATTGCATACCAGTCTTTAAACCGGCTTCCATTGCTTTTAGGATCTCTGCAGCATCAATGTCTTCCAACATACCGGAAACTGCACCACCTGTATAATCATAAAGTTCCATCCTATATAATTTTAATAGATTTATTCACGAATTAACGCACGAACTTGACGTTTTTACTGTCATACATATAACGAGCAAGATTCTCACCTACAGTCTCAGCTTCAGGATTGGTTAAATATGCAAAAACATCGTCACCAATTGATTTCATCAAAACTTCATCATCTTGAACTGAATCAATAGCTTTTTCAATAAGAGTACGTGCTAAAGGCCGTTGTTTTACAATATTTACAGTAATCTTACCGTTATCGTCTTTCATAGTGCCGATAGATTTTTGCAAGAAAGTAGCGTTATCAAGACCTTCACTTCTAAAAGGAGTTGGTTGAGCACCGATCGCTTCAATAGATTTCCTAAGAGGTTCTATCTCCTCCTTTATAGCCTCTTTAAAAGCCTCTTTCATTTCAAAACCGAAAGATTTCATAAGATCTCTGTTGAAACTTTTTTCAACTTTTTCTTTAGATTTCTTCTTCTTGCTTTTTTCTTCAATGTCCTCGTCGAGATCTTCGATATCGTCATCATCTTCGTCCTCGTCTTCTTCCAAATCTTCAATATGCTTTTCGTCGTCTACGACATTCTTTTCTTCATCCTCTTTAGAATGCTCCATTTCTTTTTCAGTTTTAGACTTCTCAAGTATGATATCACCATTCTCAATGGCTTTCTCTATATACTCTTCGTCAAAACCTCCATTTAAAAGAGCTTTAACTATGGATGAGTTCTTCCATTCTGCTTTCATATTAACTTGATTTTATTTTTCGTAAAAATAGTTTTCTATTTTCGAATTTACAAAATTATTCTTCCAGATTTTTTCAAAAAGTCATCTAAAACCTTCTTAGATATGAACCCTTTTTGAAATCCTTTATAAAGATCCCAAAATTGCTCAACTTGAAAGGATGGACTATCCTTTACAGAAACCTTAAAATCTCTATCGATTTGAATGACTTTACCGTTAGAATTGTACTCCAATAAAATCGCTTGAGTTTGAAAATCCTTAGGACTATTAAAATCAATATCCCTTGATTTCATACTTTTAGTGATATCAACGTAAGTTGATGGATTTACCGGAGTAAATGTCAATGCTATGTTGGTAATAAGTGCTTTTGTAACTCTTTTTGGATTCTTAGGATCACGAGCCAATGCTTTGCCTTCAACAGACATACCAGGTTTTCTTGTTGAACCCGATTCTTTCATTTCTATTGCTTTATCCCAAAAAGCTCTAGCTTCTGGAGAGTTCTCCCAAAGTTTTCCTTTCACAAAAAATTTTCCATCTCTTACTTTAGCTTCCAAAGGCTCACCAATCCAAAATCGACTTTTGTTGATTGGACTTCGTGTAGGAAGATGATCAAGGTTAAATAATCCTGATTTTAGGAAACGATCGTAAATAAAACCATTAGGATCAAGAACTTCATCCTCAGCATCTTCTGTCTTATCAGATGCAAGACCAGAGAACGTCATATTCTTATAACGTTCTTCTTTAGAAAGATCTTTTTGTTTTGAAGACTTTTCAAAATCTATATCTAAATCAAGACCAAACTGAAAACAGTCAAAACTGTTATACATATATTCTTTTTCATTTCCTAACGAATTTACGAATTAAAATGTTATATACATTTTCGAGGTAAAGATATAGATTAAATTTAAACGAACAAACATTTTCAAGAATAAAACGTCTTTAACTTAAAATATTGTCCTTTTGTTGAGAAAAAGTTTTCATCAAATGTTGCTCCAATGACTTTTTTAATATATCTTTACGCTCAGAAAAAGCGATGGAGCTTATAAAGGGATTGTGCCTTGCTGAGTCCATATCATTAGAATCGTCAGGTCCATTAAGTACGATCGAGCTTTTTCTTATTTTATCTTCCTTAGGTCTGCTATAGTCGAAAGAAGTTAATACCCAGATCTTGTCCCTAAAGTTGTCTTTTTCGTCATAGACCACAGTTCTCATTAATACAACTCTATATTTATCTTTGTGAATGTTAACTTTAGAGTTGTTTTCGTAAAAATTTCCAATACGACCATGTTTCAAAACATCAGAAATAATATCTGACATTTCTTCAAGAGATTCAAAATCATCTTGTTCGATAAAATGTCTCTTCCTAATATGACGAATCCCTTTGATATCATCTCCCCAAACAATATCAATCTTACCTAAACCTCTTCTCTCCCAAGCGCCAATAACTTGACCCTTCTTTTCCTTTAAAAGAAAATCAATGGCTTGTTTTGGTTTACCTTCGAAAGAAGAATAATTAGTACCAAATTCTTTTAATTCCTTATAAGCATAAACCTTAGTTCTTTTTTGACCTTTAGCTAGTTTCCAACTTCCGTCAGCTTGTTTTTGATATTTAATCCCTTTCCACTCTCGAATCTCGCCAACCGCAGCTTTAAGCTTTAAACAAATCTTCTTCTAAAGATTTCTTATAAAACTCACTCAAAGATTTATTTATGTCGTCTGAATAAATAATCGCTTCAATTTCTAAAGAAGAAGCTCCTAACTTTTTCAATTTATCAATCAATTGACTCATACTCTTTTCAATAAAAAGAGGGAGTTGATTCTCCCTCTTTAGAAACTAACAAAATCAGTGCATTTGTAGACGGTATTTACTCTGTTTTAGAGAGGCGAGAAAATCATCTATCCAAGATATTTCACCATTATACTCATCTTTACCCTCAAGTTCTTTCCTGAATTCAATAGTACGATCAAATATCATTTGACAAATCTTCACCGGATCATCTTCTTCGACTTTATCTCCTTGGATCTCTCCATCTTTAAACCTACCAAATCCAGCTTGTCCAGCTTCAGCGATCTTATCTTCAAATTCTCCGACTTCTTCTGAGAGATCATCAAGATAGACGTGTTTAGAATTATCTTCTTCTCCCCAATGAATATTTTTCAATCGAGTTTTTGCTCCTTCAATGAAATTCAAGTATTCGTTGAATACTTTCTTTTCTTGTTTTTCAGCCTTTTCTAATTCATTCTTATCACCTCCACTTATACTTTGGATGTTTATCTTACCTTCATTATTCCAATCTTGTACAACAGATTTAAACATTTGAAGATCATCTTGATCATTAAAACGAATGATAAGATCATTTTCCTGAAATTTTGAAAGATTATCAATTTGAGATTTTCTCACATCTTCTACTTTTGAAATTGCATCCAATCTAAAAACACCTTTCTTATCATTAAACATCCAATTTTGCTCACCAAAATCCTTGGTCTTTAAAACCAATTCAACTTCCCCACCTATTTCAAAAATCGTTTTTCGAAATGTAGCTAAAAAATCTGCAAAACGATCAATACCTATTTTTGTCCCAGAAAAATTTGTATTAAAACTTCCCCAAATAGTCATAAGTTCTGGATCTGGATCTTCTTCTACAACTGCCTTAGAAGATTCTGCATTCCATTTTTCTTCTTTCTTTTTTCTTGCACCTTTGAAATCTATTGATTTTTCGATCTCACCAACACCACTACCTTGAGGTCCTTTTGTTTTAGGATCGAGACTTTCTTTTGAAAGAACTTGTGAGTCTTCCGTATTCATTGTTTTTTCCACCTCATCCCAACTTTCAGGTAATTCTTTCTCAAGACCTAATTCCTTTGCTCTCTTACGAATCCATGCTTTAACCTCACTCTCTGGCATATCAGAAGCACCTACAAGCCTAATCGCATCTTTTAAATCTTGACTATTACGAATAGGATATTTACCGTTTGGCATTGCTTCTCCTTTCTTAGCAAGATCTTTTCTTTCTTTATGAGAGAAATAATTCTTGTTACCTGCTTTAGAAATTTCTTCTTTATGCTTCTCACAAAAAGCCTTGAAAATCTTTTCAGAAATCTTACCTTCGACCATGCTTTTCGCCAAATCCACGACTTCGGTAAATATAGGAGTTTTGGCTTTAACCTCTACATCTTCTACTGGTAAACCTAGGATCTTTTTAATATTATCTTTCATATCAAAGATAAACTTATAATCATCGATTTCAGTTGCAGGATCTATCCAAGCACTTCCAATTTCTTCAAATCCATCGACAACAATTAACGAAGGTGAGAACTCATCTAAATAAGTCATAAAGTAATGGATTTCAACATCACCATTATCATAAACACCTACTTCAGTTAACAAATTATCGTCTGTATCAATACCTGTTTCTTCAAACAACTCACGTCTTGCTGCAGTGCGAAAATCCTCTCCTGCATCGACATGACCACCAGGAATACACCAATCTTCTGAATAACTTCCGCTTTCACCAGCTCTTTGTAAGATTAACAACTTAGAACCTCTCCAAACAAGTATATCCGCATATCTCACTTTACCACCTTGTTTGGCTTTTAAAAGGTCTATATATATAGATTTTTTAATCAGACCTTTCATCCAACTTTGTCTCATTGAATCTAAGGTCTTAATATCTTTCAAAACATCAGCGATTTCAAGGTCTTCTTCAAGAGAAGCTAAAGATTTTTCAATTTTCGTTTTTCTCTTATAAACATTTTGAAGATCTTGAGATTGTTGTTTTAAGAATGCATTAAAACGATTTTGAGCCTTTTCAAACAACTCAACATCACCATTAGAAAGATCATTTAACTGAGCTTTTTGAAGTGAAAAGTTCTCTCCTAATTGATCAATCTCTTTATCTAGAAGGTGAAGTTGTCTTAAATTATCTCTATACTTTTGGATCTTTTCAGCCTTAGACTGAAGTCCGAATAAACTTTTGATATCCATGACTAACTTTGTTATAATTTTTGCACTAAATATACGAACTTTTCAATCGTTTACACAAACATTATCCGCGTAATAACTATGATCACTTTCTATTTCAATAGAATAAGAAAAATCCGGAAAATTTTCCTTTGGTATTTTTAAAATAGAAGAGACTTTACCTCGTTGATTTTTTCTTAATTGTAGGAGCATATTAGGTTTAATTTTACTTACTTCTAAAGACCTACCATTAGCTAAAATAATTTTACTACTTTCGTGAATCCTATGAATCCCTTCTTCTTTGATCTTTACATCGTCTTCAAAAACAAAATAAAGATCAAAGATTTCTTGATTGAAATCTAAGATCAAAGATTTGTTGATTGATTTTACTTTTTTGTATCTATTTTTATGAGTTAAAACCAAGTCACCAACTTTTATATCTTTTATCCATTTAGGACCATCAAAGGTCTGTATTTCTGTATAACCACTGTAAAATTGACTCATACTAAAAATTTTTTATCCCCAACCATTATTGTTACCTTTGATTTTCTCTCGACCTTAGATTTATAATCTTTAGGTGGAACGAATGTTTGTAATTTATCATCCCAAACATAATCATCTGGAATATAACGAGTACCACATCTACAATTCCCTGATACACATACCTTACCTTCTCTTCTTATGATCAATGTATGATATTTCTCTAATTCAACATCATAAATACGTCCATCGTACTTTATAATTTGAGGTTGAAGAGCTTCGCTTACCGCTGTCGTATTAAAGCATTCATCTATATAAATCTGATCATATTTAGAAGTGTAAGTTTGTTGTCTTTTTTTATCAAAAACAACAACTTTTCCCATATTCCTATATGACGGTCTTCTTCCTATTTTCAACATCAATTCTCCTAAATCACTAGCCAATCTAGGACTAGAAGTTGAAAACACCCTATTGTCTTTACATTGATAACCATCCCAATTACGTCCTTTGTGAATCGATCCATCACCTTCTCTAAAAGCATCTAAAAAAATCTCGATACCTTCTTTATCAGCTTCTTTCACTTCAGATGGTATAAATTTTTCATGTGAGTGTCCGAATTGACACATATATTCCCACAAATCATCTTCAATACCTTTTCTACAACGAATCTCTATATAATTCGAACATTTATTCGCTTGTGGAAATAATTCTACACAACAATCAAAGATTTTTTGAAGATATTTATTCTCACTTTGAGAAATATGTATTCTTCTTGTGTCATACTCAATCGTAGATCCTTCTGATAAAAAATACCCTAAAAACTGATAAAATAATTTACTATCGTACGACCGATTCCCAAATCGAATTGAAGTGATAGATTCCCCACTCCAATTCGGAATAGTTCTTAAAAATTTATTACTCCATTTGTTAATAGATCCTTCAGGAATTAATTTCCAAGGACCATTTCTCTTTGAAATGACATGATTATGATTAGGAGTAGTCATGAGAGAAAAACTCTTATGCTTTCTAAGAATCATATCCCCTTTATACTCTTGATCGATCCAATTCACTGCCTTTACATATTCAGCATCACCTGTCTCTAAGTTAATAGACAGGAAAGATTCTGTCTTGTTAAGATCTTTAAAAAATTTAAAACCTTCATTTGTCAAAACCTCTGTTTTATCATCATAACAAAATGGATGAACTGTTCCAATGACAGGTTTCCAATCCTTGCTCTTCCTACCGATATTATCACCGTTTTGAATAAGTTCTGATAATTTGAAGATTCTAGGTTTTGAACCTGCACCTGCTGTAGTATAGAGATTTAGGCAATATCTACAAGCTCCTGGATAAACTTCTTTGTATACTCTTGCATCTAATCCATGTTGATTGATTATCATTTGAGCATTCCCCAATTCATAAATGTTTTGGAACTCAGTTTCGACTATCCGTCCCCAATCTCGATTCCAATCTTTCAACTGATTACCGATATTACTTACGATACCTTGGACTGATCTTTTTTCTAAAACACCTAATTCATGTTCTCTTTTGATTATTGAAAGTTCTTCTATCCGACGATTTTCAACAAGATTTTTTATCTCTTGCTCTGAAACAGAATTCGAAAGGGTTTTCTTTACCCTTTCTCCCATTCCTTTGATATAAGAATAACTTCTTGTAGCTGCAGCTTGATATTCATACAATTCTCTTTTAGAAGGTTGTTTGTATTGTTTTCTAGCTGTGTATTGTTTTATATCTGTATAGTTTAAGGTTTGTAATTGTTTTGGCGTTAAAACAGCGGATAACCTACCAAATAAATATGCTTGCCAATAAGGAGGGATCAATTTTAGATCTTTCCAATCAAAATGAAATTCATCGAGTACTTTCTTATCGTTGTCAGTTAAGAATTCTTTTCCTAAGATATCAGCGATAGTCCTAGCTAGACGATAATCTACAATCGTAAACAATCTCTGTATGTCGTCTGGTGTAAAAATCATAACTTTGATTTGAGTTTAACCATTTCTTTAGTTAAATCTATTAATAAATTATCCATTTGAGTAGAGAAAATGACTTGTGCCAATCCTTCGTAACCACCTTGAACCTTAGGATAATCCATAGGATCTTTAACATGATGTTGGATATTACTGACTCCAGACATCTTCTCTACTTTCAAACCTTTTACATATCTGAGATTCATTTTCCAGCTCCCCAATTTTCTTTGATATACTTCATAGCACTACCAAGGATTGGATTTGAATCCATTGCCTTCTCATAATTTTCATCTTCAAAATCCAAAGGATTTTCTTCTCCTCCTTCATCTGCTGTTTGATTGTCGACCTCTTCATTCATACCTTCACCACCGTACATCGCTTATTGTTGTCTATTGTTCAATTATCAAGGTTCTTTTTACTGTTCTTTTCAAGCGACAGCTTTTATATTTTATCAAAAGCTTTTCTCTTTGTCAAGAACTTTTTTATTTTTTTTGCTGCTCGTGAGTTGCTCAATGGCTTCTCTCTGACAGCTCATTTATGTTATCACATCCGAACTTCTCTGTCAACCACTTTTTAATGATTCTTATAAGTTGTTATTAATTTCTCTTATGAATCATTCTATTGAACTACCTCTCGATCAGGGACTGTCCGTTTCCACGCCTTCCTCTTTATCAGAAGTTGCTCTATGATTTCAGTGCCGTTCTCAGCGACGAAGATTATCTTATCACGCGAATGTGTAATTGTCAATGTTTTTTATATTTTTCATATTTTTCATACAATTCATACAACTTTTTTCTTCAAATCGTTAAAAAGTACAACAGACACCACAAATTTCTTTGATTTCAAATCTGCATATGGAACCGGATTTCTACTCCCTGAAATACCAGATCAAGATTTTTCATTCTACTATATTTCCACTTCAAACAGCAACTGCGATAAAATATCTTTCTGTATATCGATTCCCGGATACACTTCAATCAGCTTTAACCCTTTTGGTGTCAGCCGGAATACGCACCTCTCTGTCACATACAGTACTTTCTGTCCATTTGAAATTGCACGTTTTGCGGAGAAACTTACACTTTTTACTTTATTTACAAACTTTGGAACAGAACCTTCCTTTTCAATTGTTACAACACCTTTTTTCTGCGTAACTTCTAGCCCTTTCGCATTAAAGCTCAGACAGAATACAACGGTTGGCGTTTTTGCTGTGATATTGGCAAATCCGCCTATTCCGGCAAATGCTCCAGGGCCTCTATGAGCGTTAATATTTCCCTCTTTATCTACTTCCAACGCCCCCATAAAGCAAACATCCAGACCTCCATTGTCATAAAGATCAAACTGATTTGCCATATCATAAACGGATGCCGCTCCGATCATTGCTCCAAATGCCTCACCCGAAACCGGGAATCCTCCGATTCCACCGGATTCCACCGTCAGTGTCACCATATCAAGCATACCGCTTTTTCTTGCATACCGTGAAACCATTTCCGGAATCCCGATTCCAATATTGACAATGTCATCGACTCTCAGTTCTTTTGCTGCTCTTTTGCCAATAATGTTCGCTACTGTTGTATTTTTTGGCTGCTTCGCAGACACCTGTTCCAGCTTTTCACTCCACTGATTCCACTCTTCATATGGAATTTCAAAACTTCCGGTTAATGCTTTATATGCTTCATTTTTTTCTTCCGGTTCTGCTACAACAATTGCGTCCACGAGGCATCCTGGAATGATTGCATTTCTCGGACGGGATGGCGTATCAACAAGACGATCGACCTGCACAATCACCTTACCTCGGTTCGCTTTTACTGCCTGACAGATTGACAGTGCATCTCCCGACATAAACATATCATCAAAGGTGATATTCCCTTTCCGGTCTGCTGCCGTTCCTTTTATCAGTGCGATCGTGATCTTAGGCAGTTTATAATAAAGAAATTCATCTCCATCTACTTCGACATGTTTCACAAGAGAATCGTCAATCGAAACACGGTTAATCCCCGGACCCTCTCTTCTCGGATCTACA
>ERZ835051.799-NODE-799-length-35415-cov-24.145277_pt1 | contig 35415 bp, 25 predicted proteins | sample MGYA00519575_ERZ835051 | MGnify/ENA primary metagenome ERZ835051 (study PRJEB31850, sample SAMEA3708769) | human gut metagenome | biome: human gut; feature: human-associated habitat; material: faeces | place: China | collected 2014 ... | reverse complement strand
CGATGCGGATAAGCCCGCCCGAGGCGTCCACGGTCACGCCGGGGCTCAAGGCCGCGTCCTCGCCCATGTCCAGCGTCCCGCCCTCGGCATAGAGCTGGCAGCCCCTGCCGATGCGCACGCCGTCCGCGAGGCTCATGTTTTTGCAGCCCTGCATGGCGATGCCTGTGCCGAACCGGGCCCTGCCGCAGCGTTTGAACAGAGGGCGCCACAAGAGCAGGCGCGCGCCCATTCCCGCGGCCGTCGGAATCCACGCCAGTGCGGCGATGCAGAGTTCTTCGAGGAAGTGTTTCATGGTGATATGCCTCCGGCGGGCTTGTACCCGCAAGGGGGGCAGCGCCCCCTTGACCCGGCTATGGGTGGATGATGAATGGGGGCGCGCAGCGGCGTCCCCCGGAGGGTTCTGAAAAGGCGGGCTGGTGTGAATAAAAAGGGGGAAAGCCGCCGCGCGGCCTCCCCACCAGTCGAAACGTTTGGGAGGATGAGGGGAGGGCGGTGGAGGGGAACAGGAGACTTTTTCAAAGGGCCCCTTCTCTCCTCCCCCGGTTCCTTCTTCCTCAACTTCCCGTTACTTCGTGTAGCTGATACGCAGGGCGTCGTCCCTCATCATTTCGCGGACGCGTTCGAGGTCCTCCTGCGTGTCGACGCTGAGGGTCCGCTTGTCGGTGGGGACCATGCGGACCTTTTCGCCGTGTTCGAGAATGCGCATCATGTCGACGGATTCGATGATTTCCAGCGGGCACTCGTCCATCGCGTTGAATTTGAGCAGATAGTCGCGGCGGAAGGGGATGATGCAGACCTGTTTGTGCATGGGCACGTGAGGGGTTCCCTTGCGGCGGGACGGGATGGGCTCGCGGGAGAAGTAGAGGGCGTCGCCGTTCAGGTCGGTCACAACCTTCACTTCGTTGGGATCTTCAAATTCTTTCTCGGTGGCGAGGTCGGCCATGAGGTTCACGACGTTGATGGACGGATCCTTGAGCATGGGTTCGACGGCGGCGTCGATCATGTCGGGGGTGATCATGGGTTCGTCACCCTGCACCATGACCACGATGTCGGCGCGCTGCCCGGTCATTTCCTCAATCTTGAGCATGGCTTCGGCGGTACGGGTCGTGCAGCGGACATGGGTGTCGGCGGTCATCACGGCTTTGAGCCCGGCGGAGGCGGCGTAGTCCATCACGACCTGATCGCAGGTGGCGATCCATGTGGAGGACAGTTCTTTGCACATGGCGGTACGGATGGTCACATGGCCGACCATCGGGATGCCGTGGATGTCGGCAAGGGGTTTTCCGGGAAAGCGGCTGGAACCCATGCGGGCGGGGATAATGGCGATGATATTCATGAGGCGTCTCCTGAGCGGTGTCGGTTAGTCGGCTTTGTCCACCATCAGGTACCCGCCGAGCTCCTTGAGGTCCGGGTGCAGTTCCTGATGGATTTCTTCCATGACCTTGAGCACGCCCTGTCCGAGTTCGGTGGACAGGTGCGGGGTCATTTTGCGGCCCACCTTGGGCATGAAGGCGTACGGCGTGATCTGGTAGTGCCCGCTGTTGGGGTCGTGCTGGTACTTGATTTCAATGGGCTTGCCGAGCATTTCCTCGATCATGCGGAACAGGTCGCCCACCTGCATGGGCTGGTTGCCGGTGAGCACGATGTTCTGGTTGGCGTATTCCGGGCCGAGGATCTCCACCGTGCTGAGGGCGGCGTCCTCGACGTGGATGTACTCGCGCAGGGCCGTGGGCGCGCCGTAGTAGGTGATCGTGCCCTTTTCCAGCGCTTCGGCCACGAAGCGGTTGATCGCGTTGCGGCGGTCGGCGCGGGGGCCGTAGAGCGAACCGTAGCGCAGGATCGTGTATTCAAGGCCGAACATGTCGTGATAATTTTCGATGTACAGTTCGCAGGCCTGCTTGCTGCACCGGTAGAAGCCGCCGGACTTGCCGTATACGTACAGGGTGCTCGCGAAGACGTAGCGCTTGACCCCGGCCTTGCGGCAGGCTTCGAGCAGGATGACGTTGCCGAGGACGTTGATGCGGGCGGTTTCCACGGGCTTCTGGTTGGATTCCCCGATGTCGGCGAGGCCCGCGAAGTCGAACACGGCGTCCGCGCCGCTCACGACGGTATTGACCAGATCCTCGTCCAGCAGGCTCCCCGTGACCATCTTCTGGTCCGGGCGCAGGTAGGGGGAGGGGCGCAGGTCGACGATGGTGACGTCATGGCCCGCATCGGAAAGCTTGTCGCATACGTGCGATCCCAAAAAGCCGGAACCGCCGAAGAAAACGATTTTCATGCACATTTCCTTGTCTATTCCCCGTCCCAAAACCGAAAAGTTTAGGAGGGAAGGGGTGGGGTCTGGGGCTGCGAAGAGAAGCCCTTTTCAAAGGGTTCCCTTCCCCGCCCCAGTTTTTTAGCGTTTCGGGCAGGCGCAGCCGTGGAGGAGGAACACCGCGTCGATGCCGTAGGCGATGAACCGGTAGCCGTCGGCGATGCACTTGGCGAGGCGTTCGGGCTCGGGCTGCACGACGTGGTTGCCCATGGGCATGTTGTGGCGCTTGCAGGCTTCGTTGATGCGGGCCATCACGGCGACGAAATCGGGGTGATCGAACTGCCCGGTGAGGCCCATCGAGCCGGAAAGGTCATACGGGCCGACCATGATCGCGTCGAGGCGGGGGTGGGACAGGATGGCGTCGAGCTGATCCACGGCGCGGATATGCTCGATCTGCGCGACGAGGAGGATATCCTTCGCCACGTCCACGCGGTAGGGATCGAAATCCCTGCCGTACATGTTGGCGCGGGAGTAGCCCACGCCCCGGCTGCCGCCCGCGTCGGGGTACAGGGAGAGGCTGATCGCCCGGTCGAGCAGCTCCTGCGAGGGGATGCCCTCCTCCAGCACGAGGTTGTAGCGGTCTTCCTCCGTGGGTGAAATCCGGTACTGTTCCGCCCGGTTGACGGGTGAAAGTACGGTGAATACGTCGCCTTCGAGATAACCCAGGTCCTGATAGGTGGCGACGAAGGCCCGTTCCCGGAAATCGTCGGACAATGCGTCCTGACCGAAGAAATGGGAGTCGTAATCCATCCCCAGCAGCGAGAAGAGCGTAGGCATCAGGTCTATTTGAGAGATCACCTTATCTACTTGTTGAGGTGTGATGAGTCCCGGAGCGAAGATCAGGGCGGGAATGTGGTATTTCTCCAGCGGGATTTCGGTTTTGCCGGCACTCGAGGCGCAATGGTCGGCCGTAATGACGAAAACCGTGTTATCGAACCAGGGTTGGCGGCTGGCCTCTTCGAAGAAGCGTCCCAATGCGTAGTCGGTGTACATGACGCCTCCCGAACGCAGTTTCGCATCGTTCGGAATCGGAATCCGGCCTGCCGGGTAGGTGTAGGGCCGGTGGTTGCTGACCGTCATGACGTGGGCGAAGAAGGGCGCTGCGGTCGTATCGGCCCGCTCGCCGAGCGAGCGGATCACTTTGTCGTAGGCGTCTTCGTCGCAAACGCCCCAGATGTTGGCGAAGGTGATCTCTTCGGGTTTGTAGCTTTTTTGGTCGATGATTCGGTAGCCGTTGCCGCCGAAGAAGGTTTCCATGTTGTCGAAGTAGCTGTTGCCTCCGTAGAAGTAGTAGGCATCGTAACCCTTCTCCCGGAGTACGGCCGCCGTGGAGTGCATGTTGTCGTTGCGGGGACGTTTGATGATGCTCTGTCCGGGGCAGGGCGGCAGCGAGAGGGTAACGGCTTCGAGTCCCCGCACCGTGCGGTTACCTGTGGCGAAACACTGTTCGAAAGCGATCCCCATTTTGTAGAGAGAGTCCAGGTGGGGCGTGATCGCGTCCGGATAGCCGAAATGCTGCATGAACGAGGCGCTCATGCTCTCGATGGTGATCAGCACGATGTTGCGGCGCAGCGTATCCGGGTTGCCGGGAATGTGGCGCAGGTTGTCGCCGGTACTCCCGTAGATCGCGTGTACGTTGGCTTCGGCCTCTTTCTGCGGTAGGGTCAGGTAGAACTGCGGATAGCTGAGTTCGTTCTTCATAAATGCGTCGTAGAACTTGTAGGCTCCGGTGGCTTGCAGCTCGTTGGCATAGGTGTTGGCGCTTTGCTGGAATCGGGTGTTGAACTGCAGGAGCAGGCAGCAGCCCAGGGTGAGCAGCAGGTAGGCGGGCGATACGGCCGCTTTCCATTGCCAGGTGCCGAACTCTCCGGCACGGCGGATCTCCCGTCTGAACAGCAGCCAGGTGCATCCTACGGTCAGCAGCAGCACGCCGGCGAAGAGCGGAACGACCGGATAGGACTCCATGATGTTGCCGACCACTTCGTTGGTATAGACCAGGTAATCGACGGCGATGAAGTTGTACCGTACGCCGAATTCGCTCCAGAAAAACCATTCGGAAACGGCGTTCAGGATAATGCCGCCCGTGTAAAGTCCCGTCAGAACGGCGAGCCAGGTACGTCTCCATCCCGGACGTATTTGGGGAAGGAACAGTCTGAGTCCGAAACTCACGGCCCAGAAGCCGAAGAGGATCGAGGCGATCAGGGGTACCACGCTGCCGTATTCGTCGAAGATCGTATTGAAGAACGTGACGTAAATCCATGCGACCGAAAGGATGCCGAAGAGGATGTAGCCCAGCGGCCGGGCGTATTTGCCCGGGGCGATACTCAAGGCGAAGAGCCACAGTACGGCGAATCCGATCGTAAGGGCGCACCAGTCGTTCACGGCGCCCAACAGGAAGATTTTCAGCCATTGGCCGAAAGTGAACGAGATGTCGGAGGTCTGTTCGTTGAACAGCAGGACGATGCGCAGCAGCGTGCCGACGGCTACTTGCAGCAGAACGAGTTTGAGGTAGATTCTCGAGATGAGTTTGATGCCGGATTGCATGGAGTTTGCTTGTTAAGTCGGCACAAATATATATATTTTAACCGCTTTTGATGCGCGGGGGCTTTCTGCGGGGCTAAAAAAACGGTCGGGCGGGAAGGATTTGCATTTTTTTTGTAATTTTGCATAATTATTTCGCATACAATGGCAGAGAAAGATAAAGAACTTATAGAAAATATCGAGAAGCAGGAGTACAAGTACGGTTTCACTTCGGATATCGAAACCGAAACCATTCCGCGCGGCCTCAATGAGGAGGTGGTGCGCCTGATCTCGACCAAGAAGGGCGAGCCGGAGTGGATGACCGAGCGCCGCCTGAAGGCTTATCGTCACTGGCTGAATATGGTGTCTCCTTCGTGGGCGCATCTGACGATCCCTCCGATCGACTTTCAGGACGTCATCTATTATGCGGCGCCGAAGCCCTCCAAGAAACTCGCGTCGATGGACGAGGTCGATCCCGAACTCAAACGCACGTTCGACAAGCTGGGTATTCCGCTCGAGGAACAGATGGCGCTGGCGGGTGTCGCCGTCGATGCCGTAATGGACTCCGTATCGGTCAAGACGACCTTCAAGGAGACGCTGGCCGAAAAGGGAATCATCTTTTGTTCGATGTCCGAAGCGATCCGGGACTATCCGGAGTTGATTCAGAAATATCTGGGAAGCGTGGTCCCCTATACCGATAATTTTTATGCGGCGCTCAACGCGGCGGTCTTTTCCGACGGTTCGTTTTGTTACATTCCCAAAGGCGTGCGTTGCCCGATGGAGCTTTCGACCTATTTCCGCATCAATGCGGCGGGTACGGGCCAGTTCGAGCGGACGCTGATCGTGGCCGACGAAGGGGCTTATGTCAGCTATCTGGAGGGGTGCACGGCGCCCCGCCGGGACGAGAACCAGTTGCATGCCGCCGTGGTCGAAATCGTCGTCGAGAAGGATGCCGAGGTGAAGTATTCCACCGTCCAGAACTGGTATCCGGGCGACAAGGAGGGAAAGGGAGGCGTCTATAATTTCGTGACCAAACGCGGAATTTGCCGCGAAAACGCCCGTCTGTCGTGGACGCAGGTCGAAACCGGTTCGGCTATCACCTGGAAATACCCGAGCTGTATTCTGGCGGGCGACAATTCGGTCGGAGAGTTTTATTCGGTGGCGATGACCAACCATTTCCAGCAGGCCGATACTGGTACCAAGATGATCCACGTGGGGCGTAACACCCGCAGCCGCATCGTATCGAAGGGTATTTCGGCCGGTCGCAGCGAGAACTCCTACCGGGGGCTGGTGCGCGTGGCGAAAGCGGCGGAGAACGCCCGCAACTATTCGCAATGCGATTCGCTGTTGATCGGCGACAAGTGCGGGGCACATACTTTTCCGGTGATCGAAAGCGGCAATCCGACGGCAGTGGTCGAGCACGAGGCTACGACCTCGAAAATCTCCGAGGAACAGCTTTTTTATTGCAACCAGCGGGGGCTTACGACCGAGGATGCCGTGGGGCTGATCGTCAATGGTTACGCCAGGGAGGTGCTCAATAAACTGCCGATGGAGTTCGCCGTCGAAGCCCAGAAGTTGCTGGCCATCAGTCTGGAAGGTTCGGTAGGGTAGTTTGTCGGAAGAATTTCCGCCGGTTTCCGGGTAGAAACGGAGTCGGCGGTGCGTTTATGAATGTAAAAAAAGTAAAATAGATATGCTTTCAGTCAAGAATTTACGGGCGCAAGTCGCCGGAAAAGAGATATTGAAGGGCATCGACCTCGAGGTGAAGGCCGGCGAGGTGCATGCCATCATGGGACCGAACGGCTCGGGAAAGAGCACGCTGGCTTCGGTGCTGGCCGGGAACGAGAAATTCACGGTCACGGGTGGCGAGGCGACCTTCCTGGAGCAGGATCTGCTGTCGCTGCCCATCGAGGAGCGTGCCTGCATGGGGCTGTTCCTCGGATTTCAGTACCCGGTGGAGATTCCGGGCGTGTCGATGGCCAACTTTATGAAGATGGCCGTGAACGAACAGCGCAAGTTCCGGGGTGAGAAACCGCTTGCGCCGGCCGAGTTTCTGAAGCTGGTGCGGGAGAAGAGCGCCATCGTGGAACTGGACTCCAAATTGATTTCCCGTTCGGTGAACGAAGGTTTCTCGGGCGGCGAGAAGAAGAAGAACGAGATCTTCCAGATGGCGATGCTCGAACCGAAGTTGGCGATTCTCGATGAAACGGACAGCGGTTTGGACATCGATGCGCTGCGCATCGTCGGTACGGGCGTCACCAAGTTGCACCGGTCGGACAATGCGACGATTGTCATCACCCACTACCAGCGTCTGCTGGATTACATCGTGCCCGACTTCGTGCATGTGCTCTACAAGGGGCGCATCATCTATTCGGGCGACCGTTCGCTGGCGCTCAAATTGGAGAAAGAGGGGTACGACTGGCTTATCAACGATTATAAGGAGTAGCTATGGAGTGGACCGATATTTTCAGCGGTCCGGCTTTCGAGCCGGTCAAGAGCCGCGAACTGCACCTCGGAAAGGATTGCGACCTGTCGCGTCCGCTGGTGGTGCGGGATACCGATAAACTGACCGTCGAGGTCGCGGGCGGAGCCGCACTCCGGCTGGTCGTACTGCATACGAAGCCCTGTCAGGCGGAGATTCGTATCAAGCTGCTCGAAGGGGCGGATGCGGAGCTCGTCCAGCTTTTCTCGGCCGAGGCATTCGTCGATTTTCAGGTCGAGCAGGCCGCCGGGAGCAAGTTTCGCATGACGGCGTGCCAGTTCACCAGTGCGAATGTGCGTTACCGGTTCGATCTGAACGGACGGGAGGCTTCCAATGAGTTGGACGTGCTGTTTCTCGCGTTGGAGCAGGATCACTGTGTGGTCGATCTGCGTACCAACCATCTGGTCCCGGACTGCACGAGCCGGTCGCTCATCAAGGGCGTCGCTTCGGGGACCGGCCGCGGTGAATTCTGCGGATTGGTTTATGTGGCACCGGATGCCCAGCATACCGATGCCCAGCAGCAGTGCCGTAATATTCTGTTGAGCCGCACTTCGCGCATCGATGCGCGTCCACAACTGGAAATTTACGCCGACGACGTGCGTTGCAGTCACGGGGCGACGGTGGGGCAGATGGAGGATGAAGCGATCCTCTATATGCGTCAGCGCGGTCTGAAAGAGGAACAGGCACGCCGTCTGCAGATCGAAGGTTTCGCGGCGGACGTGGTCGGGCGCTGCCGGATCGAGGCCGTGAAAGAGATATTGACCGATGCCGTTGTCCGGCATTTGGATAAAATATAGCGTTATGTTCGATGTGGAAAAAGTCCGGCGGGACTTCCCGATTCTCGGGGTGCGCGTGTACGACAAGCCGTTGGTTTATCTGGACAGCGGCGCTACGGCGCAGAAACCCGAGTGCGTGATCGAAACGGTCGATCGCCTGCACCGGGAGTCGAATGCCAATATCCACCGGGGGGTTCATTTTCTTTCGGAGGAGGCTACCGAGATGTACGAGGCTGCCCGGGCTCGTATCGCCGAGTACATCGGTGCGGAAGCCCGGGAGGAGGTCGTTTTCACGGCCGGAGCTACTGCGTCGCTCAATACGGTGGCGTATGCATGGTGCGAACGTTTTCTCCGGGCGGGCGACAATATCGTGGTCAGCGAGATGGAGCACCATTCCAATATCGTTCCCTGGCAGCTTGTCGCCGAGCGCAAGGGTGCCGAAATCCGCGTGCTGCCTTTCGACGAGGAGGGGCGCCTGATGACCGAGCGCCTGCCGGCGCTGCTCGACGGCCGTACCCGCGTGGTGGCGGTGACGCAGGCTTCCAATACGCTGGGCACGCGGCCCGATCTGCGTCCGGTGATCGACGAGGCTCACCGGGTCGGTGCGGTCGTGGTGGTGGACGGATGTCAGGGTGTCGTGCACGGCGGTGTCGATGTGAAAGCGCTGGACTGCGATTTTTACGCCTTCTCCGGTCATAAACTCTATGCCCCGACGGGTATCGGCGTGCTGTACGGCAAGCGGGATTTGCTCGACTGGATGCCTCCGTTTCTCTCCGGCGGCGACATGGTCGATCGGGTGTCGTTCGAAAAGACGACTTTTGCACCTGTTCCATTGAAATTCGAAGCGGGTACGGCCAATTTCGTGGGGGCGATCGCGCTGGGCGAAGCGGTGCGCTATGTCCGGCAGTTCGATGCGGCGGAGGTCGAGGCGCATGAACGGGCGCTGCTGCTGCGTGCTACCGAAGGGCTGGAGCGAATCCCCGGCCTGCGGATTTACGGTACGACGCCGGACAAGTGTGCGATCGTATCGTTCAATGTCGAGGGGGTGCATCCCTATGATATGGGCATGATCCTCGACAAGCTCGGCATCGCCGTTCGTACGGGACAGCACTGTGCCGAGCCGGTGATGACGCATTACGGAGTTACGGGTATGTGCCGGGCTTCGTTCGCGATGTATAATACGCTGGCGGAAGCCGACGCCCTGGTCGCCGGGGTCGAGCGGGCCGTGAAGATGCTTAAATAGCAAGGATATGCTGATAGTATTGGAAGGACTGGACGGCGCCGGGAAATCGACCCAGGTGGAACTTGTGCGCCGCATGTTTGCCCAAGAGGGGGTGGAGAGCCATTTTCTCCATTTTCCGCGTTTCGACGCGCCGGTGTACGGCGAGCTGATCGCCCGCTTCCTGCGGGGTGAACTCGGGGCTGTGGACAAGGTCGATCCTTATCTGGTCGCTCTGCTTTTCGCCGGTGACCGGGCCGATGCTGCCGCGCAGTTGCGCTGTTGGCTCGATGCGGGCCACGCCGTCGTGCTCGACCGGTATGTCTATTCGAACGTGGGGTTCCAGTGCGCCAAATTGCCTGCCGGGGACCGGCAGGAGGAGCTGCGGCGGTGGATCCTCGACCTGGAGTTCGGCTATTACGGAATTCCCCGTCCGGACGTGTCGCTGTTTCTGGATGTGCCTTTCGCCTTTACGGAGAAAAAGCTCTCCGAGGTACGCGAAGGCGACGACCGCGACTACCTGAAGGGGGAGCGCGACATCCATGAGGCATCGCTCGACTTGCAGCGTCGTGTGCGGGAGGTTTACCGTGCAGCCGCTGCTGCGGACGACCGCCTGCGGATTATCGATTGCAGCGATGCGCGGGGCGGGATGGACTCTCCCGATGCGATTTTTGCCCGCATCCGCACCGAGATAGAACGTTTTCGATAAGCGAGGGCAGAGACCGCTTGCGGGCTATGCCGAGCGAAGAAAACGAAGAAGTCAATTCAACGTTTTCGGTAAGCGGGGCAGAGCCGAATTTGTGTGGATTGTGCCGGGTGGAGAAAACGAAGCGTGGAATTAGTGTATGAGATGAGCGCCTTTTCGAATGATACCGGAGAAGTGCCCGGAGGGGCGGTTCGGTATATTCGATAAGCGGATGAGTCGTTTTGTCCGTGTCCCGACGGATGCGGAGCGTTGAGCGAAAAGGGAGTCCGGAAAAAGTCGGCAATCCGAAACGGCTTTGCGGGACGCTCGGACGCAGACCGAAAGGCGGGAAGTTTTGAATTTTAACGATGAGAATGACTCCGGACGAGTGCGGGATGCCTGCGGAGAAAATGAAGAAAAGATCGTATATAACCTGTTCGAAAATGATGAAACCTATGTTGTCGCAACGGGCCCGGAGTCTGATTACCGGAGTTTGCCGCCTGGTGCTGGCCGTCGTGTTCATCGTGTCGGGCTTTACGAAGGTGATCGATCCCTGGGGAACGTCGATCAAGATCAACGAATACCTCACGATTTACGGGTTCGATTATCTGATTCCGGCCAGCATGGTCTTTTCGATCTGGCTGTGCGGCGCCGAGATGATGATGGGTTGCATGCTGCTTTGCAAGGTGCGTATCCGGCTGGTATCGATCTTCGCTCTGGCGTCGATGCTCTTCTTTACGATCCTTACCTTTTTGAGTGCGACGTTCATCCCGGTCGAGGATTGCGGCTGTTTCGGTGAGGCGATCAAACTCTCCCCCTGGGAAACATTCTTCAAGAACCTGGCCTTGCTGCCGATGGCGGCCGTCGTGTGGGCTTATTACCGGAACGATAAGATTCTTGCCTTCCGCCGTTCGGAGGTCGCTTTGACGATTTTTTTCTTCCTTCTGACGATGGGGCTGGGGTTCTATTGCTATTGTCATCTTCCGTTGATCGATTTTCTGCCGTATAAGATCGGGGTGAATATCCGCGAGGAGATGCACGCCTCTTCTGCGGCCGGTCCCGAGGGCGAGTTGCAGACCGTACTGGTTTATCGCAATCGCATGACGGGGGAGGAGCGGGAGTTTGCGCTCGATGATACGGAGTGGCAGGACGATACGGTCTGGGAGTGGGTCGATACGAAAATTCTGGGAGAGGTACCGGAGATGAATCCGATGATCGAGGAGTTCGCTCTGCGCAATGGCGCGGAAGATGTGACCGACCGGGTGCTCGCTACTCCGGGACGGCTCTATTTGATCTGTGTGACGCGTTTCGACCGCATCGGCCGCAGGTGCGAGGATCGTTTGGAGCGGCTCGTGGAGCGTGCGTTGCAGGAAGGGGCGCATGTCGTCTGCATCACGCCCGAACCCTTGCAGGGAAACGGCATCCATTCGTTCGGGAAAAGCACGCCGGTTCCTTGCTACAACATCGATGGATCGACGCTCAAGACCATGTTGCGGGCTCATACGGGTATTGTCGTGCTCGACGACGGGGTAATCGCCGACAAGCGGAACTGTCGGGACATAGACTGAATCGGGCGTCAGTATTTCCGGTGCTATGCGCGGAAGCCGGGGTTGCTCCGGGCTGCGGAGGCGAGGGGTGAGTTCCGGTTTCCTGCCTGACGGAGTACCGGGACAGACGTTCCGGGTATTGTCGGAAGTAGAGAATATGCGGAAGGGCGATTCCTTCCGATAAAAGACCGTGTGTCATAAAGGCGCACTGTTGTGTCATTATCGGGAGCGGGCGAGTCATTTACGGCAGTAAATTCCTGTCGCCTTTACCTTCAATGCCTTGCATTGCATCCATTCTGACAACCTTAAGGGCTGTGCCTGGAACTTTCATTTCGACACAGCCCTTTCGTTGCTTTTTCGTAATTTGTAGTGCTTCGGCCTATTTCGTATTGACGATCGCGATTTCGTCGGCTACCGGAGCGATCTTGCGCAGCATCTGCACGCCGCCGCAATGTTTGTCGTGGGCCAGGTTGATGGCCCGGCTTACTTTCATCTGGTCGTTTTCGCATTCGCATTGTACGTTATAGACGATGCGGAAAGATTTGAAGACGCTGCTCGATTGTACGGTTTCCGTGTCGAGTTCACCCGATATGCTGAGTTCGAAGCGGGTCGGAGATACGCGCTCCTTTTCCATGATCGCCATCGCGGTCATGCCTGCGCAAGTTACGCCGGCCAGCAACATCAGCTCTTTGGGATTTAGTTGGTCGCATTTCTTGTTTCCTTCGAGGACATAGGTCCGTGCCGAAGTCATCTGTATAGTTACCTGTTGGATCATAACGATAAATTTTTAGGTTGAATTTTCTTTTTTTTGTTTTTATCCGGCAGAATATGCGGGCGGTTTTGCCTTCGTTCGTCGAAAAGATTCTTTTTTCTTTTCTGTCGGGCAACAATCGTTCCCAAATGGTGCGTCTGCCCCGGGAAATCGTTATCTTTACGGGAAATGACTCCGATTTGAACGAATGCACGGGACTGGGGCTAAATAAATTTGGCGCTGGGCCCGGCTTTCGCTATCTTTGTAGAAGATAGGATTCGGTTCGGCAATTTTCGAGAGCAAGTTCTCTCGGTTACCCTCGCTTTTCACTATCTTTGCAAAAGATCGGAGGCGGTTCGGCAATCTTTGCGTGCAAGCCCGCACGATTGCCCTCACCTTTCACGATCTTTGACATAGTCTTAGATAGGATGCGCCTCGGAAAATTGGGAACAAGTTTCCATTTTTCTCTCGGCTTTCACTATCTTTACCGAAAAAATATTTTGATTCGGGCAGGAAGCGCCTCGGGCAGCGCTGAACAGGTCGGACTTACCACCGGGTGTTCGCTATCTGCGTTCGAATTATTGTGTGTGCGTTATGAAGAGAAACATCCTGTATTTATTGTCGATAGGCATTTGCCTGTTCACTTGTGTCGGGAGCCATGCTGCGGCACCGGAAACCCGGGCGCATCTGGAGCGGGGGCGTTCGCTTTTCGATCACGGGCGCTGGACAGATGCCCGTTATGAATTGCTGAAGGCCCGCGAGGGAGCGGACCGGGACGACCGGCTTACGCTCCAGCAGATCGATTATCAGTTGGCGGTTTGTGCCTTGAAGCTCGGCAGCCGGGATGTCGAGGCGATGCTCGCCGACTTTTCCAAGCGTTATCCCGAGTCGGTTTACAACAACGACCTGCGGTTCGCCCAGGGGTTGCTTTATTGCAGCCGGTCGGAGTATGATAAGGCGCTCGCATGTTTCGGACGGGTGAACTACCGGGCTTTGGACAGAACCCGGCGCGAGCAGTACGACCTGCGCATGGGATATATCGAATTCGGCCGGGATGACTATGACCGGGCGATGACCTATTTCGACCGGATTAATCCCCAAAGCGAATTTTACGATCACGCTCTCTATTATAAGTCCTACATCGCCTATGCGCGGGAACAGTACGACTGGGCCAGAAGCGGGTTCGAACGATTGCTTAAAAGCGAGGCTTACGGCGAGGTGGCGCCCTATTACCTGCTGCAAATCGAGTTCAAGCAGGGGAATTACCGCTACGTGGTCGAGAACGGCGAAGAGTTGATCCGCCGGGCATCGCCCCGCCAGCGGGCCGAACTCTCGCGGGTCATGGCCGAAGCGTGGTTTCGCTTGGGCGAATATTCCAAACCGCTGGACTACCTCGACGCTTTCGTGCAGGCCGGCGGAGAAATGGGCCGGGATGAAAATTATCTCTACGGATTCTCCCTCTACCGCACGGCCCGCTACGACGATGCCGCAGAGTATCTGCGCAAGGCGTGCGGAGCCGACGACGCTCTGACGCAGAACGCCTCCTACCACTTGGCCGACTGTTACTTGCGCGGCGGGGACAAGCAGCAGGCGATGCAGTCGTTCGCCATGGCTTCGAATGCCGAATTCGATTCCGCGATTGCCGAAGACGCGCTGTTCAACTATGGAAAATTGCAATACGAACTGGGAGGCGGACGTTTCAACGAAGCGATTCAGGTACTCAACCGCTATGTCGCCCAGTATCCGTCGTCGCCCCGTGTACGCACGGCCAAAGAGTTGTTGGCGGCGGCCTATTACAATTCGCACAATTACGACGAAGCGTACGAGATCATCGCCTCCTATCCCGATCCCGACGGCGACCTGCTGGCCGCCAAGCAGAAGATCGCCTATTTCCGCGGCTTGAGCGCACTGGAAAAGGGCGATACGGAGGGGGCCGGGCGTTATCTGGCGGAGTCCGCCCGTATCGGAATCAGTCCCAAATACAATGCGCTGGCAACCTTCTGGCAGGGTGAAATCGCTTACGGCAGGGGAAATTACGACGTTGCTTTGCGCGATTACGAGTCCTACCTGAAGCGGGCGCCGAAAACCGAGCCCGAATATGCGATGGCTTTCTACAATACGGGGTATTGCCACTTCTCGAAGGAGAATATGCCCCGGGCGCGGGAGTCGTTCGTTCGCTTCATCGAACTGTATCCCACCCAAGACGGTTACCGCACGGATGCCCGCAATCGTCTGGGCGACACCTACTATTCGGATCGTCAGTTCGACGAGGCGTTGAAGTATTACGGACAGGCTGCGGCCGCATCCGATGACGGAGCGGATTACGCCCGCTACCAGCGGGCCGTTACGCTCGGTATTCTGGGACGTACATCTGAAAAAATCAAGGCGTTGCAGCAGATTATCCGCGACGGCAGGGGAGATTACCTCGACGATGCGACTTACGAACTGGGCCGGACTTTCGTAGCGCAGGAGCGCTACCGCGAGGGGGCCGCAGTACTTGAACCTTTCGTCGAAACCTATGTTTATTCTCCCTACCGGAGCGCCGCGTTGTCCGAGTTGGGACTGGCTTACCTGAACCTGGGCGACAAGAAAAAGTCGCTTTCCTACTATGATATGGTGGTGAAGACCGCGCCCCAATCCTCCGATGCCAAGGATGCCTTGCAGGGAATTCGGGATATTTATGTCTCCGAAGGGGATGCCGGCGGTTATTTCGATTATGCCCGGAAGAGCGGTGTCGAAGGGGACCTTACGGCCATGTCGCGCGATTCGCTTTCGTTCGCTGCCGCCCGCCGGATCTATCTTTCGGGCGAGCCTGCGTCGGCGGCCAAGTCGCTACGCAGTTACCTCGAAAGTTATCCCAAGGGATATTATACGGCTGATGCGCTCTATTGCTTGAGCGATTGCTACCTGAAGACGGGCGAACGATCCCGTGCGATCGAAACGCTCGCGGCTCTGGCCGATGCGGGACAGAATCAGTACACGCATCGGGCTTTGAAGATGCTGGCTGGAATGACTTTTGCCGATGAACGCTTTACGGAAGCTGCGGCGGCTTACCGCAAATTGGCCGATGCCGAAAGCACCGCTGCCGGAAAGGCCGAGGCCATGAACGGCTACGTTCGTGCGACGATCGCGGCGGGGGATGAGGAGCGGATTCTGTCCATGGCCGACGATGTGGCATCCTACACCGCTGCGGGAGACGAGGCATGGCGAGCATCCCAGTTTGCGAAGGCCGGGATTCTGGATCGCCGGGGAGATGCCGCTGCCGCGCAAAAGATCTACAAGGTTTTGAGCGCCAATGTGAAAACACCCGAGGGAGCCGAGTCGGCCTACCGGGTGATCGAGTCCGCGTTCCGGGCCGGCGATACGGCTCGTGCCGAAAAACTGGTGCTCGATTTCTCGGACAAGGGAACGCCTCATGCCTTCTGGCTGGCCAAGTCCTTCCTTGTGCTGGGCGATATTTATGTGCAGAAGGGCGACATGTTCCAGGCCCGGGCGACCTACCAGAGTATCGTGGACGGCTACACCCCCGCCGATGACGGAATCGTTGCGGAAGCGAAAGAGAAAATCAAGAAACTCAATTAACGATATGAAGCGATCAGCTATTCTGTCCCTGATGTTTATCGCCGGACTGCTTGCGGTGCCCGGGGCGCTCAACGCCCAGGTCGAGAAGCGTGTCGAAGTATCCAAAGCCTATGTGCCGAGCGTGGAGCATGCGACGAAACTTGCCGTGCGCCCCAATATGGTCGATACGGCGGCCATACAGCCGGAAATCGACTATTCGATCACGCCGCTCACGCTCGAAACGCAGCTCGCCACGCGCCCGATCCGTCCTGCGACGATCACCTATTGGGAGTTCGATCGTCCGCTGCCTTTTTACCTGAAGGCCGGAGCGGGTTATCCGCTCAATTCGGCGCTCGATCTGTATGTATCGACGCAGAATCCCGACATCGGCTATGCGTTGGGCTATATCAACCACGACGGACGGTACGGACGGATTCCCTATACGCCCGACGGGGACCATAGCGCCCTGTGGATGGACAATCGGGTGGGTGTCGCCGCCGGGAAATACATCGGGCGTCATGTGCTGGAGGGCGAGGTGAGCTACCGGAACCGGATCATCGACCGTTACGGCCTTTTCCCCGATCCGGACTTTCCGACTTTCGACAACGGAAATCGCCGCGTGATCGGCGATTTGCAGGGAAAGATACGGATCGGCGACGATTTCAACGACCTCTCGCGGACGAATTTCAATGTCGAGGTCACGGCGGGCAACTGGTGGAATCCGCTGGATTCGAAACTCTATCTGGAGGATAATGTCGTTCCGGTGTTGGATTATCCGTACGAAAACGAGTGGAATTTGGGGGTAGATGCCGCCGTTGGACGACGTTTCGGCCGCCATACGCTCGTCTTCCGGGCCGGATTCGAGGGCCGGTGGGGTGGCGACCGCAAGGGCGAATCGGTTTGGGCCGCTCCTTCTGACTATTACAACCGGACCTATTCGGGAGCGTTCCGTTATGCCTATCGTGCCCGGTCGGTCGATATGGAGTTCGGTTTGGATTACTACCGGGACGATGTGGCGGGGCGCGATGCGGCGAATTATTTCATTCCCTACGCTCACTTGCGTTTCGATCTGGGCGGCGGCGGTTTCGTACCTTATGTCGAGTTGGACGGAACCCTGAAGCACAACGATATGCGGGAGCTTATGGAAACCAATCTTTATTACGTGCCTCGTTATACGGACCCGATGCCCCGCAATACGGTGGACTATTCGGTCCGTGTCGGTGTGAGTGGGCGTCTCGTCGAGGATAAGCTGATTTACCGATTGTTCGTCGGCTATTCTTTCATCGAGAATCATAACTTTTGGTATTGCTATACGCCGACTACCCGGTATGAGGGGTTCAGTCTGGTACAGGGACGGCTGAATGTCATGTCGCTCAACGGTGAGCTGGAGTTCCGTCCGGTGAGCAATTTCACGTTCTCCATCGGCGGGCGGGGACTGACCTATACCGAGCATCAGACCTTGAGCATCGGCCTGCCGGAGTTCGAGGGTACGGTCCGGGCCCGCTATCATCATCGTAAGTTCTCGGTCGGCCTCGTTTTCGACCTGCAGTCCAACCGCTATATTTCGCGAGTGATTCCGTGGTTCCCGAACGACGGGATCGTGGGGAATATGCGCATTCCCTATACGGTAGATCTGGGGTTGAATGTCGATTGGTACGCGTCCAAGCGGGTAACGGTATTCGCCGAAGGTCACAATCTTTGCAACCGCCGGATTTACGACTGGAGTACGTTTCCGCAGTACAGCGCCGGATTTACGGCAGGTGTGAAGTTGAGTTTTTAGCGGATCGACCCGATATGAAAAACGGCCGGTAACATACCGGCCGTTTTTTATGGAGTACGATTTTTACTCCAGGTTTTTCCGGACTCCGTCCAGAAACCGCTTCATCTTCCCGCTGTCCTTTTTGTCGATGATCTTCGACAGGTGGGTCAGCGTGGCGACGATGTTGTCGATCTGTGCGGGCGTCTTGGGGTTGAAGAGGATTTCCGTCAGCAGGTAGTCGTCTTCGGAGAGTAGTCCGCGGGCGATGGCCATGTGTTTCTTGAAGGTGGTGCCGGGGGCATCCTGGTGCTTCATGATGGAGGCGAATACGAGCGTCGAGGCGAACGGCACCGAGAGGGAGTAGGCCACAACTTCATCGTGCCCCTCGAAGGTGTATTCGCAGACGTTGAGCTTCAGCGAACCGTAGAGGTCCTTGAAGAAGATTTTGCCCATGTGGTCCGACTCCTTGATGATGATGGCGTTTTCGGTTTGCAGGTTGCCCAGGTTGGCGAACGTGGGGCCGAACATCGGGTGGGTCGAAACGTACCGGAATCCCGATTTCTCATAAAATTCCTGCAACCCGGTCTTTACCGAGGCGATGTCGGAGATGATACACTCTTTCGGCAGATAGGGAAATACCTCCTCGAATGCCTGGAGCGTGGCGTTCAGCGTTACGCAGTTGATAAGCAGTTCGGGCCGGAAGTCGGCGATCTCTTCGGGCGAGGTGAAGCGCTGGGCGTTGTAGATGAATCGCATCCGCCGAGGGTCTTTTTCGAGGACGGCTACGTCGTGGTTGAAACTCAACAGGTCGGTAAAAAAGGAGCCCATCTTTCCCGCTCCCAAAATCAGTATGCGCATATATCGGTTTGTTTATGTTTTTTGATGATCCGGGCGGCATGGGACCGCCTGGGGATTGTTCTATTTCATTCTTCGTTTTTTCGCTCGGCAGAGGCCGTCGGCAACTTCCGTCCCCGTTTGCCGAAAACATTGAATCGCTTCTTCGTTTTCTTCGCACGGCATGATCCGAATAAATTCGGTGCTGTCTTCGCTTATCGGGAACGTCGTTATTTCATTATTTCCATCTGGACCTTTACCGACTCTTCGTGGATCGCTTTCATGATTTCCGAAATGAATTCCGGGTCGAGGTCGAGCGATTGCCCCATTTTGCCGCGTTTGTCCAGGATTTCATCGTAACGCTTGTTTTGCAGGATGGGCATGTTGTGCTCCTTCTTGTAGGTGCCGATCTCCTGCGAGATGTGCATCCGCTTGGCGAGGAGGCTCAACAGTTGCTCATCGACCTCGTCGATCTGGCGGCGCAGGATGCTGATGTTCTCTGTGGTTTGGGCATTGTCGCGCACCACGAGCAGTTGCAGCGTGTAGTCCAGCACTTCGGGCGTCACCTGCTGCGCCGCGTCGCTCAGCGCACTGTCGGGATCGCAGTGGGATTCGATGATAAGTCCGTCGAAGTTCAGGTCGAGCGCCTGCTGCGAGATGGGAGCTACCAGTTCGCGTTTGCCGCCGATGTGGCTCGGGTCACAGAAGATGGTGAGGTTGGGGTATCTGCGGCGAAGTTCGATCGGAATATGCCAGAGCGGAGCGTTGCGGTAGATTTTTTTCTCGTAGGAGCTGAATCCCCGATGGATGACGCCCAGCCGTCGGAGTCCGGCGTTGTAGAGCCGTTCGATCGCGCCGACCCACAGTTCCAGGTCGGGATTGACGGGGTTTTTTACCAGAATGGGGATATCCACGCCTTTCAATGCGTCGGCCAGCTCCTGCATGGCGAAGGGGTTGGTGACGGTGCGGGCACCGACCCAGAGGATGTCGATGCCGGCTTTCAGGGCTTCGAAAACATGAGCGGGAGTGGCGACCTCGGTGGCTACCAGCATGCCGGTTTCCTGCTTGACCTGCTTCATCCAGGGAAGGCCTTCGACGCCGATGCCTTCGAAGCCGCCCGGCTTGGTGCGGGGTTTCCAGATACCGGCCCGGAAGATCTTTACGCCCCGGGCAGCCAGTTCGGAGGCGGTTTTGAGTACCTGTTCACGGCTCTCCGCGCTGCAAGGGCCTGCGATAATCATCGGACGTTTGGGATCCACGCCCGGAAAAGTGAGTGGTTCTATTTCCATTTTCATTGTCGTTGTTGATTTTGCGATCGCCGGCTGTAACCGGCGAATCCGGTCTGTTTATATTCTGTTTACTGATTCTGTTTTGTTCGGGTCGTCGTGATCCGGTCGAGTGCCTCCTGCAACATCTCCTCGTTGCAGCAGAGCGAGATGCGGATGTAGTTCCGCCCTTCCGAGCCGAAGATGGAACCTGGAGTGACGAAGACCCGTGACTGGTGCAGTACCCGGTTGCAGATGGCTTCCCCGACACCGTTCGGGCACTCCCCGGCAGCCGTGAGTTGCGCCGCGAGGGTATCGTTCACCCGTCCCCAGAGGAACATTCCCACCTGGTCGTCGCGGACATCGCAGCCGAGGGTTTCCAGAATCCGGGCAGCCAGTGCGCGTCGGCGGCGATATACCTCGTTCATCCGTTGGTACCAGCTGTCGGGGGCTTTCAGCGCTTCGACGGCGGCCAGTTGCATCGGGCGGAACATTCCGGAGTCCATGTTGCTCTTCACGCGCAGGATCCACTCCAGGAACCGGGAATTGGTCGCCACCATTCCGATACGCCAGCCGGGCATGTTGAAGGTTTTACTCATGGAGTTGAGTTCGATGCAGATCTCTTTGGCACCCGGTACGCTCAAAATGCTTAACGGGCGGTCGTTCAGGATGAAGCTGTACGGGTTATCGTGGCAGATCACGATGTTGTGCCTGCGGCCGAAGGCGACCAGTTTTTCGAACAGCTCCCGCGAACCGTTGGCTCCCGTAGGCATGTTGGGGTAGTTGCACCACATCAGTTTCACACCGGACAGGTCCATTTTCTCCAGTGCTTCGAAATCGGGCTGCCAGTCGTTCTCTTCTTTCAGGGCGTAGGGCAGGATGCGGGCGCCGACGAACTTCGACACTGAGGCGTAGGTCGGATAGCCCGGATTGGGTATGAGTACCCCGTCGCCTTCGTTCAGGAAGGCTAGCGAAATGTGCATCACACCCTCCTTGCTGCCGATCAGGGGCAGGATTTCGTTGGCAGGGTCCAGGTCCACGCCGTACCATCTCTTATACCACCGGGCGAACTCCGCACGCAGTTCCGGAATACCTACGTAAGGTTGGTATCCGTGCGTGTCGGGCCGCGCTGCCGCCTGGCAGAGCGCCTGCACGGTTTCGGCCGACGGGGGCAGGTCCGGGCTGCCGATCCCCAGGTTGATGACGCGTGCGCCGGATTCGTTCATCCGGGCCACCTCTTTCAGTTTCACGGAGAAGTAGTACTCTTCGACGTTTTCCACCCGGCGGGCCGGGGTGACGGTCGGTTTCGCCGGTTTCGTTTCTTCGGAGCCGCCAAGCTCCGCAGGTTGCTGTTTTTTCATACTGAAAACAAAAAAGCTCCCGCCTCAAGGCAGGAGCTATGATCTAAATTCGTAATTCTGTCGATCGAACTTTACAACACGCAAACTCCCGCCTTTACTCGGCCCGAATAAAGGTAATAATAATAGGAGTATGTAAACTGAACGTGTTGCATATCGTTTTTGTCGTCGAATATCCGTCCAGGGTATTTAACGGGACAAATGTATCGCATTTTTCGGAAAATGACAAAATTTTTTTCGCTTTTTTATTTCGGGCATAAAATTCCTAAATTTGTCGGGACAAACAATTTCGAATAAACGTGAGTAATCTTCATATATCATCCGATTTCAGCGGTTTGGATGCCCTGATTCCGCAGGGCCGACGGGTTTTCGTCGTTATCGACAGCAACCTGAAGCCCTTTTTCGGCCTTTTCGAACGGTATGAACTCATTCCGATCCAGACCTCCGAGAAGGTTAAAACCTTCGCTACGGTAGAATATATTATCGAACAGTTGCTGGAGCGGGGAGCCGACCGGAGCTCGTTTCTCGTGGGCGTGGGCGGCGGCATCACGACCGACCTCTGCGGTTTCGCGGCGTCGGTTTACAAACGGGGTATTCGGTTCGGTTTCGTACCTACGACGCTGCTGGCGCAGGTGGACGCTTCGATCGGGGGTAAGAACGGCGTGAATTTCCATGCCTATAAGAATATGGTCGGTACGATCACCCAGCCTGAATGGATCTATATCTGTACCGATGCGCTGCGGACGCTTTCGCCCCGGGAGTTCCGGGCCGGAATCGCCGAAGTCCTGAAGACTTTCATCCTGTTCGATGCGGAATACTATCGCAAGGCCGTGGATTATTTCGCCCGGATGGAGGCCCACTTGCGGAAAGCGGGAACCTGTTGCGGGGGCGAATGTGTGTACGGGCAGGAGGAGCTTACCGAAATCATTCGCAAAACGGCGTTATACAAGTGTGCCGTAGTGGAGCGGGATGCTTTCGAGAAGGGGGAGCGGCGCTTGCTGAATCTGGGGCATACCTTCGCTCACGCCATCGAGAAAAATTGTCCGATCATGCACGGCGAAGCCGTGGCGATCGGTCTGGTGCTGGCTGCCGGGGTATCCGAACGGCTGGGACTCGCCCCGGCGGGACTGGCGGTCGGTCTGGCGGAGGATTTGAAGAAGGTCGGGCTTCCCACCCAGTCGCCCATAGCTATCGGTGTTTTGCTGGAAGCGTTGGAAAAAGATAAGAAGGTGGAGGGCGATGCCATTCATTTCATCCTGCCCCGTGCGGTGGGGGAGGTGGTGGATCGTGCGATTCCGTTAAAACAGTTGGAGGAGGTCGCCCGTGATCTGCGTTAGCGTACAGGAAAAGAGTTTCGGGGATTGCCGGGCGATCCTCGAATCGTGTGAAATGGCCGAACTCCGGGCGGACCTTTGCCGTCTTTCGGTCGAAGAGGTCGAGCGGCTCGTGGAGATTCGGCCGAACCTGATTGCCACCTGCCGGATTGCGAACTCTTCCGAGACATTCGCCCGCGAGCAGCTCGAGGCGGCGATCCGCAGAGGGGCGCGTTATGTCGATATAGAGATCGAAGCGCCCGACGAGCATCTGGAATATATTCGTACGCTCGCCCGCGAGTACGGGTGCCGGCTGATCGTTTCGTTCCACGATTTCGAGGGAACTCCCTCCCTCGACGAGCTGAAGGGGATCGCCCGGCTGTGTCGCACGAAGGGGGCCGATCTGGTGAAGATCGTCACGACGGCCCGGAATATTTCGGATGCCGCCCGTACGATGCGTTTGTATGACCTGCAAGCCGACGGAGCGCTTTTCGAGGGTGCCGCCGCTGCGGAGCGTCCGCAGTTGGTCGCTTTTTCGATGGGCGAAGCCGGGAAATTCACCCGTCTGCTCTGCCTGAAGCTCGGTGCGCCTTATACGTATGTTTCAGCTGGAGCATCCAACGCCACGGCGTCGGGGCAATATACCCGCGAGGAGATGGAGCGGCTGCTTTCGGCCGAAAATTATCCTTTCGAGGGATTTCGCGAGTTCCGTCGGACGACGGTTGCCGTTCCTTGTTCCAAGAGCGTGGCTCAGCGGGCCGTGTTGGCTGCTGCGCTGGCTGCGGGAGAGAGCCGGCTCGCCAATTACGCCCCTTGCAACGATATAGTCGGAGCCGTCGAGGTCATCCGGGGTATGGGCTGCCGGATTGCGTCGGACGGTACGACGCTGCATATCGAGGGTGTCGGAGCGGAGCGCTTGGGACGTTGCTCGAAGATCGAAACCGGCGAATCGGGGCTGCTCACGCGGCTACTGACTCCGCTGGCATCCCATATTTCCGCTTTGAACGGCGGTGCCCCGGTGGAAATTTCCGGGCATGGCAGTATTCTGAAGCGCAATCTGCACGAGGCGGTCGCCGCGCTGCGCGAAGCCGGCGTGCATTGTTCTGCTCGTGAGGAGGGGTATCTTCCGTTTCGGATCGAGGGCGGTATTACCCGTCGTGAGATCGCCTTTTCGGGGCGGGAGAGTTCGCAGACCGTATCGGGTTTCCTGATGACTTTGCCGTTGTTGCAGGATGCGACCGTGCTGACGGTAACCGAGCCGTCGAGCATTCCCTACCTGGAGCTTACTTTGCGGACGCTGACTCGGTTCGGTATCCGACTCGACAGGGAGGCGTTTTACGACGGGGGGTGCGGCGGACGGAAGCCCGGGACGCCTTCGAAAATCGTCTTTTCGGTACCGGGCGGGCAGGAGTACCGTCCTTCGGACCTCTTCCTGGATGCTGATTGGAGTTCGGCCGCCTATTTCGCGGTGGCCGGAGCCGTCGCTTCGTCGCTGGGGCGGATCGAGGGGATTACGCTGCGCAATATGCGGCTCGATTCGCTGCAGGCCGATGAAAAGATACTCGACATCCTGCGTTCGTGCGGTGCCGATGTGAGCGTCGCGCCTGCGGACGTATCCGTAAGGGGCGATATGCCGGGAGATTTGCAGAACATCTCCGTTACTGCGACCGGCCGGCGGCTGAAGGCTTTCGAGGTCGATGCCACGCATTGCCCCGATCTGTTCCCGATCCTTGCGGTGCTGGCTGCCCATTGCGACGGTACGAGCCGTATCGCGGGTGTCGGACGTCTGACGCAGAAGGAGAGCAACCGGGCCGAAACGATCTATGCCGAGTTCCGGACGCTGGGGGCGCGGATCGACATCCAGGGCGACGAGATGTTCGTTACGGGCGGGCCGTTGCATGGAGGAGATGTCCGCTCGCACAACGACCACCGGATTGCCATGAGCCTGATCGTCGCCGGGTTGTTCACGCCGGAGCCGGTGCGGCTGGACGACGTGAAGTGCATCGACAAGTCGTTTCCTTCGTTCCTCGATCTGCTCGCCCGGCAGGAGTAGCGGGGCGGGCAGATGGTATTTCCGTTCCGGCGGAAAGAACGCTTTCCGTGCGGCGAAGCGCGGAAACGATGGGGCCGGACGATTGAAGTAAACTCGAAGAAACTTAATTGGCTATGAATTCATACGGAACAAAATTCAGACTCTCGATTTTCGGGGAGTCGCACGGTCCGCTGATCGGCGTGGTGCTCGACGGCGTGCCTGCGGGCATGCCGCTTTCGCGCGAGGATTTCCTCGCGGATCTCGACCGTCGCCGCAGCGGTGCGAAGGGAAGCACGCCCCGTAAGGAGAGCGATTTGCCGGAGATCGTAAGCGGCGTCTGCGACGGGCACACTACGGGTGCTCCGCTCACGATCGTATTTCGCAACAGCAATACCCGTTCGGGCGACTATTCGGACTTTCGCGCGACGCCCCGTCCGGGCCATGCCGATTTCGTGGCGGAACGGAAATACCGTGCCTTCAACGATCTGCGGGGCGGCGGCCATTTTTCGGGGCGGCTGACGCTGACGCTGGTGGCGGCCGGAGTCGTGGCCAAGAAGATGATCGGCCCGATCGAAATCCGGGCCCGGATCACCGAGCTGGGCGGTATTCCCCGCGAGCGGCTGAATTGCGAGCCGGGGAAGGAGTTGGGCGCCGAGGGTGCCCCGACGCTCTGGGACGAGCTGATTGACCGCACGCTCCGGGAGTTGGATTCCGTAGGCGGGGTCATTGAGTGTACCTGCGACAAGGTGCCCGTCGGATTGGGCGAGCCGTTCTTCGATTCGCTCGAATCGCAATTGGCTCACCTGGCATTTTCGATTCCGGCGGTGCGGGGCATCGAGTTCGGCGACGGATTCGCCGCAGCCCGTATGAAAGGTTCGGAGCATAACGACTGTTTTGTGAACGGAGAGGGAAAAACCGCTACCAACGGAGCGGGCGGCATCAACGGCGGTATCTCGAACGGCAATCCCGTGGTGTTCCGCATCGCTGTCAAACCTACTTCCAGCATCGCGAAGAAACAATATACGTTCAATTTTGCGACGGGACGGATGGAAGAGTTCGTCGTCAAAGGGCGGCACGACGCCTGCATCGCCCTGCGCTGTCCGGTCGTGGTGGAGGCGATCGCTGCGATCGCGCTGGCTAACAACTGATCGTTTTTTGCCGAAAATCAATTGATTTTTAGTAAGTCGGATATTTGCAGCGCTGAATATTATTCGTATTATAATATTTGTCCCGCAGAGGTTTCGTTGCTCGATTCGATGCTGAAACGAAAGGAATACAGCAATACCGGGAAATATGTATTTCCCGGTATTGCTTATGATTGTTCCCTGAATTGGTATCGACGGTTTTTGAAGTCGGCCGGAAATGGGCGGGTACACAAAAAAAGGGTAAGCTACTTATATCGCACCGCTACGACCACATACCCTTGCTTGATTCCTCACCTGGGGGAGTCTGTGGGAGCTGGTCGTATAAGACTTACCCCAGCACAAAAATACGAATTTTTTGTATCTTTGCAAAGAAAAAAGGAACTATCTGCGATTTTGTCGCTGTTTTTCGAGAGCCGGATGCCGAAAAGGCTGCCTGGATGTGTCTCGGAGGGCGGTGCGGGGAGAGTTAATGAATGAAGAGAATGACGGCGAAAAAAAGATTGCTTGTCGTGTTTATTGCTGCGGTTGCAGTCGGGGCAACGGTGGCTTTGGTTTTCATCTTTCAGTTTTTCGGAGATGCCGTCCGGGAGCGGAGCGACCTTTATATAAGCGCCCGCACGGACTACCCGGGGCTGCTCGACTCTCTGCGTCCCCGTACGGACCATCACTGGGCTTTTGACCGGTATGCCGGCCGTCTGGAGCTGGAGCGCTCCTTCAAACCGGGGCACTACGTACTGGAACCGGGAATGAACGTCGTCGAAATCGCCCGGATGCTCAAACTGGGGATGCAGACGCCCGTGCGCGTTACGCTCAACTATGCCCGTACCCGCGCTTTTCTCGCTTCGCGGCTGGCCCGCCAGCTCGATGCCGATTCTGCGGAGCTGATGCGGGCGCTGACCGACCCGCAGCTCGCCCGGGAGGTCGGGACCGACAGCCTGCAGCTCTTTTCGATCTTTATCCCCAATACTTATGAATTTTATTGGACGGTTTCGCCCGAGGATTTCGTGCGCCGCATGCGCAAGGAGTACGACCGTTTCTGGACTCCGGAGCGGGATGCCGCCCGCCGACGCAGCGGTTTGAGCCGGGACGAGGTGATGACGCTGGCTTCGATCGTCACGGAAGAGACCAACAAGGCCGACGAAATGTCCCGCGTGGCGGGAGTTTATATCAACCGCCTGCGGAAAGGGATGCCCTTGCAGGCAGATCCGACGGTCAAATATGCGTTGCAGGATTTTTCACTTCGCCGGATTCTGCACAAGCACTTGAGAACCCCTTCGCCGTATAACACCTATCTGAACAAGGGGCTGCCGCCGTCGCCGATCGCGATGCCTTCGGTCGCTGCGATCGATGGGGTGCTGAACTTCGAGAACCACGACTATCTCTTCTTCTGTGCCCGCCCGACTTTCGACGGTTATCACAGTTTCGCCCGCACGTACGGCGAACATCTGGCCAATGCCCGGGCTTATAGTGCGGAGTTGAATCGTCGGAATATTAAATAATTTCCGTATATTTGCCCTCCCTATGTTGGTTAAAATCTATACCGAGAATCCTTCCGAGAAGGAGATCGACCGGGTGGTGAACCTGCTCGAAAGGGACGGCGTGGTGATCTATCCGACCGACAGCGTCTATGCCTTCGGCTGCTCGATCCGTTCGGCGAAAGCCGTCGAGCGGCTGCGCCGGATCAAGGGGAAGGATCTCACGACGTTTTCCGTCGTGTTCGATTCGCTCGGGCGGATTGCCGACTATTGCCGGGTGGATAACGCCCAGTTCCGGTTGCTGAAACAAAATCTGCCGGGGCCTTTCACCTTCCTGCTGGATGCATCGTCGCGTATGCCGCACAAGGCGCTCGAACGGCGCCGTACCATTGGGATCCGCATTCCGGACAATTTGATTCCTCGGGCCATCGTCGAGCGGTTGGGAGCTCCGCTGCTGACCTCTTCCGTGCTGGATGACGAGGAGACCGAATATATGACCGATCCGGAGTTGATCCATGAGCGGTACGGCCGGGACGTAGAGCTGGTGATCGATGGAGGTGCGGGCGATGCGGTGCCGACGACCGTCGTAGATCTGACGGGCGGTGAGCCGGAGATTTTGCGGGAAGGTAAAGGTGTATTGCGGGAATAAACATATGCTAAAAATAGAAGAAGAATGACAAAATTCAAATTCTGGAACGAGGTCTGCAAGTACGGAGCGATCATCGGACTGGTCATGTCCGTAGCTTTCGTTATCGAGCAGTCCCTGATGTTGTCGGGGTGGTTTTCAACGATGGGGCTGGTATGGGTCTTGGCCGCAGTCGTATATATCGTGTTGCTATACCGTTTCGCCAAGCGTCGCCGCGAGCAGTACGGTCAGGAACAGGGATTTCCTTTCGGCCACGGCTTGGGTTTTATTCTGGCTCTGATCCTGGCGTCGGCCATGATCAAGGGGGTGGTAGAATACCTTTACCGCAGTGTTTTCATCGGATATTCGGAGTATATCGACCGATACACTTCCGCATTGATCCGGTTCGCTGAGGAGGGAAAGTTCCCTGCGTCGATGGAGGGCGTATTCGCCGAAATGCTGAAAACCATACAGGAGGCGCCGGAGCCTTCCATTCAGGCTACCGTAGGAGCTTCGATCTGGGGCAACCTGATCGTCGGCCTCGTCCTGGGGCTTATTTTGGCCGGCATCCTGGCGCGTGCACCCCGGCCTTTCGGTCCTCAATCCGAAGAGTAAGAGAACGATGGATGCTACGCTCGACATATCGGTCGTCGTTCCTCTCTATAACGAGGAGGAGTCCCTGCCGGAGCTGGTCGAATGGATCGATCGCGTGGCTCGCGGCGAGGGTTTGTCTTACGAGGTAATCCTGGTGGACGACGGTTCCGGCGATGGTTCGTGGCGCGTGATCGAAAATCTGCACGAGCGGTTTGCGGCGGTGCGGGGGATCAAGTTCGCTCGCAACTACGGCAAATCCGCCGCCTTGTATTGCGGTTTCGCTGAAGCGCGCGGCGAGGTGGTTTTCACGATGGACGCCGACTTGCAGGACTCGCCGGATGAGATTCCGGCTCTGCGGCGTATGGTCCTCGACGAAGGGTACGACCTGGTGTCGGGCTGGAAAAAGAAGCGCCACGACCCGGCCGGAAAGCGGTGGCCGAGCAAGTTTTTCAACTGGACGGCCCGCACCGTTTCGGGAATCCGGCTGCATGATTTCAATTGCGGACTGAAGGCCTACCGCCGCCGGGTGGTCAAGGCGATCGAAGTCTATGGCGAGATGCACCGTTATATCCCGATTCTGGCCAAACAGGCCGGATTCAAGCGGATCGGCGAGAAGGTCGTCGAGCATCGTGCCCGCAAGTACGGTCATTCGAAATTCGGTATGGAGCGGATGGTGAAAGGGTATCTGGACCTCATTACGGTTTCGTTTCTCTCGCGTTTCGGCCGTTCGCCGATGTACTTTTTCGGCAGCCTGGGAACGTTGATGTTCCTTTTCGGCGGCTGTACGACGGCGTGGGTGATCGGTGCCAAGTTGTATAAACAGTGCCACGATCTGCCTGTGCGGGCCGTAACGGACCAGCCGCTTTTCTATCTTTCACTGCTGGCTGTCGTGCTCGGCGTGCAGTTATTCCTGGCGGGATTCCTGGGCGAGTTGATCGACCGGAATGCCGCAGACCGTAATAAATACCTGATCGAAAAAACATTGGATAATCAATAAACCTTGCAGAGCCTGCGATTTTCGGCAGGATTCGAAGAGGTTCGCATAAACAAAATAGAAGTTATATGATTCAACGTATTCAGACTCTGTATCTGTTGCTGGTCGTCGTACTGACGGGATTGGCCTTGTGGCTGCCGCTGGTCGATTTCACCGTTGGGGCGGACACTTGTACGCTGACCGCTTTCGGCCTGAAGGATGCCGCCGGCATCACGTTGCTGCCGACGGTGTATCTGGGGGTTGTTCTGGTTGCCGCCTGTCTGGTGCCGCTGGTGACGATTTTCCTTTTCAAGCGCCGTCTGGTGCAGATCCGGTTATGTGCCGTCGAGTTGGTGCTCCTCATCGGTGCCGGGGCGATGATGGGAATCTATTTCTACCTTTGCAACCGTTACTTCGCGGACAGTGAATTTTACTCCCATACCCTTAAAATTTCGCTCGTTTTCCCGTTGGTCTGCCTGGTTTTCGACTTGCTGGCTTTGCGGGCGATCTTCCGGGACGAAAAGCTGGTGCGGTCGCTCGACCGGATTCGCTGACCGGACGTATTTCTCGGAAAAAAGGCGTGCGGTCAAAACTGCACGCCTTTTGTGTTTATTTTGCCGGGAAAGAATACGGTTTGGTGGGGTTTTTGATACGAAATAAAAATCCGGTGTGTCGTTATATTTGATTTAACGGGATTGTAATACGAAAATAGTGTTCGAATTATTGTCGAAACAGGAAAAAATAGTATTTTTACAAAAAGTTTAAGAATAAGTGGCCTGAGTAAATATGCAAGACGATGAAGTTATTTTTAACCTATTTTTATATCACTCTAAAATTTAATTGTTTATGAAAAAGAGTAGCATTTGGAAATTGCTCTTCAGTGCATTGACCGTGTTCGCCGTGGCGGTGTTCGCGGGATGTACCGACGACAATGACGACATGGGCGCTCCCTATCTGAACGTCACGCCGGAGAACCTGACGTTCGATGCGGAGGGACAGCCCGCAGATGAGTACAACGGTACTTTTATCGTTGAAACGAACCGTCCCTGGCGTGCTATCGTCGAGGACGAACAGACTTGGGTGCGCCTTTCGGCTACCGAAGGCGAGGGCGATGCTGCCGTGACCGTTACGGTGCCCGCTTCGAACATCGGTCAGTCTGCCAAAGTGACTTTCGAGGTTTACAACTCCTACGGCGCATTGATTCAGAAGGATGTCAATGTACTTCAGGGCGAAGTGAAGCCTGCGACCGTTATTTACGGCAACAATTTCGATAAAACGCTTGCCGCGAAGGACGCGAACAATCGCTGGCCGTTCCTCGACCAGTCGGATGCTTGGCAGAATGCTACGGGCACGGGTATCGAGTCCGTAACTTATGCTTACAAGAATATGTCGGTACGCTCGTCGCAGAAAAACAGCGGCGGCTATGACGGAGCTTCGGGCCAGAACAAGATCTTCTTCGGTACGGCTCCCGCTAATTTCGACATAGATAACATTACGCTGCCTTCGGGCGAAACCAATTATCGGATTACTTTCGGTGCGAATTATTCGAAAAATAATGATGGTACTTACGATAATACTTTCAAACCCGAGTATTTCCACGTTTGGGTCGGAAACGGTACGACCTGGAAAGAGTTGAAATATGAGAAGATCGGCGGCAGCGACGAAACCGATCCTTATTGGATTCTGTTCAAGTCAGATTTTACGCTGAAAACGGCGCTGAAGGAGCTTTCGATCCGCTTTACTACCACGACGGGCGGTGAGGCTGCTAATTCCGCATTCTCGATCGACGATCTTTCGTTTACCAATGGCAACGGCGGTCAGGAGGTCGATCTCGAAGGCGGTGTGGTTCCGCCCGATCCGGGTGAGGCTACGGCCATTACCATTCCCGAGCTGATCGCACAGATGACTACTACGGAAGCTCCGGTGGATGCCAATGCAGATCGCTATCTGGACGCTGTGGTGATGAACGACGTGGCCGGTGCCAATTATACCTTCAACAACCTGATCCTCGCTACCGAGAATGCGACGGAGGCCGGTAACGGCATCACGCTCTACGGCAGTCAGGTAGAACCTTCGACGCTCGGTCTGAACAAGGGTGACAAGGTGCGCGTAACCCTTTATAAAGGACTTGCCAAGGTGGTAAATTACAGTGGTATGTACGAAGTGACGGGCGCTAAGGAAGCGACTTGGTGCAAGGTCGAGAAGACCGGTACGGTGACTTCGATTCCCACGGCGACGATCGTTGCTGCGGATTTGGCGAAATATCAGGGTATGGCCGTGACGATCGCCAATGCGTCGGTTGCCCAGGCAGGTGTTTGGGCGAGCGCCAGCGCACTCTCTTCGCATACTTTCACTGCCGATGGAGCCAATTTCACCGTATTCTGCAAGCAGAGCGATGAAAAGAACCCGAGCGTGTTCCTCGATGTTCCTTACAAGGCCGCTACGGGTAATATCTCCGGTCTGGCTGCCGTATATAAGAATAATTCCCAGCTCGTTCCGCGCAATCTGGACGACGTGGCCGCTTTCAGCGACAGCTCGACCCCGATGATTACGGGGGTAACTCCGGCCAGCGTTTCGATTCCGGCAATCGGCGGCAATGAAACGATTATTGTTTCGGTTGCCAATAAGGGTGAAAATGTGCTTAGCGTTAGCGGCCTGAGCGGGTTGCTTGAAGCTACTGTCGATAATGCCAACAATATGGTGACAGTAACGGCGCAGCCCAATACCGGCGCTGTTCAGAATCAGACGCTGACGATCGCTATTGCCGGTGGCAACAGCGTGACGGTGCCTGTCACACTCCTCGGTGTCGGAGGTGGAGGAACCGGTGAGGTCGTTGCGTTCTCGATCACGGATATTAAGGCAGATAATGCAGATCTTCCCACCAATGGTTACGGTTCGCAGGTTGTCGCTACGCCCAGTACCTGGGTTAGTTGGACCGTCGGCGGCATCGAGTTCACGGGTGTGAAAATCTGTGAATCGCCCGCTTCCAACGGCTCGATCATTCAGATGCAGGGTAATGACTCCGATGCGGCTAAACAGGCGAAGCTGCAAAACGTGACGCCGATCGACGGGATGTCGAAGATCAAGATCGTTTTCCGGTCGTATCCGAATAAGAGTGGCAGCTACTACAACCCGGGATATACGATGACCGTTGCCGGGGCTGCTCAAACTCCTGTGGAAACATACACGGATAAGAGCGGTTACAGAGAGTATGTACATGAGTACGATCTGGCCGGTTTGGGTGCTGATTCCTTTGTGCTCGACAATAATAAGGTCGGAGCCTTGTATATCGAATCGTTCGAGATTACCAAATAGTTTTTAATATGCCGGATACCGACTCTTGGAGGGATCATCCCCTCCAAGAGTTTGGTTTCTCGGATAGTTTTTATAGTTTACCGATGATGTCGATGTTCAGATATTGTGAGAAGGGATGGAAATGGCTGTTCCTGACGATGATTGCGCTCTCTGTCGTAGCTTGCGGCGACGATACGGACGATTTTTCGGGTTCTGCCGTATGGCGGACCTCTTCGACGGTCGGAGCTGCGGAGGGTTCGGCCGCCATACAGATTGAGGGACCTGTCGGCGCCGGATGGCGTGCCGAAATCAAGGACGGAGGTGCTTGGTGCTCGTTCAGGCTCAACGATCCGACGGTCCTCGTGAAGGAGGGCACCGTACAGAGTTCGAACATCAGCAATATCCTGGACGTTTATTATACGCGGAATACCGGGAGCGGGGAACGTTCGGCGACCATCGAATTCGAATTTTTCGGCGGTGAGCCGCAGGTGCTCGTGCTGACGCAGTTTTCGGCCTCTTCGACCAACGATCCCTACGATGAAGGTCATGCGAAGGCCTGGGCCGAATTGCCGGAAAAGCGAGTCGATGAGAATTTCGTTTACGTCAGCCACTTCGCTTCGCTCAATAACCGCACCGTGCGCAACTATTCGTTCTGCTACGACAAAACGCTCCATGTGGCGCATTGGGTGGCTTATCCGCTGCATTCGGTATATAGGGGGTCGATAGACCGTACCGACGATTTTCAGTACGATCCGAAGGTCGATTATTCCTGGCAGCCCAACCTCGCGGCCGGTTCCTATCGGGGCAGTTACGACCGGGGACATCAGCTCCCTTCGGCGGACCGTACGGCTACGCGGGAGTTGAATCTCCAGACGTTCTATGCGACCAATATGACGCCGCAGCTCAACCGGCTCAACCAGGATATGTGGGCCAATCTCGAAGCCAAGGTGCGTGCGCAGATATGTAACGACACGCTTTATGTGGTGACCGGTTGCTATTATGCCAATACCAATACGACGACGACCGATCGTGACGGGAAAGTTTGTCCGGTCCCGACGAATTATTTCAAGGTATTGCTTCGCACGCGCACCGGTACGACCGGCAAACGCATCGCGGATTGTTCGGCCGATGAATTGAAGGCGATCGGATTTTGGGTGGATCAGAAGAGCTACGGCGATATTCAGCCGCCTGCGTCCATTTGCATGAGCGTGGCGGAGATTGAAAAGAAGACCGGCTTTACGTTCTTTCCCAATATTCCCGAGTCGGCTGCGGAATCCGTAAAGGCACAAAACTCTCCGAGCCAATGGGGAATCCAAAACTAATTTGACTTATGAAAAAACGACTGATTTTTACAGGACTACTGGCCTTACTGTTCGCAGCCTGCTGTTTCGCGCAGAAACCGTACAAGGTGGTCTTTTACAACTTGGAGAACTTTTTCGATACGATCAACGATCCCGAGGTCAATGACGACGAATTCACGCCGGAAGGACCTAAAAAATGGAATTCTGTCAAGTATGCGAAGAAGTTGGGTAATACCGAAAAGGTGCTTTTCGACATTGCCGGTATCGATAAGGATTATCCGATCGTGATCGGCGTATCGGAGGTGGAGAACCGCTCGGTGCTCGAAGATATCATCGCTACGCCGAAGATGGCTCCGGGCAATTACCGGATTTCGCACTACGACTCTCCCGAAGCTCGCGGTGTGGACGTCGCTTTTATGTACCGTCCCGATGTCTTCAAGCTGGAGGGCAGCGCACCGATCCGCACGCAGATTCCTTCGCTTCCGAATTTCAAAACCCGCGATATTTCGACCATGTGGGGTACGATCGACGGCGAACCGTTCTTCTTCATGGTGGCTCACTGGCCTTCGCGTCTGGGCGGCAAGGAGGCTTCGGCCCCCAAGCGTCTGGCTGCCGCCAAGCAGGTGAAGCACATCGTCGACTCGGTGACCGCCGCCAACCCGGCCACGAAGGTGGTCGTCATGGGCGACCTGAACGACGATGCCACCGATCGGAGCATCGTCGAGGGACTCCGTGCCAAGGGCCGGATCGGCGATGTCGGTCCGGGCGACATGTTCAACCCCTTCATTGCGCTGCTCAAGGCGGGATACGGTTCGCTGGCCTACCGCGACGACTGGAACCTGTTCGACAACATCATCGTTTCGGAGAACCTCGCCACCGGTTCCACGGGCAGTCTGAAAATCCAGCCCGCCGGCAACTCGAAGTTCTACGGCGGCATCTTCCGCCGTCCCTACATGATCCAGAAGGAGGGGCAGTACAAGGGCTATCCGCTCCGGACGTTCGTGGGCAACAATTTCCAGGGCGGTTTCAGCGACCACTTCCCCGTATATATCTACATCGCCAAATAAACACTCTAAAATATTTGTATGAAACTCAAAGTTCTACTTATTCTGATGCTCGCCGCCGTGACCTTCACGTCCTATGCGCAGGACGGAGGCATCCGCGGTAAGGTGGTTTCGCGCAACGGTCGCGTGGCCTTGAGCAATGTACAGGTGAAGATCGAATCGCTGGGTCTGACGGCCATGACCGACAAGGACGGCAACTTCATCTTCGAGAATCTTCCTGCGGGCAGCTACACGGTGCTCTTCTCTACGCCCGACTTCGAGGATCTCAACCTGATGGTCCGCGTAGGCGATAAGCATGTGCAGGACCTCAAGTCGGTGATCATCGTGCCGTCGGGGCAGAGTGCGGTTCTGGACGACGCCGTTTTCGCCGAATTCGACAGCGACTCCTCGTCGTCGGACACGCAGGCGCTGCCTTCGTCGCTCTCTTCGTCGAAGGACCTCTTCAACAACATCGCATCGTACCGTTTCAGCGAGATGCGTTTCAACGTCCGCGGCTACGATTCGCAGTATTCGGACATCTACCTGAAC
>ERZ835051.798-NODE-798-length-35419-cov-6.416695_pt1 | contig 35419 bp, 39 predicted proteins | sample MGYA00519575_ERZ835051 | MGnify/ENA primary metagenome ERZ835051 (study PRJEB31850, sample SAMEA3708769) | human gut metagenome | biome: human gut; feature: human-associated habitat; material: faeces | place: China | collected 2014 ... | reverse complement strand
TATCCGGCGTGTTTTTGTGCCGGAGGAGGGCTATGTATTTGTTGATGCGGACTATTCCCAGATTGAACTTAGAATTCTGGCCCATATGTCTCAGGACGAGCGTCTGATTCATGCCTACCGGGATGCCCAGGATATTCACGCCATTACGGCTTCGGAGGTTTTTCATACCCCGATTGATCAGGTGACACCACTGCAGAGAAGAAATGCGAAGGCGGTGAATTTTGGCATTGTATATGGAATCAGCGCCTTTGGGCTCAGTGAGGATTTAAGTATCAGCAGAAAAGAGGCTCTGGAATATATTAACAAATATTTTGAAACCTACCCGGGAGTAAAGGCATTTCTGGATGAGCAGGTACGTCTGGGAAAGGAGCAGGGCTATGTGACCACCCTGTACGGCAGAAAGCGTCCGATTCCGGAGCTGAAATCAGCGAATTTTATGCAGCGCTCCTTTGGAGAGCGGGTCGCTATGAATTCCCCGATTCAGGGAACTGCGGCTGACATTATGAAGCTGGCAATGATTGCTGTGGATCAGGAACTGAATGAGAGAAAGCTGGATGCCCGGATTGTTCTTCAGGTACATGATGAGCTTCTGGTAGAGGTGCGGAAAGAGGAGGCAGAAACTGTGGCTGCGCTTCTTGCGGAAAAAATGAAGCAGGCAGCGGATCTGAAGGTTTCTCTTGAGGTGGAGGCCCATACAGGTTCTACCTGGCTGGATGCCAAATAAAACGGGATGAGCCCTGACGCCGGTGCTGCGGCCTAAACAAAGGTCACAGGCACCGGACTGTCGATGTCCAGGGAATTGGGGGTAACGTGGCAGTCATAGGCAAGGATCCGGACTCCGTGGGCTGCCGCATGGGCCAGAGCATCGGCAAATTCCGGATGAGTGGCCCGGTTGGCTTCAAAGGAAGAGACTCCTTTCATGGCAATGACAAAGAGCAGATAGGCACGGCAGCCCTCTGCGGCAGCCAGCTCCAGCTCTTTCAGATGCTTCACTCCCCGTATGGTGGGGGCATCGGGAAAACGCGCGGTTTTATTTTCCTCCAGAGTTACGCCCTTTACCTCCATAAAGGCAGGAACGCCGTCTTCCTCAAAGGCCAGATCGAAACGGGAATTGCCGAAACGGACTTCTCTTTTGGGGGAGATTCCATGGCTGCAAAGCCACTCGTATGCGGCCTGATTGGGAGCCTGGGAGTCCATATTGATTAGAAGGGAACCATGATCGGTTTCCTTGCGGACGCAAATCACGGAATACTCTGTTTTGCGTCCCAGGGCGGCCGCATCAGGATGGTGCTGAAGGAAAAGGGCGGCTCCGGGGACAAGAAGTTCCCGGCAGCGGCCTGTATTTTTTACATGACAGGTAACCTGTGTGCCGCCGATTCCCGCATAAGCGATAAAGCGGTTGGGGCGGGACTGGAATACCGCAGGTATCATATGTTCATATTTCATGGAAATTACCTCGTATCTCGTATGATTTTCACAGGAAGAAGCCATCCTGTACGATAGGAAAGCTTGCCAGTTTTTCTTTCGTTTGTCAAGAGAATTTCAACAGAAAATCAGAAAAGAAAACAGAGGAACCATTAGAAATTTACGGGAAAACAGGAGATAAAAATGGAAAAACCTTGTATTTTAGTAAGTGCCTGCCTGCTGGGAATGAACTGCCGCTACAACGGGAAGGGAGAGTTAAACAGTCAGGTTCTCGCACTTTCCAGGGATGCGGTTTTGATTCCCTTTTGTCCGGAAATATACGGAGGTCTTGCCACGCCGCGGGATCCGGCAGAACGGCAGGGGGAAAAGGTTATGACAGCAGCAGGAGCAGATGTGACAGAGCAGTACAAAAAAGGGGCTGAGGAGGCCCTTCGCCTGGCCAGGTTATATGGCTGCAGGGCAGCTGTTCTAAAAGAAAGAAGCCCCTCCTGCGGGCGGGGGCAGATTTATGATGGAACCTATACCAGAAGGCTGATTCCGGGAGACGGAGTTACAGCCCGGCTTCTGGAGCAGGAGCAGATTCCGGTTTTTGGAGAGACTTCCTGCGGCCGGTGCCTGGAATTTCTGAAAGCGTGTAAAACAGGGGAAGAGCAAGAAAAATAAAAGTTCTTATAGAAGATATGAAAAAACTGTGATATAGTATGTGCTAGAATCAAAGCAAGAAAAGAGAGGTTCAGATAATATGAATAATCAGTCATCAGAAGAAATAAAGAATCCAAAACTGGTTCAGGCAATGCAGGATATGTTAAAGCATGACAATGCCCATACCCGCAGCGTTATGGCAGAGGCTCTTATGGAATCCAGAATGCTTTCTCCGATTCTGAAGGAGACCGTTCTGACAGAAAAAGCCGGTCCCAGCACCAGAATCAAATTTGAAGACATTGCCAATACAGAGGGCGAGCATTATTACCTGGCATTTACCGATATGGACGAGTATGAAAAATGGAATGAAGACGGAACCCATGATCAGGCTCTGATTATGACAATGGAAGATTTCGGAAATATTCTGATTCGTCAGATCAATGATTTAAAGGGCTTTGTAATTAACCCTTACGGTGAGAATGTAAGTATTTCCAAGGGACTTCTGTTATCTCTGTTAAAGCAGCAGGAAGCAAAGCGCAACGCAGAAGGTATGAATTAATGGAGCTTGTGCTTGGCATAACCGGAGGTGTCGGAGCCGGAAAAAGCCGGATTCTTGAGATTCTGAAGCAGGAATACGGCGCCAGAATTATTCAGGCGGATCAGGTGGCAGCAGCTCTTGAGGCGCCTGGCGAGCCTGGTCTTCTGGCTTTGACAGAGCTTTTTGGAACAGAAATTCTTGACCGGGATGGAAGCCTGGACAGAAAAGCCTTTGCCCGGCGGATTTTTACAGACGAGAAGGCTCTGGATATGGTAAACCAGGTGATTCATCCCATGACATGGAAGAAAATTCAGGAAATGCTTGAGCAGGAGCCTTGTCCTGTAACAGCAGTGGAAGCGGCTCTTTTTAATGAAGAGAGCAGGAGCCTGTGCCGTCATCTGGTGTTTATTGACACCAGTGAGGAAAACAGGATTCTCCGCCTGATGGAAGGGCGGGGGTATTCCCGGGAAAAATGCCTGAATATTATGAAAAATCAGCCGGACAGAGCATATTTTCTGCAGCTGTCTGATTATGTGATTGACAACAACGGCAGCCTGGAGGCAGTCCGCAGCCAGGTTCGCCGGATGATGGAGGAAGTTACCAATGAGATTCGTTAGCATTGCCAGCGGCAGCAGCGGCAACTGTATTTATATCGGTTCAGAGCGCACCCACATTCTGGTGGATGCGGGAATCAGCAATAAAAGAATTGAGCAGGGGCTGAACTCCATTGGCTTAAAGGGAAGCGATTTAAATGGTGTTGTGATTACCCATGAACACTCGGATCATATTAAGGGGATTGGAGTTCTGGCCAGAAAGCACGGGGTTCCCATTTACGGAACCAGAGAAACTCTGGAGGAAATTGCAGCAAAGTCTTCTCTTGGAGAATATCCGAAGGAGCTCCTTCATCCCATTTCTCCTGATGTGGATTTTTCCATTGGAGATTTGGAGATTTCTCCGTTTTCCATTGATCACGATGCGGCAAATCCGGTGGCCTACCGGGTAAAAGACGGACGGAAGTCCGTTGCCGTGGCGACAGATATGGGTCATTATGATTCCTATATTATTGAACATCTGCAGGGACTTGATGCCCTGCTGCTGGAATCAAACCATGACGTCAATATGCTTCAGACAGGACCGTACCCGTATTACCTGAAACGGAGAATTCTGGGAGATCACGGTCATCTTTCCAATGAAAATGCAGGACGTCTGCTGAATTATATTCTTCATGATCAGATTAAGCATATTCTTCTGGGACATTTAAGCAAGGAGAATAATTACGAGGAGCTGGCCTATGAAACGGTTCGTCTGGAGATTGATCAGGGAGACTGTCCCTACCGGGCAGGAGATTTTCCGATTGATGTAGCCAGACGGGATCAGATGTCAGAGATTGTGAATCTGTAAGCAGCATTCATACATAGAAATGAGCCTTCTTGACACATGTTTTTGTGAAAAAGGGACGGATATCATAAATGAAAAGCAGAGAGGTGGAACAGATATGAGTAAGGTGATTATTACTGTAGTAGGAAGAGATACGGTGGGCATTATTGCAAAGGTATGTACTTACCTGGCAGAAAAGCATGTCAATGTTCTGGATATTTCCCAGACGATTGTACAGGAGTATTTTAACATGATGATGATTGTGGACATGGAGAAGGCCACCGGTTCTTTTGAAGAGGTTGCCACTGAACTGGAGAAGGTGGGCGGGGAAATCGGCGTAACCATTAAGTGCCAGAGAGAAGAAATTTTTACAAAAATGCATCGAATCTGATGGAAATCCGGTGCGGGTTAAGCTTTGCGCCGGACGGAAGCAGTGTGCGAAAAGTAAAAGGAAAAGGTGGAACTGTCTATGTTGAATATGTTTGAGGTAAATGAAACAAATAATATGATTGAGCATGAGAAGCTGGATGTGCGCACCATTACGATGGGCATCAGCCTTCTGGATTGCTGTGACAGTGATCTGGACGCGCTCAATGAAAAAATTTACAGAAAAATCACCACCTACGCAAGGGATCTGGTTTCTACAGGAGAGGCCATTGCCCGCGATTTCGGTGTGCCGATTGTAAACAAGCGGATTTCTGTTACTCCGATTGCCCTGGTAGGCGGCTGCGCCTGCAAAACTCCGGAGGATTTTGTGACTCTGGCCAGAACCCTGGATCGGGCTGCAAAGGAAGTGGGAGTAAACTTTATCGGCGGCTATTCTGCCCTGGTTTCCAAGGGAATGACAACAGCAGACGAGATGCTGATCCGGTCTATCCCGATGGCACTTGGCAGAACAGGTCGCGTGTGCAGTTCGGTCAATCTTGCGTCTACAAAGACAGGTATCAACATGGACGCAGTCAAATTAATGGGTGAGATTTTATTAGAGGTGGCGGAACAGTCGAAAGACCGTGATTCCGTGGACTGTATGAAGCTTGTAGTGTTCTGCAATGCGCCGGATGATAATCCGTTTATGGCAGGAGCTTTCCATGGCGTGACAGAGGCGGATGCGATCATCAATGTCGGAGTCAGTGGACCGGGCGTTGTTAAGACAGCTCTTGAAAAAGTGCGCGGTGAGAATTTTGAAGTGCTCTGCGAGACGATCAAAAAGACAGCGTTTAAAGTAACACGTGTCGGACAGCTTGTCGCACAGGAGGCATCAAGACTTTTAAATATTCCATTTGGTATCGTCGATCTGTCTCTGGCACCAACACCGGCAATCGGAGACAGTGTGGCAGACATTCTCTGCGAGATCGGCTTAGAGTATGCAGGAGCACCGGGAACGACAGCAGCTTTGGCACTGTTAAATGATCAGGTGAAAAAAGGTGGCGTCATGGCATCCTCTTATGTCGGCGGTCTGAGTGGCGCATTCATTCCGGTCAGTGAAGACCAGGGAATGATCAATGCAGTTCAGGCTGGTGCCATCACTCTGGAAAAATTAGAGGCGATGACCTGCGTATGCTCCGTTGGTCTTGACATGATCGCAATTCCGGGTGATACAAAGGCAACTACGATCTCCGGTATGATCGCAGATGAGATGGCGCTCGGTATGATCAATCAGAAAACAACAGCCTGCCGTCTGATCCCGGTCATTGGAAAAGGCGTTGGCGAACAGGTGGAATTCGGTGGACTGTTCGGTTATGCACCGATCATGCCGGTAAATCAGTTTTCATGTGATGACTTTATCAACCGTGGCGGAAGAATTCCGGCACCAATCCACAGCTTTAAAAACTAGAATTCAGGACTGCTCACTTTTGTGGGCAGTTTTTTTCGTTATGGTTTATCCGTCAGCAACGGTTATCTGAGAAAAGAGTGAGTTTTATTATATATTAATACAACTTATATAACTTAGTAAATAAATTCATGATACTAATAAGAGCCAATCCATTGTAAAAATAAAACTGCAATGCTAATATAAAAAGGTATTGAATCATTACACAGATAAATGAACTTTGTAGAACAAAGGAGAGTAGGAGGATTTATGAAATCAATCTCATTAGCAAATGAACTTGCAGGAAATTCTTATCCAGGACGTGGAATCGTCATCGGAAAATCCGCAGATGGTAAATATGCAGTAACTGCTTACTTTATTATGGGTAGAAGTGAGAACAGCCGCAACCGTGTGTTTGTGGAGGATGGGGAAGGAATCCGTACACAGGCATTTGATCCTTCGAAATTAAGTGATCCAAGCCTGATCATTTATGCTCCGGTTCGTGTACTTGGCAATAAAACAATTGTTACCAATGGGGATCAGACAGACACGATTTATGAGTTGATGGATAAACAGCAGACGTTTGAGCAGGCATTAAGAACCAGAGAGTTTGAGCCGGATGCTCCAAACTATACACCAAGAATTTCAGGAATCATGCACATTGACAATGGAACTTACAATTATGCGATGTCTATCTTAAAGAGCAATAACGGAAATCCGGACGCATGTAACCGTTATACATTTGCATATCAGAATCCGGTTGCCGGAGAAGCACATTTTATCCACACTTATATGGGAGACGGAAACCCGCTTCCAAGTTTTGAGGGAGAACCAAAGCTTGTTGGTCTGGAAGGAGACATTGATACCTTTACCAGTCTGGTATGGGAAAATCTTAATGAGGAGAACAAAGTTTCCTTATTTGTACGTTACATTGACATTGAAACCGGAAAATACGAGACAAGAATTGTAAATAAAAATAAGTAAAGACCATAAATTTTTAGAAAATCAAAGATAAGCAGGAGCGGAGATTAAGATGAAAGAATTAGAGTTAAAATACGGATGTAATCCAAACCAGAAACCATCCAGAATTTATATGGAAAACGGCGAGCTTCCAATCAAGGTGTTAAACGGAAAACCGGGTTATATCAACTTTTTAGATGCATTTAACGGCTGGCAGCTGGTAAGTGAATTAAAGAAAGCAACCGGACTTCCGGCAGCAACCTCTTTTAAACATGTATCTCCGGCTGGAGCAGCAGTTGGACTTCCATTGTCTGAGGTAGAGCGCAAAATCTATTGGGTAGACGATATGGACGTAGAGTTCACACCGCTTGCAAATGCCTATATCAGAGCCAGAGGCGCGGACAGAATGTCTTCTTTCGGCGATTTCATTTCCTTATCTGATGTCTGTGACAAAGAGACAGCACTTGTAATCAAACGGGAGGTGTCTGATGGTGTGATCGCACCGGGCTATACAGATGAGGCACTTGAGATTTTAAAGGCAAAGAAAAAAGGAAACTACAACGTGATCGAGATCGATCCGGATTATGTACCGGCTCCGATCGAACATAAAGAAGTGTTTGGAATCACATTTGAACAGGGAAGAAATGAACTTGTGATCGATGAGCATTTCTTTGACAACATCGTGACAGAGAATAAGGAAATCCCGGATTCTGCAAAAATGGATCTTGCCATTTCCATGATCACATTAAAATACACACAGTCCAATTCCGTATGCTATGTCAAAGGTGGACAGGCAATCGGTATCGGTGCCGGACAGCAGTCCAGAATTCACTGTACCAGACTGGCCGGCTCTAAGGCTGATAACTGGTGGTTACGCCAGTCTCCACAGGTGCTCGGACTTCAGTTCTTAGATAAGATCGGACGTGCAGACAGAGATAATGCGATCGATCTCTACATCGGTGAGGACTATATGGATGTGCTTGCAGATGGCGCATGGGAGAATATTTTTAAAGTAAAACCGGAAGTGTTTACAAGGGAGGAAAAACGCGCATGGTTAGATAAAAACACCGATGTTGCGCTTGGTTCCGATGCATTCTTCCCATTTGGAGATAATGTGGAACGTGCTCATAAGAGCGGAGTGAAATACATCGCCCAGCCAGGCGGTTCTATTCGTGACGATCATGTTATTGCAACCTGTAACAAATACGGCATTGCCATGGCATTCACCGGAATCCGCTTATTCCATCATTAATTATAATATTATTTTTGCAAAAGGGGGAACATTCCATGAGCGAAGTATATGAAAAATTAATGAAATGCTATAAAAGTGTCCGGGAGAAAACAGATTTCGTCCCGGAGGCGGCACTTATTTTAGGTTCCGGTCTTGGTGATTACGCAGATGATCTGAAAATCGAGGCATCGGTCAACTATGCGGATATCGAAGGTTTTCCGGTATCCACAGTGAAAGGACATAAGGGAAGATTTGTGTTCGCACATGTAGAGGGTGTGCCCATGGTGATCATGCAGGGACGCGTGCACTATTATGAGGGATATCCGATGTCGGATGTGGTGCTTCCGACACGCCTTATGGGACTTCTCGGAGCAAAAAAGATCATTTTGACCAACGCAGCAGGCGGTGTGAATTACAACTTCAAACCGGGAGATTTTATGCTCATCACAGATCACATCACAACTGCGGTTCCGAATCCCCTGATCGGAGAAAATATTGACGAACTCGGAACGAGATTTCCGGATATGAGTGAGGTGTATGCACCGGAATTACAGGAAAAAGTGAGAAAGGCGGCAGAAAAACTTCAGATACCACTGCAGGAGGGCGTTTACATGCAGTTTACCGGACCAAGCTATGAGACACCGGCAGAGATCCGCATGTGCAGGACATGGGGAGGCGATGCAGCAGGAATGAGCACCGCATGTGAGGCGGTGGCAGCCAATCATATGGGAATGAAAGTCTGCGGTATTTCCTGTATTACCAACCTTGCAGCCGGCATGTCAAAACAAAAGCTGGATCACAAAGAAGTGCAGGAGACAGCAGACCGAGTATCCAGACAATTCAAACAACTGGTCACAGAAGTGATAAAAACAATCTGAATCATTACAGCAGAACAATTTCACGGGTGTATTCATTGCGTGGGATTGTTCTGTTTTTTTGCGCAAGTATCTGTTCATAGAGATCAGCCGCAAAAATATCTTTTTCAAGAAGCCAGAAGGCATCGTCAGAAAGCGTCTGTCTGGCATTTGCAAGCTTCCCTATCAGTGGAATATCCGTGTATTTTTTGATCTCGCCAAGTACGTCAGAAGACGATTTTTTGAATCCAAGCGGGCGCAGGTAAGGGACATAACCAAGCTGTTTTGCCTGCTTATAATCTTCGGCTGTCATATGCAGCAGAATATGCGTAAAAATACGGCTCATGCGTGCGTAAGTAATGTCGCGGCTCTGATTTAAGGCAGCAAACTGCGTGAAAGAGGAAAATTCACTGCGGTTCTTTTTCAGGCGGTTCGCAATTTCAATATTACAGTCGGCAAAGCAGGCAAGTGCTTCTGCCGGATAAAAAAGCAACAGATAATTTAAAATACCGGAAAAATCATCCGCTTCCAGATAAGTGGAGGAGGCGAGATATTCTGAAAAAATCCGGAAAGCTTCCTGTGGCATGGCAGCAGAAAGAGCTGCAAAATCCGGGGCAGAGCCGGAAGAACTGCCGGAAGAGCCAGCCTGTTTTAAAGTCTGCCGGATGGCAGAAGCAGAGGCATTTTTTAAGAGAATATCGGTGTCATGATATCCGGCACCTTCCCGCAGAATCGGATAAGGTGTAATCTGTGATCCGCAGGTTTTTAATGCTTTCAGGTATTCGATGCCAAGAATATTATTTGGTGTGGATAAGAGGCTGGTAAGCTGCTCTGTCTGCAAGGCAGCGTCGGAAGATTCAGCACTAAGATAAGATTTTAATGCCAGAATCCTGGCGGCAGGAAAATTTTTCCCTTCTTTTAAATAAATATTCAGGGCATCCTGATAGGAACGAGGCTCATCGACAAGAATGCCTGCGATTTTATTTAACTGGGAAAGGTCTGCATTTTCAGCGCCAAAACACAGGTAGTCGATACAGCCCATCCGTGTAAAGAGCGTGACACCTGCTCTGGCAAAATATTCTGCAGAAGCGCAGGCAAAAAGAGCAGGGAGTTCTAACACAAGATCCGCACCGCAGGAGAGTGCCATTCTGGCGCGTTCGTATTTGTCTGTGATGGCAGGTTCTCCCCGCTGCACAAAATTTCCGCTCATGGCGACAATGACATAATCGCTGTCTGTTTCCTCTTTTATTTTTGCTATCTGATAAGCGTGTCCATTGTGAAATGGATTGTATTCTGCAATAATGCCTGTAATTTTCATGGGATGATCCTTTCCTGGCGGTCTTAGTGACTTAGTAGTAACATAACCATTTTTATAAGAAAAATCAAGTGACTGTTGAACCGTGATCCGTGATTGCAATGCGGATGATAAGAAATTAGTCATGGCAGCGTAGTTTTCTATCAGGAAACGCTAAGCGGAATCGTTAAAAAATTGACAAGATGTTTCGCATTAAATACACGAAATATGGCAAAAAGTGGCTTGCCGCACCAGAAAGAAAGGCGTATACTAAAGCTATATGTGGTCTGTCTGGAAAGACCCAAAAAGTACAATATGCCGTGAGGCACAATATAGTTGATAGAGGAGAAAAATCATGAACGTATTAGTAATTAACTGCGGTAGTTCATCACTGAAATACCAGCTCATTGATTCAGAAACAGAAGCAGTATTGGCAAAAGGTCTCTGCGAGAGGATCGGGATCGACGGAAGATTAGTTTACCAGAAAACAGGTCTTGACAAAGAGATTACAGAAGCTGCCATGCCAACGCACAAACAGGCAATCCAGATGGTACTGGACGCTATCGTAAATCCAAAGACAGGTGCTTTAAAGAGCCTTGCAGAGGTGGATGCTGTCGGACACCGCACAGTTCATGGTGGAGAGAAATTCGCATGCTCTGTTGTCCTGACAGAGGAAGTTCTGGCTCAGATTGAAGAGTGTAATGAACTTGCACCACTCCACAATCCGGCAAACCTGATCGGAATCCGTGCCTGCCAGGAATTAATGCCAGACGTTCCTATGGTCGGCGTATTTGATACTGCATTCCATCAGACAATGCCGAAGAAAGCATATCTTTATGGTCTGCCTCATGAGTATTATGAGAAATACAAAGTGAGAAGATACGGCTTCCACGGAACAAGCCACAGCTTTGTATCCAAACGTCTTGTGGAGTACCTTGGAATGGATATCAACAATTCCAAAGTGATCGTTGCACATCTTGGAAACGGAGCTTCTATCAGCGCAGTTGTCAATGGAAAATGTGTTGATACTTCCATGGGACTTACGCCGCTTGAAGGTCTTGTCATGGGAACACGTTCCGGTGACATTGATCCTGCGATCATGGAGTTCATTGCAAAGAAAGAGAACCTTGATATCGAAGGTGTTATGAATGTTTTAAATAAAAAGTCCGGTGTACAGGGAATGACAGGCATTTCTTCTGATTTCCGTGACCTTGAGGCAGCCTATAACGAGGGAAATGAATATGCGATCAATGCGATCGAAGTATTCTGCTACCGTGTTGCAAAATACATCGGTTCCTATGTGGCAGCCATGAACGGAGTAGATGCGATCGCATTTACCGCAGGAATTGGTGAGAATACTGATCTGGTCCGCAGAAAGATCGTTGCTTACCTTGGCTACCTCGGAATCACTATTGATAACGAAGTCAATGATGCAACTCACGGTGATGAGGCAGTGATCTCCACACCGGATTCCAAAGTAAAAGTCTGCGTGATCCCTACAAACGAGGAGCTTGCAATTGCAAGAGAGACGGTTGCGCTTGTAAAATAATGGGAGACCAGACAGGATCTGCTGCGCAAAAGATGAAAAAATGAACGGCAGATCCGGTTAGAAAAACACTGTCAAGGGAAAAAACTTGACAATATGTGAAAAAAGTGGTTGACAAAAGAAAGACACCTATGTATAATCATTTAGGTGTGAAAAACCTCAGCTTAGGAGTTTGGGCTTAAGCGAGTTTTGGGGAGAACGCTGTGATTATAGATATTTCAAGTATTGTAACTTGTGAGAACAAGTCCTTAACAGAAAAAGTTCAGATCGAGTTAGAATCCTTTGTATCGAGATTAGGCGAGTTCCCGATCATTGAAAAGGCACCGATTGATTTACAGATCGCAAACATTGATGGCGGTAAGCTGCGTATCAGTGGTACTGTGGATCTGGCAGCATCAATACCGTGTAGCCGTTGTCTGGAAGAAGTTCCGACAAGAATCCATTTCGACATTGACAAGGAGTTCCGTCTGGAAAATTCTGCGATCAATGATGAAGAGATGGAGGATATAGACTACCTGATTGGATTTGATCTGGATGTAGATAAACTTATCTATGGAGAGATTTTGGTAAACTGGCCGATGAAAGTTCTGTGCAAAGAGGATTGCAAAGGAATTTGCAAAGTGTGCGGAATGAACCTGAATAAGGGTGACTGCAATTGCCAGAGAACAGAACTGGATCCAAGAATGGCAGCAATCCAAGATGTCTTTAACAAATTTAAGGAGGTGTAAGTAAATGTCAATTTGTCCAAAAAATAAATCTTCCAAAGGAAGAAGAGATAAAAGAAGAGCAAACTGGAAAATGACTGCTCCTGCATTAGTAAAATGCAGCAAATGTGGTGAATTAATGATGCCTCATAGAGTATGCAAGAACTGTGGCTCATATAACAAAAAAGAGATTATTCCTCAGGACTAATTTTTAAGAAGATCAGAGGACTTTCAAGAGATTGAAAGTCCTTTTTCTTTACCGATTTTTAACAATTACAGTCATTGTAGACTGTCTGGGGCTATGCTATAATGAGTGTTACCAATGGGCAGTATTGCTCTATCACAAATCAAAGAAGGAAGTAAATATGGGCGATTTTTTTAATGTTGACAACAAGTTTTTTCAGGGATTGGGGAAGATCATTGATGTGATCTGTCTGAGTGCGTTCTGGTTTTTTTTATGTATCCCGATCGTGACAGCCGGGGCGGCAACCACAGCATTGTATTATACGGTGAATAAAGTGATCCGGAACAACCGCAGTTACATAGGCAGGGAGTTCTGGCATGCATTTAAGACGAATTTCAGGCAGTCAACGATTGTGTGGCTGATCCTCCTCTTATTATATGCGATCATGGGATTCGACTGTTATGTGATGTATCAGTATGCAAAAGCAGGTGTTGCGTTAGGAAAAATATATATTGTATTTGCAGTGCTGATGATGTTTGCAACGATGTGGGCAATTTACCTGTTTCCTTATATTGCGCGATTTGAGAATCAGACAAAGATGATCTTAAAAAATGCAGCGCTGATCGCACTGGGAAATCTGTGGAAGACACTGCTTCTCTTTGCCCTGCTCCTTGCAGCAGCATTTGCAGTTTATATATTCCCACCGGCAGTATTTATAATTCCATGTGTATATATGCTGCTTGCTAATTTCATTCTGGAAAAGATTTTTCAGAAATATATGTCTCCGGAAGACTTAGAAGCAGAGAAGGAACGGAACATGGAATATTTCAACTGAGAACTGTGATCACACAAATGTGATTATATATTGATTTATAGAAAAAGTTATAGTATATTTTCTTATAGACGTGTAAGGAGTACTTTTCGTAAGGCAGTTGACACGCAGGAAATGGAGAAGTGTATGCAACAGGAAATCACGAGAGTTGCACTGGATGCAATGGGTGGAGATAATGCACCGGGAGAGTTAGTCAAGGGTGCAGTCGATGCTGTGAATGGCAGATCGGACATCAAGGTGCTGTTGGTAGGACAGCAGGATGTGGTTGAGAAAGAACTGAAACAGTATTCTTACCCCAAAGAACAGATTGGAGTGGTACATGCTGAGGAAGTGATCGAGACAGCAGAACCGCCAGTGAACGCAATTCGAAAAAAGAAACAGTCATCAATTGTTGTCGGAATGAATATGGTAAAGCAGAAGGAAGCAGATGCTTTTGTTTCCGCCGGAAGTTCAGGCGCTATCCTTGTCGGAGGACAGGTTATCGTTGGAAGAATCCGCGGAATTGAGAGACCGCCTTTGGCACCATTGATTCCTACGGAAAAGGGAGTCTCTTTATTGATCGACTGTGGTGCGAACGTAGATGCGAGGGCATCACATCTGGTTCAGTTTGCAAAGATGGGATCCATTTATATGGAAAATGTTCTTGGAATTAAGAATCCAAGAGTTGCAATTGTAAATATTGGAGCAGAAGAGGAAAAGGGGAATGCGCTTGTAAAAGAGACATTTCCATTATTAAAAGAGTGTACAGACATTAATTTTGTAGGCAGTATTGAGGCAAGGGAGATTCCACATGGCGAGGCAGATGTCATTGTCTGTGAAGCGTTTGTGGGAAATGTCATTTTAAAACTGTACGAAGGACTGGCGGGTACACTGGTTGGCGCAATCAAGAAGGGTATGATGAGTACTCTGCGAAGCAAAATTGGCGCTGCGCTTGCATTGCCGGCTTTAAAATCTACACTGAAAACATTTGACGCCTCCCAGTATGGTGGTGCACCGCTTTTAGGATTGAATGGTCTTGTGGTGAAGACGCATGGAAGTGCCAAGGCAAAGGAAGTTACCAATTCAATTTATCAGTGTGTTACTTTTAAAGAACAGGATATTAATGGTAAGATCAAGAAAAATATTTTAGGTTCTGCAGAACAGGAAGGAATGTAATTATGGAATTCGAAAAACTGAAAAAAATTATCGCTGAAGTATTAAATGTGGATGAAGAGGAAATCACAATGGAAACCACTTTTGTGGATGATCTTGGAGCAGATTCATTGGATGTTTTCCAGATTATTATGGGCTTAGAGGAAGAATTTGATATTGAGATTCCAAATGAAGAAGCTGAGAAAATCGTAACAGTTGGAGACGCAGTGGAACAAATCAAAAATGCTTTAAACTCATAAATATAACTTTTAAGCATACAGGCTGTCGCAACGAAATCTTTTCTATGTGCGACAGCCTCTTTACGTTACTGATAAGAAAAGAGGAGAGGCTTTTTGGTAATGGCTCAGGTGGCTGAGGTATTACGAAAAATCCTCTGTGAGAGGAGAAAATATGGCAAATTTTTTAGAATTACAGGATAAAATTGGATATGAATTCAAACAGGAGAAACTGCTGCGTCAGGCATTGACACACAGCTCTTTTGCGAACGAGAAACATTTGAGAAAACATTCTGATAATGAGAGACTGGAGTTTTTGGGAGATGCGGTGTTGGAAATCGTTTCCAGTGACTTTTTGTATAAGGCATATCCGGACAAGTCGGAAGGAGATTTGACAAAGCTGCGTGCGAGTCTGGTCTGCGAACCGACGCTGGCAATCTGTACCAGAGAGATGGAACTTGGCAAATATCTGTTCCTTGGAAAGGGCGAAAATTTGACAGGTGGAAGAAACCGCAATTCGATTCTCTCGGATGCATTAGAGGCAGTGATCGGAGCAATTTATCTGGATGGTGGATTTGAACATGCAAAAACGTTTATCCATAAATTTATTTTAACAGATATTGAACATAAAAAGCTTTTCTATGACTGCAAGACAAGTTTACAGGAAGTCGTGCAGGGACATTATGAGGAAGAACTGAATTACAGATTAATTTCAGAGGAAGGACCAGACCATGACAAACGCTTCTCAGTAGAGGCAAGGATTGGCGAGCGGGTGATCGGAACAGGAATCGGTCATACAAAGAAGGCTGCCGAGCAGGAAGCTGCCTATCAGGCACTGCTGCTTTTAAAACCGGTCCAGAAAAAATAATGCAGGAAACGGAGTTATGAAATGTATCTGAAAAGTATAGAAGTTCAGGGATTCAAGTCATTTGCAAATAAGATCGTATTCGATTTTCACAATGGGATCACCGGGATCGTTGGACCAAATGGAAGTGGTAAGAGTAATGTTGCAGATGCAGTGCGCTGGGTATTGGGTGAGCAGAGTGCAAAACAGCTTCGCGGTGCAAGCATGCAGGATGTTATTTTTGCCGGTACAGAAAACAGAAAACCTTTAAGCTATGCATATGTTGCAATCACTATGGACAACTCAGATCATCAGCTTGCCATTGATTTCGAGGAAGTTACGGTGTCAAGACGTGTTTACCGTTCCGGCGAGAGTGAGTATCTGATCAATGGAAGTCCGTGTCGTCTGAAAGATGTCACAGAACTTTTCTATGATACCGGTATCGGTAAAGAGGGATATTCTATTATCGGTCAGGGACAGATCGAGCGTATCTTAAATGGTAAACCGGAAGAGCGAAGAGAACTTTTTGACGAGGCGGCAGGAATCGTAAAGTATAAAAAGCGAAAAGCAACTGCCCAGAAAAAGTTAGAGAACGAGCGGGAAAATCTGGTGCGTGTCAATGATATTCTGGCAGAGTTAGAGCGTCAGGTCGGTCCGTTGGAGCGCCAGGCGGAAAAAGCCCGTATTTATTTAAAGAAAAAAGAAGAGTTAAAAACGTTTGATGTCAATATGTTCTTATTGGAAATGGAGCGTATTGACAGACAGTTACAGGAAGTCAAAGAAAACTATTCGATTGCGGATCGTGATTATCAGGAAGCAAAAGAAAGTTATGAGCAGATAAAAACAGAATATGAAAAGCTTGAACAGGATATGGCGGCAGAGGACGAAAAGATCAATGCGATCCGTGACGAGATGAGCCAGTCTGCAGTGACAAAGAACAGGCTGGAGAGCCAGATCGAGATCTTAAACGAGCAGATCCGTTCGGCAGAGCATACGGATGAACATATGCAGAGCCGTCTGGATGCCATCAACCATGAGAAAGAAGAACGTATTTCTTCCGGAAAGACTTATGAGGAAGAAAAGGCTGCTCTGGACGCACAGATCTCTGAGATTGAGGAAAAGAAAAAAGCAGCGGAAGAAGCACTTCAGACATTACAGGCAGAGATCACAAGATGTACCGAAGGAATGGAAAAAGGAAAAAGCGAGCTGATCGGATTATTGAACAGCAAGGCTTCCATTAAGGCAAGGCAGCAGCGGTTTGACACGATGGAAGAACAGGTGACTATCCGGAAAGCCCAGTTGAATCAGAGATTACTTGCACGGAAAACGGAGGAAGCGGATTTAGATTCTGTTTTGGCGGAGAATCAGAAAGATTTAGATTCTGTCGGTCAGAAAATAAAAGAGCTGAAACAGGCCGGACTTTCCATGGAGGAGAAAAGCCGCGACTGGAGGAAAAAATCCATTGAGACAACGCATACATTAGAGGAGACACTTGCAAGATATAACAAGCAGCAATCCAAATTAGAATCTCTGAAAAATATTGCAGAGCGCTATGATGGATATGGTAACAGTATCCGCAAAGTGATGGAACAAAAGGAGCAGAATAAGGGACTTCTTGGAGTTGTTTCTGATCTGATCCAGGTGGAGAAGAAGTATGAAGTTGCCATCGAGACGGCATTGGGTGGAAATATCCAGAATATCGTCACCGAGGATGAAGAGACTGCGAAGAAGATGATCTCTTTCTTAAAAGAGAACCGTCTGGGACGTGCAACTTTTTTACCTCTTACAAGTGTAGATGGAAAAGGCAACTTTAAAAATATGGATGCCCTAAAAGAACCGGGCGTCATTGGACTTGCCAATACGTTAGTTAAAACAGAGGCAAAATACGAGGGCGTGACTGCCTACCTGTTAGGAAGAGTGATCGTCACAGAGAATATTGATTTTGCAATCAAACTGGCAAAGAAGAATCATTATTCCCTTCATATCGTAACGTTAGAGGGAGAGTATTTAAGCCCGGGTGGCTCCATGACAGGTGGTGCATTCCGCAATAACAGTAATCTTCTCGGAAGAAACCGTGAGATCGAAGAATTAGAGGAACTGATCAGCAAGTCAGAACAGAAGATAAAGGAAAGCCGCAACCGGCTGGAGGATATCAAGACAGCACAGAGTCTGCTCGTGGATGATATCGAAGCCAATAAGGCAGAACTACAGGAGCAGCTGATTTTACAGAATACGGCAAAAATGAATGTGGATCGTGCAGCGGCGCAGAAGAACGAAAGTGAAAATGTGTATGCGGGACTGATCGCAGAAAACCGTGAGATAGAGAAACAGCTTCAGGAAATCAACGATAATAAAGCAAAGATATCAGAAGAAATTGAATATGTGAAAAACCGTGAGAGCCAGATTGAGGAAGAAAATAAGAACTTCCAGCAAATTCTGGATGCGAAAAGTGCAGACGTGGAATCTGCCACAAATGCGGTATCACAGGTGACATTAGAACTTGCGGGAATCCGCCAGAAGGCAGAATTCGTAATGGAAAATCTCACACGTATCCAGAGCGAGATCAGGCGGTTTGACGACGAGCGCGAAGGCGTGTTAAACGAAGCGAAGAATGCGAAAGCAGATGTGGAGAAGAAACGTCAGGATATCGAGGAGATTAAAAAGACAATTTTAAACTCCACAGATTATCAAAAAGAGCAGGAGAATGCTTTAAAAGAGCATACCCGGAAGAAAGAGGAGATGTCTGCTTCCTACAAGGGATTTTTCCAAAAACAGGAGGATGTTTCCAGGAAAATCGCAGACCTGGATAAAGAGATTTACCGTTTGAACAGTCAGAGAGAAAAACTCGAAGAAGCCGGAAACTACCAGACGAATTATATGTGGGAGGAGTACGAGCTGACACTGCATGCAGCGATGGAGTTGAGGGATGAGGCATTTTCGGATCTTACGGATCTGAAAAAACAGATTGCAGGCATCAAAGATGACATTCGAAAACTGGGAGATGTCAATGTCAATGCCATTGAAGATTACAAAGAAATCTCGGAGCGTTACGGTTTCTTAAAGGGACAGCATGATGATCTGATTGAGGCAGAAAAGACTCTGGTTGGAATTATTGAAGAACTGGATACCGGAATGCGCAAACAGTTTATGGAAAAATTTGCAGAAATCCAGCGCGAGTTTGATAAAGTGTTTAAGGAGCTTTTCGGTGGTGGAAAAGGAACGCTTGAACTTGTGGAAGATGAGGATATCTTAGAGTGCGGCATCCGCATCATTGCACAACCGCCAGGAAAGAAATTACAGAACATGATGCAGATGTCCGGAGGAGAAAAATCACTCACAGCAATCTCACTGCTTTTTGCAATCCAGAATTTAAAACCTTCTCCATTCTGTCTGTTAGACGAGATTGAGGCGGCTCTGGATGATTCCAACGTCAGCCGTTTTGCAAAATATTTACATAAGCTGACTAAGAGCACGCAGTTTATTGTCATTACCCATAGACGTGGCACCATGGCTGCAGCGGATCGTCTGTACGGTATCACCATGCAGGAAAAAGGTGTTTCCACATTAGTTTCGGTCAATCTGATCGATGATGATCTGAGCAACTAATTCAGAGGACACAATGGGACAAATCATATAGAAACGAGGAAAAAGGGATGAGCGAAGAAAAAAAAGGCTTCTGGAGCCGTCTGGTTTCCGGGCTGAGCAAGACGAGGGATAATATTGTTTCCGGCATTGATGCGGTATTCAATGGATTTTCCAATATTGATGACGATTTCTATGAAGAGATCGAAGAGATTCTCATTATGGGTGATATCGGTGTCAATGCAACGGAAGCTATCATTGAGAACCTGAAGAAAAAAGTAAAGGAAAATCATATCAAAGATCCGGCAGAGTGCAAGGAACTTCTGATCAACAGTATCAAAGAGCAGATGGATGTCGGAGAGACAGCCTATCGTTTTGAAAACGAGAAATCTGTGGTGCTGGTGATCGGTGTCAACGGTGTTGGAAAGACGACATCCGTTGGAAAGCTTGCCGGAAAATTAAAAGATCAGGGCAAAAAGGTTGTCCTTGCAGCAGCAGATACATTCCGTGCCGCAGCCGGAACACAGCTTCAGGAGTGGGCAAACCGCGCCGGAGTGGAGATGATCGGCGGACAGGAAGGCGCTGATCCGGGAGCTATCGTATATGATGCGGTGGCAGCAGCAAAAGCGCGAAATGCAGATGTACTTTTATGTGATACCGCAGGCAGACTTCACAATAAAAAGAATCTGATGGAGGAACTCCGCAAGATTAACCGTATTCTGGAAAAGGAATATCCGGATGCATTCCGTGAGACACTGGTTGTTCTGGATGCAACGACCGGACAGAATGCACTCGCACAGGCAAGAGAGTTTGCAGATGTGGCAGATATCACCGGAATCATCCTGACAAAAATGGATGGAACAGCAAAGGGTGGAATCGCCGTTGCGATCCATTCAGAACTTGGCATTCCGGTAAAATATATCGGAGTCGGGGAGACAATCGAGGATCTGCAGAAATTCGATTCCAATCAGTTTGTGAATGCATTATTTGATGTACAGGAGGGAAAATCCTCTCCTCGCCCATAGGAGCTCGGATTTTTTCTTCGAAAAAACAAGGAGGATTAATATGCTTACATTAGACAAGTTTGAGGAGGCTTCCGAAAAGGTAAAGGAAGTCACGACAGAGACAAAACTGGTTTACAGTGATTATTTCAGCCAGCAGACAGGAAACAAGGTTTATTTAAAACCGGAGAATATGCAGTTTACAGGTGCTTATAAAGTGCGTGGTGCATATTACAAGATCAGCACACTGACCGAGGAGGAAAGAGCGAAGGGACTTATCACTGCCTCCGCAGGAAATCACGCGCAGGGTGTTGCCTATGCTGCAAAATGTTATGGATGCAAGGCAGTCATTGTCATGCCTACCACAACACCGCTCATCAAAGTAAACCGCACCAAGAGTTATGGAGCGGAGGTTGTGCTTTACGGAGATGTGTACGATGAGGCATGTCAGAAAGCTTATGAGCTCGCAGAGAAAGAGGGATATACATTTATTCATCCATTCGATGATCTCGCAGTTGCAACCGGTCAGGGCACGATCGCAATGGAAATCTTCAAAGAGCTTCCGTTGGTAGAATATATTCTTGTACCGATCGGTGGTGGCGGACTTGCAACAGGTGTTTCCACTCTTGCAAAATTATTAAATCCAAAGATCAAAGTGATCGGTGTAGAACCGGCAGGGGCAAATTGTATGCAGGCGTCTTTTGCAGCAGGAAAAGTGACAACCCTTCCGACTGTCAGCACGATTGCAGATGGTACAGCCGTTAAGACACCGGGCAGCAAGATTTTCCCTTATATCCGGCAAAATCTGGATGATATTATCACAGTGGAGGATGATGAGCTGGTAGCAGCTTTCCTTGACATGGTGGAAAATCATAAGATGATCGTGGAAAATTCAGGACTTTTAACTGTAGCGGCATTAAAACATCTGGATGTGTCCGACAAACGGATTGTATCCATTTTAAGCGGTGGTAACATGGATGTCATCACCATGTCCTCTGTGGTACAGCAGGGACTGATCTTAAGAGACAGAATCTTCACAGTGTCAGTTCTGCTTCCGGATAAGCCGGGCGAACTCTGCAAAGTTTCCGGTATTATTGCAGCACAGCAGGGAAATGTCATCAAATTGGAACACAATCAGTTTGTCACAACAAACCGAAGCGCAGCCGTGGAACTCCGCATTACATTAGAGTGTTTTGGCACAGATCACAAGAAACAGATCATCAAAGCGCTGGAAAAAGAAGGGTACAAACCAAAGGTTGTTCGTACCAGCTTATAAGATTTATAAGTATTACTAAATTGAATCTTGACAGACAATCGTATATGATGGTTGTGGATTTGTCACATTTTTAAGTGAAAGGGGTATTATCAATGAAAAAAATAGAGGAGTATGTAAGAACCATACCAGATTTTCCGGAACCGGGCATTATGTTCCGTGATGTAACAAGTGTATTACAGGATCCGGATGGATTAAAACTGGCAATCGATTCCATGATCAAACTGTTGGATGGAGTAGATTTTGACATTATTGCAGGTGCGGAGTCCAGAGGATTTATCTTTGGAATGCCAATTGCCTATGCACTTGGAAAAGCTTTTATTCCGGTTCGTAAAAAAGGAAAACTTCCTTGTGAGACAGTCTCAGCAGAATATGATCTTGAATATGGAAAAGCAGAGATCGAGATCCATAAGGATGCGGTCAGACCGGGACAGAAGGTTGTATTAGTGGATGACCTGATCGCAACCGGAGGAACTATGGAAGCAAGCTGTAAATTAGTAGAGCAGCTTGGCGGCGAAGTTGTAAAAATCCTTTTCTTAATGGAGTTAGCAGGGTTAAAAGGACGTGAAAAACTGGCAAAATATGATGTAGCCTCTGTGATCACATACGAAGGAAAATAACCTTATAAAATATGAAGATGTTATGCAGTCACGTCAGGAGAGACCGTGACTGTAAAATGATGTAAGACAAAGTTGGAGATTAGAAATGTTAGAGAAAATGTTTAAATTAAAAGAGAACAACACGACTGTGAAAACAGAAGTGTTAGCGGGTATCACCACATTTATGACAATGGCGTATATCCTTGCAGTCAATCCATCCATGCTCGCAGCAGCAGGAATGGATAAGACGGCAGTTTTGATGGCGACCTGTATCGCTTCCTTTATTGGAACACTGGCAATGGCAATGCTTGCAAATTATCCATTTGCACTTGCCCCGGGTATGGGATTAAATGCTTATTTTGCATACACGGTATGTGGCGCAATGGGATACGACTGGAAAATCGCCCTGATGGCAGTTTTTGCAGAAGGTCTGATTTTTATCGTGCTCTCCCTTACTAATGTGCGTGAGGCGATCTTCAATGCGATCCCTACCACTCTGAAAAAAGGTGTGAGTGTCGGTATCGGTTTCTTCATCGCATTTTTAGGTTTACAGGATGGCCACATTGTTGTAAATAACGATTCCACACTTGTTACGATCGTTGACTTTACAGGAGATTTCCATACACTTGGAATCGGAGCGATCCTTGCACTGATCGGTCTTTTTATCATCTCTATTTTATATATCAGAGGTGTAAAAGGAGCAATCCTCATCGGTATTGCTGCCACATGGATCTTAGGAATGATCGCTCAGGCAGCTGGTCTTTATATCCCGGATGCAGAAGCAGGATTTTATTCTTTATATCCGGTCTGGGGACTGACAGATTTCACTTCTTTAGGAGAGACATTCGGACAGTGCTTTAAAGCAGATTTTTCTACGGTAAGAGTATTTGATTTTGTGGTTATTATTTTATCCTTCTTATTCGTTGATATGTTTGATACATTAGGAACTTTGATCGGTGTAGCAAACAAAGCACAGATGTTAGATGAGAATGATAAACTTCCAAGGATCAAACAGGCACTGCTCGCAGATGCGATCGCAACAAGTGCAGGTGCAGTTCTTGGTACATCCACAACAACAACATTTGTTGAGAGTTCTTCCGGTGTGGCAGAAGGTGCGAGAACAGGACTTGCCTCTGTAGTGACAGGTTTCTTATTCCTGCTCGCTATTTTCTTCTCACCAATTTTCTGCGCAATCCCGGGATTCGCAACAGCTCCGGCATTGATCTTCGTAGGATTTTTAATGGTAACAACGGTGATCTCGATTGACTTTACGGATATGACAGAGGCAATTCCAGCTTACTTATGTATGCTCGCAATGCCACTGATGTACAGCATTTCAGAAGGTATCGCAATCGGTGTTATCTCTTATGTTGTGATTAATGTGATCTGCGGTAAGGCAAAGAAAATCACACCGTTAATGTATGTACTTGCTGTATTGTTTGTATGTAAGTATATCTTCTTATAAAAGAGCGTGAACCGGATGAAATATGTTCCATTTATGATCTGCGTGATTGTGTTTATTTTCACAAGTGCAGGGTATTTTATCACAGATAAGAAAACAGAAAAAATATATGGAGCACTTTCGATAGTAAGCATCGCGTGTGCGATTGTGCAGGCGGCGATCGTGTTTTAGAATGTGTTAAAAGACAGGTGTCAAGCAAAATCCCTTTACTGTAAAGAAAAAATGCTTGACACCTGTTTTGTTTTATGTTATCTTAGCAAAGGTGCCGATGTATGAATAGTAAAATAAAGGCATGGTGTGAAGAATGGAAGAAAAAATCGAACAGGCTTATCTCTATGACTTCTACGGAGAACTGCTGAACGAACACCAGAGAAGAATCTACGAGGACTTCGTGTTCAATGACCTTTCTCTTGGAGAGATTGCAAATGAAGAGGGAATCAGCCGCCAGGGGGTACATGATATGATCAAGCGTTGTACCAAGGCTCTGGAAGGATATGAAGAAAAACTTCATCTGATCGCAAAGTTTCAGTCAGCAAAGCAGAAAGTAGCACAGATCGATGCACTGGCGAAGGAGTTTCATTCCAGTCACAATGAAGCGATTATAGAGGAAATCGGGCAGATTTCCAATCAGATTTTAGAGGAGCTATAAGATGGCATTTGACAGTTTATCTGAAAAACTTCAAAATGTATTCAAAAACCTGCGAAGCAAAGGCCGTTTGACAGAGGATGATGTCAAGGCAGCTTTGAAGGAAGTTAAGATGGCTCTTTTAGAAGCGGATGTTAACTTCAAAGTCGTAAAGCAGTTTGTAAAAGATGTGCAGGAACGGGCAATCGGACAGGACGTGATGAACGGACTGAATCCTGGACAGATGGTCATTAAGATTGTAAATGAAGAGATGGTGAAGCTGATGGGCTCTGAGACAACAGAGATCAAGCTTCAGCCGGGAAAAGCATTGACAGTCATTATGATGGAAGGTTTACAAGGTGCAGGTAAAACAACCACCGCAGCAAAGCTTGCAGGAAAGTTTAAGCTGAAAGGAAAGAAAGTTTTACTGACTGCCTGTGATATTTACCGTCCGGGTGCGATCGAACAGCTGCAGATCAATGGTGAGAAGCAGGGCGTGGAAGTATTTTCCATGGGAGATAAGATCAAGCCTGTGAATATTGCCAAAGCAGCAATCGAGCATGCGGCAAAGAATGAGTTTAATATTGTAATCCTGGATACAGCAGGACGGCTTCATATTGATGATGACATGATGGCTGAGTTACAGGAGATCAAAGAGAATGTTACCGTTCATCAGACCGTTTTAGTTGTGGATGCCATGACTGGACAGGATGCAGTGAATGTAGCCAAGATGTTTGATGAAAAGGTTGGCATAGATGGTGTGATCTTGACAAAGTTAGACGGTGACACCAGAGGCGGTGCGGCACTTTCAATCCGTGCTGTTACCGGAAAACCTATTTTATATGTAGGTATGGGAGAAAAACTTTCTGATCTGGAGCAGTTTTATCCTGACAGAATGGCTTCAAGAATCCTTGGTATGGGTGATGTGCTGACATTGATTGAAAAAGCACAGGCTGATATCGATGAGGAGCAGGCAAAGCGTATTGAGCAGAAGATGCGCAAAAATGAATTTGACTTTGAGATGTATCTGGAATCTATGAGTCAAATGAAGAAAATGGGTGGATTATCCAGTATCCTTGGAATGATGCCCGGTCTTGGAATGGGAATGGGCAAAGGAAAGATGCCTGAGATCGATCAGGAGGCAGCCGAGAAGAACATGGCGCGCACAGAGGCGATCATTTATTCCATGACACCGGAAGAGAGACGTAATCCGTCGCTTATGAATCCAAGCCGCAAGAACCGCATTGCAAAAGGTGCAGGAGTTGATATTGCGGAAGTAAATCGTCTGGTAAAACAGTTTGAACAGATGAAAAAGATGATGAAACAGATGCCAGGCATGATGAAAAAAGGTAAAAGAGGAATGTTCAAAGGGCTTCCTTTTTAATAAATTTTTAGCAATCACGTAGGAGGTGAAATGACATGGCAGTAAAGATCAGATTAAGAAGAATGGGACAGAAGAAAGCTCCTTTCTATAGAATCGTAGTTGCAGATTCCAGATCCCCAAGAGACGGAAGATGTATCGAAGAGATCGGAACTTATGATCCAACAAAAGATCCAAGCGAATATCATGTAAATGAAGAGTTAGCAAAGAAATGGTTAGCTAACGGAGCTCAGCCAACAGATACAGTAGCTAGAATCTTCAAAAATGCTGGAATCGAAAAATAAGATTAGTGAGGTGGTCTAATGAAAGAATTAGTTGAAGTAATTGCCAAATCACTAGTTGATTACCCGGACGAAGTTGTTGTGACAGAGACCGAGAATGAGAAAGCCATCGTGTTGGAGCTGCGCGTTGCACAGTCTGACATGGGTAAGGTAATCGGCAAACAGGGTAGAATTGCAAAAGCGATCCGTGCCGTTGTGAAGGCAGCAGCCTCAAAAGAAGAAAAAAAAGTTATTGTTGAGATTATGCAGTAACATGATGGGCTATCCCAGTTGTCTGGGATAGCTTTTTCCTTACCATGCTAATTTGGATAGCAGAAGAAAGTTGATAAAGGAGATTACATGGAAGATTTATTACAGGTAGGTGTAATAACAACCACACATGGTGTCAGGGGAGAAGTGAAAGTATTTCCTACGACGGATGATCCGGCAAGATTTAAAAAACTGAAAAACGTTGTTTTGGATACCGGAAAAGAGTTAGTCGACCTTGAAGTTGCCGGTGTGAAATTTTTCAAAAATATGGTTATTGTCAAGTTCAAGGGAATTGACAATATCAATGACGTGGAAAAATATCGCAAAAAGAGTTTGTATGTCACCCGTGAAAATGCGGTAAAATTAAAGAAAAACGAGTACTTTATCGCAGATCTGATCGGTTTGCAGGCAGAGTCGGACGAGGGGGAAGATTTAGGCGAATTGAGCGATGTTCTCCAGACAGGTGCGAATGATGTATATGTTTTAAGCAAAGAGGGAACGGATGATATTTTGCTTCCGGCAATCAAAGAGTGTGTCAAAGAAGTTGATTTGGAAAATGGAAAAATCATTGTTCATTTACTTCCGGGACTTCGTGAGCTGAACAAGAAATGAATTTGACGAACGGCGAATGTTCACCATAAAGCCGTGCTTTATGATATAGCAGAGAGACAGGAGTTCATAAAGAATGAATTTTCATATATTAACATTATTTCCGGATATGGTCATGCAGGGATTGTCTACCAGCATTATCGGAAGAGCAAAAGACAGAGGACTGCTTTCCATTGAGGCAGTGAATATCAGGGATTATACGCTGGAACGTCATAAAAAAGTGGATGATTATCCTTACGGAGGCGGCGCAGGCATGCTCATGCAGGCACAGCCGGTATATGATGCGTGGAAGTCTGTTGTGGATCGTATTGGATACAAGCCAAGGACGGTTTATCTGACACCGCAGGGACCGACATTCACACAACCGATGGCAAAAGACCTGGCTCAGGAAAAAGATCTGATTTTATTATGCGGTCATTACGAAGGAATCGATGAGCGTGTGTTAGAAGAGATTGTGACAGATTATGTTTCAATTGGTGATTATGTGCTGACAGGAGGGGAACTTCCTGCGATGGTCATGGTGGATGCAATCTCGCGTATGGTACCCGGGGTTCTTACGAATGATGAATCGGGTTCCACGGAATCATTTGAAGGTAATCTGCTGGAATATCCGCAGTACAGCCGCCCGGAAGAGTGGATGGGGAAAAAAGTTCCTTCCATCCTGTTGTCCGGTGATCATAAAAAAGTAGATGAATGGCGGAGAGAACAGGCAATATTACGGACAATCAAGCGCAGACCGGATCTGTTGAAAAAAGCGGAACTCACGAAAAAAGAGCAGATGAAATATCAGGAGTATCTGTAACTGTTTGCCAGGGCTTTATATTTGCGGTGAAGATCATATGAAAATGTTACGAGAGAAGGAGCGGGTTTTGATATGAATCACTATACAAAATCAATATGGGTATTAACGCTTGGCATGGCAGCACTGGTCATTGCTTTTCTTTCTCCGCTTTTTGGAATTCTCTTTGGAATTGCAGCGATTATTCTGGGGAAGAAGACCATGTCGGAGGCAAAATCTAAAATGGCATATGCCGGATTCTGGATAGGCATTGCTGCGGTTGCAGTTGGAATAGCACTCTGGATCATCAGTGTTATTTATTTGTTGTAAAATGTGAAAAGCGCTTGACTTTTCCGTGAAAGCATGGTAATGTTAACGAGTTGTGAATAAAGGAGATGGTCCTCTGTTACGAATAGGCGTATTAAGAACATCCAAATAATAGGAGGTCACAAAATGAACGCAAGTGAAATTATTAAAAGCATTGAAGCAGAACAGTTAAAAGCTGAAGTACCTGAATTCCGTGTTGGTGATACTGTAAAAGTTTACGGTAAAATCAAAGAAGGAAACCGTGAAAGAATCCAGGTTTTCGAAGGTGTTGTAATTAAGAGACAGGGTGGAAGCAACCGTGAAACATTCACAGTTAGAAAGATTTCTAACGGATGTGGCGTTGAGAAAACCTGGCCATTACATTCTCCAAACGTTGAAAAAGTAGAAGTTGTTCGTGCTGGTAAAGTAAGAAGAGCTAAATTATTCTACTTAAGAGACCGTGTTGGTAAGAAAGCTAAAGTAAAAGAATTAGTAAAATAGTTCAATGCATGCGTGAGCCATAGAGAGAGCAGCCGCTTTTTCTATGGCTTTTCTTATTCAGGTCAAGAAGACATGCATGTTGCATTTTACGAGGAGCAGAAAAAATGAGTACATTGCGGGAAAAGAGGAAAAAAGAACGGAGAGCATTAAGGCGGAGAAAAACAGCCGATTGGACAGTTGTGCTGATACTCTGTGCCATTGCCGTATGCTGTGGAGGCTATCTGATCTATCATCACTGGAGTGTGAAACAGCGGGAACTGGAGTACGAAAAACTCCGGCAGGAAGAGACGTTAAGTGCTGCAACAGAGACGGTTATCGCAGAGCCGGAGACAGAGGAGAGCACAGAAGAAACAGTGATCTACTGTGATCCGGTCTATGATTTCGGACAGTTGCATGAACAGAATGAAGATATTTACGCATGGATCGTTGTGCCGGGAACGCAGGTAGACTATCCGCTGTTACAGTCTGAGACAGACAATTATTATCTGGATTATAACTTAGACCACAGCAAGGGATATCCGGGCTGCATTTACACCAATCAATGTAACCGGAAAGATTTCTCGGATTATAATACGGTACTATATGGACATAACATGAAAAATGGTTCCATGTTTGGAAGTATTCACAGCTTTGAGGATGAAACGTTTTTTGACGGGCATCCGTATATTTATGTGTATACGGAAAATGAACGTCTGACTTATGAAATCTACGAGGCAGCGAAGTTTACAGATGTGTACATTCCGTCAGAGTATGTGATCAGCAGTAAGGACGACAGAGATCAGTTTTTGGCGGATGTCAGAGAAAAAGTTTCTGACAATAAATTACACGTCCGGGAGGATATGGAAATCGGAGAGGATAACAGACTTATCACACTTTCCACCTGTGTAAGCGGTGAGCGAAATCATCGTTATCTGGTGATCGGTGTACTTGTTGAGACGGCGCTTTACCGGTAAAGGGGCGGAATAATATATTTATAAAATCTGGAAAATCCGATTCTCGAATTGCACACAAACGTGCTTTGTGGTAATCTATAACGTGTATTTGTATACAGACGATAGAGCAGAGGAAAGCAAAAGTGAGAAGAAGACGGAGTGGACTAAATTTCGGAAGAAGAAAGAAAAAAGTAAACATGACCATTGTAAAGGAAATCTTAAGCTGGACAGTTGAGATTTTGATTACTCTGGTCATTGCTTTTACATTTGTATATTTTATCGGATTGCGGACCAGCGTGGTGGGGCAGTCCATGTCAGAAACATTGGAAAGTGGAGACGAAATTCTGGTAAATCGGTTCATTTATAAGGTGTCCGATCCAAAGCCGAATGACATTATTGTGTTTCTCCCAAACGGGAATGAAAAATCACATTACTATGTAAAGCGCGTGATTGCAGTGCCGGGAGACACGGTATTGATTCAAAATGGTGCTGTTTATGTGAATGGGGAACTTTTTGATGAGAAAGTTGATGTGTCTGCCATCGAGGAGGCAGGGCTTGCATCGGAGGAACTGAAACTCGAGGATGATGAATATTTTGTCCTTGGAGATAACCGCAATAACAGTGAGGACAGCCGCTATGCCAATATTGGAAATGTGAAAAAAGATTACATTATTGGAAAAGCATGGTTCCGTGTATCTCCGTGGAAAAAATTTGGATTTATATAAGAAAAGTGAGGAAAAAGTATGCAGTTTCAGTGGTATCCGGGACATATGACGAAAGCAAAACGTCAGATGCAGGAAGACATAAAATTAATTGATCTGGTGATCGAGCTTGTGGATGCGAGAATTCCATTAAGCAGTCGGAACCCGGATATTGATGAGTTGGGAAAAAATAAAGCGCGACTGATCATCATGAACAAATCAGATTTGTCTGATGAGAATCAGAACAAAGAATGGGCAGCCTATTTTAAAAAGATGGGCTACTATGTTGTCGGTCTGGATGCGAGAACCAAGACAGGCATGAAAACAGTTACAAATGTAGTAATGGAAGCCTGTAAGGAAAAGATTGAGCGTGACAGAAGAAGAGGAATCTTAAATCGTCCTGTCCGTGCGATGGTAGTCGGAATTCCAAATGTTGGAAAATCGACGTTTATCAATTCCTATGCGGGAAAGGCATGTGCCAAAACTGGAAATAAACCGGGTGTGACAAAAGGAAAACAGTGGATCAGACTGAACAAAAATCTGGAATTACTGGATACACCGGGAATTTTGTGGCCGAAATTTGAAGATCAGATGGTTGGACTGCGTCTTGCACTGATCGGGGCAATCAAAGATGAAATTTTGAATATTGATGAATTGTCACTGGAGCTGATCAAAGTTCTGACAAGAGATTATGCCGGAATTTTAACAGACCGCTATGGTGTAGATGAGACACAAACTCCGGTGAAGATTTTAGAGCAGATTGCAGAGAACCGCAAATGCATTTCCAAAGGAAACGAATTGGATTATAGCAAAGCGGCAGCACTTCTGATTGATGAATTCCGAGGCGGAAAGCTTGGAAAGATTACTTTGGAGCGGCCACAGGTGCAGGCTGAATAAAGCCGGTGATGAACCTATTTTATACAGAAAGCGTCAAAAGTTGACAAAGGATAAGTGGACAGAATGGCAGAGAAAAAAATCGGTGAGATCAAAGAAGAACTTAAGGCAGTGGACGATGAGAAACTGCCTTCTTTTATAGAAACATATGAAAAAGACGAGCGTTCCGGTGTTGTGAAAATCGTAGAGCAGGCAAAGAAACGGTTTGAAAAATTAGAGGCAGAGAAGCTGCGCATTGAAAATCTGAAAAAATATGAGCGGGAATATGCAGATTATGGCTATATCTGCGGTATTGATGAAGTCGGAAGAGGACCGCTTGCCGGTCCGGTGGTAGCTGGGGCAGTTATTTTGCCAAAAGACTGTGATATTTTATATATCAATGATTCCAAGAAGCTTTCTGCGGCAAAGCGGGAAGAATTGTATGATGTGATCATGGAGAAAGCAGTTGCAGTAGGCATTGGAATGGCAAGCCCACAGAGGATTGACGAGATCAATATTTTACAGGCAACTTATGAGGCAATGCGTGAGGCTATAAGCAAATTAAGTGTAAAACCCGATATATTATTAAATGATGCGGTCACGATTCCGGGAGTTTCCATCAGACAGGTGCCAATTATCAAAGGAGATGCAAAAAGTATTTCCATTGGGGCTGCAAGCATTGTGGCGAAGGTTACCAGAGACCGTCTGATGGCAGAGTATGACAAGGTTCTGCCACAGTATGGATTCGCATCCAACAAAGGCTATGGTTCAGCGGAACATATCAGGGCATTGCAGGAAGCCGGACCATCTCCGATACATCGTGCCAGCTTTATCAAAAATTTTGTTTAAGGGATATGGACTACCGTATTAGAAATTGCTTCTGATCGCAGGAAAAATTTTACTATAGGGGAAGTTTGTATCAAGTGAGGCGAAACCATGCACATATCCGATATGTTAGGACAATACAACAGAAATATTTCAAGCGGAACAGAAGAATTAAAAGCAGCTTCCGGTATGCAGAAAGTAGTATCTACGCTGGAAGAATTATCTTCCGGAAGTGTTTTTGAAGGAACGGTCAGTTCTGTGAAAAATGGAAAAGTGACGCTGGCGCTTAGCGATGGACAGACGATCACAGCAAGATTGTCTGGAAAAGTGCCGCTTTCGCAGGGAACGCCGATGTTTTTTCAGGTAAAAAGCAATGACGGTGCGACCATTGAAATCAAACCGTACACAGGCGCTGGCAGTGGAGGAAATCCAATTCTTACCAATGCGCTGACGGAAGGAACCGTACCTGTGACAGAGCGGAATCTTGCAATGGTCGATGCTATGATGAAAGAACAGATGCCAATTGATAAGCAAAGCCTTTTAAATATGGCAAGGATCGCGAATATGAATCCTGGTGTAGATATTACTACGGTTGTAAATATGACAAAGCTTGGAATTCCGGTTTCGCCGGAGATGGCAGCGCAGTTTGAAAATTACATGACAGATGAGCATGCCATTTTACAGGAGATGGATCAGGCGATGAATGAACTGGCTGATCTTGCGGGCTCAGGCGATCTGACACCGGATCAGGCGGTACAGATGAATCAGAAGATTGTCACGATCCTTCTTCCGGAGCAGACTGTTACCGGAGCACCAGTCAATGCAGAGGGGCAGATAGAAACCGGTGGACAGACAACGGCAGAAGGGCAGATTGTGACTGGCGGACAGATAACGGCAGAAGGACAGATTGTGACCGGCGGACAGACAACGGCGGAAGGACAGATTGTGACCGGTGGACAGACAACGGCAGAAGGACAGATTTTGACTGACGGACGGCTAGGCGCAGAGGAACAGACTGTAAACGGAGAGCAGACTACAACAGCAGGACAAGCCATACAGGAAGGAACAGGTGGCCAGGCACTTGGTGAAGTTTTATCAGATCAGCAGTTTTCAAGTCTCGGAAGGTTATTGCAGAATATTCCTTCACTGGTAGAAAGTACAAAACTTTTCCCGGAAGCGATGGAGCAGGATATTTTTATCGACACGTTGGAGGATGAAAGCGTAGCACAGAATCTGATGACAGAGGACGCTGCATGGAAAGCTGCGGACGGCAAAACGGCATTGGACAAAAATCTGACCGTCTCTGATTTTCTGCGCACAGTATCACAGCTTTTATCTGAAAACAATGGAGCGGCATCGCAGAGTATCCAAAAATTATTTGGAAGTGATGCATATAAAAGTCTGCTTCGGAATGTGATGGAACAGCAGTGGCTGATACAGCCGGAAGCGTTGAAACAGGAGAAAAAGATCAGCCAGCTTTACGAAAAATTAGAGCAGCAGATGAGACAGGTGGAAGATGCGCTGAAAGAGGCAGGCATTACGAAAACCAGATTTCCGGAAACTGCGGCAGAGATGCGCGGTAATATTGAATTTATGAATCAGCTCAATCAGGCATATACATATGTACAGGTGCCATTGAAGATGTCCGGTCAGAATGCAAACGGAGAACTTTATGTATACACGAATAAAAAGAATCTGAGAGACCCGGATGCAGAGCTGAGCGCTTTTTTACATCTGGATCTGGAACACCTTGGCTCTACCGATGTCTCAGTGAAAATGCAGCATCGGAATGTCAAAACAAATTTTTATATGGCTGACGATGCGTCCTATGATCTTGTGGAAAAGTATCTGCCTGTGCTGGAACAAAAGCTGAAAGACAAAGGTTATCAGTGTACCATAACGATGACAAAGGAAGAAAAGAAGGTCAGCTTTGGGGATGATTTCCTGCGGAAAGATATGCCACAGACGGGAACATTGCATCGGTATTCGTTTGATGTGAGAGCCTAGTATATCAGATACAAAACAGAGGTGGTGAGCGGATATGGCATGGGATAATGAAAAGAAAAAAGTAAAAACAGCGGTAGCAGTAGCATATGAGCCGGGAGATAAAGCACCGAAGATCCTTGCCAGCGGCAGGGGCGAAGTGGCAGAAAAGATCATCGCAAAGGCAAAAGAGAATGATGTCCCTTTCTATAAAGATAATAAGCTGGCGGAGACACTGTCGAAATTAGAGATCGGGGATGCGATTCCACCGGAACTTTATGAAGTAGTCGCTGAGATCCTTGTGTTTGTGGATGATATGGATAGGATGAAGGCAAAATTGCAGCAGGCAGATATGTTATCATAAATGAAGTGAAATTGTAGCAGATGAATGGCATGATCAAATAGTGTGCTGCAGGAAGTGAATAGAATGAGGGACAGCAGGCACAAAAGAAGGATGCTGCTGTAGAAAAGAGGGTTTTATCAATAAGAGAAGTGTGGGAACTGCCTATGAAAAACTGGCAGGTGCGTATTTGGAACAGCAGGGGTATGAGATTTTAGAATATAATTACAGATGCCGCATGGGAGAGATCGATATCGTGGCAAGACAGGGCGGATATCTTGTGTTTGTGGAAGTGAAATACCGTGCGGACAGCACAGTGGGAAATCCATTTGAGGCGGTGACTTCTGCAAAGCAGAGAACGATTTCAAAAGTGGCTTCGTACTACTGCCTGACACATGGTTATGGAACATTTACACCTTGCAGGTTTGATGTGGCGGCAGTTTTGGGAGAGCAGATAAAAGTCATTCAGAATGCATTTGACTATCAGGGGTTCTGAGAGGGTGAAAGAATGCATTTTTATGGCTGCTTTTTCGCAGGACAAAATCAGGAGAGTTGTAAGTGATATGGAACATAAAAGCTGGAAGCGGAAAAACAATACAGGAGTGCCGGAAGAGGTTATACATCATCTTGTGGCTGGCGTGGAAGTGCCGCTTTTACATTTTCCGTTATTGGAGAAAACAGGAATTGTAAAAGAGGGTTTTACTACAAGACTTGGCGGCGTGAGTGAGGGTATTTTTTCCACCATGAATCTGAGTTTTACAAGAGGAGATGAAGAGGAGGCAGTCCGGGAAAATTACAGAAGACTTGCATCAGCGCTTGATGTGGATTATGATAAATTTGTTTTTACGGATCAGACACATACGACAAATGTAAGAAAAGTGACGGCGGAGGATGCAGGAAATGGACTTACGAGAGAACGGGAATTTCATGATACAGATGGACTGATCACGGATGTGCCGGGCTTAGTGTTATCTACGTTCTATGCGGACTGTGTTCCGCTGTATTTTGTCGATCCGGTGCATTGCGCCATCGGGTTAAGCCATTCCGGCTGGCGTGGAACGGTAAACCGCATGGGAAAAGCGACTATCGAGGCGATGCGGAGGGAATATGGAAGCAGACCGGAGGAACTGCGCTGTGCGATCGGACCGTCCATCTGTCAGGACTGCTACGAGGTGAGCGGGGATGTTGCGGTGGAGTTTGAGCGGGCATTTGCGGGACATGGGCAGGAGATCCTTATTGCAAAAGAAAATGGAAAATATCAGCTCGACCTCTGGAAAGCAAACGAAATTGTACTGCTTGATGCAGGTGTCCTGCCAGAACATATAGAGATCACGGACATTTGTACGTGCTGCAATCCTGACTTACTTTTTTCCCACCGCGCAAGCCATGGTAAGCGCGGAAACCTCGGGGCATTTTTATGTTTAAAATAAGATAATTGCGAAACTCATGAAAACCTAAATTGAATTGTGAAAAATTAACAAAAGACATGAAAGACATTGGGGAACCGCCG
>ERZ835051.796-NODE-796-length-35517-cov-11.777875_pt1 | contig 35517 bp, 29 predicted proteins | sample MGYA00519575_ERZ835051 | MGnify/ENA primary metagenome ERZ835051 (study PRJEB31850, sample SAMEA3708769) | human gut metagenome | biome: human gut; feature: human-associated habitat; material: faeces | place: China | collected 2014 ... | reverse complement strand
AATCGCCAATGCTCGTCACGCTGTCCGGGATCGTCACGCTGGTCAGAGATGTGCAGTCATCGAAAGCCTTATAGCCAATGCTCGTCACGCCGTCAGCAATCACAGCTGACTTTACCCGGCTTCTAATGCCATACCACGGCGCATCAGAAAGACCATAGTCATACATATCCCCGCTGCCGCTGATCGTCAGCACGCCCTCGCGGTCCAGCGTCCAGGTCAGGTTGCTGCCGTCGCCCTCTGCACCGCAGGTACCACTGTCCACGATGTCTGCCGCCAGCGCCGTGGCCGGCAGGAGCGACGCGATCATCAGCACCGCGAGCACGAAGCTCAAAAGTCGTTTTTTCATGTGTTTCCTCCCTATTGGTTTTTGCCGCTATTTTGCAGCAGCCCCACCGCCGACCTGCCGGGCGCGGCAGCAGGGAAAATCAAGTTAATTATAATAGTTTTTATAATATATGCAATACGATTTACATTATTGGCATACTTTTCTGTAGAATTTGCGCACAACTCAAATTAAAACAGCAACATCCCCCTCTGATTCCGGATGAATCAGAGGGGGATGCATTTCTAACGGGTCACTTCTTTACGTTCTTGCAAAACTCCATCAGGATCGTCGCGACCTGTTCACGGGTCGCGCTGCCCTGCGGCTCAAGGAGGGTCTGGCCGCCGTTGCTCGCGCCGGAGATCAGGCCAAGTCCGACCGCATCCGCCATCGCGTCTTTTGCCCAGTCGGACACGCTGTCCGCATCCGGGAAGGTGCTCAGGTCAGCGGGCGTCCACGTGCGCTCAAGTTTGAGCACGCGCGTCACGTATTCCATGAGGATGACCGCGATCTGCTCGCGCGTCACCGGCCGGTCAGGCTCAAACGTCGTGCTGGACGTTCCGGCGACCACGCCGGTCTGATACGCCCAGAGGATGGCGTCCTGATACCAGTCCTGTGTGAGATCGGTAAACGGCGTCGTGCCGCTCACCTTCGGCTCGCCCTCGAGGTTATAGAGGATCTGCACGATCTGCGCGCGCGTCGTGGTCAGCTTCGGCCCGAACAGGTCGTTGCCGATGCCGGACATCAGCTGATGCGTCACGCAGTACTGAATGCCGGGGTAGGCCCAGTTTTTCGTCACGTCGGTGAACATCTGCGTCACGTCGACTTCCGCCGTGTCCTTCCATGTCGCCTTGAAGCTTTGGTCGATGGAGGAGGTTACCACATTGCCGGCGGGGTACACTTCGCCGTTTTTCGCGAGCCAGCCGGCAAACTCCTTGCCCTCCGGCGGCGTAAAGGTGCATTCGGGGAGCGTGAAGTTCTCGCCCGACTTGACCTTCATGGGCTGCATCGTGCCCGTGCCGCCGTTGGGGTCAAAGGAGATGGTGATAAAGTTCTCAACCGTGAACGTGGCGGTCACGATGAGCTTGCCGTCCTTGTACGGGTACACCTTGTCCGCTGCTTTGCCGTTGACGGTGACCTGAATGGATTCGCTGTCGGCAAAGTGGTAGCCGCTCTTCGGGGCGAGCAGGAGGTTCAGCGTGTAGCTCTTGCCCTTCTCAAACGCGCCGGTGTACGGCGTCATGCTGCCGCTGACTCTCCAGTCGGCACTCTCAACGACATACTTCGCACCGGAATCGGTCGTCACCGTGGGATTTGCCGCGCTCTCGTCCTCAACAGGACTCTGCACCGTGAGGGCAGCGCTGCTGATGACGTAAGCGGCGGGCACCGCGGTCTTGAGCGTAAACGCCACCTTGCCGATCTCGGCGTTTCCGGTGTCGTACTTGTAGGTGACCTCCTTGACTCTGGCGTTATCCAGCGTCAGGACGTCCCAAGCGTCGACCTTGCTGACCGTGCCGCCGGTCCAGTCGCTCGCGCGGGCGGCCGTGAAGTATGTGCCCTCCGTCGCGCCGTAGCACGGCAGGTCGGGATAGACCTTATACTGGAGGTTCCGGTCGACCTCGATGTCGTAGACGTTGCCCGAGCAGTCCACCTTCGTCGGATCGAGCGCCGTGTTGCTGCTCAGGTCCAGCCACGAGAGGCGGTTATTCTGGCATTGGAGCGCTTGGAGCTTTTTGTTGCTGCGCAGGTCGAGCGCGGTAAGCTTGTTTCCACCGCAGTCCAGATACCGGAGCGAGTTGCCCCTCGGGTCGAGCCCCAGATCGGTGAGCTGGTTTACGCGGCAGTTGAGCCTTTCCACTCTCGAGTTCAGCTCCAGATTGAGTGTTTTCAGTTCCTGGCCTCTGCAATTGAGATCCTTCACATATTTCAGGTACTGGATGCCCCTGAGACTCGTGATGGGGTCGCGGTCGCCGAGCACCTTTTGGATGTTATCCTGGCTGACGTCGAGCACTTCGATCTGCCGGGCCTTCTCATCAGTCAGGACCGGGCCGCCGGCGATCTTGCGCACGTATTCCCGGAATACCGGGTCTGGGAATTACCTTTCGTTGATCGGCGTGCTGCTGCCTGCCGCGCTTGCCGTGAACGGCAGCAGGCTGAACACCATGACCAGGCACAGGAAGATGCTGAGAATGCGTTTTTTCATCTGTTTCCGCCTCCTTGGTTTGGAATATGTGGGGGCGGGCTTTTGTATCAGAACGAGCCGCTGCGTCCGTGGCCGCCGCCGCCGGAAAAGCTGCTCGAATCGCTTGAGCTGCTCGAGTCGCTCTGGCGCTCGATCTTGCGGCGCACCGTGGTCGTGTGGGTGAAGACGTCCTCGCGCCGGGTCAGCTGCAGCCCATCGGCCGTGACGTAGGCCGAGGCCTCAGCCTGGCGGTAGACGGAGCGCATCTTCATCTTCAGCAGCTGGCACACGATCAGCGCGAGCAAGAGCCCGATGCCGAACGAGATGCCGAGGTGGCGGAGAAACTGCGGCCACGTGAATTCGCCGGAGTCGACGCTGAGGATCCTGGCGCAGCCCTCAAGATAGTCCGAGAAACCGTCGTACCAGTCGTCGTCCACAAAGTCGTCGAGAAAGGCGTTCTCGAGCTTGATGAGCTTGCCGTCCGGGAAGATGGGCTCTGCCTTGTCGCCGTAGACAAAGGTGGCGTACTTGCGGTTCGACATACTCAGCAGCAGGAGGATGCCGTCGCGCCCGCTGCCATAGCCGAGCGACTGCGCATGGTAGATCGAATAGGACGCGGTCGCGGCGTCGGGATAGCCATAGTCGCCGAAGTCATCGACTATGCAGATGTACACGCCGACACCGTAGTGCTCCGAGATCTCGGCAGCGCGCGCCTCGAGCGTTTCGACCTCCGAGAGCGTGAGGATCGCGGCTTCATCGTCGACATAGGGCGCTGCTGCCATGACGGGCAGCACGAGCGTGACAGCCAGCAGCAGCACGAGCAGCAGCGCGGTCAGTTTTTGTTTCATGGTGTCCGCCTCCTTACATAAACTGCAGGATGACCGTCAGCGCGACTGTGACCACGCCTGCGATCGCTCCAAACGTGCCCCAATAGCGGCCGCGGTCGGTCGGCAGGTCGCCGACAAGCTTGCCGGTCTGTCCGTTCATGGCGAAGAGGAAGCTTTCGCCGTTCCACTTCGTGCTCAGCATCCACACCGGCAGCAGGGCGTAGTGCACCTTGCCGCGGTGGAGCGAGATGTCCTCATGCTCGGGTATGCACGTGCCGTAGCCGGTAACGGTGTCGCGCAGGGCCTGCGCGAGCGTCTCGCGGCAGCGGGCGTCGGCCCGGTCACGGCTGTCGTCAACGGACACGTCGTATTTATCGGCCAGATAACCCGGCAGGTACGCCGTGGAAAACGGCTGCAGCTGCGCATAGTCAAACGGCTCGATGGAGTCCATGTGGTCGTCGGGCATCTTGGAGGATGCGTCCACCGGGATCTTCTCGAACGCGAGCGACCCGGCGCGGAATACGTCGTAGTGCATGGTCTCGGTGACCTCATAGTCGCCGGTCTCATATACGCTCGTGTTGCTGGCCCGGTAGCTGGCCGAGCCCTCTGCCCCGCCGTCAAACAGCCAGAACGGGACGTACACGCCCTGAATCTGCTCGATGTGGTTGGCGGACGTGAACGATTTCGGCAGGAAAGGCTTGCCCTTGTAGTGCGCCCGGAGCGCCTGCACGGCGTCGTCCTTCGTCAGGCGGAAGGGGAGGATAAAGTCGGGCCGGAGCGCGCCGGAAAACTGGCCCGGCACGACCGTCGGGTTGCCGCAGTAGGGGCAGGACGTGGCCGCGGTGCTCTCGTCGCAGATCAGCTCCGCGCCGCACGACGGGCAGCCGTAGACCCGCAGGCCGTCGGCGTCCGCGCCCCAGTCGCTGCTGAGGCCGGAGGTGTCCCAGCCGCCGACGTTGCCGGACTGTGCGGCGGCTTGCGCGGCTTCGGCCTCGGCTGCGGCGGCCGCGTCCGCTTTTGCGTCGGCCGCCTGCTTGGCGGCGGCAGCCTCGGCCTCCTTGTGTGCGTAGAGCGTCTCGATGTCCGCAACGTCGAACGACGAGCCACAGTAGTCGCACTCCAGCTTCCCGCTCTTGGCTGAATAGTGCAGCGGGCCGGTGCACGCGGGGCACTGATAATTCGTTACCTGGGTGGGCATGGTCAGATGCCTCCTTTCGTCCGGATGGCGTTACGGCTGGATGTCCCCGTCGTCAAACGGGTCGCCGCACTCGGGACAGAATTTCGGCGGGTGGGTCGGATCGTCCGGCTCCCAGCCGCACTTGTCGCATTTGTACTTCGGCGTGCCGGCCGGGCGCGGTCTGCCGCACTCGGCGCAGAACTTGCCCTTGTTCACCGCGCCGCAGCTGCACGTCCAGCCGTCGGCCGCGGGGGCCGGCTTCGGCTGGCCGCAGTTGCCGCAGAATTTTCCGGTGTTGCCCGTCTGGCCGCAGGCGCACGTCCAGGTGTCCGCCGCGGGCGCTGCCGCCGGGGCGGTGGGCTGCTGCGCGGCCTGCCGCTGACCCATGGCGTAGAGATCCTGCGCGCGGACGCCGCCCACCTGCCCGACCATGCCCATGCCCATGAACGCCATGGCCGGGCCGGTGGCCGTGTTGGACGCGGCCGCCTTCATCGCCTCGCCCTGCGAGCGCGAGAGCATCGCCGCCGCGCGCGTCGGGTCCATATAGGCCGCGTCGCGCTGCATATCCTTGATCATCTGCTCGTCGGCCTCGTCCGCCTTCACGGACGAGACGCCGAAGGCCACGATCTCGAGGCCGCGGCGGTCGCGCCACTGCGCCGAGAGCTCCTCGTTGAGCGCCGCGGCGATCTCCTGCGTGTGGCCGGGCAGTGCCGAGTAGCGGATGCCCATGCCGCTGATGCGCGCAAACGCCGGCTGCAGCGCCGTGAGCAGCTCGCTCTTGAGCTGGCTGTCGAGCGTGTCGCGCGTGTAGTCCTCGGTCACGTTGCCGCAGACGTTGGTGTAAAACAGCAGCGGGTTTGCGATGTGGTAGCTGTACTCGCCGAAGCAGCGGATGCCGATGTCGATGTCGATGCCGGCGCGCTGGTCCACCACGCGGAACGGCACCGGGCTCGGCGTGCCGTACTTGTTGCCGGTCAGCTCCTTGGTGTTGAAGTAGTAGATACGCTGGTCCTTCGGGGCCTCGCCGCCGAAGGTGAAGCGCTTGCCGATGTTCTGGAACACCTGACCGATGCTCGCGCCGAGGTTCCCAGCGAAGATCGACGGCTCGGTGGACACGTCATAGGTGTACTCGCCCGGCTCGGCGCAGACCTCCACGACCTTGCCCTGCTCGATGATGAGCATGCACTGCCCGTCGGCAACAGCAATGCGCGAACCGCTGGTGATGATGTTCTCGTCGCCGTGCGTGTTGCTCGAACGGCGGGTGGTTTTCTTCTGTCCCTTAACTGCCAGCACATCGGCAGGCAGCGCCTCGCAGGTAAAAAATTCTTTCCACTGGTCGGCCATGACACCGCCGGCGGCTCCGGCGATCGCTTTGATAAGTCCCATAAGCATACTCCTTTACGCAGATGTTTTTCATCATATCTAACTGTTTCTGATGATTTTTCAGCTATGCTGATAGTATAAGGCATCGGGGCCGAAAATGCTACGTTTGCGGCGCAAAAACCCCGCCGAAACCGCAAAATACGACTGAGTAGTAGACAAGGTGCACAACCTGACGACGGTCAGGTTGTGCACCTTGCAGTATCCTCTGCCCGCGGCGCGGCGATCTCATCGAGACGGCCGCAGCGGCGGAAGAGGTCGATATACAGCATGAGCTCCTCGCGTGAGGTCACGCCGAGCTTGCGGTTGATGTTCGTGTTATGCTTTTTGGCGGTGGCCACGCTGATGTACGCGCGCGCCGCGACCTCCTCGAGCGAGCAGCCGTCGATGTAATACTGCAGCACGGTGCGCTCCATAGGCGTGAGCGTCTGCACCCGGCTGCGGAAGCCCGAGAGCAGCTCCTCGATGTTCGGCGGCAGGCTGCCGGCCGTGAGCTGCTCGGCCGCGCGCGAGCGCACGAAGGCCAGCAGCTCATCGATCTCCGAGATGCCGGACGGATGCTCGCCGGGGGCCTGCTCGCGGATGGCCTGCAGGCTGCGGGAGATCGGCGTCACGAACCGGCGCGACAGGTATGTCGACAGCAGCAGCATCGCCGCGAGGAACACGAGCGAGCCCGCGATCCACACCATGCGGCTGCGCGCTTCGAGCGTGCGCAGCTCGATCTCCGGCACGAGCACCACGGCGGCGAGCTTCCGCCCTGCGGCGTCGGTCGCGCCGATCGGTTCGTGCAGACCGAGATAGGTGCGGCTGCCGTCGGAATACGTATTATAATACCGGCCGGTCTTGCACGTGAGCGTGCCGTCGGCCGTGAGATACGACCCGCCGGGGCTGCCGATCATGGCCTGTCCGAGCAGCAGCCGGTCGCCGTCTATGGGGGTGAGCACCGTGACCATGCTGCCGTAGGCGCTGTCCACGGCGGGATAGGTGAGGCGAAAATACAGGTCGCTGAGCTCCGCGCCGCAGATGCCGCGCACATTGCCGGCGCTGTCGAGCATCGGCACGCACAGCAGCGTCACCGACTCCCATGTGTCGGGCAGGGCGATGCGCCCCGTCCACAGGCAGCGCTCGGCGAGACGGCCGTCCGATCCGCGCAGCAGCTGCGTGTAGCCGGGGACGGCCTGCACGTTCAGCTCCGGATTCCAGCGGTTGTGCATCTGCACCTGCGCGCTGCGCGCCGTCTCCGCCGTGCCGCGAAAGCACGTGACGTGCTGGTCCGTCGCACCGATGGCGCGCAGCGCCGAATAGCGCAGGTACAGCCCCGCGCGCGAGGTCGCCGCGCCCGGCAGCGCCGTGGCGCCGGGCTCGCCGTAAGCCGAGGCGAGCACCGCCTCGTGGATGGTGTTCGTATTCGTGACGCTGCCGGCCTGCACGCGGATGTTCTGCTCGCGGCCGACGGTGTCGTTGAACGTGTCGATGCGGTCGTTGAGCGGGGACTCGGTCTCGCCGCCGTAGACGTGCCAGATCGTCACGGTCACGGGTTCGCGTCCGCCGCCGCAGCCAGCGCAGCCGAGCAGCAGCGCGAGGACAAGCAGCAGCGCGGGGATACGCGCACGGTGGTTCATCCGGGCACCCCCTTACAGGGCGTTTTTTCAGTATAGCGAATTTTTTCCGTCCCGGTAACCAAAATCCGCACATTTTTTACACGTGTCTTGACACGGGGCGCGTCCCGGCGCTATCCTGACGGCGGACTCTACGGAGCGTCGGTTGCATTCCGGGCGGAAATCCGTACAATATATCTGCACGGGAGGTGCGAAACATGGATCAGACACGCACAGGGGCGCTCATCCGCGCCCTGCGGCAGAATAAACAACTGACACAGCGGCAGCTTGCCGACGCGATCGGCGTGGGCGACAAGGCCGTCTCCAAATGGGAGCGCGGCTGCGGCGCGCCGGACATTTCCCTCCTTCCGCGACTGTCACAGGCTCTGGGCACGAGCGCCGAGGCGCTGCTCCGGGGCGATCTGGAGGAAAATGATTTGACAAACGGAAACATGAAGCGCGTGCGCTTTTGCGTCTGCCCGCACTGCGGCAATCTGCTGCTGGCGAGCGACGCGGCGGACGTGACCTGCTGCGGCCAGACGCTGCGGCCCCTGACGCCGCAGACGCCGGACGCCGCCCACCGCCTGACGGCGGAGCTGAGCGACGGTGAGTGGTATCTCACGTCTGACCACCCCATGCGCCGGGAGCATTACCTGTCGTTCGCGGCGCTGGTCAACGAGGACACGGTCGTGCTGCGCCGGCTCTACCCCGAGTGGGGCGCGCAGACGCGCCTGCCGTACTTCGCGCACGGCACGCTGCTGTGGTACTACACACGGCACGGGCTGTTCGCGCAGAAGATCGACGCGCACAAAAAGTGAGCAGAAAACAGCAAAGGCGTCCCCTCTCGGGGACGCCTTTGCTGCGGTTTTGGATGCATTACGCGATGCCGGTGACGGTGTAGTCCTTGGCCTCGACCGTGTGCTTGAGCACGGCGTCGTCCACCGGCGCGCTGAGCGTCACGACGGCGGTGCCCGCCGTGTGGCTGACTTCGGCCTCCGTGACCTCGGGCAGCGCCTCGAGCGCCTTCTTCACGGTCGCCTCACAGTGACCGCACATCATGCCTTCGATGGTAATGGTCTTTTTCATAGCTGTTTCCTCCTTGATTTCTGGTGCTTCTTTGAGATGGTTTGCGCGTTTATGATCATGGCGCGTATCGCGCAGCCGGAACAGATTCAGGCGCAGGGCGTTTGTGACCACGCAGAAGCTCGACAGGCTCATGGCCGCCGCGCCGAGCATGGGATTGAGCGTCAGGCCGAGCGGGACGAACACGCCCGCCGCGATGGGGATGCCGATGGTGTTGTAGAAAAACGCCCAGAACAGGTTCTCGTGGATGTTGCGCAGCGTCGCGCGGCTGAGCCGGATGGCCGCCGGCACGTCGCTCAGATGGCTGTTGACGAGCACGACGTCGGCCGCGTCAATGGCCACATCCGTGCCCGCGCCGATGGCGATGCCGATGTCCGCGCGCGTGAGCGCCGGCGCGTCGTTGATGCCGTCGCCGACCATGGCGACCTTGCCGCGCGCGCTCAGGCGGCGGATCTCGCGCTCCTTACCGTCGGGCAGCACACCCGCGATCACCTCGTCCACGCCGGCCTGCGCGCCGATGGCCTTGGCCGTGCGCGCGTTGTCGCCCGTGATCATGACGACGCGGATGCCCATGTTGCGCAGCTCGCGGATGGCCTGCGGGCTGTCGGGCTTGAGCACGTCGGCCACGGCGATGATGCCGAGCAGCTCCCCGCCGCGGGCGAAAAACAGCGGCGTCTTGCCGGCCTCGGCCAGCGCCTCCGCCTGTGCCTGCATGGGCGCGGGGATGTCGGCCGCGGTACGGATGAAGTCCGCGTTGCCGCCGCAGAGCGGCTGCCCGTCGAGCGTGGCCTTGAGTCCGTTGCCCGGCAGGGCCTGAAAGTCCGCGACCTCGGCGGCGGTCAGCCCGTCCGCCTCCGCGCGGCGCAGCACCGCCTTGGCCAGCGGGTGCTCGCTCCTGCGCTCGAGCGCGCAGGCCAGGCGCAGCAGCTCGCCCTCCGTCACGCCGGGGGCCGGACAGATGTCCGTCACGGTCGGGTTGCCGGAGGTGATGGTGCCGGTCTTGTCGAGCGCGACGATCTGGATGCGGCCGGTCTCCTCGAGGGAGGCGGCCGTCTTGAAGAGAATGCCGTTTTTCGCGCCCATGCCGCTGCCGACCATGATCGCCACCGGTGTGGCGAGGCCGAGCGCGCACGGGCAGCTGATGACGAGCACGGAGATGCCGCGCGCGAGCGCGTAGCCCACGCTGCGCCCCAGCAGCAGCCAGACAACGAACGTCACGAGCGCGATGCCCATGACCGACGGCACGAACACGCCGGACACCTTGTCGGCGATCTTCGCGATCGGCGCCTTCGTGGCCGCCGCGTCGCTGACCATCTGGATGATCTGCGAAAGGGTCGTGTCCTCGCCGACGCGCGTGGCGCGGCATTTCAGGAAGCCCGACTGGTTCACCGTCGCGGCCGAGACGGACGCGCCCGGTGCCTTGTCGGCCGGGATGCTCTCGCCCGTGAGCGCCGCCTCGTTGACCGCGCTCGTGCCGGCGAGCACCACGCCGTCGACCGGGATGCGCTCGCCCGGGCGGACGAGGAACACGTCGCCCTTCTGCACCTGCTCGACCGGGACGGTCACCTCCGCGCCGCCGCGCTCGACGGTGGCGGTCTTGGGCGCAAGCTCCATGAGGCTGCGCAGTGCGTCGGTCGTTTTGCCCTTCGAGCGGGCCTCGAGCGTTTTGCCCACCGTGATGAGCGTGAGGATCATGGCGGCGGACTCAAAGTAAAAGTCCATCATGTAGTTCATGACGGCCTGCTCGTCGCCGCGCACCTGCGCGCCCGTCATGGCAAAGAGCGCATACGTGCTGTACACGAACGCCGCCGTCGCCCCGAGGGCCACGAGCGTGTCCATGTTCGGCGCACGGTGCCAGAGTGCCTTATAGCCGCTGATGAAAAACTTCTGGTTGATGACCATGATAATCACCGTCAGAAGCAGCTGCGTCAGGCCCATGGCGACGTGGTTGCCGTCATAAAACTTCGGCAGCGGCCAGCCCCACATCATGTGGCCCATGGAAAAATACATCAGCACGAGCAAAAAGCCCAGCGACCAGAAAAGTCTGCACCGCAGCTTCGGCGTCTCGTGGTCAGCGAGCGCATCGGCGCCGGCGGCAGGGTTCGCGCTCTGCTGCGCGCCCTTGACCGATGCGCCGTAGCCCGCGGCCTGCACCGCGTCGATGACGGCCTGGTCCGCTGCCGTGCCCTCCACCCCCATGGAGTTGGTCAGCAGGCTGACCGAGCATGCCGTCACGCCCGGCACATTTGACACCGCCTTTTCCACGCGCGCCGAGCAGGCCGCGCAGCTCATGCCGGTGACATGGTATTGCTTCAAAGTGGTTCCTCCTTTGCAGTGCGGCTCATTTCATGAGTTTTTGCAGCGTCGCCACCAGCTCGTCGATCACCTCGTCCTTGCCGTCGCGGATGTCCTCGACGACGCAGGTGCGGATGTGGCTGGCCAGCAGCTCCTTATTGAATGCATTGAGCGCCGCGCCTGCCGCCGCCGACTGCACGAGGATGTCCGGGCAGTAGGCGTCGTTCTCGACCATGCCGCGGATGCCGCGGATCTGGCCCTCGATGCGGTTGAGCCGGTGGATGAGCCGCTTGTATTCCTCCGGCGTGCGCTCCTTCTTGCGCTGCGAGCAGCCGCAGCAGCAGGTTTTTTTCTCATCGTCCATGTATTTGTACCTCATTGTTTCCCATATACCCCTTGGGGGTATATTCGAATATATACCCCCCAAGGGTATTTGTCAAGAGGGCGCGTGCATTTTCTTGACAGCGGGCGCGCGCTTGCTTATCATAAGGACACAACGAAAGGAGTGTTTCCATATGAAGGTATGGTTATCCCGCAATGCAAAGCGCTTCGCGGCGCTCACCCTCGCGCTGGTGCTCGTGCTGGCGCTGGCCGCCTGCGGCAGCAAGACGCAGACGCCGGAGACGTCCTCCACCCCCACGATCGTGACGCCGCCGGTGCAGACGCCCGCAGACCCGACCTCCGACCCGGCCCGCCCGGCCGGCACGGAGACGGACCAGCTGACCACGGTGCTCGACGACATTGAAAAGAACGTGCAGCTCGGCGTGACCGGCAGCTCGCTCAAGGCAGTACCCTACGCCGTGAAGCTGCTCGACTGGGGCGCGGCGAGCACGATGACCCAGAGCGAGATCAAGTCCGCCGTCGTCGCGTGGCTCAGCGACAAGGGCAACGACGCGCAGGTCTCCTTCAGCCAGCAGATGGACCTGATCGACACGACCTGCCAGGCGCTCATGGGCAGCGGCGCGCGCGACCTGCTCGATTCCGCCGGCTGCCAGAACGTCAAGGGTGACTGGCCGGTGCAGGCGTCCGACCGCGTTGAGGCCATCCTTGAGGCCGTCGGCCTGCGCGGATAATTTGCAGGCAGAAAACCGCCACGCCCCTGCGCGCCGGAATGGCGCGCAGGGGCGTGGTTTTTGTTTTGCTGCCGGTGCTCAGCCGTGGTAGCCGCCGGTCGCGGAATCGACCGTGACGTAGGGCACGACTTTGCCGTCGATCTTCACATAGACCTGATAGATGCCGTTTCCGAGATCCTCGTAGTGGTCGGGCGTGACGCCGTAGTTTTCGAGCAGGCTCCGTTCAAACTCGGCCTTCCAGCCGTCGCTGCCGGTGTCTTTTCCGGCAGCGGGCGTCGGTGCCGCAGACGGGGCGGCGATGGCGGGCGTCTCAACGGCCGGGGCCGCAGGCGTCTGTGCGGGGTCGGATGCGGCGGCGGTCTGCCTGCCGCAGGTAGTCAGCGCCAGCAGGAGCACGGCGGTCAGCAGCGCGGCCGCGTGTTTGCGGTGGGTCATGAGTGTTTCCTCCTTAGTAATGGTGTTTTCGGTGTTTTCGCAGACATTTTACATCAAAATTCGCAGAAATACCCCCCCTGGGGTGCAAAATTCAGATGTGAATTCAGATTTTAATTTTACACAGGCATGGCAGCGGGCGGGTTTTTTGCGCTTGACAGGGCCTCCGGCGCGGGATATTCTGTCAGCAGAACGGAGGGGACGCGCGTGCCGGAAAAGTATGTTTTGCCGATTGTGATGCTGGTGGCTTGGCCGCTCCATGTTGCGTTTGTGCGCGTCGCAATCGAAGGTGTTTTGAGAGCGGCCATGAGCAAGACGATGATTCGGAAACAGCGAAAGGCGCACCCTGGATTCTGGAACTGGCTGACCTACCGAGGTGTCGCTTCTGTGATCCCACTTCTTATGCGGATCTGGTACTATTGCGAGCTGCTCAAATATCCGCTTGCGGCACTCGCGTTCTATGTGCTGATGTGGCTGCTCGGCGTACCGCTCAATCCGCTGCGGAAATGGCCGGCGATTATTCTCATATCTTCAGAATTGATTCTGGTTGCGTATTATGTATTTTTTACTGCACAAGGGGCAGGGCCAGAGGATCGCCGCATGCCCGCGTGGACGGTCAAGCACTTTTCCCCCGACCGCAGCGACGACAGAAAGCCGCGGTGATGACATGCGCGGAAAACAGAGTTCAAAAATCAGTCTGAAAAAGCGGCTGCTCAAACGGCGGCTGGCGATGACCAAGTGCTGGGACAAGCAGAGCACGCGCCGTCATCTGCCGGTGTACCTGCTGCTTCTTTGCAAAACGTAAAAATTCACGGTCCGCCGCAGGGTTTTCCCTGCGGCGGACATGTTTTTGCGCAGCGGGCAGATTTTATCTGCTCGAAGGCGATTATCGAGTACATTTACTATTATTTCCGGATTCAATTAAAACGAAACCGTCTGAGCCCCGTGCAATACAGGATTCAGACTGTTCAGGTCGCTTGATCTTTTTTGTCTAGCTTTTGGGGTTCACTTCCATGCATATTTCCGGGCTGTTTCTGCCTTTCCAGAGCGGACGCGCCCATATGGATTTTCATACATCCGGCTCTGCGAGCATGCGCTTGATCTCCGAAAGCGTTTCCGGGCTGAGGACCTCGTCTTTCCGCTCAATGGAGCACATGATGGACATTGCGCCCCGGATCTCTCCGTACACCCGCAGTGGAAAGGACACGGTCAGGCAGCCGCTGAGCCATTCCTCATTGTGCACGGAGTAGCCGACGCGGCGGATCAGCTCCAGGTTTTCCCGGAGCTCTTTCTCACTGGTAATGGTTGTGCTCGTATACTTGATGAACTTCAGACCGGACAGATACTCCGAAAGCTGCTCCTCAGACAGCGTGGACAGCAGGAGTTTTCCCGGCGCGGAGCAGTAGTGCTGCCGCTTGGGGTCAAAAAAGGCGTTGTTATAGGAGATGTTCTGTGTCTGAAGATCCTTGTGCAGGGTGATCGTACTGAGCCCGTAAAAGGCCATGATGTGCGTCGTCGCGTTCAGGTTATAGGCCAGCGTGTGCATCACATCCAGATAGCGGACGGTCAGCGGATGGCTGACGATCAGATTTGACGCGATTTTCAGCAGCCGATCTGTGAGCCGGTATTTTCCGATTTGCTCGCACTTATCCACATATCCAAGATTTTGCAGCGTGATTAGAAACCTGTCCGCGCTCGAAGCATGCGTATCGAGCCGCTTCGCGATCTGAAGCACCGAGAGTTCGCCGTTGGTTTCGGCCAGCAGTTCGATCAGCCGGATTGTTTTCTCTACCGATGCGATGTTGTAGGAATAATCGTTCGCTTCGCTCATGTTTTCTGCACCTCCGATTGGAAGCGTTCTCCGCCATTGTCTTTCCCCCTAAATTATATATGAGCCGCACAAAAAATTCAACTCGATCCGGATTGCGCAATACGCAATCCGGATTGCATTATATACTGGATACTTCCCGAACAGAAAAATGTTGGTTGCTATTTGTTGGTTCATATTTACAAATAAATGCGCGTGTGCTACCTTGATTTTAGTCATTATGACAAAAAGAAAAGGAGAGAAGAAAAATGAATCTGCCAATGTATCAAATCGACATCCAGAAACTGCTTGCAGGTATGCCGGACGACTCGTGGTTTACCCACGCCCAGATCTTCGATGATCTGCTCTGCGTTGCCAACAAGAGCACCGCCTCGTTTGTTCTGAAGACCTCCGAGGGCCTCATCGTGATCGACGCAATCTATCCCAAGGAGACGATGTTCCACGCGATCGTCTCTGCGATCGAGGATATCGGCTGGGATCCGCATGAGATCCGCAAGTTCGTGATCACGCATGGACACTTTGACCACTGCGGCTGCGGAAAGTGGCTGGTTGACAGCTTCGGCTGCGAAACGTATCTGAGCAAGATCGACGATGATTTCTGGGAGCAGCACCCGTTCTTCCCGGACAGGCCGGATACCTGGAAGAATTTCCGGATCGACCACTACATCGACGATGGCGATGTGATCACGCTCGGCGACCACTGGATCCGCGTTCTGTTCACACCCGGACACACGCCCGGCGGCCTGAGCTTTATCTTCCCCGTGCATGACAACGGTGTCGAGCACATGGCCGGTATGTGGGGCGGAACGAATCCTCCGGCGACGATCGAGGGGAATGTGCAGTACCTTTCTTCGATCGAGCATTTTGCCAAGGAGACGGCAAAATATCACTGCGATGTTCCCATCTGCAATCACCCGGACTTCGACAACGGCTATCTGAAGATGGAATGTGCAAGAAACAGAAAGGCGCACATGCCGAACTGCTACTGCATCGGGGAGAGCGAATTCCAGCGGTTCAATGACATTTTCAAGTGCCTCGCCTACGGAAAGCTGAGAGCAATCGACGCGAGCGCGAATCACTGATGGGAAACGGAGAGAAATGAGATGAAAAACAGCAGAATCTTCATTCTTGCCTGCGGCATTATCTGCAGTCTGATCATGGGTTTTGCCTATACCTATAGTATTGTGCAGCCCTACATCATGGACTACTTCTCGATCGCGTCGTACATGGCAAGCCTTCCTTATACGATCTTCCTCGCGCTGTTCGTTGTCGGCAACTATGTTGGCGGCGTGATGCAGAAAAAGCACAGTGTCAAGATGATCATGCTTATCGGCTATCTTCTGATGGCCGCCGGCCTGTTTTCCACATCCCTTCTGCCGAGCAGTGCACCCGCCGGCATGTGGTTCACCTATGGCACCCTCCTTGGAATCGGCGACGGCATGGTATACAATGTCATTATTGCAATGATGCAGAAATGGTTTCCCGACAAGAAGGGGCTTGCGACCGGCATCACCCTTGCTGTTCTCGGCATTTCGGCGACGATCCTTTCTCCGCTCAGCAGCACATGGCTCACAAACTATGGCTTTACGGGAACGTTCCGGATACTCGCAGTCATCTTTGCTGTCGTCGCAGTGTTCGGCATGCTGACCATCAAGGCACCCCCTGCGGGATATATGGCCGACTACAAGCCGTCGGGCGTGGTCGCCGTTTCCAAAAACACCTGCACGACTGCACGCGATTGCTTCCGGTGCAGAGAATATTATCTCCTAAGCCTTGTCTATTTCTGCGCGATCCCGGCGTTTGTGCTTCTCAGTGCGATCTTCGTCAGCTACGGTACATCCAGAGGTCTGGACAAGACACTGCTCGTGACGGGTGTTTCCGTCGCGTCGCTCATGCAGGTCGCCGGCCGCTTCCTGATTTCCACAGGCAGTGATAAGATTGGCCGCAAAGGCGCTATGCTCCTCTGCTTTGCAATCACGATCCTTGCCATCGTGTTGCTCACGTTCTCCAAGGGGATTGTATATGTCGTGTGCTTCTGGCTGCTCAGCTTCACTTACGGCGGTACGGCGGCGACCATGCCCTCGCTCACGACCGACTATCTCGGCTCCGAGAACGCTGGTCTTGTCTGCTCACTTGTTATGATCGGCTTCGGCGTTGCCTCAGTCGGAACAAGCTTCCTCGCCAAGGCCGTCAACACCTCCATGGCCTTCATCCTGGCCGGCGTAATTGCCATTGTCGGCATCCTCGTCACACTTGCGCTTCCCAAACTCGGGAAGGCAGAACAATAATTCCGGGCTTCCGGCCCGTATCTCGGGCCGGAAGCTTTTTTTGCGCAAAAATATGATTTTTTCACACAGGGGATACTTGACAACTATCCCCTGTATTGTGTTACTTTATAAGTTCAGAACAAGTTAGGAGGTCAGAAATGACGAAATACAAGAAAGTCACACCTGAAATTGCCGCGCAGCTTCAGGCCATCGTGGGCGCGAAGCGCTTTTTCGCAGGCGATGCGGTGAAGGACGACTTCAGCCACGACGAAATGCCTATCTACGGCAAGTATTATCCCGAGGTGGTCTGTGAGGCCGAGAGCACGGAGGAAGTGTCCGCGATTTTGCGTGTGTGCTACGAAAATGACATCCCCGTCACGCCGCGCGGTGCGGGCACGGGCCTCGTCGGCGGGTGCGTGCCGCTGTGCGGCGGCGTGGTGCTGTGCACGACGCGCATGAACAAGATCCTCTCCTACGATATGAACAACCTCGTCGTACACATCCAGCCCGGCGTGCTGCTGTGCGATCTTGCGGCCGACGCGCTCACGCGCGGCCTGATGTACCCGCCCGATCCGGGCGAGAAGACCGCGACCGTGGGCGGCAATGTGTCCACGAACGCGGGCGGCATGCGCGCCGTGAAGTACGGCGTGACGCGCGACTATGTGCTGGCCATGACCGTGGTGCTGCCCGACGGCAGAGTCATGGAGCTCGGCAAGACCGTGTGCAAGACCAGCTCTGGCTACAGCCTGCTGCACCTGATGATCGGCTCGGAGGGCACGCTCGGCGTCATCACGGAGCTGACGCTCAAGCTCATCCCCAAGCCGGAAATGAACGTAAGCCTCATTCTCCCGTTTGCCGATGTGGAGACCGCCATCGCCTCCGTACCGCAGATCAAGCTGGCCAACCTTGACCCGCAGTCGATCGAGTTCATGGAGCGCGACATCGTCGATTCCTCGGCGGCGTTCACCGGCAACACCATCTTCCCCACGGTCGTGGACGGCAAAGAGGCCGGTGCATACATCCTCGTCACCCTCGTCGGTGACAGCGAGGCCGAACTGACCGCGAAGATGGACCGCCTCGGCGCGCTTGCCGAGCAGCGCGGTGCGTACGACACGCTCGTCGTCTGGACCGACGGCCTGAAAAAGGACGTCTGGGCCGCACGCAGCGCGTTCCTGACCGTCATCGAGGCGGACACGAAGCTGCTCGACGAGATGGACGTCGTCGTGCCGGTCGACCGCATCGCGGAGTTTCTTGTCTACACCCGTGCCACCGGCAAGGCGGAGGGCATCACCATCCGCAGCTTCGGCCACGCGGGCGACGGCAACCTGCACATCTACTGCTGCGCCAACGACATGGAGCTCGACGAGTTCAAGCGCCGCAGCAAGGCCGTCATGGACAAATGCTATGCCAAGTGCATCGAGTTCGGCGGGCAGGTCTCCGGCGAACACGCCATCGGCCACGCAAAGAAGCAGTACCTGGTGGAGTCCGCCGGCGAGACGGCGTTCGGGCTCATGCAGGCGATCAAGCAGGTGTTTGACCCCAAGGGCATCCTCAACCCCGGCAAGGTCTGCACCAACGTCGAGGAGGGCTGAAGCATGCTGAATATTCTTGTTTGCGTCAAGCAGGTGCCCGACATCAACCTCGTGAAGATGGACCCCGTCACGGGCAGTCTGATCCGCGCGGGCGTGCCGGCGATCCTCAATCCGCTGGACGCCAATGCGCTCGAGGCAGCCGTGCGCGTCAAGGAGGCGCACGGCGGCACGGTCACCGTCATCACGATGGGGCCGGACATGGCCAAGGAGGCGCTGCGCGAGTGTCTCGCCGCGGGTGCGGACCGCGCCGTGCTGCTGTCCGACCGCGCGTTTGCCAACGCCGACACCCTCGCCACGAGCTACGTCATCGCGAGCGCGGCAAAGCAGCTCGGCGATTTTGACCTCATCTTCTGCGGCAAGGAGTCGCTCGACGGCGCGACCGGGCAGATGGGCTCGCAGCTGGCCGAGCGCTTCGGTGCCAGCCAGATCTCCTCGACGGCGAAGATCGTCGAGGTGGACACGGCCGCGCACACCATCACGGCCGAGCGCGACCTCGAGCGCGGCACGGAGGTGCTGCGCGCCAAGTATCCCTGCCTGCTCACGGTCGAGAAGGCGAACTTCCGCCCCCGCATCCCGAACCTGAAGCGCTGGAAGGCCTCGCGCACCGCGGACATCGCGGTCTACAGCGCGGCCACCATCCCGGGGCTCGACCCCGCGCAGATCGGCGACCCCGGCTCCCCGACGAAGGTGCCGCGCACCTATCCGCCGGAGGTCGGTGCGAAGGGCAGCATGATCGACGAGGGCAGCACGGAAAAGAACGTGGACCGGCTCTTCGGGCTGATCGCGGATGTGCTTTGAGGAGGTGCAGGCAGTGAATAAAACAGATTATAAAGATATGTGGGTCTTCATCGAGCGCGACGGCGACAGCGTGCTGCCGGTCTCGCTCGAGCTGTGCTCGGAAACGCGCAGGCTCTGCGACGCGAGCGGCGAGAAACTCGTCGCGGTCATCGTCGGCAGCATCTCGGACGGCGAGCTGCAGCGCGTGCTCGACTGCGGCGTGGACAAAATCATCCACGTGACCGGCACGGGCTATGACTACTTCAATAACGATGCGTACACCAACCTCTTCACCGTCCTGTGCCGGAAATACCGGCCCACGGCGGTCATGGTTGGCGGCACGATCAACGGGCGCGACTTTGCACCGCGCTTCGCCGCGCGTCTCGGCACCGGCTGCACCTCGGACGCGACCGAGCTCGTCTGGGATCCCAAGACGACGGACATCGAGTTCGTTGAGCCCGCCGTCGGCGGCAAGATGATGGCCGTCATCACCGTGCCGGTGGCGCGCCCGCAGGTCGGCACCATCCGCCCGGGCACGTTCAAGTGCGTGCCCTGCGGCGCACGTGCGCACGAGGTCATCGAGGAGCACATCGACTTCCCGGTCGCGGACATCCGCACCGAGATCCTTGACTTCCGCGCTGACGATCTCGACGAGCGCCTGAACATCGCGGACGCGGACGTGATCGTCTGCGTCGGCAACGCGATCAAGGGGGCGGATGCCCTGCCGCGCTACCGCCGCCTGGCCGAGCGCCTCGGCGGCAAGCTTGCCTGCACGCGCCCGGTGTTCGACCGCGGCGTGCTGCCGTTCAAGCTCGTCATCGGGCAGTCCGGCGCCGTGGTCAAGCCGAAGCTGCTGCTGTCGTTCGGTGTGTCGGGCGCGGTCAACCACGTCACGGGCTTCTCGGATGCAGACGTGGTCGTCGCCGTGAACACCGATCCCGAGGCGGCAATCTTCAACTACTGCACCTACGGCATCGTCGGCGACATGGACGAGGTCTGCGAGGCCATGCTCGCAAAGCTCGGCGCGTGAACCGGAACGAACATGCAAAAAAGCACCCGAAAGGGTGCTTTTTTGCATATTGCCCGTGTGTCCGCAGATACTGCAGCGGCGCGTTTGACAGGCGGCACACCGCCGCGTATAATGTTGACACGACATGATCGGCAGCCGGATGCCGTGGGGAGTGCGTATTTTGCGGCGGAATAAAGCAAACTGCGATATCATCGGCCTTGCGCCCGGTTTTAGCGGATGGGCGGGGGTGATCACGGCAATCGTTGGAATGGTCATTCTCGTTGTCGTATTTGTGTTTCATCGAGACGAGCTTAGTGAATATGGCATCAGTATGGGCGCTGCATCGGCTGCTGGCGTGGTTTACTTTCTGTGGAGTTGTCCGGTGACATATCGGGTTGATTTTCCCGGTATTACAAAACGGCGTTGCGGCATTCCGGTTCGCTTTGTGGCATGGGAACAAATTTCTCAGATCGGACATGCACAGCTTGGCAAAGGAGCGTGCCTGATCATCACACTTGTGGGATGTGAAAAATTTTCGTACCGCAAGGGCGATTCCGAATCCTATTGGGCAGAGAACTACTTGATCCGACACATGCGGAAAACACTATGTATCCAGAACGTAAAAGCCGCTATCCCGATCATAGAGAAATATTATGGCGCTCTGGATTATGACTATATGCGCGATGAGCCTGACACAAGGCCGTAAACCGTGATGATGCGGCTCAAGTTTATGCGTAGGCAATCCGACACAGCCGAAAATAAATAACATTCGCCCGCCAACATTTGCGCAGCAAATATTTCACGCACCGCAGGTGAATTTCACGAAAAAAGGACTTGGCATATGCCAAGTCCTTTTTCATGGCACCCCCGGCTGGATTCGAACCAGTGGCCTGCCGCTTAGGAGTACGGCGTACCATTTCGTAAATTGTTCATATCTTCCCGTGTTGTTTCTTCGCAAATTGTGCTGCCTGGAGGCAGGTCAATTTGCACAAAATCCCCTGAAATATGCTGCCTTACAACGGCTTTTCAAATGTCGTATTAGCAAGGTATTAGCAGGAACCCCTCGTGACAGAGGGCTTACAGGGGCCATTTCAAAATGCTATTAGCACAGATGGAGGATAATCTTATGAGCACCAACACACCCAACGAAAAAGGAACGCCCCAAAGCAGAATATACACCGTGAATGACATCGCAGCCATTCTCGGTATCGGCCGCACCTCGGCCTATAAACTCGCCAACTCCGGATTGTTCAAGACGATCCGCATCGGCAACATGATCCGCATCTCCAGAAAGTCCTTTGAGGATTGGTTGAAGGCGGAGGGGTTGGACGACGAAACGGAATAACTGGTAGGAGAGCGCCATAGGCTTTGAACCTATGGCGCTCTATTTGTGAAAATGTAAGATGTTATTTTGCGGCGTCTTCTTTTGAGAGATATTTATGAATATCCTTTTTTATTGCTACTTGAGCTGTTAATACAAGACCAAACAAATCTACAGCTGCACAAATATACAGAGGAATGCTACTATTGAGTTTTTTCTCGAAAAAAATAGCAATATATGTAATTGCTGCAATTATAGCAATTTTCCACAAAATGCTCCAAACAAATCGAAGGATTTGTTTGGCCCGCTTTTTTCGTCGGTCTCTCTTATCTTTTTCTGCACGATATAGGGCAAGTTCTGATTCTAGGTTTGTTTTTTCCTCTTGTTGTCTTTGAATCACTTGGTCTTTGTGCTCAATAGTTTGATCCTTTTTTTGAATTTCCTTATCCTTTTCTTCAAGCGCGATTTTATTAGCACTGACTTCTTCTTCGTAGCGGCTAAGAAACTCTGGAGAAAAGTCCATAATTTCGTCTATTGAATCACCCTCCAAGTCTTCTGGAAGCACAGGTTTTCTGCGTAAGGTGATAATCCGTGCTGCGAGTTGATCGCTCGTTATCTCACCATTCTTATTTTTCTCTTTGGCGTCATTGTATACTGTAGCTATGTTATGCGAGATAGTGGCTGACAATACCGTTCTTGCCTTAAGTACGATGTTGACATTGCAAGGATAATTTTTTGTACCAAATCCATTACCAAGTTTGTACCAAAGAATATTAGTCATTCTATCAACGGATACTGCATAATCGTTAGCATAATCCAACCCGTTTTCTTTTTTGGCTCGTTCAGTTTGCTCTCTAGAAATATTTAGTGTGCATTTTGTATTAGTTACGATGAGATATTCCGCATCAAAATTGTTTGTAAATACAGAACCCTTTCTTAGTTTGTTTATGTGGCTAATATACTTCCAGCTCTCACATACTTGCTCATCTGTATACTCCATGCTTTCAAGATTATACACATCATTTTCTTTACTGTAGTAGTCGTCTTTCTCGTCTTCGATTATTCCATAATGATATTGCAGTTTATAGTAAAAGTCAGCCTTCTTTACATCGACATCACTTGGTGCTTCGCATGAATTGAGAATAGCTTTCATGGCTACGGTATCAAATGACACCGTATTTTTCTCGATAATCATTTTTGCACCATTGAAAAAACTGTCCATCTCCTTTCGTACATCCGAAAAATAGCGCAGAAATATCTTAGTACCATTCAAATTTGCACTTTTGATTTGCGCAAAAAGATCTTCAGCCAATTGCTTATATACTTCGCCATTGAAGCCAGCGAGACTAAACAAGACTTCTGTTCCCAAAAAAAGGGTAAGTTTTTTTGTCAGATTACCGGTTTCATTTATATTATAATTTAGGCCGATATATAAAATGCTTCCTTCTCGTATAGTTTCAAGGGTTCTCTGCACATTATTGTTATTTTCATTTTTCAAAACAAACTCACTAATTAGATCCGTGTATTGGCCAGAGCTCTTTTTCTGATCATCAACTAAAAAAGCAATTAAATCCTGAGTCAATAAGTCTTCGTCTATTTCTTTTTCTGGCTCTCGCTTACTAATATATTCTTTTAATAGACTAATAGCACCGGTATTGGCTTCTTCCGCAATGGCCTTTGCTCTTTCAAAAGCATGATCAGAAACAAAGTTACGAATGTCTACAATATATGTACCATTTTCCCTCGTCACAAAAGGAAGGGATTTAGAAGCCGTTTTTACTACTGCTTCTGGTATATCAAATCCAAAAACAGATTTAAGCCTGTTTTTCATTTCGATGGCAGTAAATACATACAGCTTTTGACCGTCAATAATATATTTAATAAATTCCGCAAGAATCTGATATGAATTAATATATTTTTTGGAGTCATTTAGGCTTTTTAATGTTGCAAATGACGCTAAAATAGGTGTGCTTGTTGAATTACTCATATTTCTTCTTCCTCCTTAGCACAATTGCTGGCGACTTTATTAGACTTTGCAAATATAATAAATCGACATAAACAATTATATTATACCATTGTTTGCCAAGATTCACAATGAATTACTTGCTCAATCGACTAAAATTCTATAATTTGATTACGCCATGGGCTAAAGCCTATGGCGTTTTTTATGCCTGGAAATGCCTCGAAAGGAGCCGAAAATCCCATGTTTTTTCTTCCACAATCAGTCGAAAGGCCGCCGCCCATAGGTTTTCCCCTCCAGAGTGTCCGGGCGGCATAGAGGTTGCCTTTTCCCCAAAAACGAACACTTTTGCAGACCGCCGAAAGGAGGTGATAACATAGCGGTATTTCGTATTGAGAAAACCCGCGACTACACGGTGATGTCTAACCACCACCTGCGCAACGCGGGGCTGTCGCTGAAATCCAAAGGGCTGCTCTCCATGATGCTGTCCTTGCCGGAGGACTGGAACTACACCACCAGGGGCTTGGCCAAAATCTGTAAGGAGGGCACGGACAGCATCAGCTCCGCCCTGAAAGAGCTGGAACGAGCCGGATACATAGTCCGCAACCGGCTCCGGGATAGCAAGGGCAAGATTGTGGATGTGGAGTATGTCATCTACGAAACGCCCCATCCCCCGGACACGGGCCAGCCGTGTGAGGGCGAGCCGGATACGGCTTGTCCAGATACGGAAAACCCGGATATGGATAACCCATGTCTGGAAAACCGGCCGCAATTAAATAAAGAGAAAAGAAATCCTGAAGAACAAAATACTGATTCATTAAGTACGGAAGGATCAAATCCTATACAACAAAATTGAATCGAAACTCTCCCTTTGTTATACGCTTTTTAATTAAAACAAAAACCGCTGTAAACCAGCGAAAAACGGCTTACAGCGGTTGTTTTGGCACCCCCGGCGAGACTCGAACTCACTACATTCCGCTTAGGAGGCGGACCCTCTATCCCGGTGAGGTACGGGGGCTTATACAACAAATATTTAATTTTCAGGCTCCACAGGATTCGAACGAACTGCCGCTTAGGAGGCGGCCGCTCTATCCAACTGAGCTACGGGGGCACAACAGCGTTATTTTAGCGCAAAGGGCGGCGGGTGTCAATGACCGGCGGCAGAAACGGGTCGCACGGTTGCGCGCGGCGGGAAATCATGGTATGATAAATGGACTGCGCACAAAGGAGGTTGCCCCATGCGTCTCATCCGCGAGGAAAAAGCCTTCATCCGGGAGGCCGTTTTGCTCATGCTCCCGATGATTTTGCAAAATTTCGTGACGTTTTCCATGTCCATGGCCGACACGTTCATGGTCGGCGTGCTCGGCGAGACGGCGCTCGCCGCCGTGACGATGGCAAACAGTCCGTTTTACGTCATGCAGCTGATGATCTTCGGCGTGCAGAGCGGCATGAGCGTGCTCGTGGCGCAGTACCACGGCCGCGGCGATCAGGAGGCCATCAACCGCGTCATGGGCATCGCGCTCTTTGTTTCCACGACAATCACGGGCCTGCTCGCCGTCACGGCATTCTGCATCCCGGAGCAGATCATGCGCGTGCTCACCAACAACGCCGACCTCGTCGCGCCCGGCGCGGCGTATACACGCTACGTCGGCTTTTCGTATTTCTTCTCCGCCATCAGCGGCGTGTACATCGCCGCCCAGCGCAGCACGGAAAATCCCCGCCTCGGCGCGGTGCTGCTCACCGTATCCGGTGCGCTGAACATTTTCCTCAACTGGGTGCTTATCTACGGCAAGCTCGGCGCGCCCATGCTCGGCTGCGCGGGCGCAGCCATCGCCACGCTCATCAGCCGCGCGTTCGAGGTCGCGGTGCTGTGCGTGTATGCCCGGTTCAGCCGCCGGCTGCCGCTCATGCCGCGCGCGCTGCTGCACCCCGGCCGCGTGATCGCAAAGGACTTTGCCAAGTATGCCCTGCCCGTCGTGTGCAACGAGTGCCTGTGGTCGCTCGCGTTTTCGCTCTACACGGTCATCATGGGGCATATGGGCAACAACACGCCCATCCTCTCGGCCTACACCATCGCCGGCAACCTGCAGCGCATGCTCACCCCGGCGTCGTTCGCCGCGGGCGGCGCGGCCGCCGTGCTCATCGGGCGGGAGATCGGCCGCGGCAATCGCGATCAGGTGCAGCGCAAGGCCTGGGTGCTCGACGGGCTGGCGCTCGTCGTCGGCCTCGTGTGCATGGGCATCATCGCGCTCGTGCGCAACGTGCTGCTGCGGCCGTACATCCTGCCGCTGATGCACATGGAGGGCGCGGCGTGCGACATTGCCATGTACATGATGGGCGTGCTCATGCTCGTGCAGCCGGTGTCGAGCGTGAGCCTGACGAACATCGTCGGCGTGCTGCGCGGCGGCGGGGACGTGCGCTATGCGATGCTGTGCGACGTCGGGCCGCTGTATGCGGTGTGTCTGCCGCTGGCGGCGCTCACGGCGCTCGTGTGGAAGCTCGACATCCGGTATGTGTACCCGCTCATGTCCATTGACGTGATCGTGCAGATCTTCCTGTGCGTGCCGCGGCTGCGCTCCGGCAAGTGGATCCACGACGTGACCCGCGGTGCCGGCGAACTGGAGACGTGACGGCCCCGCAATATCTTAACAAACAATTCAGGCGATCCTTCACAGAATCGTCATCCTTTTTTCGGGAACCAATTTACAATGGGAGCGTCTCATCCTGTAAAGCACCGCGGCCCCTGGATCGCGGGGAAAGGAAACCAACACCATGAAATTTCTCAAACGGGCTCTGCCCATCGTGCTCGCCGTGTGCCTGCTCGCAAGCCTTGGCGCCGTGTCGGCCATCGACGCCGGCGAGACGCGCACCGTCATCGGCGCCGACCTCACGGACGACCAGATCAAGACTGTCTACAAGACCTTCGGCATCGAACGCGGCAGCGTCAAGGAGCTGACCGTCACAAACAAGGACGAGCGGCAGTATCTCAGCGGCGTCATCAGTGACGCGCAGATCGGCACCAAGTCCATCTCCTGCATCTCCATCGAGGTGCTCGACGCCGGCAAGGGCATGACCGTCAACACGTCGCACATCACCTACTGCACGAGCCAGATGTACATCAGCGCGCTGGCCACGGCCGGCATCACGGACGCGAAGATCACCGTGACCGCGCCGTTCGACGTCTCGGGCACGGCGGCGCTGACGGGCGTGTACAAGGCGTATGAGGACATCACGGGCACGAAGCTCGACGAGACTGCCAAGGCCGTCTCCTCGCAGGAACTGGCCACGACGGCGGAGCTCGCGCAGGCCATCGGCGACTATGACTCGGTCGAGATCGTCAACGAGCTCAAGCTCATCCTCAACGAGACGAAGGACATGACCGACAGTGAACTGCGCGCCAAGATCAAGGAGATCGCCGCCGAGTACGACGTCACGCTCACGGACGACCAGATGACCCAGCTCGTGAACCTCTGCCGCTCGCTCGAAAAGCTGGACACGAACGCCCTGCTCTCGAAGGTGCAGGCCGTGCAGGACACGCTCAAGCAGCTGGCCGGCGCGAAGGATAAGATCGCGTCCTTCACCGGCAAGGTCAAGGACGTCATCACCGCCATCGGCGATTTCTTCGACCGCGTGATCGCTCTCTTCCGCAAGTAAATCCGGATAGAAAGAACCCGCCCGCAGGCAGTGCCTGCGGGCGGGTTTTTGCATACCAAAGCGCGGGCGGCGCTGCTGCACCGCCCGCTGCGATCCATGCTTTTCTTACTTTTCTGCCTGCCGCTTTTTCCGGCGCTTTTCGCGCACCTTTTTGCGCTTGGCTTTCCACTTCTGCCAGTCGCGCGCCCGCTTCTCCTTCGCACGTGTGTAGGCTTCTGCACGCGACTGAAACATGGGTTTGTACCGTTCCGGAAGATATTCGCCGAACACCGCCGCATCCCGCATCAGGAACTGATACTTGATCAGCCCATCGCCGCTTCGGATTTTATCAATGCGCTTTTTGGGAAGCGATTTCGAGGATAACAAGAGGTACATTTGCCCGGTCCCATAAAGATCAGGGACAACATTTCCCTCGTCGAAATGGCGTATCTCAACATAGCGGAGCTCCGAATATGGGATCTTGATGCTGCGCATGAAGAGTGCGTGCCACTTGACATAGCCCTCTGTTAGGGTTAATTCCCCAAAACACAGTGGCCAAAGCCAATAGATACTATACGCGAAGAGCAATGTCATAACGCAAGTTATGACGAAATACCAGACCTTGAATCCCTCAACAATCATTCCATATATCAGTACGATTGGTATTGCCGCAAACATAAGGCACATCAATCGTGCAACCAGCAAAATCACATATGGATATAATGTTTTCCGCTTCTTTCGCGCGGCAGTTTGTCTCTCCGTTGATGGCGTCATTTTTCCAGCGCGGCGAGCTTCTCGCGGCGGATGCGGTCGGCGTCCCGGCGGACGAAGTACGCGGGGATGAGGATGAACACCGCGCTCACGGCCGCGGCCAGAAACAGCTCATACGGGTAGAGGTAGCTGCCGGCATAGCTCGGGTACTTGGCGAGGATGGCCGCCGTCGGCTCGAGCGCGACGGCCCGGATGATGAGCGGGTCGATGATGCTCGCGAGCACCATGGGCAGCATGATGTAGATGACCATCTTCACGCTCTGCGACGCGCCTGCGCGCCCGGCGGGCGTATAGTCGCGCGACGAGGCGGTGAACAGCCCCGCCATGGCGAGGTTTCCGGCCATGATGCACGTGCCGCCGACGCACAGCAGCGGCATGGCGTGGCCGACGAACTTGATCGAATAAGCGATCAGGCCGCCGAGCACCTGCAAAATTGCCACGGGGTAATAAAACTTCTCCTTGCCGAAGCGGTCCATGACCTTGCCCGCGAGGACGGACAGCACGGCCGAGGCAAGTACGACGATGCCGATGGGCAGGATGTAGTTCTCAATGCCGAGCGTGACCTCGACGAGCGAGATCATGTACGGCTGCCACAGCTGCATGGCAAGGCCGGAGAACATCATGCCGAGAAAGCAGATGTAGATCATCTTATTGGCGCGGATGTTCGCCGGGCGGAAAGCATAGAGCACGTCGCGCAGGTACGTGTCGCCCTGCACGGGGCGCAGGGCCGGACTGTCGCGAAAGATGCACAGGCCGAGCACACCGGCCGCACTCGTCAGGCCGCCGAGCACGAGGAAAAACCCCGTCCAGTTGCCGTGCACGGTCATGCCGTCAAAGCCCGCGAAGATGACGATGAGCGCGAGGATAGGCATGATGCTCAGCACGATGTCCACGACGCCGCGGTTCGTGACGTCGGTCACGTCCGTGACCCAGGCGGAAAAGGCCGAGTCGTTGGCCGTGCTGCCGATGGCGGACATGACGCAGTCCATGACGACGAAGAGCGTCACCGCGAGGCCGACATCGCCGCCGACCTGCCCGTTGCCGAAGAGCGCGAACGCCGCCGTCGTGATGCCCCAGAGGATATACCCCCAGCAGACGAAGGCGCGGCGCTTGCCCACGCGGTCCGACCACGCGGCGCTGAAGATCGTCGCGAGCGCGGCGGCGATGGCGCTGGCCGCAACGGTCGCGGATGTCGCCCAGCCGGCAGCCGTGATGTTTTTCTGAATGTAGGTGGAAAAATAGACGTTTTCGACCATCCAGGCAATCTGCCCGATGAAGCCGAACACCAGCAGACTCGTCCAGACGCGCGCGCCGAGCGGCGTCGCCTTTTTGACGACCAGTTTCTCCTGCATGAAAATTATCCCCTTTGCAAGGCGTTATCGCCTGATTATACCATGTTCTCCCCCACCCGGCAACCGGGAAACCCGCCGCCAGGCGCGCTGTAACCGGCTCGGAAACGTTTTCGCTTCTCCGCGCACAAAAAATATAAAAAATTTTTTGTGTTTTTGCATTAAAAAAAGAAGCTGGCGCATTATTACGGCAGAACGGAAATGAGATCATTTTCCGCAAGACAGAGCTTGCTTTCCTCATAAGGTTGTTTACCGGTTATTTACAACTTTACCCCACACACACACAAAACTTTTGCTTGCTCTGCAGCGCCTGCGCGACACCGCGCGGGCGCATTCTCTTTTTTAAAAGACGTGTTCCCTTTTTCAATCATAACACAGCGCCCGGGGCTCTTTTCGGCTCCGGGCATTTTCGCGCCCTCCCCCTTTGCAGGACACAAACCGGTCACACAACGCACACTGAATCCGCTGCCTTTGAAAGCCTTCCCCGTATGGGGAAGGCTCCCTCCCTGCAGCGATAATCAAAGCGCCGCCCCACATCGTTTCGATGCGGAGCGGCGCTTGACTCTGCTGATGCTGTACAGCCTTCACGCGGCCTTCGCGGTCTTGCCCGCGCGCCACGCCTCGAACTTGGCGCGCATATGGTCGTTCAGGCGGCAGAACGCCTTCATCACCGGCCACGACAGCAAGCCGAACACGATGAGGATGAGCGCGCTCTGCAAATTCAGCTTCTGCAGGCTGAACAGCGTCGGGAAGCCGAAATACGCGATTACAAACAGCACGCCGAGCACGACGATCATCACCTTGCGGATGGTGTTGTACGGCTGGCACGTGCGGTGTACCATCATGAGGCCGACAATGCCCATGACGCCGGTGCAGATCGTGATCATAGCCGTGTCGTCGAGCTGGAAGGCGATATAAAACAGCAGGATGCCCACGACCATCGCCAGATCCGTCATCGCGGCCGGCAGCGCGCGGAAGAGCACGTTGCGCAAAAACTTCCCCTTGACGAGGCTCTCGTTCGGCTCCATAGCGAGGATGAACGACGGGATGCCGATGGTCACGGCGCTCACGAGCGTGAGCTGCGCGGGACTGAACGGATACGGCAGCGTAGCAAAGAGCGTGAAAAACGTGAGGAAGAACGAGAAGATGTTTTTGACCAGATACAGCGACGCGCTGCGCTCGATGTTGTTGATAACGCGGCGGCCCTCCGCCACGACCGACGGCATGGAGGCAAAGTTCGAATCCAGCAGCACGATGTGCGACACCTGGCACGCCACGTCGCTGCCCGAGGCCATGGCGATGGAGCAGTCGGCCTCCTTGAGCGCGAGCACGTCGTTGACGCCATCGCCCGTCATGGCCACGGTGTGGCCGTCGGCCTTGAGCGCCTGCACGAGGCTGCGCTTCTGCGCCGGGGTCACGCGGCCGAAGACCGTGTACTTACCCGCCGCATCGCGGATGGCCTCCTCGGTCGTGAGCGTGCGCGCATCGACGAAGCGGTCGGCGTTTTCGATGCCGGCGCGCTTGGCCACCTCGGACACCGTGCGTGCATTGTCGCCGGAGATGACCTTCACGGCCACGCCCTGGCTGGCAAAGTAGCCGAACGTCTCCGGCGCCTCGGCGCGGATCTTGTTCGAGAGCAGGATCAGCGCGATGGGCAGCAGGTCGGCATTCAGCGTCTCGTCCGAGAGCGTGCCGTCATACATGCCCAGCAGCAGCACGCGGCAGCCCTTGGCAGAGTAGCCCTCGATCTGCTCCTGATATGGGTTTTCCCGCCCGGCGAGCAACACGTCCGGCGCACCGAGCAGGTACGTCTCCTCGGCGTGGAACGACACGCCGCCATATTTCTTTGCCGACGAGAACGGTAGCGTCGCCGTCGCGTCCTGCGTCTTTTCGCCCGTGAAATAGCGCCGCAGAGCGGCCATGGTGTCGTTGTCAGCCTGCATGGCGTAAACGTAGTCGGACATGATCATGCGGATGTCCTCGAGCGTGAAGCGGTCGTCGCACAGGGGGCAGACATCCTCGACGATCATCTTGTTTTCCGTCACGGTGCCGGTCTTATCCACGCACAACGTATCCACGCGCGCGAGCGTCTCGATGCAGCCGAGCTCGTGCACGAGCGTCTTGCGCTGGGCCAGACGCACGACGCCTGCCACGAGCGCAAGGCTTGTCAGCAGGTACAACCCCTCGGGGATCATGCCGATGATGGAGCCGACCGTGCTCGTCACGGCGATAGGCACCGAACGGTCAAGCCACACGAACTCCTTAATGAACATCACCACGCCGAGCGGGATGACGATAATGCCGATCCACTTGACGAGGTTCTGCAGCGAGCGCATCATCTCCGACTGCTGCGGCTTCTTGGCGCGCTTGGCCTCCTGCGTCAGGCGCGAGACGTAGGAGTCTGCGCCGACGTCCGTCAGCTGCGCGCGGCACATGCCACTGACGACGAAGCTGCCCGACAGGAGCTTGTCTCCGGGGTTTTTCTTGATCTCGTCCGATTCGCCCGTGATGAGCGCCTCATTGACGTAGCAGCTGTCCTGCACCACGACGGCGTCGGCATAGATCTGGTTGCCGGCAGCGAAGACGACAATGTCGTCGCGCACGAGCTGCGCCGTGTCCACGGTCACGCGCCTGCCGTCGCGCACGGCGACGGCCTTGGGTGAGGCGAGGATGTTGAGCTTGTCGAGCGTTTTCTTCGAGCGGATCTCCTGAATGATGCCGATGGCGGTGTTGACGATGATGACGCCCATAAACGTCAGGTTCAGCCACTGCTGCACCGCGATCACGCACAGCGCCAGCAGGAAAAACAGCATATTAAAATAGGTAAAAATGTTGCTCAGGACGATCTGCTTGACGGTCTTGCCCGGCGGGTCGACGGGCGCGTTCGTCCAGCCGGCGTCCGTGCGCTCACGCACCTGCGCGCTCGTCAGGCCCTGCTGCGGGTCGGGGTGCACGATGGGCACGTCCCGCCGCTCCGGCGTCTCGGGCTCGGGCGCGCGCTTGTCTTTGATTTTTTCGATCAGATTGGCCAAAGGTCTGCCTCCAAAATGAGAATACCCAATATTATAGCGTCTCGCACGGCGGAAAGGAACAACTGTTTGTGAATATTTGCTTAAAAATGGCGCAAATTTTCGGCAGCCTGCACGGTGTGGCGCAGCAGCAGCGCGGTCGTCACGCTGCCGATGCCGCCGGGCACGGGCGTGCAGACGGCGATGTCCGCGGCATCAGGCGCCACGTCGCCGCGCAGCGTGCCGTCTGGCAGTGCGGTCGCGCCCGCATCGAGCACGATCTGCCCCGGGCGCACAAAGTCAGTCGTGATGAGCCCCGGCGCGCCCGCCGCGGCAAGCAGAATGTCGGCGTCCCGGCAGCGGGCGGCGAGATCGGGCGTTTTCCGGTGGCAGAGCGTCACGGTCGCGTCCGCGCGCGTGAGCAGCAGCGCGGCCGGCCGGCCAATCACCAAGCTCCGGCCCACGATGGTCACGCGCCTGCCTGCGGGGTCAATGCCGTGCGCGCGCAGCAGCTCCATACACGCCTCGGCCGTGCAGGGGGCGAAGCCCGCCGCCCCGGTCACGAGCGCGCCGAGCGATGCCGTTGTCATGCCGTCCACGTCCTTGCGCGCATCGAGCGTGTCGAGCATCTCCTGCGCGCGCAGCGCCTCCGGCAGCGGCCGCAGCAGCAGCACGCCGTGCACCGCGCCGTCCGTGCTCAGGGCGCGCAGGGTGTCGGTCAGGGCTTCGGGCGCGCAGTCCGCCGGCAGGGGCACGGGGCGCACAGCAACGCCGCAGCCGGCCGCTGCCTGAGCGATGCTGCGCAGATAGGCCAGATCGTCCGGCTGCGCGCCGACGGACACGGCCGCGAGGCAGGGCCGTACAGCGAGCCGCGCGGCGCGCGTGCGCACCTGCACATAGATTGCCGCGGCGGCGGGCGTTCCGGTCAGGGTGTTCGCCATGGATCAGCCCTCCCCGCGCAGCGCGGCAAGCACCGCGTCCACGGTCTGCGCGCAGCATTGCACCACGGTTGCGCGCAGGTGCTCGGCGCGCGCCTCGGTCTCGGCGCGGTCAGCGGGCGCGAGCAGGCCGGTATTGACAAAAACGTTCATGGCCGCGGCCTCCGCCGCCGCGCGGCACAGGGCCGCCGCACACCCGACGTCCGAGCGCAGGAGGGGGCTGGCCGCCTCGAGTGCGGCGGCCAGCAGCAGCGCCACCTGCTCGCAGTGCGCCAGCATATCCAGCGGGGCCTGGCACGCCGTGCGCGCCGCGACCGCGAGCGCGGCTGCGCGCTCGCGGTCGGTCTTCGGGATGGCGTAGGCCCGCTGCAGCGGCAGGAAGCCCGCCGCGTCCGCATCGATGAGCGTGAGCAGCGCCGTGCGCTGTGCATCACACGCGGCGGCCAGCGTCGCGAGCGCGTCCGTGCGCTCGGCATAGCGGGGGTTCGCTGCCGTTACGTTCGCGGTCATCGCGGCTAAACTCGCCGCCAGCGCCCCCGTGAGCGCGGCCGCGCCCCCGCCGCCCGGCGCGGGCGATGCGGAGGCGAGCTGCGCGGTAAATTCGGAAAGGGTCCGGTCGGTCATATGAAAAACCTCCTTGGGGGATGATTCGCAGTTGCGTCATGTGAAAAGTCCTTGCCCAACACCCAAGCCTTCTCCTTGCCGAGAAGGTGCCGAGCATCGCGAGGCGGATGAGGTGTTTCCTGACGTTACGCACCATGGCAATTCCGCTTTTGCACCGCTCGACCGGTGCCGCGGCAAATGAGGCGGCAAGGTACCGGTCTCCTCCAGCGGCCCCGGTCATGCGCCGCGTGTCCGTCCCGCACCCATGGGCTCCCTTGTGTAAAGGGAGCTGGCAGCCGATAGGCTGACTGAGGGATTGATACGTTGATTTCTGCGCCGGCTTCGTATCTGCAACCCCTCCGTCACGGCGCAGAGCGCCGTGCCACCTCCCCTTACACAGGGGAGGCATTGCCTGCCTCGGATGAGATCTGGCATCGTCGGGTGCGTCACCGGCACACATATTATATTGTATTATACCGCGTGGCGGGGCGGTTGAAAAGTGGGCGTGTGGGCTTTTTGTGCGCTTTTTGGGCATACTGACCCAAAAGGGAGGAATGACCATGCAAGACGGTTTCCTGCGCGCGGCGGCGGCGTCCATCCCCGTGGCCGTGGCCGATCCCCGGCGCAACGCGGCTGCGATCTGTGCGCGCATCGACCAGGCGCACCGCGCACACGCGGCGCTGCTCGTGCTGCCGGAGCTGTGCGTGACGGGCTACACCTGCGGCGACCTGTTTTTGTCCGCGCTGCTGCTCGATGCGGCCGAGACAGCGCTCACAGGCATCTGCGCGCACACGCAAAACTGCGACCCCGTCGTCGTGCTCGGCGTGCCGCTGCGCGCCGGGGGCAAGCTGTATAACTGCGCGGCCGTGCTGCACCGCGGGCGCATCCTCGGCGTCGTGCCGAAAACCTGGCTGCCGAATTACGACGTGTTCGCGGAAAAGCGCTGCTTCACGTCCGCGGCAGCGTACAGCGACCCCGGCTGCGTGACCATCGGCGGGGAGGAGGTGCCGTTCGGCGCGGGGCTGGTGTTCAGCTGCGCGCAGATGCCGGCATTTCGCCTCGGTGTGGAGCTGTGTGAGGATGTGTGGGCGCCGGTGCCGCCGTCGGTGCAGCTGTGCCTCGCCGGGGCGACCGTGATCGCCAACTGCTCGGCCTCGCCCGAGGCGGCCGGCAAGCCCGCCCACCGCCGCACGCTGCTGCGCGCCGCGTCCGCGCGTGGTCTCTGCGGCTATGTCTACGCCAACGCCGGGCCAGACGAATCGACCGAGCGCGCCGTCTTTTCCGCGCACCACCTCATCGCGGAAAACGGCACGATCCTCGCCGAGCACGCGCCCTTCGCGCCCGAATCCGGCCTGCTCATGACGGAGCTCGACCTGCTGACGCTCACGGCCGAGCGCCGCCGCAACACGACCTTTGTGCCCGATGGGAGCGGCGTGCGCGCCGTGACGTTTTCCATGCCGCTGCGCCCCACCCCGCTCGGCCGCGCGGTGTCACCGCATCCGTTCGTGCCGGACGATGCCGAGCAGCGCTTCAAGCGCGCCGGGCTCCTGCTGACCATGCAGGCGCACGGTCTGCGCAAGCGCCTGCTGCACACCGGCAGCCGGGCGGCCCTGCTGCCCGTGACGGAGGATGCCGACAGTGTGCTCGCCCTGCTCGTGTGCGCGCGCACGATGGACCTGCTCGGCCGCGCGCGGCACGATGTCATCGCCGTCACGCAGCCGGGGGGCGACCGGGCGCGCGTGCTACGCCTGTGCAAGGCGCTGGGTGTGTCCGTGCGGCCGAACGCCGACCTTGCGGGGCTCGCGCGCACGCACGCGGCGCTCCCGCTCGCCGCGGCCGACTTCACGGCGCTGCTCCTCGGCGAGGCCGTCTGCGCACCGGACGCCTACGGCGTCAATGCCGCCGTGCCGCGCACGCTCGTGCGCTGGCTCATCGCGGCGGAAGCCGAGCGCGCCGAGGAACCCCTGCGCGCGGAGCTGCGCGCCGCGCTCTCCGCGCCGGATGCCGACTGCGCCGGCGTTCCGTGCGCGCTGACGGACTTCTGCTTTTATCATCTCATCCGCTGCGGCGCGCACCCGCGGCGCATCCTGCG
>ERZ835051.786-NODE-786-length-35734-cov-11.531237_pt1 | contig 35734 bp, 38 predicted proteins | sample MGYA00519575_ERZ835051 | MGnify/ENA primary metagenome ERZ835051 (study PRJEB31850, sample SAMEA3708769) | human gut metagenome | biome: human gut; feature: human-associated habitat; material: faeces | place: China | collected 2014 ... | reverse complement strand
GAAATGAATCCGAATCTTTGGCATGGCCTTTTAGGTGCACTTGAGACAGAGCAGAAAGAGCGTGCCACTCGTAAGGCAAGGAAAATCAGACCTTGCCCAGCCTGCGGAAAGCCATTGGAAATCATGAGCATTGCTGACAACCGGCATTCACCTGGCGGATTTGATGTAATTGCTCACTGCCAGAACTGTCTCGCTGATTACGAATGGTTCTGTGATAAAGATGGCAGTGTCTCAGATATGAAGCAGTATTTCTTCGGGTAAGGCGAGTGTGTATTCCGGCAGGAGACTTTGGGTGTATTCCTTGTTTATAGCGGCTCAACCCTTAAACTGTGCGCCAACTACTATAAAACGACTAAAAGGGCCGCACCTACTCGTATGAACAGGTGCGGCCCTCTAATTTGACGGAAATTTAATTCAGTCTGAAGTAACAGGTATTTTTCCCTTTTCCTTCTTTTTTCAATTCTCCGGCTGCAACCAGCTTGCGCAAGGCCCCTTCAATGGAGCTGTCACTGAGCGTTGGGCAAAGCTCGCGGATGTCCTGCTTATTGAACCGCCCGATTCTATTCTCGCTTGCTCTGCGCACCATTTCCAGTGCAGGCAGTTTGGTTTCCACAAGCGCCACGCGATCCTCGAAGTCTTTGTAGGCGGCAAGGATCGTCCCGAGCAGGTACTTGATGAAGGGCACTACATCCTCAATTCCTTCGTGCCAGCCGGTTTGCGCCTGTGCAAGTGCATCGTAGTACAGATCCTTGTTCTTGGCGATTTTGGCTTCCAAGGAGATATACTTGCCGACATAAAAACCGTTTCGGTACAAAAGCAGCGTCGTGAGCAATCGGCTCATTCTTCCGTTGCCGTCATTAAACGGATGAATGCACAGGAAGTCATGGACAAAAACCGGAATCGCAATCAACGGCTCCAGTTCCATATTTCCAATCACACGGTTGTATTCCTCGCAGATTCTGTCCAGCGCTTCCGGCGTTTCATAAGGGGCAAGCGGTGTAAACAGTGTTTCCACATGACCGTCCGGATAGGTGGCAGTGATATAATTCTGCACGCTTTTTGTGCGGCCCGCAAGCGGGTTATTCATGTGGCTGTACAGGATTTTGTGAAGCTGCAGGATATAGTTCCGCGTAATTTCATTATAGCAAACGATCTGGCAAAGCGCAATCGCAGCCATCCGAAGGTCATGCTCCGGACGGCTGCGTTCCGTTCATCCGTTCAATGCCTGTCGCCTTTCTGCCGTTTCAACTCCGCCAACTCCGCTTTTATGTTATTCTTTATGGTATCATTAAACAAGTATACATTCTGATTCATATAGGAAATGTGGGTCCCAATTTCAGAATACGGGATGTCTGCTAAGTCTTTTCCATTAACAAAAATCTGACCTCGCTCAGCAGGCTGTTCTTTAACCAATAGGTTTAAAAGGGTAGATTTGCCTGATCCGCTTTCTCCGACTAAAGCGTATTTTTTCCCTTGGAATAAAGTCATAGAAACATCATCAAATGCATAACTCTATTCTTTTTTTATATAATATAATAAAATTTCACGTCAGTCAACCATTTTGGCGTTGTGCATTATAACAGAATCTCATTCAAATTTTTTACATATAGTAGCTTTTATAGTTTTCAGGTTGTATAATAAATAAATTTTAAGTGTCCTGCATGGATTGCGGTTGCTTTCTTATTTGACGAAGGTTTTGGCTGTTCGACTCCGAGCACCGGCGGTAGACGGTCTTGTTTGCGGAGGAATTTATACTGGAGCGCTTCCAAGAATAGGGTATTCGTTGACCGAACTCGACAAGAGCTTGACACCCATTCTAGATTCCAAGAGCGCGTGGGGCGAAGGAGACAAGAACAACAAATAAAAAGAGCCTCTGCCGACACCCCAAACGGGCATCGACAGAGGCTTTTGGTTCGTTTTCCAGGCATTCAAACAAGTGCCGAAAGCGACACTTATTTCCGCTCTAAAGAAGAAACTGCGCAGGGAATACAATCACTTAGGTTGGTCAATTTGCGCCGCTCTGAGGCTTGCAATCACAGGCTTTTTCGACCCCTAATTGTCCACTCTGCGCCTCCTTCCGGGAGAAGTGCAGACAGGCGATGAGATCCGCACGGAAGCTCTGCTTGCAGCCATGGACGCAGCGGACGCAGAAGCGGTTATACTTCCGGCGTCCGCTGTCCCCGATGAAGAACGACCACTCCTGCCGCCATTTCTGACTTCTGCTCACAGCTCAATCTCTCCTTTGTGCTTTTTGGGAGGGCAGCATTCCTTCTGCTTTTCAGCCTTTGCGGACTTGAGCCTGTCCATGATGGAGGACTTCTCGCCGGTTTCGGGGGCTTTGGCATCAAGGGTCTTGTCCTCCTTCGGACCGTTGTTGATGATCCCATCAATCATGCCGTAGTCATCCTCCATCGACATCTCCGCCGCCTTGAGGTAGTTTTCCTTCTCAAGAGCTGCCATCCAGCTTTCCTTGCTGACACCAAGCATTCCGCCCTTTGCCGCATGGTCGGCAATCTCCTTGGCATCGACGGCGGCGACACCCTGCAAGGCAGTCCTCTCACCTATTATCTGAGCCATGAAGCGCGCGATGTCACAACGCTCCCGGCCGCGCTTTTAAACCTCGGCGGGTATGATTTTGTAACGCTCGGCAACCATGACTTCGACTATGGGAAACAGACCATCGAGCGCTATCTTGCCGCTCTGAACGCCCGCTGCCTGTGCGCAAATGTGGAGGGTATCCGCGGCGTGGAGAAAACGGCCATTGTTACCATGGAAAATGGGCTTCGCGTCGGCCTGACCGGTATGATTACGCCCTTTGTCACACAGTTTGAAAGCGCAGAAAATATGGCCGGCATCACTGTGACCGACGCATTTGCCGCCGCCTGGTCCGCACTTTCCGAGTTGCGGCACAAAACAGACCTCACCATCTGCATCTACCACGGCGGATTCGAAGCGGACGTCAAAACAGGAGAAATTCTCTCACAGACCAGCGAGAACCAAGGCTACCGTATCTGCCGGGAGCTTGGGTTTGATATTCTGCTTGCAGCGCACCAGCATATGCAGGCCGAAAATCTTCAGATCGGCGGGACGTATACCTGCCAGCCGCCGGAAAAAGCCGCAAAGTTTATCCGCATGGACGTAACGGCCGACCGTGGAAGCGTCCATGCCGTCTCCCAGCTGATACCGGCAGGATCGGTCGCGCTTCCGGCTGCCGCAGACGCACTTCAGAGTGCCGAGGCACAGACTGCCCGCTGGCTCGATACACCGGTTGGCCGGCTCGATGTGCCGATTCCGGCAGAAGATCCTCTGACGCTGGCGAAAAACGGCTCCCTGCTCGCAAACCTCATCAATCAGGTGCAATTGGAAGCTTCCGGCGCGGACATTTCTCTCACGAGCCTTTCCAATCGTGTGGTTGATTTTCCGCAGGATGTGACCGTCCGTGCCATCGTCTCGGCCTACGCATTTCCCAACACGCTCCAGACCATCCGCGTCACAAGAGCTGTTCTGACGGCCGCGCTGGAACGGAGCCTTTCCTATTTTGATTTTGCGCCGGACGGAAGCCTTTGCATCAGCGACACATTCCTGCGGCCAATCATCCAGCATTTCAACTATGACTATTTTTCCGGGCTTACCGTCACGGCAGACCTTTACCAGCCGGTCGGCCGGCGCGTGCGGTCCATCGTCTACCAGGGCAGAGAGCTGCCTGATGATCAGACGCTCACGCTCTGCCTCAACAATTACCGCGCCTCCGGCGCCGGCGGCTACGGCTGCTACAAGAGCTGTCCGCTTGTGTCGGAAAATTTGACAGAAATCTCTGATCTCGTCACACAGTATGTGCTGCAGCATCGCGAGATTACCGTCGACAAAACCAAGTGGCTGCAATTTTGCAGCGATTGAACACAGAGCCGCATAACGCGGCACAGGAGGAATGAACTATGGAAAACAACGTATTCAAGGTCGTCTTGCTGCAGGCGCTTCCCGCGTCCGGCAAATCCGAAGTCCGTAACTTTATGGCGAACATCGAGCCCGAACGGCTCAAAAAGGAGTTCCACATCGGCGAAAACCTCCAGCTCGATGATTTCCCCTACGTCCATATGATGCGCCGCATCGACAATGAGCTCGAAGCTATGGGCCAGGCCAGACTCTTCTATCCGGGCGAGGAGCCCTTCATTGACGGAAGAGACTGGGGCACGCTCTGCTGCCTGTTGAACGAGGACTATCACGATCTGCTCAACCGCAACGTGCAGAGGCCCGATTCCTGCGCGCAGCTGCTTTTTGATCGTTACGACAGAGCCGGTCAGATCGTCGGCATTGCGCCGCGGCTCGGAAAGCTCCCGGAAGAAATCCGCAAAAAACTGGCGGAAAAGCTGGAAGCCGAGGCGGCCGCCATGCTGAAAGAAAAACAGGACGCTTATCCCGACTCCTTTGACGGCAAGACCATTATCATTGAGTGCGCGCGCGGCGGACCGGACGGCGCGTCGATGCCGCTGACAGGCTCCGACGGATACCAGTATTCGCTTCCGATGTTCTGCCCGGAAATTCTGGAAAACGCCGCAATCCTCTACATCTGGGTCACAGCGGAGGAGTCCCGCCGCAAAAATGCCGACCGCGCCGACCCCAACGATCCCGGCTCGAACCTGCACCATGGCGTGCCGCTGGCCGTCATGCTGGGAGAATACGGCTGCGACGATATGGAGTATCTTGTAAACACGTCCGAGCAGAAGGGCACCGTAACTGTGAAGGCGCACGGAAATACCTATCATGTGCCGATCGGTATTTTTGATAACCGTGTGGATAAGACCTCCTTCCTCCGCGCAGAGCCGTCCGCCTGGGACGCAGCACTGGTAGAAGATGTGACATGCGCCATCCGTCAGGCCACAGACACCATGTGGGCCGGTTACCGGAAATAAAGCAATGCAGCACAAGCACAAACCGCCCACCGGAAATTTCCGGTGGGCGGTTTCGTTTTATGGCAGATTAAAAGCCGAAGCAGGCACGCACAGCGTCCGCGTAATCACCTCTGCAAACCAGATATAACGCAGCATGATTGCCTCGGAAAAAACTGCCGGCATTTTGAAAAATACGAGGACGCAGGGTGCTCTTTTTTGAAGTCTCTGCTGTCAGTCATGCTTGTGATCCTCCCGAATTCCGATTTATTTCATTATAGCAAAGTCACGCCCAAGGCACAATGCAGCCGCCCAAAACGCTGATATGCTCCCTCCATGCTTGACAGTTTGTTTTTCGCTGTCTCTCATGGAGGGAGCATATCAGACATTGCCCCGGCGGGGCTTTGGCTTATTTATAGCATTCCGGCTTCAGAATGCCGATGTAGGGGAGATTGCGGTAGTAATTTGCGTAATCGAGGCCGTAGCCGACGACGAATTCGTCCGGGATCTCGAAGCCGCACATATCGGTCTTGTAGCTCTCGGGATGGCGCGACGCCTTGTCCAGGAACGAGATCGTCGTAATGGATGCGGGGTTCCGTGCGCCGAAGAGCTGGCGCAGGTACTGCATGGTGAGGCCCGAATCGATGATGTCCTCGACGATGACGACATGGCGGCCCGTAATGTTGTTGTCCAGATCCTTGATGAGGCGGACGACGCCGGTGGACTGCGCGGATGCGCCGTAGCTGGAGACAGCGATGAAATCCATGTCAATGGCGCAGTTCATGCAGCGGCACAGATCGATGTAGAAAAACGATGCGCCCTTGAGCACGCACACCAGCACGGGGCGCTTGTCTCCAAGCTTTGCGGTCAGATCTGCGCCGAGCTGCTCGACGCGGGCGGCGATGGCTTTTTCGGTAAAAAGGACGCGTTCAATGTCCTGTTCAGGCGTTCTGATGAGCATAAAATCCTCCAAAATAGCCGGAAAACCGGCGTTGTCAACTTTTCCATTATAAACAGAGGAATACAATAAGTAAAATAGATAAACCTAATTGAGCATATAATTTCCGCTTATTATAAACATTATAAAACAGACATTTACAAAACGTGAAAAATCGCATATAATCGGCCAGGAATGAAAAAATAAAACAAAAACTGCGGTAAAAAACGGATAAGGAGTTTTGAATTATGAGCAACTGCGCAATCGTAGGCATCAACTGGGGCGACGAGGGCAAGGGCCGGATGGTCGACCTCATTGCAAGAGATTATGACATCGTCTGCCGGTATCAGGGCGGCAACAACGCGGGCCACACCATCGTGAATGAGTACGGCAAATTCGCCCTTCATCTCATCCCCTCCGGCATCTGCCTGCCGGGCGTTGTAAACGTGCTGGGCAACGGTGTCGTGATCGATCTGGAGAGCCTGTGCGGTGAAATTGAGGCGCTGCAGAACGCGGGCGTGCCCATTACGCCGGAGAATTTCAAAATTTCCGAGCGCGCTACCATCGTCTTCCCGTACCACCGCGCCCTCGACGGGCTGGAGGAGGCCCGGCTGAAGGACAAGAAGTACGGCTCCACTCTGCGCGGCATCGCGCCGGTCTATTCCGACAAATATCAGAAGAAGACCATCATGATGGGGGAGCTTCTGTACCCGGCGTATCTTGAAAAGCGGCTGGCCAGCATTCTGGAGTGGAAGAACCTGACCATTCAGAATGTCTACGGGGCAGAACCCTACAAGCTTGAGGATATGCTGGCGTGGTGCCGCGAATTCGGCTCGAAGCTTGCGCCTTACATCTGCGATACCAGCAAGTACCTCTATGAGGCTGAAAAGGTCGGCAAGAGCATCATGTTCGAGGCCCAGCTCGGCGCGCTGCGCGACATTGACTTCGGCATTTTCCCGTATACCTCGTCCTCTTCCTCCAATGCGGGCTATGCCTGCGTCGGCGCAGGCATCCCCGGCAGCCATGTCGACCGCACGGTCGGCATTGTCAAGGCGTATTCCACCTGCGTGGGCGAAGGCCCGTTCACGGCGGAATGGTTCGGCGACGAGGCCGAGCAGCTGCGCGTGGCCGGCGGCGAATACGGCGCGTCCACGGGCCGTCCGCGTCGTGTCGGCCCCATCGATCTGGTCGCGACGCGCTACGGCTGCCGCATCCAGGGCGCAACCGAGGTCGCGCTTACGAAGCTCGATGTCCTGTCCTATATGAAGGAGATCCCTGTCTGCACGCAGTATGAGGTCAACGGCGAAAAGACCGACGATTTCCCGTTTACCGCCGTCATTGACGAGGCAAAGCCCGTCCTGACGACCGTTCCCGGCTGGGGCTGCGATATCTCCGGTGTGCGCAAGTACGAGGATCTGCCGCAGGCCGCGCGTGATTACGTTGAGTATGTCGAGCAGGCCATCGGCGTGCATATCAGCTATGTCTCCGTCGGCGCAGGCCGCGACGAGATTATTTACCGCTAAAAGGAGCCGCCATGAAACCGACGTATGAAAGCCCGCTGGCCTCGCGCTACGCGTCGAAGACCATGCTGCACCTGTTCTCCCCGGATATGCGCTATGAGACATGGCGCAGGCTCTGGGTCGCGCTGGCAAGAGCCGAGCATACGCTTGGCCTGCCCATCACGCAGGCGCAGGTGGACGAGCTGGCCGCGCACGTGAGCCCCATCGATTATGACGTGGTCGCCGCACGGGAAAAAGAGGTGCGGCACGATGTCATGGCGCATATCTACGCCTACGGCCTCGACGCGCCCGGCGCGAAGGGCGTCATTCACTTAGGTGCGACGAGCTGCTATGTGACGGACAACGCAGACCTGATTTTATACCGTGAGGCGCTGCGGTATCTGGAAAGGGAATTGAAGGCCGCCATGCGGAATCTGTGCGAGTTTGCTGACCGCTATGCCGCCATGCCCGCGCTTGCCTACACGCATTACCAGCCCGCGCAGCTGACGACCATCGGCAAGCGCGCGTCGCTGTGGTTACAGGATCTGATGCTCGACCTTGAGGAGGTGCAGGACACGCTGCGCGCGTTCCGCTTCCTCGGCTGCCGGGGCACGACCGGCACGGAGGCCAGCTTTGTCGAGCTGTTTGACGGCGATATGGCGAAGATCGACGAGATGAACCGGCAAATTGCTGCTGAGTTCGGGTTTTCCCGCTGCTATCCCGTCTGCGGGCAGACGTATCCCAGAAAGCTTGACAGCCGGATTTTAAACGCGTTGTCATCCATCTGCCAGAGCGCCTGCCGCATGGCGACGGACATCCGGCTCTTACAGCATGACCGGCAGGTCGAGGAGCCGTTCGAGGACAAGCAGATCGGCTCGTCCGCCATGCCGTATAAGCGCAATCCCATGCGCTGTGAGCGCATCTGCTCGCTGGCCCGCTACGTGATCGCCGACGCACAGAACGCGCCCATGACGGCCATGACGCAGTGGCTCGAACGCACGCTCGACGATTCAGCCAACCGCCGCATCAGTCTGCCGGAGGCGTTTCTGGCGACGGACGGCGTGCTGCGTCTTGTGCAGAACGTCACGAAGGGGCTGCACGTGAATGAGAAGATCGTGGAAAAGCTGGTTCGTGACTATCTGCCGTTTATCGCAACGGAAAACCTGATGATGGCTGCCGTCAAGCGCGGCGGCGACCGCCAGCAGCTGCACGAGATCATCCGCGAGGCGTCCATGCAGGAGACGGCAAAGATGAAAAACGGCGAAAGCTGGGATCTGGTTGCCCAGCTGGCCGCCCGGCCGGAATTCGGTATGACGGCAGAAGAAATCAGGGCAGAACTTGAGCCCAGCCGCTATATCGGCCGCTGCCCCGAGCAGGCCGCGGCCATGACAGCCGCCTGCCGCGCGCTGATCGGAGCAGACGCACAGCAGGCGGAGGAATTGACACTGTAACAAATAAAACTGTGCCCGCGAGGGACGCACTCAGGCGTCTCCCGCGGGCTTTTTCTCTTCTTCTGTGTCCAGATACTGCGCTTCCGCATCCAGGATTGCCGCTTGCAGCTTTCCCCACGCATGCTGTGCCTCCGGAATGGTTCCCAGCTCGTCCAGAACCTCGTCGATCGCCCCGCAGAGGCGGGCATAGAGCTTTGCATAATCGGTCATAATAGAACCTCCTGTCCAAAAATAATATAATTAGTATAGCACATTTTTTCTGGTTAGTGAACTATCACTAATTATTTTTTTGAAAAAAGATACCATAGTGATATACCATTAGGAGGAATCACTATGGACACCCGCGAAGCCATTGCCAGACGAATCCGGGAGCTTTGCCGTCAGCGTGGGATCACGCCGAACGGGCTTGCGACGACCTCTGCGGTTCCGCAGGCGACGATCAAAAGCATTCTGAACGGCGAGAGCAAAAATCCCGGCGCCGTTACGATCAAAAAGCTCTGCGACGGCTTTGAAATCACCCTCGGCGAGTTTTTCTCAACGCCGGAATTCGACGCGTTGGAGCAGGAGATCAAATAAGTGTGAAAAACAGGAGGCGGTGATGGGGTGAAGCTGAATCAAGCAGTCAGCCTGCGATTGGCAGAGCTGATGCAGGCACGGGCCATGACGCAGTATCAGCTTTCGACAAAGAGCGGCGTCCCAAAATCGTCGATCGGCAATATCATGCACTGTGCGTACGATTCTGTGAAGCTTCGCGTCCTGCACGAGCTGTGTCAGGGTCTCTCCATCAGCCTGCCGGAATTTTTTGATTCCCCATTGTTTTGCGAGGAGAATCTGGAGCCATGATGGATGCAGAAGCCGTGGCAAACAGGAGCTCATATTGGAAACTTGCGGCTGCCCTTCAGTCTTTTCTTTTGCTTCTCCAAAAGAAAAGACTGGGAAAAGAAAACGAGCCCGGAGGGATTTCGATTTCCCTCCGGACCTCCTTGAAGCGACCAAGAAAACCCCTTCGGTTTTCTTGGATCTTTCCCGCGCAATTTGAAACAGCTCAGAACTTCTGACGCTGATCTTATACGTTTTATAGAGGCGGATGACCCGGTCCGCCGGTTTCTTTGAAAATGCCGCCCCGCCAACTGGCGGGGCGGTTTGCTGTCACATGGAGATCCAGCCGAAGGCGTTTGCGACGGAGCTGATGAGGATGATCGCGGCGAAGAACGGGCAGAGGAAACGGATCATGGCGTTGAAGACCCGCTTCCGGCGGAATCTGGGCTCACTGAGCAGGATCTCCTGCTCAATGCGGCCCACACCGGCGACCCGCGAGACGAGCAGGCAGATGGTAATGGCCGCGATGGGCATCATGACGGAGTTTGTCAGGAAATCAAAGAAATCCAGCAGCTGCATCCCGAGGATCCGCACGCCCGCCAGCGGCCCATAGCCGAGCGACGACAGGCTGCCGAGCACCAGCATCACGACGCCGACGATGGCAGTCGACTTTTTCCGGCCCCAGCCAAGCTCGTCCTGGAAGGTGGACACGGCGCTCTCCGTCAGCGCAATGGAGCTTGTCAGCGCGGCAAACAGCACCAGCAGGAAAAACAGAATGCCGATCGGCGTACCGAGGCCCATGGAATCGAAGACCTTCGGGATCGTGACGAACATCAGAGACGGCCCGGCCTTCAGTGCGTCGGGGTCGCCGCCGGAGAACGCGAACACGGCGGGAATGATCATCAGGCCTGCCATGATGGCGATGGCCGTGTCGAAAACCTCCACGTTGCGCGTCGAGCCTTCGATGGAAATGTCCTTTTTCATGTACGAGCCGAACGTGATCAGAATGCCCATGGCGATGGACAGCGAATAGAACATCTGCCCCATGGCCGCTACGACCGTCATCCACGAGAAATGCGCGAGGTTCGGCACGAGAAAATATTTTACGCCCTCCAGCGCGCCGGGCCGCGTCACGGAATAGACCGCGATGATCACGGACAGCACGACCAGCACCGGCATCATGAACTTCGACACGCGCTCAATGCCGTTTTCCACGCCAGCGAAGATGATCGTCAGCGTCAGCGCGGCAAACACGACGAAGCAGACCTCCGCCGGGACGCCGTTGGAGATAAACGCGGAAAAATAGCCGTCGGCGGCCAGCGCACTGCTCCGCCCGAGCGCGTAATCGGCCAGATATTTGACGACCCAGCCGCCGATGACCGAGTAATACGGCACGATCAGGATCGGGATGATTGCGTTGATCCACCCGCCGAACCGCAGCCAGCCGGAGTTCCCGAACGCCTTGAACGCACCAACCGGGCTTTTGCCCGTCATGCGGCCCAGAGACGTCTCGGCGACGATCATGGTATAGCCGAACGTCATGGCCAGCAGGATATAGACCAGCAGGAAGATCCCGCCGCCGTATTTCGCGGCCAGATACGGGAAGCGCCAGATGTTCCCAAGGCCAACGGACGCGCCTGCCGCTGACAGAACAAAGCCGAGCTTCCCAGAAAATGTGCTTCTTGTATGCCCTTTTTGACTCATGTCTTTTCTCCGATCTGCTGCGCAGCGCGCAGCTTTTACAGTGTATCACAGAAGTGTGTAAAAAACAATCCCCGTCGGAGAAACGTATCCCCCGGTTTCCAAGCGGAAAACCGGGGGAATTTTGCAGTCTAAACGGCAGATATCAGTTCATTTCCTCGAACTCCGCGTCGACGGCGTTGTCGGTGAAGTCATTGTTCGGGTTTTCATAGCGGGCCGAGCCGTGGTATTCCGCGTTCGGGTCGATGTGCACGCCGGCCTCGTTCAGAAGCACCTCCAGCTGATCGGCGGCGCCGTTCATCTGCGCGGGATCCTTGGACTTGACGGCGCGGCGGGCAGTCTTGACGGCCTCAGCCAGACGCGTTTTGTCCTCTTTGGAAACATTTTTCGCGTTTCCGGCCTGGAAGATCATCTGCTCGCAGCGGTCGCGGGCGGTGGCCTCGGCCTTGAGCTTCGCGTCCTCGGCAGCATAGCGCTGCGCGTCGCGCACGGCGCGGTCAATGTCCTCGCGGCTCATGTTGCTCGAGGCGGTGATGGTGATCTGCTGGGCCTTGCCGGTGTCGAGATCCTTGGCCGAGACGTTCACGATGCCGTTGGCGTCGATGGAGAACGTGACCTCGATCTGCGGAACGCCTCTGGGGGCGCGGCGGATGCCGGTCAGCTGGAAGCGGCCAAGCTCCTTATTCTGGTGCGCCATGGGGCGTTCGCCCTGCAAAACGTGGATATCGACGGACGACTGGAAGCTGGAGGCCGTCGTGAAGATCTGGCTCTTGCGGATGGGGAGCGTCGTGTTGCGCTCAATGATGCGCGTGCACACGCCGCCCAGCGTCTCGATGCCGAGCGACAGCGGCGTCACATCGAGCAGCAGAAGGCCCTTCACGCTGCCGGACAGAACGCCCGCCTGCAAGCACGCGCCCATGGCGACGCACTCGTCTGGGTTGATGCCCTTGAACGGCAGAGAGCCTGTCATCGACTGTACCAGATCCTGTACCGCCGGGATGCGGCTCGAACCGCCGACCATGAGAACCTTGCTGATCTGCGAAATGGATACGCCGGAGTCGTTGATGGCCTGATTGACCGGCTCGCGCGTGGCCTGCACGAGATGGTAGGTCAGATCGTTGAATTTCGCGCGTGTAAGCGGGATCTCCATATGCAGCGGCCCCTGCTTGCCGACGGCGATATACGGCTGCTCCACGGTCGTCTGCGTCATGGACGAAAGCTCGATCTTGGCCTTTTCGGCGGCCTCCCGCACGCGCTGCATGGCGGCGGGGTCGCGCGTCAGGTCGATCTTCGTCTGCTTTTTGAACTCGGAGACGAGATAGTCGACGATGCACTGGTCAAAATCGTCGCCGCCCAGATGGTTGTTGCCCGCCGTGGCCAGCACCTCAATCACGCCGGACGAGATATCGAGAATGGACACGTCGAACGTGCCGCCGCCGAGATCATAGACCATGATCTTCTGCGACTGCTCCTTATCGATGCCGTAGGCAAGGGCGGCTGCCGTCGGCTCGTTGATGATGCGCTGGACGTTCAGCCCCGCAATCTTGCCCGCGTCCTTCGTCGCCTGCCGCTGCGCGTCGGTGAAATAGGCCGGGACAGTGATGACGGCGTCGGTGACGGGTTCGCCGAGGAAGGCTTCCGCGTCCGTCTTGAGCTTTTGCAGGATCATCGCGGAAATCTCCTGCGGCGTGTATTTATGGCCGTCGATGGAGACCTTGTAGTTGGTGCCCATCTGGCGCTTGATGGAAGAAATGGTGCGGTCATGGTTCGTGACGGCCTGCCGCTTTGCGATCTGGCCGACCATGCGCTCTCCGGTCTTGGAAAACGCGACGACAGACGGCGTCGTGCGTCCGCCCTCGGCGTTGGGGATGATAACAGGCTCGCCGCCCTCCATCACAGCCACGCAGCTGTTGGTGGTGCCGAGATCAATACCGATCGTTCTGGACATACGGAGTTCCTCCTGTGAGATAGGTGCGCTCAATACCAGCTGCCGGAGCCTGTGTCGGAGCCGGTCTGCGACTGGCTCTGACCGGAATAGGTTCCGGAATCGCTGTAGCTGTAATTGCGGTAGTAGTACGGGTCATAATACGCACCGCGATAGCCGCAGCTGCCGAACAGCATGGCGACGATCTGAATCAGCAGATAAATGCCGAGCAGCCGCACGAGAAAATTCCCGCGGCGGCGGGTGCGGTGATACGTCCAGCGGTAGCCGCCGGGGCTGTCGTTGTCCTCCTGCTGTTCTTCGCCGGAGGGACGGTAGGTATACCAGGTCTGCCAGCCATTCCGGCTTTCCTGCTGCCAGTCGTCCGACTGGCTCTGCGCGCCCCAGGAACGGAAGAGATCCTCGAAGGGATTGTACTCCTGATAACCGGACTGGCTGTATTGCTGCCGGGCCTGCTGCTGGGCTTGCTGCTGCGCCTGCTGCTGACGGTAAGCCTGCGGGTTCTTGATCGCGTCATAGGCCGCGTTGATCTCGTTCATTTTCTGCGCAGCCGTCTTGTCGCCGGGATTCAGATCGGGATGGTATTGCTTTGCCAGCCTGCGGTACGCCTGCCGGATTTCGTCCTCCGATGCGTTCGGAGACACGCCCAGCACCTGATACGGATCTGTTCCCATGCAGCTCACTTCCTCTTTGTTTCGATTATGCTGATTATAGCGCCTTTATGCGCAGGATTTGTGAAGCATTTATAAACGATATGCAAAAAAATTGCGGACTTCACAAAAAATGCAGGATTTTCGCAGTCTGTCCGCCGCAGAAATCAAAAAAATCTCGGCCGTCCGCACAATGCGGACGCCGGGAAACAAAAATCGGGAGCTGGCAGACGCACAGCTCCCGATTTACCGTCCCAACAGCCAATCAACCGACACGTGCAGCGCGTCGGCCAGCGCACAAAGCTCCTTGTCTGTCACGGGGCGCTTTTGTCCTTCCAGCAGAGATAATGCCGGGACGCTCAGGTCCACGCCTGAAAGCTGAAGCTGCGCAAGCAGCTCGATCTGCTTCATCCCGCGCGCAAGCCGCGCCTGCGTGACCCGTGCACCGACAAGATTTTTTGTGCCAAGCTCCAGTTTCCTCGTTTTCAGGCCAACACCCCCCGCTTCCGGTTTGATTATACGAAAAGGATGTGTTGACATATTTGGTATTACCAAATATAATAAATTTAATACAGCCAAATATGGAGCGTGTGAAATGGAGTATATAGAAGTATCACCTTTGCCAGCGGTTTGCAGGCGCTGTGAGGATCGAAGAAGCTGTTTGGAGAAAAACGAACCTGAATGGTGCTGCGACGAGTGTGATTATCTGCTGGAACGGTTTGGTCCGGCAGCTGCTGACGCAAAAACGGGGCTGTCTCAAAAGGATGTTTGAGACAGCCCCGTGCGCACAATACCTAGGGTGTATCTGAAAACTCCCAACGCACCCGGACAGCGGGCCTTTTTGCGGTGCGCCGCGTCATTTTTCCTTGAAATACGTCAGTATTCCTGCGAAAAAATGTCTTGCGCAACGCAAAAATCCCTCGCTGCCGGTCACATCATGAGTTTTCAGATACACCCTAGGCTTACAAATCGACCTTTTCGAACCGGGCGGCGGATTTCCGGTAGGCGAGCCAGACCTCCAGCGCGTAGACGGCCATGCCGCCGAGCAGAACGGGCAGCTGGCGGACGAGGTCTGCGGAGGCGTAGCTTTCGCAGACGGTTTTCATGTACGGGACGATGTGGCCGAGCGCCTCCAGCAGCACGATGGCGAAGAACAGCACGATGCTGGAAATGACAAACGGCTTGCCGAGATCGTAGCCGTTTTTGTAGTGCATCGGCAGAAACACCAGATCAAACAGACCCATCAGCATGAAGCCGAAGCCGAGGAAGGCCAGATTTGCCTCGATGCCGACCGGGTTATTGATCTCCGCATAGCCCCTGCGGAGGAGCATGAACGGAACGCAGACGAGCGCCTGCAGAAGCTGGAGCGTCACGATGGTCGAAAACCGCGCCCGGACCAGATCGCGCTTCGTGAGCGGCAGCAGCGCCATGTAATATACGTCCCGGTTCTCGCGGGCGGCCTGCAGCATGAGGAAAATGCCGAGGGCATTGTAGAAAAACGTTACGTAATACGGATAGCTCGGCACGAGCACCAGCGCGCTCAGCAGCAAAAACAGCAGCGGCACCGGCGTGACGGTCAGCTTCCATTCCTTTTTGATCAGCAGCTTCATGCTTCCGCCTCCCGTTCCAGATGTACCATGATCTGTTCCAGATTTGCCGGGCTGACCGCAAGCCCGGCGGCAAGTCCTGCATCCTCCGCGCGGATGAGCGCGTCCAGCTCGCCCTTGTGGCTGCGCGCGCCGATGAGCCTTGCGCGCAGTGCCGCGCCGCAGGCGGCGTCCGGCCCCTGTACGGACAGATACGCGCCGGTCAGCGCCTGCTTCTTTTCGCTGACGGCGACACGGCCAGACTGGATGTAGGTGATCGTGTCGGCACAGGCATCGAGGTCGGACGTGATGTGCGTGGAGAAGAGGATCGACACGCCCTCCTGCTCGCAGAGCGTCAGGAACGTGTCCAGCAGCTCGTCGCGCGAGACGGGGTCGAGGCCGGACGTCGGCTCGTCGAGGATCAGCAGCTCTGCCTTGTGCGACATGGCAACGGCCAGCTGGTACTTGACCTTCATGCCCTCAGACAGCTCGCACACGCGCTTGCGCTCGTCCAGCGAAAACTGCCGGACAAGCCGCGCGTAGCGTTCGCCGTCCCAGCCGGGATAGAAGTCCTTCGTCACGTCCGTCAGCTCCCGCAGGCGCTTGCGCTGGTAATATGACGCGCCGCCGGAGACGAAGCCGATGCGCGACCGGATGGCGCGCTCGTCCGTGTCCATATCCAGTCCGCAGATCGTGATCTTCCCGGCGTCCGGGTGCACCAGATGGAGCATGGATTTGAGCGTCGTGGTCTTGCCCGCGCCGTTGCGGCCGATGAGGCCCATGATCGTCCCGGCCTCCATGGAGAACGAGACGTTGCCCAGCCGGAAGGCCGGATATTGCTTGCAAAGGCCGTCAAGCCTCAGAATTTCCATCGTCGTCCGCCTCCTTTGCCAGCCGGAACAGCGAATCCGGCACGTGCAGATCGTCCATGCCGACCAGCGCAATGCCACGCTTTTTGTCGGCCATGAGCAAAAGCTGGTCGCCCGGCTGAATGCCGAACAGTTCGCGCGCACCCTTCGGGATGACGATCTGTCCCTTTTCGCCGACCTTGACCAGACTGATGAATTTCCCCTTCGGGAACTGCATCGCCATGAAGATCTCTCCTTTTTATAAAAGTTATACTGAGTATGAAATTTCATACCCAGTATAACACGGGACCACAAAAATGCAAGCGTTATTTTCGCAGCTGCCGGTCGGTACGCAGGAGGACGAAGCAGGAGGCGAAGAATGTAAGAATATCCGCGGCGGGCATGGAGTATAGAACGCCCATCAGCCCAAACGCCCTCGGCAGCAGCATCACAAGCGCCCCGACCAGCAGCGAGACGGTGCACGGCAAGGCAAACTTCAGCATCAGCCTGCCGAGCGGGGCTGTGCCGAGCGCGGCGTTCTGTTTTTCTTTCATTTTGTTTTCCTCCAGACATAAAAAAATTGCGCAAGTCCGTTTGGACTTACGCAAGACTGCTACACAACAGGGAAATCATAGCACAGACGGCGAAAAAAATCAAAGGGGAATCTGCACAAATTTTTTCTTTTTCGGGCTGGGGAACTTGCGCGGCGAGTCTGCGTCTGATACTATAGACAAAAACAGAAAGAGAGGATTTCTCCATGATCGGCTTCGGCTTTTTTGATTCGGTGTTTCCCGTGTTGTTCACGGTGATGTTTGTGCTGATTCTGGGCGTGATCATTGCGACGCTTGTGCGCAATGTCGGCCAGTGGCACAAGAATAATAAGTCCCCGCGCCTGACCGTGCAGGCCACGGTCGTCTCCAAGCGGATGGAGGTCACGCGCCACCACGACGCGAACAGCCACATGAGCCATTCGTCCACGTGGTACTACGCGACGTTCCAGGTCGAAAGCGGCGACCGGATGGAGCTCAGCATCCCCGACCGCGACTACGGCTATCTCGTCGAGGGCGACCGGGGAAGCCTCACCTTCCAGGGCACCAGATTTTTAAGCTTTAACCGGGCGTGATAGGGCGGCAGGCCGTGCTAAGATCCCGTTTTTCTGCGAAGCACTGGCTCTTTCCAGCGTAGGGGCGGACGATTCTGTCCGCCTGCGGGAAGCAGTGCTTTTTTAGAAATCTACGGCGAATCCGTATGCACATCCTAAAGCGAGTGTAGGGGCTGATTTCTACATCGGCCCGGCAGAATGTACCGGTTTTACGGAAATCTGCGGAGAATTTGCAACTTCCAATCGGGCCGATGTAGGCATCGGCCCCTACAGTCAAGTATGCAGGTGCATACGGTTTCGCCGTCAATTTTCAGATAAAGACTGCAATCCGCGCGGGCGGACAGAGCGTCCGCCCCTACGAATCTTCGCTTTATTCAAAGTTGAGCCTTTGGCGTGAATGCCCCGCATAGACACCGCCGCTCTTTGCTGTGCACGGCAAGGAGCGGCGCTTTTTATCCTTATACAGGCCGGATGGCCGAGAGGTCGTACGGCGTGGTCTGGTAGACGAAGTAGTTGAGCCAGTTCTGGTACAGGAGGTTTGCGTGACTGCGCCATGTGACCATGGGCGGCTTCGTGTCGTCGTCGTCCGGGTAATAATTCTCCGGCACATGGATGGGAAGCCCGGCGTTTTTATCGCGCAGATATTCCGACTCCAGCGTCCGCGCGTCGTATTCCGAGTGACCGGTGATGAAGATCTGCCGACCGCCCTCGGTCGCCATGGCGTAGACCCCGGCCTGCTCGGACGAGGCGAGGATTTTCAGCTTGCCGCAGCGCTCGATATCCTCGCGGCGGACGCTCGTGTGCCGCGAGTGGGGCACCATGAACACATCGTCGAATCCGCGCATGAGCATGGACGAGCGCCGCTCGACCCGGTGCGGGTAGACGCCGAAGAGCTTTTCGGGCAGATCGGTCTTCCCGATGCCGTAGTGATAATAAAGCCCCGCCTGCGCGCCCCAGCAGATGTGGAACGTGCTGTGCACGTGCGTCCGGCTCCATTCCATGATGCGGCACAGTTCTGGCCAGTATTCGACCTGCTCAAACGGCATCTGTTCCACGGGCGTGCCGGTGATGATCAGCCCGTCGAACCAGCGATCCTTTACGTCCTCGAACGTCTGATAGAATTTCAGCAGATGCTCGCGGGACGTGTTTTTGGATTCGTGGCTGTCCGTGTGGATCAGCTCCAGCTCCACCTGCAGCGGCGTGTTGCCGAGCAGCCGCGACAGCTGCGTCTCTGTGGCGATTTTGGTGGGCATGAGATTCAGAACGAGAATTTGCAGCGGGCGGATGTCCTGCGTGACGGCCCGCGTCTCGTTCATGACGAAAATATTCTCGTCCGCCAGCGTTTTCGCCGCCGGCAGACCGTTCGGGATCATAATGGGCATGGCGTGGATTCCTTTCTGAGATTATTGCAGCGCCTGATCGAGATCGGCGATCAGATCCTCCGCGTCCTCCAGGCCGCAGGAATAGCGGATCAGATCCTCGCGGACGCCTGCGGCCAGCAGCTCCTCGGCGTTCATCTGCCGGTGCGTGGTGGAAGCCGGGTGCAGGCAGCAGGTGTGAGAGTCGGCCACGTGCGTCTCGATGGATGCGACCTTGAGCCGTCCCATGACGGCCTCGGCTGCGGCCCGTCCGCCCTTTACACCGAAGCTCACGACGCCGCAGGAGCCGTGCGGCAGGTATTTCTGCCCCAATTCATAATATTTGTCGCCCGGCAGGCCGCAGTACTGCACCCACGAGACGTTTTCATGCTGCTGTAAAAACTCCGAGACCCGCTGCGCGTTTTCGCAGTGCCGTTTCATGCGCACGTGCAGGCTTTCGAGGCCGAGATTCAGATAATACGCGCTCTGCGGGGACTGGATCGCGCCGAGATCGCGCATGAGCTGGACGGTCGCCTTTGTGATATACGCACCCGCAAGGCCGAAGCGCTCGGTATATGTCACGCCATGATAGCTCTCGTCGGGCGTGCACAGGCCGGGGTATTTGTCCGGGTGTTTCGTCCAGTCGAAGCTCCCGGAGTCGACGATCGCACCGCCGATGGCGCCCGCGTGGCCGTCCATATACTTGGTCGTCGAGTGTACGACGATATCCGCGCCCCATTCAAACGGGCGGCAGTTGATGGGCGTGGCGAACGTGTTGTCCACGATCAGGGGAACGCCGTGCCGGTGCGCGGCAGCCGCGAATTTTTCGATATCCAGAACGGTCAGCGCCGGGTTTGCGACCGTCTCGCCGTACATGGCCTTTGTGTTGGGGCGGAAGGCGGCGTCCAGTTCCTCAGCGGAGCAGTCGGGGTCGACGAACGTGACCTCAACGCCCATGCGCTTCATGGTGACGGCGAAGAGGTTGAAGCTGCCGCCGTAAATGCTCGACGAACTGACCAGATGGTCGCCCGCGCCGACGATATTGAACACGGCGAAGAAGATGGCGGCCTGCCCGGAGGCTGTCAGCATGGCGGCTGTGCCGCCCTCAAGCGCGGCGATACGCGCCGCGACGGCGTCGTTCGTCGGGTTTTGCAGGCGGGAATAGAAATAGCCGCTGGCCTCCAGATCGAACAGCCGGCCCATTTCGGCGCTGCTCTCGTATTTGAACGTGGTGCTCTGGATGATGGGGATCTGGCGGGGTTCGCCGTTTTTCGGGCTGTAGCCCGCCTGTACGCAGCGCGTACCGAGTCCAAGTTGTGCCATGGGGTGCTCCTTTCCGGGGTGAAATTATAATTTACAGGATGAAGTGCTGGGGGAGGCGGCTGCGCTCATCCGCCGAGATTGCACAGAACGCCGGTCAGAATGCCGAGCAGGCCGCCCATGCAGACCTGCAGCGGCGTGTGGCCGACCAGCTCCTTGAGCTTTTCCTGATCGGACAGCGGCTGCTCCAGCTTGGCAAACAGGTCGATGAACTCGTTCAGGAGCTTTGCCTGCTTGCCGGTTTCGAGCCGGACTCCCATTGCGTCGTGCATGACGATGATCGCGACAATTACGCTGATGGCGAATGGGAACGAGTCCAGCCCATAGATAATTCCCGCCGAGGTCGCCACGGCGCAGACCGTGGCCGAATGGCCGCTCGGCATACCGCCGTCGCCGAAAATGCGCGTCAGGTCCAGCGTATGGTGCATGAGCGCGTAAATAATCGTCTTCAAAACCTGCGCCGCTCCCCAGCCGACAAGGCCGCTGATCAGCACGCGGTTGGAGAGCAGTTCCTGAATTGCCTGCATGGTTCTCTTCCTTTCCGAAGTTTTTACAGAGTCGTAATTTCGACCGCCGGCAGTACAGCCTCGATCATATCCCGGCTTGCCAAACACGCGCTGTAGGCTGTCGCACTGCCGCAGGCGGTGCCGAGGCGGAGAGCCAAGGCATAGTCTTCCGTGTCCAGCAGTCCTGCGAGGAAGCCAGCCGTCACGCTGTCGCCCGCGCCGACGGTGGAAATAACCGGCTGCGTGCTGCGGAGCCGTGCCCGGTAAACGCGCCCAGTTTCCGCCAACAGCAGCGCGCCGTCCGCGCCCATGGACACCAGCACGTTCCGCGCGCCCAGTGTCTGCGCCCGCTGCGCAAGGGCAAGCAGCGCCTCCGGCGTGCTTGCCTGCTTGCCAAACAGCTCGCACAGCTCCTCGCCGTTGGGCTTGATGAGCAGAGGACGGAATGCAAGCGCCTCGCGAAGCGCTGCGCCGCTTGTATCCACGACGGCGCTGACGCCCGCCTCCTGCGCGGCGGAAAGGAGTGCGGAGAACGCGCCCGGAGGGCTTTTTTGCAGATTGCCGCTGACGACGAGCTGATCGTCCGGGTTCAGTCCGCGCAGGAACGCGCACAGCGCGTCAATGTCGGCCTGCCCAAGCGCGGGGCCGGAGGCATTGAAGGCCGTTTCGGGGCTGGTGTTGATCTTGGTGTTGATGCGCGTCTGGCCGCTTTGCAGCCAGAACCAATGGCAATCGCAGCCGGTGTCTTTCATGAGCGCTTCGAGGAGCCGCCCCGTCGGCCCGGCGAGATAGCCCAGCACGCACGACGGCTTGCCAAGCGTCTGCAGCATCAGCGAGACGTTGATCCCCTTCCCGCCTGGCGCAAGCAGCTCGCGGCCGGAGCGATTGATGCCGCCGACGCGCAGCGGCGCACGCAGGTCCATATAATAATCAATATTGGGATTCGTCGTAACCGTGTAGATCATGATCCGCTTCTCCTGAAATGCCTGTTTTCCAAAAGTATACGAGTCCTGCGCAAAAAAGTCAACGCCCGGCGGCGCATCAAGTGCCCGGTGCGTTGCTTTTTTCGCAAAAGCCTGCTATACTTGCTCTATCAAGGAAAAAGGGGGCTTCCCTGTGAAGGATTTTTTCTGCCGCCTGTTTACGCCGTGGAAGGCGGGGGCGCAGTTTGACGCGCCGGAGGCGTTTTACGGCTTCCTGCTTGGCCGGGACAAGCTGCTCGGCACGATCCGGAACCTCTGCTTCGCCGCCGCACTGGTGCTGTTGGTGATCGGCTACGCCGTCTCCGACGGTACGGGCGGCTATTCCATTGCCGACATTGCCAACCAGCCGTATTATCTGATCGCCGTGGGCGTGATGGTGCTGGCGCTGCTGCTGTCGCTGGTCATGATCCGGATCGAAAAAGAACTGCCGAAGGAGATGCGTCCGAAATGAACACGGAAATTTTGTCCGCGCTGTTTGAAAACGGCGCGTATACGCTCGTCGTGCAAAAGAACGGCGTGACCGTTCACAAGGACTTTGGCCGGGGCGTCGGCCCGGCGCTGCGGGTATTCGACGCGCAGCCGGAGCTTTTGAAGGGCGCGCTCGTCTGCGATACCATCGTCGGCAAGGCTGCCGCCGCGATCTATATTCTGGGCGGCGCATCGTGCGTCTATGCTGAGACGATGAGCGCCGCAGCGGCGGACTTCCTGACCGCGAACGGCGTGGACTGCGCCTGTGAGACGAAGACCGAAAAGCTCCTGAACCGGCAGGGGACGGGCCTGTGCCCGTTTGAGCAGGCCGTTCTGGAGCTGGAGAGGCCGGAGGACTGCCTGCCTGTGGTCCGCGCGACGCTTGCGCGGCTGATGGCCGGAAAAAATAATAAATAATATAAACCTATGCAACCAGCTTCTTCATTTCCTGTCTGTATGGATAGAACATATTTTATGCAGGAGGAACCGACATGAAAAAACTGCTTGCTTTTTTGCTGCCCCTTGCGCTGACGCTCAGTCTGACCGCCTGTGCGCCGCGCGACGAGCGGGAGGATGAGAATGCGCAGTATTCTGCAAAGCCAGTCATCTATCTCTATCCGGAGGAGGAACAGGACGAGGCCTGCGACGCAAAGCCGGTCGCGTATCTGTATCCGCAGACGGAAACAGAGATAACGGTTCGGCTGGACTATGACGGAGAGCTGACGTGCACGTATCCGGCCTACGCAGACGGCTGGACCGTCTCGGCAAGACCCGACGGGACGCTGACCGACAAGGACGGCCAGACCTACCGGTATTTATACTGGGAGGGCGTGTCGGAAACGGAATATGATTTCTCGACCGGCTTCTGCGTGCCGGGAAGCGGCACGGCGGAGTTTCTGGAGGACGCGCTGGCCAGGCTCGGCCTGAACCGCGCGGAGGCCAATGAGTTTATCATCTACTGGCTGCCGCTGATGCAGGAAAACGCCTATAACCTGATCGCGTTCCAGCGCGAGGCCTATACCAAAAGCGCATGCCTCACCATCACGCCTGAGCCGGACACGCTCATTCGCGTCTTTATGGCCTTCAAGCCGCTGTCCGCCCCGGTCGAGATCGCGCCGCAGACGCTCGAAGCACCGGCCCGCACCGGCTTCACTGCCGTTGAATGGGGCGGCGCGGCGTGCCGGTAGCTGCGGAAGCCGTTAGGCAGCACGTCTTAGTGTGCAGAAATCCCCGTCTCTCCGGTTGGAGAGGCGGGGATTTTTAGGCTTGCTTATTTCTTGTCCGCAGCGGCGGCGAGCTCCTTGAGCGCGTCCTTGCGGGAGAGGTTGACGCGGCCCTTTTCGTCGATCTCGGTGACCTTGACCCAAGTCATATCGCCGATGTTCAGCACGTCTTCGACCTTCTCGACGCGGCGGTTTTCAAGCTTGGAGATGTGGATCATGCCGTCCTTGCCGGGAGCCAGCTCGACAAACGCGCCGATGGGCAGGATGCGGACGACCTTGCCGTAGTACAGCTTGCCGACCTCAGGCACGAAGCAGATATCGTCGATCATCTTCTTGGCGGCGTCGCAGGAGGCGGCGTCGGGAGACGCGATGTGGATGGTGCCGTCGTCGTCGATGTCGACCTGTGCGCCGGACTCGGCCACGATCTTCTGGATCATGGAGCCGCCCTTGCCGATGACCTCGCGGATCTTGTCCACGTCGATCTTCATGGTGAGCATCTTGGGTGCATACTCGGAAACATGGTCGCGCGGCTTGGCGATGCAGGGGATCATGATCTCGTTCAGGATCTCAAGGCGGGCCTTGCGGCAGCGCTCGAGCGCGTCGGCGATGATCTCCATGGTCAGACCGTCGTTCTTGAGGTCCATCTGGATGGCGGTGACGCCCTCGGTCGTACCGGCGACCTTGAAGTCCATCTCGCCGTGGAAGTCCTCAACGCCCTGGATGTCGGTGAAGGTTCTCCACGTGCCCGTCTCCTTGTCGGAGATAAGGCCGCAGGAAATACCGGCGACGGGACGCTTGATGGGCACGCCTGCGTCCATCAGAGCCAGTGTGGAGCCGCAGATGGAGGCCTGAGACGTGGAGCCGTTGGAGGAAACGACCTCGGAGACGACGCGGATGGCATACGGGAACTCGTCAACGGACGGAATCACAGGCAGCAGGGCCTTTTCGGCCAGCGCGCCGTGGCCGATCTCGCGGCGGGAGGTGGAGCGGCTCGCACGGGCTTCGCCGGTGGACCACTGCGGCATATTATAGTGGTGGATATAGCGGCGCTCGGTCTCGTCATAGATAGTGTCGAGCTTCTGCGCGGCAGAGAGGGTGTTCAGCGTGCAGACGGACAGAACCTGCGTCTGGCCGCGGGTGAACAGGCCGGAGCCGTGGACGCGCGGCAGAACGCCGACCTCGGCAGCCAGCGGGCGAATTTCGTCCGGCGTGCGGCCATCGACGCGCTTGCCCTCGAGCAGCCACTTCTTGACGATCTTCTTCTGCATCTTGTACAGGCACACGTCGATCTGGACATCCCAGTCCTCGGCGTACTTCTCGCCGAACTTCTCCTTGAAGTCGACAACAGCCTCAGTCAAACGGGCCTCACGGACGTTCTTGTCGTCGGTGTCGAGCGCGTAGGCGATCTTGTCCAGACCGTACTCGCACAGATCGTCGAGCATATCGTGGTTGACGGCGGCCTTTTCGAACGTGAACTTCGGCTTGCCGATGGCGTCAACGATGGTGTTGATGAACTCCACGACCTTGACGTTCGTCTCATGGGCCAGCTTGATGCACTCCATGAGGATGTCTTCCTTGACCTCGTTGGCCTCCGTCTCGATCATGACGACCTTCTCATGAGTCGACGCGATGGTCACGAAGCACTGGCAGGCGTTGCGCTCATCCTGCGAGGGGTTGACGATATACTTGCCATCCAGATAGCAGACATTGGTGGTCGCGGTCGGGCCGTTCCAGGGAATGTCGGAATAGGCGATGACGAGAGACGAGCCGATGGAGGCGACGATCTCAACAGGGTTATCGTAGTCCTGCGCGAGGATGGTGTTGGTCAGAACGACGTCATTGCGGAGTTCCTCGTCAAACAGCGGGCGCATCGGGCGGTCGATGAGGCGGGAGATCAGCACGCCGCGGTCGGAGGGCTTGCCCTCGCGGCGGTTGAACGAGCCGGGGATACGGCCGACAGCGTACATACGCTCTTCAACCTCAATGGTCAGCGGGAAGTAGTCGATGCCAGCCTTGGGCAGGGGAGAGGCGACAGCCGTGACGAGCACGACGGTATCGCCGTAGCGGCAGATGGCCTCTGCATTGCAGAGCTCTGCGACCTTGCCGGTCTCGACCGTAAAGGTACGGCCGCCGATCTCGGTTTCAAAAATGTGGTGATTCGGATACTGCTTGTGGGTGATCATGAAAGAACCTCCTTCGTTTTTTGCGCGCGTGGGAGGTTTAGCACTTGAAACTGGCGTCCGGGCACAGACGCTACTTTCAACTGCTAAATGGAACCCACGCGCAGTATAATAGTAGTTGGATTTATAAAAAAGGGCGGTCGCCCGACCGCCCTTTTCCTATGACTTACTTACGCAGGCCGAGCTTTGCAACGATTGCACGATAGCGGTTGATGTCCTTCTTGGCGAGGTAGTCGAGAAGGCTTCTGCGCTTGCCGACCATCATCAGAAGGCCGCGGCGGGAATGGTTGTCCTGCTTGTGCTCACGCAGATGCTCGGTCAGGGTGTTGATCCGGGCGGTGAGGACAGCGATCTGGACCTCGGGAGAACCGGTATCGCCGGCATGGGTTGCGTACTGCTCGATAATGGCAGTCTTTTCTTCTTTGCGCATCATAGTTGTGTTTCCACCTTTCAAAATATTCCCGGAATCCAAGTATCGGGCAGGCAGAATACCCGCGTCAGAGCGGGCGGTGTCCCGAAACTGGGAAATGGGTCGCAGCGCATGGCGCTACCTGTTAAGAATAGCATACGAATGCAGAAAAGTAAAGCGGAAATTGCCCGGAATTTCTGAAATTTTTCATGCTCGGGTACCGGACAGAATTCGACAGGACAGCATAAGATGGCGTGGGACCATCATTCCCGGAAGGAGGGAGGTTTATGCTGAAGGTCACAAAATTCGGCGGCTCGTCGCTGTGTGACAGCGCGGGCTTTTCCCGCGTGCGCGAGATCGTGCTTGCAGACCCCGCGCGCCGCGTCGTCGTCGTGTCGGCGGCAGGCAGGCGGCACGCCGCCGACCACAAGATCACGGATCTTCTCTATCTCTGCCACGCGCATCTGCAATACGGCGTGAGCTGCTGGGATCTATGGCGCAGGATCGCCGACCGCTACCGCGAGATCCGCGACGGCTGCTGCCTGACGCTGCCCATCGAGGCCGAGCTTGACGCGATCTACGCCGCCATGCGCCGCGACACGCCGCAGGACTGGATCGTCTCTCGGGGCGAATATCTGTCCGCGCGGCTGATGGCAGATCTGCTCGGCTTTGAATTTGTTGACGCAAAAGACTGGCTGCTGTTTGACGCTGCGGGACGCGTCCGGCAGGCCGCGTCCTATGCCGCGCTCGGCTCGCTTGCCGACGGGCGGAAGATCGTCACGCCGGGCTTTTACGGCGCGCTGCCGGATGGCGCGGTCCATACGCTCCCGCGCGGAGGCTCTGACGTGACGGGCGCGCTGGCCGCAGCCGCGCTGCACGCGGATCTGTACGAAAACTGGACGGACGTGGCAGGCGTGCTTGCGGCAGATCCCCGGCTGATCCAGAACCCCGCGCCGGTCGGCCAGCTGCGCTATGAGGAATTGCAGACGCTCTCGCGCGTCGGGATGCAGATCCTGCACGAGGACGCGGTCGCGCCGGTCCGGCAGGCGCAAATCCCGCTGCGCATCTGCAATGCGTTCGAGCCCGAGAAGCCCGGCACGCTCGTCCGCCCGCAGGTAGAGCCGGACGGCGGGCAGATCTGCTTCGCGGGCCGCAGGAAGCTTGCCATGCTGCGCCTGAGCTGCCCGCAGGAGCCGGACGCGGAGACAAAGCTGGCCGATGTTCTGGAGCAGGCGCGGCTTTCGCCGTTTTCCATGCAGAGCGTGTGCGGCGAGCTCACGGCGCTTGTGCCGATGGAGCCCGGCTCCGAACGGCTGCACCGTCTGCGGGAGCAGGCCGCGCAGGCGCTTCGCCCGCAGGCGTGCACGCTGCGCGAAAATTTGAGCGTTCTGGCCGCACTCTGCCGCTCGACCGCTGCTGTGCCGGAGCTGCTCCGCGCGGTCGAAACGAGCGGCGCGCCGGTCCATCTGCTGCAAAAATGCGGCGCCTGCGCCCTCCTGCTCGTCAACGACAGCCAATATGAGCAGTCCCTGCGCGCCGCCTACGCCGCCAGCCGCAATCTGCACGATTGACAAGCAAAACGCAGATATGATAAAATATACGGCAGTCAGAGCCGTTCTGACTGCCGCAACGCAATCCGCGCCCGTGGTGGAATTGGCAGACACGATGGATTTAGGTGATGTCACCTCAGTGAAGATTTTTCTGGCATATAATCACATAACATGATACACTAAAAACAGCTGATGTGGAAATGCAGCTCATATGCGGGCATGATGGAATTGGTAGACATGCGAGATTTAGGTTCTCGTGGAGTAATCCGTTGGGGTTCGAGTCCCCATGCCCGCACCAAATTAAAAGCTGCATTTTCGTTTTGGAAAATGCAGCTTTTGGCATTTCTGAAACAAAGATTATAGCGAAGAGGGGGGCGTAAAATGCTTTCAATTAATGATTACTTGGATAACATCTTGATCGACTTTGAATCTTACGCTCGCTCTGGTGTAAAGCTGTGCGATTTAAAAAGCGTTCATTATGATGCCGGCAGAATCCCTGATTATTCAAGTCTTCACATTCAACAATTATATTTACTTCGCTATGCATATGCATATTCTTTTGAGTATAAGCGCATGTATGAAGCACTGCTCCACCGTGCGGATTTTGGCTCAAGCATAGCAGTTACCTCCATTGGGTGTGGAAGCATGCTTGACTACTGGGCACTCGCTAATGTTGTACCAGAGTCGTGCAGAATTCGATATCGGGGAATCGATACAATCGATTGGGCATATCAGATAAGTGCACGGGATCAAGATGACATGAAGTTTATATGTCATGATGCAATTGACTGTCTCTTCAAAGCTAAAACACTTTCTGCCGATGTGTACATTTTCCCAAAGTCTATAAGCGAGTTCCCCGCCAGTGTGATGCGACGCATTGGACAGATTTTTGGCGAAAAAATGCCTGCCGGGAACACTGTTTTCTTCCTGTTTTCTTTGCGAACTGATTTGGGCAGTCTGGAACGAGATGTGAACCGCACAAGAGCACTTTTTAATGCTATGCTTGGAAATGGTTTTAGCTCAAATGACGATCCGAACAGCTACTATCACTTTGCAGATGAATGGCGTGGAAAGAAAATCAGAGAAGTAGATAATGAGTTTCGCCATCCTTGGGATACTGTCAAGTTTTTGACAGAAGACTTGCATACATGCTGTATTGGCTATGATGGTGAGCACTGTGAAGGTGATTGCGAACGCAGGCTTGGATGGTGGCCAATTCTTACTTGTCAACAAGCTCAATGGCAAATTTTTGAGTTTAGAAAAGAGGTGTGATTTGTGATTATAAGTGCCAGTCGTCGAACCGATATTCCAACATATTATTCGAAATGGTTTTTTAACCGACTTAAGGAGGGATATGTACTGGTTCGCAATCCAATGAATGCACACCAAATAAGCAGAATTCCTCTAACCCCCGATGTTGTCGACGGCATTGTGTTTTGGACAAAAAATCCTATTCCCATGCTTGAAAAACTGGATATGCTCCGAGACTATATGTACTACTTCCAGTTTACGCTTAATTCATATGCGCAGGACATCGAAACACACATTCCAAGTAAGCAGAGCCATATCATTCCCGCATTCAAAAAATTATCGGACTTGATTGGGCCTAATCGCGTCATTTGGCGATATGACCCCATTTTATTGAACGATACATACACTCCAGAGTATCACATCCGATATTTTGAAAGAATCGCAAAAGAACTAAGCCCATATACAAAAAAATGCACGATTAGTTTTATAGATTTTTATCGCAATACATCAAGAAATGTCTCTGGCTTTGCTTTGCATGATTTCCCACAAAATGTCCAAAGAAGTCTTGCAGAAGAACTCGCTGCAATCGCCCATAGCTACGGCCTCCAAATTGATACTTGCGCCGAGGGAATTGAGTTGCAGGAATACGGAATTGAGCACGCTCGCTGTATAGATGATCGTTTGCTAAGCAGGTTGCTCAACTGCCCTCTTGAAGTGGGAAAAGATAAGAACCAACGCCTCGAGTGCGGATGTATTGAGAGTCTTGATATTGGAGCGTATAACACATGTCGAAATGGTTGCAAGTATTGTTACGCAAATTATAGCGGAAAAACAGTGTTCACGAACTCCAATAAACACAATCCGGAATCTCCGCTGCTTTTTGGTGAAGTAGGACCTGATGATAAAATTACCGAGCGGAAAGTCAAGAGTTGTAAAGTAACTCAGATTAGGTTTGATGTATAATCTTCTCCATCACTATTTCATCAATCTCTTGTTCCAGTACTTGAACTTTCTCCTGTAACGACAAAATGTGGGCGTCGAGGATCGGTTTCCTCAACGCCCACATTTTTTGCATCTGTACCAGCTTCTTTAGTTCCTCAGCGCACTGCTTCCTCACAGTTTCGGCATACTCCTGCACCGCGGCATCCAGTACCTCCTCATGAATACGGAGGGAGGCGCAATAGGTTTTTCCATTCCGATGATATCCACGGCACACATATTCCACACGACTCTTGCCGTTCCAGCAGCGGATCATAGGAATGAATGCATTCCCACATTCACGGCAGGTCAGCAGTCCCGCATAGCGGTGCTTGGCCTGATTGCCGTTTGCGGGGCGGGACTGCTGTTTGAGTAAGCGCTGCACCTGCTCCCATTCCTGTTTTTCTATGATCACAGGAAAGAATCCCTCGTGGCGATACCAGTCGGTTTTGTCTATATGCTTGGTCTTACCGTTGTTGTATTCTCTGCGGTGGTTGTTCAGCACGCCGGTGTACGCTTCTTCCACCAGGATGTTTTTCACACTGGCATATGTCCAGAGAAACTGCCCGTCACGGGTCTTGTGCGGCTTCTGGCTGTCATAGCCGAGCCGTTCCGCCCTGATCTGCGCAGGCGTTTTGCGTCCGAAACTGTTGAGCCTGCGGGCGATCTCTTTCTGTCCGCAGCCCTGCAAATACAGAGCGTAGATAAGTTGTACCGTCTCCGCTGCTTCCTGCTGCACCAAAACCTGATTCGTATTTCTATCTTTCCAGTATCCGAAAGGCGGTGTGATCACCAGCCCATCTTTCTGCTTCTGCCGATAGCCCGCGCGAATCTTCTTTCCGATATCCTTTGCGTAATAATCATTCATCAAGCCGCGGACGCCGATCATAAGATCGTCTTCTTCGCAGAAGGTATCCACCCCCTCCGTTACGGAGATAACCCGCACTTGCTGCTGTCTCAGGAAGTCGATAAACAATGCGGTTTGGGTTCGGTGACGACCCAGCCTTGACAGATCTTTCACAAGGACAGCGTCAACCTGTTTTGCCTGAACAGCCGCCGTGAGAATATCCAGCCCACGGCGGCTGAAATTCATGCCGCTGATGTTATCATCAGCGGCACTGCCGGCGATCGTCCAGCCTTTCTTTTCTGCAAAGGCACAGCAGATCGCCTGTTGATTTTGCAGGGAATTCTGTGCCGGATCATCGTCGTTGGACAGCCGCGCGTAAAGCCAAACCCGCATTGCCATAACCTTTTACCCCGCGATTCCGTCGCCATAGAGCAGCCGCGCCAGCCGATCCCAGTCATAATCCAGCGCACCATATCGCTCCGTGAGTGCCCCATTTTCATAGACATCCAAGTGCGTGCGGAACGGCGCTTTGATCTGAATGTCCAGACTGAGTTTTCCGTCCGTCTCCTGCACATAGATCTTTTCGACCAGCATCCGCAGGTGCGCTTCCGTCATGGCACCCTCAGCGAGAATGTCGTCGATCATGCTGATGTCCCGTTTGAGCTTCGTTTGCCGATTCCGCAGGACAGCGGAGATGTTTTGCAGTTCTTCGATCTGCTTTTTTGCCGCAGCGATTTCTTCCTCGCGCTTTTGAATCATGCGGTCGTAGCGTTCAGCGTTCGCCCGATCTCGTATCCGCTCCATTAAAATTACCTCCGTTTCATCCTCCAGACAGCAGATTTTCTTTTCCAGCTTGATGATCTGCGCACCGGTCAGTTCTGCCTTTGGTGTCCACTGTGCGATCAGCTGCTCCAGCGCATCCCAGTTTTGCTGATACAGCCCCTTGGTATTTCTGAGTTCGTCCATAATCAGCTTGTCCAGTACAGACTCGTCGATCTGGTGCTGGGAGCAATGCTCCTTACCATAGCGGTTGTAGGTGCTGCAAGCATAGACGACCCGTTCGCCACTTTTCAGATGGATGCGCTTGCCAAACATGGCTCTGCCGCAGTCCTCGCAGCGCAGGAGCCCACTGTAGCGCAGGATCTCCTGCGAGGGCGCAGCGCGCACGTTCAGCCGTTTCCGCTCTGACAGCATCATCTGCGTCTGCTCCCACAGCTCCGGCGTGATGATCGGCGGGAGGTAATTCTCGTGACGAAACTGTTCTTCCGGCTCTGTGAAGCGGAAAGTTTTGTTGATTTTGTTCCGCTCACTTTTGTGACAGATGAGCGTGCCTACATAACTCTCGTCCCTGAGAATGCGCGCTATCATAGTCGCGTCCCAGAGATACTTCTTGAGGATGGCATCCTGCGTGTTTGGCAGGCTCTTGTTCAGCAGTTCCAGCTGCACGAGCGCAGGCGTTTTTCTTCTCTGCTCGTTCAGTATGCGGGCGATGGCCTTCATGCCGCTGCCGCCGACATAGGCCGAGAAAATCAGTCGGACGGTTTCGGCTGCTTCCTCCACAATGACAATCTTCTTCGTGTTTTTATCCTTGAAATAGCCGAACGGCGGGATGGTCACGATTCCTTCCTTTTGCTTCTGCCGGTAGCCGGTTCGCACACGGCGGCTGCCGTCGCGGGCATAGAAGTCATTAACCAAGCCCTTGAAGCCAATGATGAGATCGTCGTTTTCGTTGAACGTATCGATATTTTCCGTTGCCGAGAGGACGCGGACGTCGTGTTCCCGCAGGTAGTCGATGAACAGCGCTGTCTGCGTCCGATGACGACCAAGGCGCGACAGATCCTTGACAATGATCGCTTCAATTTTCCCTGCTTCAACCGCCTCGTAGATTTTATCGATGCCCTCGCGGTTGAAGTGCATACCGCTGACATTGTCATCGAAGGACTCGCCCACGACCTCGTGGCCGTTTGTGACGGCATATTCATAAATGATTTTTCGCTGATTTGTCAGGGAATTCAGCTCATCATCCTCGTCGCGGCTCAGGCGATAATATAACCAGACTCGCATATCCGTTCCTTTCCGCTATGGTGTGTGCCGATTGCAGCACACACCATAGCACACTGTTTTTCAGATAGCTAGAACAATTTGTCATGCGCAGTGGGAATCTCCATTACCAACAAAATCCTCCTGCGATTTTGTATATGGCTGATCTACCGACAGGTAGTCATGCAGCAGCATTTTCAGAAATTCATTGAACTGCTCATCTGTACCGACGTAGCTGAACATGACCTCCGAAATGTTTTCTTTTCGTTTTCTTGCCATAGGCGTTCCTTTCATAGTTCCTGTTTCATATCCCAATCTTCATGATCGTCCTCGGCGTGACCGAGGGCGGTTTTCTTTTGCCGGAGTTTTCTTCGACGCTTGCTGTCGATGTGCAGCGCTATAGTTGTTCCGTCGTGCTGCGGCGCATCGTCCGTCATCTGCTCCACAGCACGGCTAAGGCGCACAGCGTCGCGCACAAGATCACCGCTGTAATCGAGATCCACGCGCACGTCTGGATTTTCTTCCGCGTCTCCTGCACCGTATTCGAAAGCTGATTTTTCGTATCGTTCAGGATTGTGGTCAGGGCGTTCTTCGTAGTCTCGGTCAGCGCCTTGCAGCCGGAAGAATACTTCTCGTTCAGGCTCCCAGCCTGTTTCTCGAATTTTTCTGTACTCTCCTGCATCTCGTTCAATGCGGTCTGTGCGTCCTCCCGCGTCAGGAGCGTTTTCAAGTCCGCGTCCAGCTGCATCTGCTGCTGAAACAGATCGTGCTGCATTTTGAGCATCGCGTTCCAGTTCCGCTCCGTGACTATCACGCTGGGTTCCAGCCGTTGCGCCTCGTCCATCAGCTTTTTGTGCTGCGTCAACATTTCTTGTGTTGTCATTCTCCGTTCTGTATCCAAATTCATCCTCCATATTTTCTTTCAAGTATTTTTCTATATGTAATTTGTTGTCACGGCACTTGCGTCCGTCCGGTGTGGTGTAGGTGATGTTCTTGCGGCTGTCCGTCCATGTGGCATCGTAGCCCTCTGCCCGAAGCAGCGCCAAAAATTCTTCCCTGTTCCCGGCATAGCGCATACACTCGTCGATCACACGCATCAACTCGAACTTCCAGCTCTCACCTTTGGATGCCGTGTAGTATTCCGCATTGGACATCCCGCGCGACTGCCGCTGGCCATCCCTCTGAAATTTCGGCAGCCCCAGTTCTTCGCAGATCTGGTCATTGCGGATGCGCAGCTCCTGAATCTGTTCGTCCGCCATATGCACCTTCCGACCGGTTTCAAAATTGACGCTGTTGATGGTGCAGTGCGAGTGGATATGCTCGCGGTCGATATGCGTACAGACCAGAACCTCGCAGCCCTCGAAATATCCGGCGAGCCTGCGTGCGGCTTCGTGCGCCGTGCGCGGGTCAACATCTGCGCCCTTCGGGAAGCTCTGCACCATGTGATAAAACATCACGCCGCCGTCTTTGTGGTGCAGCAGCTTCGTACTCAGGAATTCGTCGAACGCCGTTTCCGGCTGACAGCCAATGCCGCTGACGAGCTGCTGTCCATCCCAGAGCGTCTTACTGAGTTTGGAAACGTAGCGCATGACACTTTTCATACACCCGCGCGTCTGCGTCCCCTTTTTATAATTCACGAAATGGACGATTGCGATTTTGCCACACCTCCCTCCTGCATTTTCCTCAGAGCGGTATTGATCTTAGAGAATTCCTGCACGGCAGAATCCAAATTGGCGAACTGTACCTTGCCCATGTTCGCCAGCACAGTCAGCTGGTTCAGATTGTTGCCAATGGCTTTCTGGTGCCGCAGGACGTCCTTCAGACCGTCCATGATGACGATGCGTTTGCCAAGGCAGCAGGCAGTCACATAGTCGCTCTGCGTCATGTGTGCCTGTGCCGCTTTTCTTCGTATTGCGTCTAAATCTTGTTTTGAGATTCTAATGCTGAATTGCTTGTCCTTTTTCATATATCCTCCGTTTCGTTAAAGTGGGCACGGGCTTCTGCCCGATTTGAGGCATTTGGCAGGACGCCGGGCCGCCGGCGACTAGCCAAATGCGATGCTGGCTCCTCCCGAACGGGAGGATTTTTCCCCGCTGCGGCGGGGATTCTCTGCGCTGCTCCTGGACTTGCCCGCACGTTGGCGCAGCGCGGGCTTTTTCAGCTGCGCCGCGCACACACCCGCAGTCGGGGTACAAAGCCGCACACAGCGGCGACACGCGCCTCACGGCGCGGTGCAGGAGCTCGACCTGCTGGCAGGGTCGATAGGGTCGATTTTCCCCACGGTGGGAAGATCGGCACTTTCGGCACTTCGGAGCGAGATCAGCCGCTTGCCGTTGCTGCGGTAGGTCTTGACCAGAATTCCGTTTCCCCTTAGAGTCTCAACGTTTTCCAGCACCAGACGGGTCACTTTTTTCGGCGTGATCCCAAGGCTTCCGTCAGGGTCGATCTTTGCGGACAGTGCCGATGGCGTGCCGGTGTATTCCGGATCGGCACTGAGCAGCGCAGAGAAAAGATGCACGAGCTGAAGCGCAGAAATCTTAGAAGCGCCACTGCAAGTTTTGCTGTCAGCAAGTAGCTTCCAGATGTGATCGTCCTCGCAAAGTTCGAGTTTTAACGTCCGGTCAGGGATGTCGCGCCCGGTACAATGCAGGGATGCGGCGTTGGCGCTTCGCGCATTCTTTTGCAGCACAAAGGCGGAATCTGCCGCGCCGCTTAAGCCCGTTGAACCGGAGATCATGTTCATGGGGTCATCATCGTGGAGCTTCCGCAGATGGTGGATCAGCAGGATGGCAATGTGATGCCTGTCCGCAAGCTGTTTGAGAAGTCCGACGTCCTGATAATCGTTCGCGTACAGATTGCTGTCGCCGCCTGCGCTGCGGACGCGCTGCAAGGTATCGATGACAACAAGTTTCGTTGCCGGATGCTCGGTCAAAAACTGCTCGATCTGCTGCTCTAATCCGTGTTTTAGTGTGTCTGCCATGATTGCAAAATGCAGCGTCGGCGGCGCGTCCTCGGTCAGGTCAAAGAGCCGCGACTGGATGCGCCGGTAGGAATCTTCCAGACTGAGATACAGAACTTCACCCTGCGTCACGGCGAAATTCCAGAGCGGCTGCCCCTGCGAAACGCACAGGCACAGCCACAAAGCAAGCCAAGACTTGCCGATTTTTGGCGCGCCCGCGAGGATATGCAAGCCTTCTGGT
>ERZ835051.770-NODE-770-length-36144-cov-9.231816_pt1 | contig 36144 bp, 30 predicted proteins | sample MGYA00519575_ERZ835051 | MGnify/ENA primary metagenome ERZ835051 (study PRJEB31850, sample SAMEA3708769) | human gut metagenome | biome: human gut; feature: human-associated habitat; material: faeces | place: China | collected 2014 ... | reverse complement strand
TGAAGCAGGTACCTACTACGTGGGATGAAACGGTGTTCCTTGACGGCTATCCGGGCAAATACTGTGTGCTGGCCCGCCGTCATGGCGACCGCTGGTATGTGGTAGGCGTAAATGCACAGAAGGAGCCGTTGAAGTTAAGCTTGAACCTGCCGATGTGGAAGAAAGGTGAAACGGTTTCCTATTATCTGGACGATAAGAAACGTCAGCCGCAATTAGAAGAACTGAAAATTAAAAATCCCGCCGAGATTAAAGTTGTAATTCAATCTGGAGGAGGAATTATATTAGTTAATTGAATGTAAGAAATCCTGCCCTAACGGCAGGATTTTTTTATTGTAAAGGTTGCGATAGTTCGCTTAAAGTCTTGCCTTCGTAATCGCAGATGGCTTGCTTGTAGTCTTTTGGAATTTCGATAGGCTCTTTTGTCAGGTTGTCGTATCCTACCAGTACGGTACGGCATTGACATTTCAGCACACCGCTGGCTTTGTTGAATGCACGTTGCAGCATCGTGAAGCTTTTGTGTCCCAGGTGAATGACGGTTGTTTCAATGACCAGTTCATCCGAGAAGAAAACAGGGGCCAGAAAGTCAGCATTGATGTTGACCACTACCACACTGAATTTATTGCATTCTTCAGCTCCAAATACATCGCGAAAATAAGAGGTTTTCGCCAGGTCGTACAAGGAAAAGTAGACGGAATTGTTCATGTGACCGTACTGGTCCACATCGCTGAAACGGATTTGTACAGGGATTTCGTGCTTGAATTGGAATTCTGCGTTCATAGTAATGCTTTTAAGTTTTCGCCAAATGTACATCTTTTTTTCATAAATCTGCTATCAATGGTGGAATATTTCTTACTTTTGTCCGTCAGAATGATTTGTAGATAAATAATATTATATAAGATGGAACAGAAATTCAACAAAGAGACACTTTGTGTACAGGCTGGATGGACTCCGAAAAAAGGAGAACCTCGTGTATTGCCTATTTATCAAAGTACAACGTTTAAGTATGATACCAGTGAACAGATGGCTCGTCTTTTTGATTTGGAAGACAGCGGCTATTTTTATACTCGCTTGCAGAACCCGACGAATGATGCCGTAGCTGCCAAGATTGCGGCATTGGAAGGAGGGGTAGGAGCTATGCTGACTTCATCGGGTCAGGCAGCTAACTTCTATGCCGTATTTAATATTTGCGAGGCAGGCGACCATTTTGTCTGCTCGTCTACCATTTATGGAGGTACATTCAATCTGTTCGCTGTAACGATGAAGAAACTGGGTATTGAGTGTACCTTTATTGATGCAGATGCTCCGGAAGAAGAAATAGAAAAGGCTTTCCGTCCGAATACCAAATGTTTGTTCGGAGAAACAATCTCTAATCCGGGTATCAATGTGATCGATATTGAGAAATTTGCCCGTATTGCCCATAAACACGGAGTGCCTTTGATTGTGGATAATACTTTTGCTACTCCGATTAACTGCCGTCCTTTTGAATGGGGAGCAGACATCGTGACACATTCTACTACGAAATACATGGATGGACATGCCACTTGTGTGGGAGGTGCCATTGTAGATAGCGGTAATTTTGACTGGGATGCACATGCCGACAAATTCCCGGGATTGACGCAGCCCGATGAGTCTTATCATGGACTTACTTACACAAAGGCTTTCGGAAAGATGGCTTATATGACGAAGGCTACTGCTCAGCTGATGCGCGATTTGGGTTCTATACAGTCACCGGAGAATGCGTTCCTGTTGAACCTGGGACTGGAAACATTGCATTTGCGTGTACCGCGTCACTGTGAAAATGCGCAGAAAATAGCGGAATGGCTGGAAGCAAATCCGAAAGTGAAATGGGTAAACTATTGCGGATTGAAGAGCAACAAGTATTATGAACTGGCTCAGAAATATATGCCTAACGGTTCTTGTGGCGTGATTGCTTTCGGTCTGGAAGGAACTCGTGAAGAGGCAATCAAATTTATGGATAGTCTGAAGCTGGCTTGTATTGTGACTCACGTGGCAGATGCACGTACTTGTGTGTTGCATCCGGCCAGCCATACACATCGTCAGTTGACAGATGAACAGCTGATTGAAGCGGGTGTGGCCCCTGATTTGATTCGCTTGTCTGTCGGTATTGAAAATGTCAACGACATTATTGCCGACCTGGAACAGGCTATGGCACAGGTTTAAAAGTTTTAAAACTGAGATACAAAAAAAGGAGGAACAAACATTCCTCCTTTTTTGTATCTGACTCCGGTATTTATCGGAAAGATTTCTGGTAAATTTGTAACACTTCTTCGTCGGTCAACGGACGCGGGTCGAGGGTAAACAATGAACCCATGGTGTCGCGTGCGTTTTGTACCATGAGAGGAAGTTCTTCTTCTTTCACTCCCCAGTCGCTCAACTTTAATTGGTATACGTTGCATTCTTTCTGCATGCGTACCAGTGCATCAATAAAATCACTGGGACGGTTACTCTTTTGCTGAGTCATGATTTCGGCCATTTTCATGTAACGTTTCATGCAGTCGTTACGGAATGTTTCGAAATATGCTTCGCTGATGGCAATCAGTCCGGCGCCGTGCGGCAGTTCCGGATGGAAGGCACTCATGGCATGTTCCATTGAGTGCTCGGAAATGCAGCAAGAAGTGGCTTCTACCAATCCGGCCAATGTGCTGGCCCATGCTACTTTTGCGCGTGCCTTGAGGTTACGTCCGTCTTTTACGGCTACCGGAAGGTATTTGTACAATAAACGAATGGCTTCAAGGGCATACAAGTCGCTGATAGGAGTGGCGCAGTTTGCTAAGAAACCTTCGGCTGCATGGAAGAAGGCATCAAATCCCTGATAAGCTGTAAGATGCGGAGGAATGGAAACCATCAGTTCCGGATCGATAATAGAAAGTACAGGGAAAGTCAGTGTGCTTCCGAAGCCGATTTTCTCTTTTGCTTCTTCATTGGTAATCACACTCCATGGGTCGGCTTCCGTACCTGTTCCTGCAGTGGTAGGAATAGCAATCACGGGCAGTGCCTTGGTTACAGGGCGTCCTTTTCCGCTGCCTGCCGGGATGTAATCCCAGTAATCTCCATCGTTGCAGGCCATGACGGCAATGGCTTTCGCAGAGTCAATGCTGCTTCCTCCGCCAAGTCCGACGATGAAATCGCATTTCTGTTCACGACAGACAGAAGCTGCTTCCATTACGTGAGATTTAATCGGGTTGGGCAGAATCTTGTCATAGACAACAGATTCCGTATTGTTTTCTTGCAACAGTTCAACGACTTTGTCGAGGTAGCCGTATTTCTTCATGGAGGTTCCTGACGAGATGACAATCAGGGCTTTCTTGCCGGGTAACTTTTCTGTCGCCAACTTTCTTAACTCTCCGCATCCGAACAAAATTTTGGTCGGGATGTGCAAACTGAATACAGGATTTGCGTTCATAATATAGCTATTTAAAGTTCATTTACCCAAAAGTACGAAAATAAAAACAGAATGGTTCAGGAGGGATGTTAAAAATGTCTTTTTGTGTGTGGTGGTATCAAATAAAAAAGGCTGCCGGTGAGGGCAGCCTTTGGGGTTAAAGGATATATAAGTAGATTATTCTTTATCCTTGTGGTTGTTCTGCGGACGACGTTCGCGCTTCGGATGATTTTCGGTCATTCCTTCCGGTTTCGGAAGCAATACCTTGTGTGACAGCTTGAACTTACCCGTTTTCGGGTCGATGTCCAGCAACTTCACTTCAATTTCATCACCTTCTTTCAATCCGGTTTCTTCGATTGTTTCAAAGCGTTTCCAGTCGATTTCAGAGATGTGCAACAATCCGTCTTTTCCCGGCAGGAATTCTACGAATGCACCGTAAGGCATGATAGAACGAACCTTACCAGTGTATACTTCACCTACTTCAGGAACAGCTACGATAGCCTTGATCATACGCATTGCATCGTCGATGCATTTCTTGTTTGTTCCTGCAATTTCGATGCGGCCTGCACCGTCTACTTCTTCAATAGTGATAGTAGCACCGGTTTCTTCCTGCATACCCTGGATAATCTTTCCGCCCGGGCCGATTACAGCTCCGATGAATTCTTTCGGAATAGTCAGAGTTTCAATGCGTGGAGCATGAGGCTTGAGTTCTGCACGAGGTTCTGCAATGCATTCAGTCAGTTTGCCGAGGATGTATTCACGTCCTTGTTTAGCCTGCATCAATGCTTTTTCCAGAATATCGTAAGTCAGACCGTCACACTTGATATCCATCTGAGTGGCTGTGATACCGTCGCGTGTACCTGTAACCTTGAAGTCCATGTCACCCAGGTGGTCTTCGTCTCCCAAAATATCTGACAATACAGCGTATTTATCTTCGCCGGCATTCTTGATCAATCCCATCGCAATACCTGAAACCGGCTTCTTGATAGGTACACCTGCATCCATCAAAGCCAATGTTCCGGCACAAACTGTAGCCATAGAAGAAGAACCGTTAGATTCAAGAATATCAGAAACTACGCGTACGCAGTAAGGATAATCTGCAGGAATTTGTCCTTTCAATGCACGCCATGCCAGGTGACCGTGACCAATTTCACGACGGCCTACGCCACGCTGTGCTTTTGCTTCTCCTGTAGAGAAAGGAGGGAAGTTGTAGTGAAGCAGGAAGCGTTCTTTGTGCTGGTCGAGTACATCGTCTACAATCTTTTCGTCCATCTTTGTACCCAGTGTAACAGTACTCAGAGACTGAGTTTCACCACGAGTAAAGATAGAAGAACCGTGAGGACCTGGCAGCGGACTGGTTTCGCACCAGATAGGACGGATTTCTGTAGTAGCACGACCGTCCAGACGTTTGCCTTCATCAAGGATACAACGACGCATTGCTTCTTTTTCTACGTCGTGATAGTAGCGGTCAATCATCGGACCCTTTTCTTCCAGTTCTTCTTCAGAGAACTGAGCCTTGAATTCTTCGCAAACAGCATCGAAAGCATCTCCTCTTTCGTGTTTGTTCTTGTTGCCTGATTTTGCAATGGCGTATGCTTTTTCGTAGCAAGCATCGTGTACAGCCTTGCGCAGGTCTTCGTCATTTTCTTCGTGACAGTATTCACGTTTTACAGTCTTGCCGACTTCTTCCATCAGTTCCATCTGAGCCTTGCAGTGAACCTTGATTGCTTCGTGAGCAAACTTCATGGCCTCCAGCAAGTCTTGTTCTGAAACTTCCTTCATTTCGCCTTCCACCATCATGATGTTTTCATAAGTAGCGGCAACCATGATGTCCATGTCAGCACGTTCCAATGCTTCGAATGTCGGGTTGATGACAAACTGACCGTCGATACGTGCTACACGTACTTCAGAAATCGGACCTCCGAACGGAATGTCAGAAACAGCCAGTGCGGCAGAAGCAGCCAGACCAGCCAGTGCATCCGGCATATCTACGCCATCAGCAGAATAAAGTATGATATTTACGTAAACTTCAGCATGATAATTGTCCGGGAACAGAGGGCGCAATGCGCGGTCTACCAGACGGCAAGTGAGGATTTCGTAATCTGAAGCCTTTCCTTCACGTTTGGTAAAGCCACCGGGGAAACGTCCGAATGCGGAGTATTTTTCTCTGTACTCTACCTGGAGAGGCATAAAATCTGTACCGGGAACTGCATCTTTTGCTGCACAAACAGTAGCCAGCAACATGGTGTTACCCATGCGTAGCATAACAGCACCATCTGCCTGTTTTGCCAGCTTTCCCGTTTCGAGTGTGATGGTTCTTCCATCATTCAGCTCGATCGTCTTAACAATAGGATTGATCATAAAAATTGATTTAATATTATTTCATCTAAAAAAGCGTACAAAGATAATGTTTTATTATGGATAAAAGCGGGTATTTATGTAAAAGTTTCAGTATGAAGTGCTTTTTATATAATAATTTGTCGTAAAAACAACGGTTTTCGTCGGTTGGATGATGGATTTATCTTTTAAAAACTTTGTGACGTCATGAAAAGCCGTATCTTTGCACCTTGAATTTACATAAGAATGTGAGATTAAAGAAAATCAGGTATGAGAAGAAATACTTATCTGTTAACGGCATTGCTGTCGGCCGGACTGATGGCATGTCACAATGAGCCTGCTTTCAAGGTAGAGGGAACGGTGTCGGGTGCAGCCGACAAGATGCTGTATCTGGAGCATACCAGCCTGGAAGGTATAGTAAAAGTCGATTCTGTCAAGTTGGATGAGAGTGGAACGTTTCACTTTTCGGGTGCTCGTCCGGATTCTCCTGATTTTTATCGGCTTCGACTGGATAATCAGGTGATTAATTTCTCTGTTGACTCTACTGAAACTGTAACAGTGAAAGCTGATAATTCCGGTTTTGCTACCGCTTATCAGGTAGAGGGCTCAGAAAATAACCAAAAGATAAAGGAACTGGTACTGCTTCAGGCAAATTTGCAGGAGCAGGTGAATAAATTAGGACAGTCCGGACTTCCTGCCGGAGTAGCTCAAGACAGTCTGTTCTCATTGGTGAATGCATATAAAGATCAGGTAAAGCGCAATTATATTTTTGCAGCTCCTAACAAGGCATACGCTTATTTTGCTTTGTTCCAGCAGTTGAACGGCTATATGATTTTTGACCCGCTGACCAGTAAGGAAGATGTGAAATGCTTTGCGGCAGTAGCTACCAGCTTGAACAACTTGTATCCTCATGCCGACCGTTCACGCAACCTTTATAATATGGTAATAAAAGGTATGAAGAATACACGCACGCCCCAGGTAAAAGATGTGACACTTCCGGCTGACAAGATTCAGGAAGCTTCTATTATTGATATTGAGCTGAAGGACTTGAACGGTAAGACACATCGCCTGACAGACTTGAAAGGTAAAGTTGTCTTGATTGATTTTACAGCCTATTCTTCTGCCGCTTCGGGTGCGCGTAACTTAGCTTTGCGTGAATTGTATAACAAATATGCTTCTCAAGGCCTGGTGATTTATCAGATTTCTTTGGATGCAGACGAACATTTCTGGAAGACAGCTGCAGATAATCTTCCCTGGATATGTGTCCGCGACCCGCAAGGACCTTATTCTACCTATCTTAACTTGTACGGCGTAACCCAGTTGCCTACCGCATTCCTGGTTAACCGTAATAACGAGTTGAGCTTGCGTGTGGGGGAAAAGACAAATATGGAAGAAGCCATCAAGAATTTGTTGTAACATGTTGAAAAGCATGTATGGATAAACTTGACTGGTATTGTAAAAAGATTTATCTTTGTCGCAAGATATAAGACTCTGAGAAAGAGAGGCTGTATCAAAATAAAAATTGATTTGTCAGATTGTCATTCTGAACAAAGTGAAGAACCCGTTTGTTTCCCATCCTGTGGAGGGTTCACTCTTCGTTCAGAATGACTTTACTTTTGTGATAAACGGTTCTTATTTTGGACAGCCCTTTACTTTTGTTGAAAATAAATAATTTAATAACGAATATTTAAGGAGAAAAATTATGGCTTACATGTCAGAAGAAGGCTATCAGAAACTGGTAGCTGAATTGAAACATTTGGAATCGGTGGAACGTCCGAAGATTGTGGCTGCTATTGCAGAAGCACGTGATAAAGGCGATTTGTCAGAGAATGCAGAATACGATGCTGCAAAAGAGGCACAAGGCTTGCTGGAAATGAAAATCAACCAGTTGAAGGCAACCATCGGTGATGCCAAGATTATTGATACATCTAAACTGAAGACCGACACTGTGCAGATTCTGAGCCGTGTGGAACTGAAAAATGTGAAAACAGGCATGAAGATGGCTTACACTATCGTATCAGAAAGTGAAGCTAACCTGAAGCAGGGTAAGATTTCAGTGAATACACCGATTGCGCAGGGCCTGTTAGGAAAGAAGGTAGGCGATGTAGCAGAAATCACTATTCCACAGGGAAAGATCTCTTTGGAAATTATGGGTATATCATTTTAATGTATAAGGCAGGTCCGCTTTGGCGGGCTTGCCTTATTTAATATCTAAACAATATGGCAACAATATTCAGTAAAATCATTGCGGGCGAAATTCCGAGCTACAAGGTAGCCGAAGATGCCAATTTTTATGCGTTTCTTGACATCAATCCTTTGGTGAAAGGACATACGCTGGTAGTTCCCAAGCGGGAAGTAGACTATATCTACGATTTAAGCGATGAGGAGCTGGCTCAGATGCATGTGTTTGCCAAGCATGTGGCGCTGGCTATCCAGAAAGCTTTCCCTTGCAAGAAAGTAGGTGAAGCTGTGATTGGTCTGGAAGTTCCTCATGCACACATTCACCTGATTCCTATCCAGAAAGAATCAGACATGTTGTTCTCTAATCCGAAACTTAAACTTTCTCAGGAAGAATTTACTGAAATCGCCAATGCAATAAATTCTGCTTGGAAAGCCGAAAGCAAATAATTTTCTTCTCAAAAATACCTTTGATATAAAGGATTCTTCGTATTTTCAGGCGTGGTTTTCAGTTGGACAGATTCCATGAAAACCATGCCTGTTTTCTTTTAGAATTGTAGCCTATGCGTATTAGACGAATTTCTTTCTTTATTCTTCTTTGTTGTCTGTGCTGGAATGTTTTTGCAGCTGAATATCAGATAAAAGGAGTGGTGATTGACAAGTCCACCCGCCAGCCGTTGGAGTTTGTGAATGTGCTTGTAGTGGGACTGGGTATCGGTGCTTCTACCGATGCCAACGGAAACTTTCTCATCACTCAGGTGCCACCGGGTATTTACCGTCTGCAAGCTTCTTTCCTTGGGTATAAAACGGAGCTGACTCCGGAATATCGGGTGAACCACGTGACGCCTTATGTACAGATTGAACTGGAGGAAGAAAATGCGTCATTGAATGAGGTGGTTGTGACAGCTTCTCCTTTTCAGAAAGTACCGGAGAGTCCTGTCAGCCTTCGGGTGATTGGCTTGCAGGAGATTGAAAAAGCTCCGGGTGCCAACCGGGATATTTCAAAAGTTGTACAAAACTATCCGGGGGTAGCCTTTTCTCCTATAGGCTATCGCAATGACCTGATTGTGCGGGGAGGTGGTCCTTCCGAAAACCGTTTCTACCTGGATGGGGTAGAGATTCCGAATATCAATCACTTCAGTACACAAGGAGCTTCCGGAGGTCCTGTCGGACTGATTGATGCCGATTTGATTCGTAGTGTGAAGTTTTACAGCGGGGCATTCCCGGCCGCTAAAGGTAATGCGTTGAGTAGCGTACTCGACTTTAGTCTGCGTGATGGAGATATGGAGCGCAATTCCCTGAAAGCAACTTTAGGTGCCTCAGAGGTTTCACTCAGTTCCAACGGACATATTGGCAACAAGACTTCTTATTTGGTGTCGGTACGCCAGTCTTATTTGCAGGCATTGTTTAAAATCTTGGGTCTGCCTTTCCTTCCGGCTTATACCGATGCTTCCTTTAAAATTAAAACCCGTTTTGACAGCCACAACGAACTGACTTTGCTCGGTCTTGGAGGAATTGACCGCATGAAACTCAATTTGGGAATTGAAGGCGAATATGCTGAGTATATGTTCAGTTACCTTCCCGAAATTAATCAGGAGACCTATACCGTAGGAGGTGTGTACCGTCATTATTCCCAGCGGCATGTGCAGGCAATCGTATTAAGTCAAAGCTATCTGAACAACCGTAATGTAAAATATCGGGACAATGACGAAAGCAGTGAAGAAAATCTGACGCTGCGGCTGGGCTCTATCGAGCAGGAAACCAAATTGCGTATGGAAAACACCTCTTCATGGAGCGTGTGGAAAGTAAAAGCCGGGTTCGACCTGAATTACTCCCGTTACAAGAGCAATGAATACCGCAAGGTCTTTGCCAATGCCCTGCGGGAATATGATTACCATACCGATTTGTCTCTCTGGCGTTGGGGAATGTTTGCCTCAGTCGATTATGCCGCTCCCGACAAAAGTTTCACGGCCTCCATGGGCGTACGTACCGACGGAAATAATTATAGCGATAAAATGAAGGAGTTGTGGCGTCAGCTTTCCCCACGTTTGTCAGTATCTTACCGGTTGGTTGAGGGACTTACTCTGAGTGGCCATGTGGGACTGTATTATCAGCTTCCTTCTTATACCGTCTTAGGCTTCAAAGGGGAAGAAGGAGAGTATGTCAACCGTCACTTGGATTACATCTCCGTGTCACAGGAAAGTCTGGGATTGTCATGGACACCCAATGAAAATATGGAGCTGTCAGTGGAAGGCTTCTATAAATTATACGGACACATGCCTTTCTCCTTGTCCGACCAGATACCACTCTCCTGCAAAGGAAATGATTATGGAACCATCGGAAATGAAGCACTCTCTTCCGAAGCAAAAGGTCGCTCGTACGGGGTAGAACTGATGTTCAAGTGGCTGCTGACCCAGAAGCTGAATCTCTCTTCCTCACTGACCATTTTCAAGAGTGAATTCAAGGATGGCGAGCAAGGAAGCTATGTACCTTCCGCCTGGGATAACCGTTTTATTCTGAATATGAGTGGAACCTATAACTTCCCCAAACATTGGAGTTTAGGAGCTAAAGTCAGTTGCATAGGTGGTTCTCCTTATACGCCTTACGATGTGGAAAAATCTTCGCTGGTGGAAGCTTGGAATGTGCAGGGACGTGCTTACTATGATTATAGCCGCTATAATCAGGAGCGTTTGCCGGTCTTCGGACAACTGGATGTGCGGGTAGATAAAACCTTCTATCTGAAAAAATGTATGTTAGGCTTTTATCTCGACATCCAGAACATTACGGCCAGTAAGCTGCGTCAGCCCGATGCCCTGATGAGTACGGGACAGATTGAAAATCCTTCCGCACCGCTGAGTGAGCAGCGATATGTCATGAAATCCATCCGGCAGGAGAGTGGCACGTTACTCCCTACGTTGGGAATTACCTTTGAGTATTAAGTCTGGTCGCTATAAAAAGAATGGCCTGTCTCTCTGTTTGTGGAAAGACAAGCCATTCTTTTTATGTGTGAGAAGGTTTACCGTAACTCATGAATACAACTCACCAAATTTCATTTCTGCATCGTTGACAAATTTCCGGATGGCATTCTGATCATCCTTTTTGCAGATGAGCAGGGCATTCCCCTGTTCTGCCACCAGATACCCTTCCAAGTCTTGTACAACCACTAATTTATCTTTGGGAGTCATGATGATATTGTCCTTACAGTTATATAGCAACGCATTACTGTGCGTCGTCACATTCTGATTTTCGTCTTTGGGAGAAGCATCATACAATGCGTTCCATGTACCTATGTCTGCCCACCCGAAGTCACAAAGCAGTACATATACATTGTCTGCCTTTTCCATGATGCTATAATCAATGGAGCTGTTGGGGCAGGTACTGAATTTCGGCATGTCACATTCCACTTGCGGACATACTTCCGCCATCATTTCATGGAATGCCTTCATTATCGTTTTGACGTGCCATACAAAGATGCCGGAATTCCAGTAGAACTCATTGCTTTGTACAAATACCTCGGCAAATTCCCGTAACGGCTTCTCGATGAATGTCTTGACTTTGTAGAAATCTTCTTCTTTTTCTTCGGAAACCTGAATATAGCCATAACCCGTTTCCGGATAGCTGGGTTTAATACCCAATGTCAGGAGCTTGTCCGAGTGGGATGCAAATTCCAGCGATTTCAGAATATCCTGTTTGAACTCGTCCATTTTTAGAATCAGGTGATCAGAAGGAGCTACCACGATGCTGCCATCCGGATTGATTTTTTGAATGACATACGATGCGTATGCAATGGCAGGTGCCGTATTTCGGTGTTCTTCTTCCACAATCAGGTTAGATTCGCTGAAACCGGGAAGCGAGTTTAGTACCAGTTCCCTATAATGCTGGTTAGTCGTAATGAAAATATTCTCAGCAGGAAGAATTTGCTTATATCTTTCGTAAGTTTGCTGCAAGAGTGTCTGGCCAGTTCCAAAAAAGTCTAGAAATTGTTTGGGTAAGGCTTTCCGGCTGTATGGCCAGAACCGACGCCCGGTTCCTCCGGCCATGATGATGCAATAAAAATTTTTACTGTCCATGGTTAATGCTGGCATTAAAGTTTGATGCTAAGATAGGGTTTATTTTGTAAGAAACCCCCGAAAAGGATTCTAAATAGTGTTAGAAAACTTTTTTTCAACTTTTTTGTCCGTATTCCTTGCACTATTGAAAAATATGTGTACTTTTACACTCGCAATCAGAAATGATGCCCAGATGGCGGAATCGGTAGACGCGCTGGTCTCAAACACCAGTGGAGTAACATCCATCCCGGTTCGACCCCGGGTCTGGGTACTGAATGAAAGGCTAAGTGATTAATTGTCAATCGCTTAGCCTTTTTGTTTGCCTGATTTTTCCCCACATTTTCCCCACAGGCGCAAAAATATAGTAGTAAGTCATTATTTTCTTTGGCTACGCAATACAAATACACTACCTTTGAAAAGAGATAAATCCAATTAAATAAAAGTCAATGGAACAAGGTGTTTGGCAAGAGATTGAACGGTTATACCAAAAGTTTCAGCAACTTGGTATTAGTGAAGCGGTGGACTATGAAAAGTACTACCTCTATTCTCTTATTACCCATTCTACAGCAATTGAGGGTTCTACACTCACCGAAGCGGAGGCACAAATGCTTTTCGATGAGGGATTGACAGCTAAAGGGAAACCTTTGGTGTATCATTTGATGAATGAGGACTTAAAGAAGGCATATGAGCTTGCCAAAGAGGAAGCCAAAAGTAAGAAACCAATTAATTCAGCATTCTTGCAAAAGTTGAATTCGACATTGATGCGTACGACAGGCAGTATTTATAACGTTATGGGTGGCTCTTTTGATTCTTCCAAAGGTGAATTTCGCTTGTGTGGCGTGACGGCTGGTATTGATGGACGTTCTTATATGAGTTATCAGAAAGTCCCTTCCAAAGTAGAGGAACTTTGCGCTTTATTACAGGAAAAACAGAAGGCAGTGGGAACATTTCGGGAACAATACGAACTAAGTTTCAATGCCCATCTTAACTTAGTGACCATTCATCCGTGGGTCGATGGCAACGGAAGAACCGCCCGCCTACTGATGAATTATATTCAGTTCTGCTACAACCTTTTTCCGACTAAGATATTTAAGGAAGATAGGGAAGAGTATATTTCTGCCTTACGTCAATCACAGGAAGAAGAAACAAATCTGCCTTTTCTGGGCTTTATGGCTGTTCAATTAAAGAAATCGCTCTCTTTGGAAATTGAACGATTTAAGACTTCTCAAAAGAAAATTTTTAGTTTTATGTTTTAGTTGTGATCGTGTTGTTAGTTAATATAGAAAGAGGCTGTCTCATATAACTTGCGGTGAAGTCGTACGAAATCATCCATTTCGCACTTAGTAGTTGCTTTTTTATACAGATCTTAGCCATAATGAAGGCGAATTAAAAAGCGATGTTCTTGCGATATTGTCCAGGAGACATGCCCATTTGCTTTTTGAAGAAAGTTCCAAAAAAAGAGGCATTAGGAAAATTGAACATATCTGCAATTTCTTGTATGTTTTTCTGTGTATTTTTTAAAAGAGAAATACTCTTCCGTATAATGGACTTAGACACCAAATCCTTTACTGTATATCCGCATATTGATTTGCATATGACAGAAAGGTATTTAGGTGAGAGACATAATTTATCGGCATAAAACTCCACTCCACGTTCCTGCATATAATACTGTTCAATCAGCGAAATAAGCTTTAAGAACACCTCATTACGATGTCCCATCGCATTCTGATTGTTCATCAACTTACGATTATAGAGCGAACAGAGCCGATGGGTCAGTGCCAGCAGCAACAGTTTCTGCTCATACTGACGGAAAGTATCATTTTGAAGAAGGGTAGCATCAAGCTGCATCATATAACGGAGTAACTCATCCTCTTCGCCAGTCTGCCAAACATAACAAGGTTTGGGCACTAACTGAGAATAAAGGTACATAGATACGACCTGATTCCCTAAAATATCACGGATAGGTTCAACCTGATACAGCAGGAAATGCACATCCAAATCAGAAGACTCTTCCATAACCCGAAACTCCGCTCCATCAGGAATAAACAAGGTTTCTCCGGCAGATGCTCGCATCACACAACGATTCAGGGCAAAAGTAAAAAAACCTTGCATACAAATCACTATTCCCACCCCACTGACCAAAAATGGGGTGTGAAAGAGAATTGGGAAGGAGGAAATACTTCCTTCCGAACTGCATATGTCATCTCGCCTAAACAAAGCCTTTCCTAATAATGTAATACGTTCTTGAACTGTCTTCATACATGCTTGTCCGTGTGCATTAGGCACTTTCAAGCGACTAAGATACTAATTTTCTCTTAGAATAAGGCACAACCAGCACAAATATTGCACATGCCAGACAGGCATAGAGTGTCCAGCCTGCCATTTCCTTGACTGCAACCAAAGTGGCCTGTATCTGAACACGTCCCTTGACGGACATGGCTGCCATGTTCACTGCTTCAGCCTTACTTTTTCCCTGATAACTCATGCCACGTACGGTACTCATAAAAGAAGCGGAAGCGTCAGGATGTAGCAAATCAATATCTTGTGCATAACGGGTAACATAGTTCTGCTGACGCTCCTGCAGGGCATTGGTATATACTGCCGCGCCCAAACTGGGAGCAATGACCATACGGATGGTAATCATGGTACAAATCCATGATGACAGAAATTTATAAGGCATCCGCTGAGTGGCATAAGTGGGAATGAGCGAATAGAGCATCATCATGCCTGTGGAACGGATAATAACCGGATATTTCATCCGTTCATACAGACCATCCGTCTGCACCTCAAAATACATAAAAAGAGCAGCCAAGCCCAACATGACAAATCCGCCTGCAAAGATATATTTGAAATGCACCTTCTTCATGCTGAGAAAGATGGTAATCATCCCCCCGATGAAATAGCCCAACATGGTCCAGTTGCCCAGCGAAGCATTCTGCCAGTTATCCAGTTTCATGCCAATGCCGGCAAACACATTGACAAACATGGCGCTGGAATTGAGAAACATTAGCAAAAAATAGAACAATACTCCCATACGAATGGTGCGCAACTTCAGCACGCCCACCTGATAATACGGACTGCGGTGTGTGGATTCCATATAAAAGAATAAAGCACCCGTAAGAACTGCAGTAATCGCAGCCATGCGGATAGTAGGATCATCCCACCAGTCCAGCACCTTTCCATACACCATGACATATGTAAAACACACCAGCGGAATGCAGAACAAGGTAGCATTGCCAAACTGACGGAAATTAATGGGGAAACGCTTGTTTTGGAAGCGATGGTATGGCATGGTTACGAAAATAACCAGGATACATACCAACAGCATCCCCATCATATAGTAATACACATACTGCCATTCATATTCATAAGCCAGCCAGGCAGTCAGCGATGTTCCCAGCTGTCCTAATATCATAAAGAACAGATAAATGCCAGGCTGCGCTATGCTTCGTTCAATATCAAGCTTATCCCAGCCCTCACCGTCTACCGGCTCCAGCCCCGGCTTAATTTTCAAATAGGCCTCAATGCGCCCTGCATAAAGGATTAAGGTGAACAGGTTGACCATCATCAGTACCATGCGAAGGAAACCCATCAACACACTACAGAGAGCCAACAAAAAGATACTGTCGGTTTCGGCACAAATATAGCTGAGCACATACATCATGGAAAAACCGGCCAGACACATCATTTTTTCTCTTCGAATCACCACCAGCCGATATAAAAACGGACAAAAAGCAGCCATCCCGATGGAGGTGGCAAAATTGGTAAAAGTGACATGTTCTGAGATGATACCCAGCCCGCTCATCATCTCAGTACTGTTCACAGAATACACACCACCCACAGTAAGAATGGGGATGAACATCAACACCAATATCAGAATGCCCAACCACTTGGGCACCCAATTGTAGAACGGATAATTTCTTGGATAAGAGGACATAACATCAGAGTTTAGCTTTCACAACCACCATCATACCTGCAGCCAGGCGATCATTGTCTTCTTCAGAAAGATTGATAAAATCAATGCGAACCGGAATACGCTGTTGAATTTTTACAAAATTACCGGCAGAATTATCAGTAGGAACTAAAGAATACTTGGCTCCAGTTGCACCGGAAATAGCAGTAATCTTACCCGTAAACTCTTTATTACTTACTGCATCCACCTTTATCCTTACTTCCTGACCGATAGCCAGATTTTCCACTTGAGTCTCTTTGTAATTGGCAATCACCCACTTCTGAGTATCCGGCAAGATATATGTAATGGTCTGCCCGGCAGTAATGTATTGACCTTCCTCTAAAGCCCGACGTCCCAGCTTACCGTCACACGGAGCCACGACTACAGTATAAGACAGATTCAATTTGGCCATCTCCAACGCCGCTGTGGCACGCTGAATACCGGCTTCCACATTTTCACGACGATGCGAAACTTCATTCACACCGGACAAGGCTGCACTGCGCTGACGTTTCGTAGCTTCCAGTTTGCGTTGTAGAGCAGAATATTCAGTTTCAATCTGCTCCAGCTGTATGGGCGTAGCAGCATTACGTTTCACCAGATTTTCATAACGCTGACGGTCTTTTTCCAATTTTGCCAGACGAATTTCAATTTCAGAAATAGAAGCATCATACACCGAAGCTGTGGTTTGTGTCGTCTGAAGTGTGGCACCAATTACAGTAGCTCCGGCCAATGCATCCTTCAAGGCAGCCTCAGTTTCCATCACACGGATCTTGTATTCACGGTCATCCAGCACCAACAGCGTATCACCTTTGTGCACTTCCTGATGTTCGGTGAAATAGATTTTCTTGATATAACCTGAAGCACGCAGATTAACCGGCGAGATATATTGCTCTATTTGAGCATCATTACTGGATTCTGTATTTTTATAATCCAGAAACAAGAAAGTAACCTGAATAATCCCCCAAACTAAAATAGCTATACCAATCAGGCTTACCACACGCTGGCGGGTGCGCAATTTTCTCAATTTCTTAGCCTGTTCGTGATGTGTGCTCATTGCAGCACTGTTTTTATCTGTTGTTTCCATATGTTTAAAATTGATAGCTGATCATTGACTATGAATAAAATAATTGAGAACTTACTTCAGCAGACTTTCTACACGTCCAGTCAACTTCAGCAAAGAAAGGTGAGTTACACGATAGTTATAATGCGCACTGATATAGTTGTTCTGCGCTTCACTCATACGCATTTCATCCTGTAAAACCTCTGTCATGGAGGCAATACCCTCCCGATAGCGGTCAGATGTTACCTCATAGACATCCTCCGCCAAAAGATAATTATCCTTTTGTTTCTTGAAATTGCGTTGGTTATTCATCAAATCGTTCGTAGCGTTGACATATTGTGTCTCCAGATTCTTCCGCGTATTCTCTTGCGCCAAACGAATATTCTCCAGATCAATTTTCGCCTTGCGAATTTTATACCTCTTATCCAATCCATCAAAAATAGGGACACGCAGTGCCAAGCCTAAACCATAAGAACGATACCAATGATTGGAGGGTCCGGAATGAAACCAATGATGAAGCTTATCCGTATAAGCCGTATACATCCAGTTGCCCGTCAATGTAAGTGAAGGAATGTATCCATGGGAAATCATCTTTTTCTGCCGTTCTGCCAAGTCGCTCTTCGACTGAAGCAACTGAAGCTCATACAGATTTTCTGACAAGCCGGTCAATTCAATCGGAGCAATAGTTTCAGCATTCACCGGTTCCAGCGTTATATCTTTCTCTGCCGGATAATCCATCACATATTTCAGCATATTCAGCTGTTGAGCCAGCATGGCCTGTGCATTGTCATACTGTACCTGCAAGTTTTCCAGGTTTATATTGACACGCTTCACATCCACCTCCATAGCCATGCCATTGTCATAGAAAGCCACCGTAATGTCACGCAATTCCTCCAGACGCGCAATATTGGCTTTAACCAGCGTTATCTGCTCGGCCGTGGCCTGTCCCAGATAGTACATCTTAGCAATCTGCATCATCAAGTCCTCGCGCGCTTTTTCATAAGACAGACGGCTGATTTCATCCAATACCTTCGAAATGGAAAGAGCGGTATAAACCGTCTGATTATAGAGTGGCATTTGAAGCTGCAATCCGGCTGCGGCATTATACTGCAGCGTCTGGGTTACATTATAAGGTTTGTCATAAGCAGAACCATCTGTTACGGACACTGGAGGATCGACGTTGTCGTTAAAATTAGCCACTCCATTAATTTGCGGTAATAACTTGGCACGGTTTTCAGAAATAGCATATTTGCTTTTTTGAATCTCATTGCGCTGTCCCCGGAGAGAAAGGTTATTTTCAATACCCCAACGAAGACAATCATCCAAAGTAAGCACCTCTTGCGCACGGCTGCCTACTACAGCACCCCATGCAACGGTAAAAATGAATATTAGTTGTTTCATATCAATACTTTCATAATCAACTGCAAAGATAGAGGGATATCCAAATAGGGCAATATTCACTTTTAAGAAGATAATATTCATTTTTGCCTTTTTTCTAGAGATGAGTCTTAGGCTCAAAATCATTTTCCATGCCGCTGTCATCGCTACAAGATGAGAGTGAAAATGCGATTGCGGCAAATAAATAGATGCATTGCTTAATGTTCATATGAACTATGTTTATTGGTTAATTGTCATTCCTAACGCACGAAGCGTGAACCACAAATCGTTCACCTGTGTCGGAGGTCCTAGGAAAACCCATACAAACAGATATAACAATAGCAGCCCACGCTATAGCGTGAGAACCACTATGCCATCATCGTTTGTATGTCTTAAGAAATTTCCCAGGTTTCCGATACCACGACCAGCATAATGCTTCTTCTAATTCTAACATGTCTTGGAAAGAGTTTCCTCAATCCATTGGCAAAGATACACAATTTAATTGATAATCGGGAATCTAGAGTCGCAAACTATCAAGTTACATCTTAATTCCTCTACTTTTCTTTTCTTCCTGTTGCGACAGTCTTGTTCCGTATCTAAGCCTGTGCCATTGTTCCCTGAACCAGTCGGCAATCGGCTTCCTGTTTATTGTCAGATTCAGCCTGCTTTCATCGTCAGGGTCATTCTCCACCCTAAAAACATCATCCTTTACGTCAAAATTTCGCCTGTGCTGCTCGGAATAGATTTTACCGCTGCACTTCATTGCCTCCTTCTTGACTACAAGCCTTTCGGTCATTTCTTTAGTGAACCCCAGCATGGCACAGAACTTTTCCATGCGCAGCATTTCCCTGAACATCGGAAACCACCTGAAGGCCTTGTCTATGATTCTGGCGAGCCGTGACAGTTCTTTTTCCTTCATGTCAAGTTCCTGTCTGTGCATTTCTCTGAGATTGTGTATCTGCGTATCATGCTGTTTCTGCATCTGCTGTATCTGGCTCTGCAATTTTTCAATACTGGTGTCCCGTTTTGAAACCTCGTCTTGCAGTTTTTCGTTGGCACGTTCCAGTTCTTTCAGTTTTCCACTCCCGAAAAGAGAAGCAACTCCACTAGTTATGGCTGTCGCTGCCGTGGTGGCTGTCTTCTTTAACTTGTCAGTGCGTATTTCTGATTTCACCTGTTTCAGTTCCTGCTCGGCAAGATTTATCTGTTCTTCTTTGTGCCGTTTGGCTGCATCCATGCGTTGCAGTTCAGCTTTCTGCTTCTCAATGATAAAGTCGTTCCGTTCCAGATGCTCCTTACCAGTGACAGCCTTTGACTGCCCGCGTTCCATCAGCAGGATGTCGGATGCAAGGGTCTGCATCTGCATCATGTCATCGTCATTGAGCTTTCGGCTCTTTCCTGTTTCGTGGTTCATCCAGTCGAAAACGATATGGGCATGATAGTTCGGCTTGAACCATCTGTCCCCGACTTTGAAGCTTTCCCTGTCTTCCGCTTCCGGCTGACCGTTCAGCCAATGCCCTTCATCCTTGTGCAGGAAGATTTGCAGCGGTGTGATTCCCCAGCGTCTTTGACACTCCTCACCGAATTTACGCACGTCTGCCAGTGTGGTGTCCGACCTGACAAGCAGCACTCCTTCACGTATGGGGGAGCATCCCGCAATCTTGACTATTTTACCGTTCTTGCCTTTGCGTTCACGCTCCTTTTCCTGCATGGCACGTCCGGTCTTTTCCTTTACCATCTGTCTGATATTGTCATAATGCATCCGCAAATCCGGACTGCCGAAGTCGGGATTTATCCACTGTTCGTTATCGGTGGATAGTTCAGGAACGACATAGATTCTGGACTCTCCGATGTGGCGCATGTATTCGGCAGTCCTCCTGTTGTGAGCCTCGCTCGATGCGATGTTGCAGGGCTTGATATGTATGCTTGATTTTGTTGCCATAAATACTTGTTTTTTGGTTTGTACTTTATTGTTTGCTCTTCCGATTGTCTGATATGTGATATTTCTTTCGGTGCGATGCAGCCCTTGAAATATCGGTTGCGGATTTCATATCTGCCCGATATGTTCGGAAAAGCAATGGCGAAATACCGTTTGTCGTTGTTGGTGAAGTGTGCCTCACGGCATTCTCTTTTCGCCAGTGCCGTATTTATCCCCCTTTCCTGCAGGTAAGAGAGCAGGGCAGGAGAAGACAGCTGTACGATGTCAAGCTGCTGGAAACTCGGCTTGGTGGCAGATTGCCTGTGAAAAGAGAAAGACATAGGATGGACATGTGGTGTTTGGGTACGAAGAAAAGAATAACCCTTGTAAGTGATAACTTGCAAGGGTTTCTTGTTTTTACTAAAGATATTATAGCTTGTAAAAGATTCTCAACATATAAGTATAAGCCTTGAAGTGTGTGTATTCGCATTTTCAGGGCTTTTCTTGTTTTTACCTATATGTAGTAAAATTAATGAGTATCAAATCTCATTGCAAATAAACAAAAATCCCTCTACCTTTGAGCCTGGTAATTTTAGTATTAAAGCCTATGAAAACAGAATATGAAAAAATGCGCAGTCAGGAGCTCTATTATTTTTCCGACCCTGAAATACATGCCAGTCTGGTACACGCCAAGAAAGTCTGTGCCTGTTTGCGTTCCATGACCATCTACGATGAAGACTACCGTCAGGTGATAGAAGAACTGATTCCCGGTATTCCGCAAAGCACTACCATCTGTCCGCCTTTCCATTGTGACCATGGTACAGGTATCATTTTAGGGGAAAATGTGTTTATGAACTATGACTGTATCATGCTCGATGGAGGCTATATCCGTATCGGAAAACACACCCTGATAGGTCCCCATTGTCAGTTCTATACACCTCAGCATCCCATGGATTATGTGGAGCGCCGTGAAGAAAAGGAAACCGCCTATCCCATTACGATAGGTGAGGACTGCTGGTTGGGCGGAAATGTGGTAGTATGTCCGGGAGTGACCATTGGCAATCGCTGTATCATTGCAGCAGGTAGTGTCGTAACCAAAGATATTCCCGATGATTCTCTGGCAGCCGGCATACCTGCAGTAGTAAAAAGAAGTCTGAAGAAATAATCTGAATCTCACCAGATATAGTTTTCAGATGCTTCTGTGAATACTCCATTTTGTCTTGTTATATTCTCTGTTTCACAGTGCGGGATTTGTATCCCACACTGTGAAATATATATCCCACACTGTGGTTTTTGTATCCCACAGTGTGAAACAGAGAATTTGTTACTGGCGAATAACTTTTTTCGTAGGGAGATTTCTGTTTTTGTTTAGATTCTTTTGCATTTTTGTGTTTGGTATAAATGAAAAAAATTAACTTTGCGCAAACCCAATCTTTGAACTATGGATGCAAAACTCTTTTTAATGGCTGGTTGTCTGGCTGGAATCGTTTCTGCGTGTATGCATGAAAAATCGGATAGCGCATCTGATATTCAGCAGGCTGTGCATACACTCGTACTCGAAGCTGACAGCTTGATGCAAAGTGATTCTTTATTTTGGAATCAGCCAATTGACAAGTCGCATCCGCAAGTATGCATCCATGATTCACTCATCCGTCAGAAACTGGACAGTGCATTGGCTTTACGTCCTGACAAGCAGACTTATTTGTTGAAATACCGTTATTTGTTGCAGAGCTGGCGTCTGTTGGAAGTATTGGACTTATTGCGTGAAATGGATAGATGTATGAGCGATTCCATGTCGTCCGAATTGCTTCACTTGAAAGCTGTACTCGAAGATTATAAGGGAGATACGCTTACTGCCCGAAGAGATTTTTTGCGAGCCGATTCTGCCTATACAATAAAAATTCAGCAGGTAGCACAAGATTCTCTGATGTATGGTTTCGCCCGAATCGAAAAAGCACTGAATCTGTCACTGATGCAAAATGATTTCCGTCCGTTTCAGGAGGAAATCGCGTTTTATGAGCGAGTACATTCTTCCCCTATCAATGGGATAGAACAATGGAAACAAATAACAGATAAAGCCGCCTATTATCGGAAAATGTTTGAATAAACTGAATTTACGCTACAACACACAGATGGAAATTACGGAACGAATTATCATAGAGCAACTGAAACGAGGAAATGAAGAGGCTTATAAATACCTCTACCGTCATCATTATGCCTTGTTGTGCCATATAGCTCATGAATATGTGGGAGATGATTTTCTGGCCGAAACGCTGGTAGGAGATGTCGTTTTTCATTTGTGGGAAGTACATGAGACACTCGACATTCAAGTTTCCTTGCGCAGTTACTTAGTGCGTGCCGTGCGGAATCATTGCATGGATTACCTGTCTTCTAAGAAAGAACGTACGGAAGTGGCTTTTTCTTCTATTCCGGAAGAAGGAGAGATGCGTTATCTGCTCTCTGACGATTACCCTTTGGGAAGTCTGCTGGAACATGAACTGGAGGAAGAAATTCATCATGCCATCCGAAATTTGCCGGAAGTCTGCCGGAAGGTTTTTATCAAAAGTCGTTTCGAGGGGAAAAAATATGAAGAAATCGCTACAGAGCTGAATATTTCTGTTAATACGGTTAAGTATCACATAAAGAGTGCATTATCATCGCTTCATTCAGAACTCGGGAAGTATCTGATTATTCTGATTTTATTTTTTTCGACTTTCAAGTAAAAAAATTACGTTTTTCGCCTACCCGCTCAGGCGAAAATTTCGTCTCACCTATAGAAACCCTGAAAATGGAAGAAAGAAATTCACATATCGACGAACTGATTGCCGCTTTTCTGAGTAAAGGTCTGAGCAAGGAAGCACGTGAAGAACTGGACGCATGGATTGCCAGTTCTGAAGAAAACCGACGTTATTTCATGCAGCAGCAGGAAATCTGGTTTTCTGCCGTACAGGAGGAAGAACGTACGCGCTACGATGCCGACCGCGCTTTTGAAACCTTCCGGAAACGGGTGGCTGCAAGTACAGCTCAGAAACAATCCAAGAAAGTCATAGGTTGGAAAACAATCTATAAATATGCAGCCGCTGTGTTGGTAGTAGGACTTATTTCCTTCTTCTCTTACCGCCAGGGAGAAAACAACCTGCAAAATGCATTGACTCAGGTAGAGGTAGAAGCTCCTCTCGGTGCACAGACACGCCTTCGTTTGCCCGATGGTACACTGGTAGTCCTGAATGCCGGTTCCCGTCTGGTCTATCCACAGGACTTTGGAGTAGACAACCGTGAGGTGGAATTAAGTGGAGAAGGATATTTTGAGGTAGAGCGTAATGAGAAACTCCCGTTTCATGTACAGACTCCTTCTTTATCGGTCAGAGTGTTGGGTACCAAGTTTAATTTTCGTGACTATCCGAACGATGAAAAAGCAGTTGTTTCTTTGCTGGAAGGAAAAGTAGCATTAGATAATCGCTTGCGGACAGAAGCAGAGATGATTCTGCTTCCGAACGAACAAGTTACGTTGGATAAGGCGGAAGGTCACATGAAAAAGGAAACAAAAGAAGTAAAGAATATATTGGAGTGGACTTCCGGCAAGTTGTTCTTTGATGAATTGCCGTTGCCGGAGGTTGTAAAGATATTGGAACGCAGTTACGATGTACATATCACTTTTGCTACAGATTCTCTTCGAGACTTCTGTTTTTATGGAAGTTTTTCTCGCGGTGAACAAGGCATTAAAGATATTTTGGAAGCATTGGAGAAAACCGGAAAAGTACGTTATATACAAAATGAAAAGGAAATAACCTTATATTAACCCGATTGTTAAACACACTAAAATCTTCATGTCATGCAAAAAGTGGATACCTGATTTAGCTTTTTAGTGGAAGAACATAAAAAGCCGGAAGAAGGGGAGTTCCTCCGGCAATACCTTAGTTCTTTCTAACTTGTTAGTTTTTAAGATGTTTTCTAAGGAATACAGCAAAAGTAATAAAACATTCCCTGTAAAACGCCTTTTATCAACAGTTTTTAATCTTAAAATCTTAGGTTTATGAATTACAGAAAAAAAGCCATGTTAATGGCCGGGGCTTTGCTATGCCTTAATTTAAGCATATACTCACAGAGTATATCGTTGAAAATGAGCAATGTATCGGTGAAGAAGGCGATGACGGAACTTCAAACCAAGAGTGGTTATTCTTTCGTATATATAGCTGGTGATGTGGATACAGACCGTACGGTTTCAATTAATGCCAGTCAGCTGAAGGATGCGGTTGCTCAGATTTTGAAAGGTCAGAATGTGTCGTATGAAATTCAAGGTAAAAATATTGTTATAAAGAAAGGGCGTAAACAGCAGACTGTATCAACAAAGAAAAGAACTGTTTCAGGTACTGTGAAGGATGTAAAAGGTGAACCTATTATAGGAGCTACAGTAGTTGAAAAAGGAACTACGAATGGTACTATAACTGATTTTGATGGAAATTACACATTGTCTGTTAATGAAGAGGCTACTTTGTGTATCAGTTATGTGGGGTATATTTCTCAAGAGTGCGCCATGACTTCTAATGGTATAATGAAAGTTATTTTGCAAGAGGATTCCAAGACTCTGGATGAAGTTGTGGTTGTAGGATATGGAACCCAGCGTAAGTCTGACTTAACAGGCTCCGTAAATCGGGTAAATATGGAAGATATACGAAATGCGCCCAATGCTAGTTTGACTCAATTTTTGCAAGGGGTTACACCAGGCTTGAATATTGGCCAGGTTAATAAAGCTGGAGGGGCGGCAGACATACAAGTCAGAGGGCAATCAACTATAAATGGAAGCCAAGATGTATTAATTGTATTAGATGGAATTATCTATAATGGAACAATGGCTAGTATTAATCCATCGGATATTGCTTCTGTTGATGTACTTAAGGATGCAAGTTCTAAAGCTATCTATGGAGCTTCCGCTGCTAATGGAGTGTTATTAATCACAACAAAACGAGGCAAACGAGCTCAAAAGCCGGTTATTAATTTTTCTGCCTCATTTGCTTCACAATCTCCAACTGTTAAACTTCATCCTTTTAACCGTGATCAAAAAATAAAATCCATTTATGATTATTATTGGGATCAAGGAGCCTATTTAGGTCCTGATTATGTGGAGATTAATCCTGATTTTGATATCAGAAGTAAAATAGATGCAACTCAGGTAGTAGGATATGATAATGGAACTGATTATAATTGGGCTGATAATGCTACTCAAGATAGTTATTATATGGATTATCAAGTTAGTGTGAGTAATGCTACAGATAAAACAAATTTCTATATTTCAGGAGGATATACTAAGCAGAATGGATATGTTGTAAATGATAATTTTGATAGAAAGAATGCTCGTATAAATGTTGAAACTCAGGTGTTTAATTGGTTAAAAATTGGGACACAAACATTTGGCTCATTTATGGATTATTCAGGTGCATCCCCCGATTTGCGTGTAGTTTATATGTATAGTCCTCTTAATGTCCCATATACTGATAATGGAGATCTCATTTATAGTCCTAATGCTAGTCTTACAAATCCTTTTTTAGCATTAGAGTCACAAGATACTGAACAATCAAACATGTTATCTGCTTTGGCATACGCTTCTATTGATTTGCCTTTTCTTAAAGGTTTTAATTATAGAGTGAATTGGGGGAATAATTATAAGTGGGAGAAGCATTTTTATGCAAATAGATGGGGCTCAAATCAAAATGGTTATGCTTATAAAAACAATAATTCTACTTATGATTATACTATAGATCATATCTTAAATTATAAAACCAAGATTGCTAATGATCATTCTTTAGATTTAACTGCAGTTTTTGGGTTAAGGTCACAAAGATATGAATATACTACTGCTAATGGAGAGCAATATAGTGATTTAGCTTTAGGGTATAATAGTCTAGAACAGGCCGTTATACAGAAAATAGGATCTGAAGCTTGGAAGGAACAATATCTTTATCAAATGGGTCGGATTAATTATAACTATCGATATAAATATTTCTTTACTGCTACATTGAGGCGTGATGGATTTTCAGGCTTCTCTCCTAACAATAAGTATGCGTTATTCCCTTCATGTGCTGTCGCTTGGACAATCTCGAATGAAGAGTTTTTTAAAGTTCCATTTATTAATAATTTGAAATTAAAAGTTTCTTATGGAGAAAATGGAAATTTAACGAGTCGATATTCCACTATGGCCAAAATGGATGGCAGTCGTTCTTATATTTTTGGAGATGGAGCAAGTACTGCTAATGCTCAGTTCGTTTCTAGTATGGCCTCAAATCTACAATGGGAAACGACAAAAGGTATGAATTACGCTTTGGATTTATCACTTTGGAACAGTCGTTTCAATATTTGCATAGAATACTATAATACAAAAACTAGCAATTTATTGTGGAATGTTAACATTCCAACAATTACTGGTTTTTCGACGATTCCATCTAATATAGGAGAGTTAAGTAATAAGGGAATTGAATTATCGTTAGATGCTGATGTTCTGAGAATTGGAGATTTTAATTGGAATTTAGGTTTTAACTTTTCTAAAAATAAAAATAGGATTACTAAACTTCTTGGAGATATAAACAATGATGGAAAAGAAGATGATTTAATAGCAAGTGGATTATTTATAGGAGAATCAATAAATGCTATATATGGTTATAATATTCTTGGTCTGTGGGGACTTGAAGATGAAAAAATGGGTCGTATACCGGAAGGAACATATGTTGGATGTGAGAAAATTGAAGATTTGAATAATGATGGGAAAATAGATGCTGAAAATGATAGGAAGATTTTAGGTTCAAAGGATCCTGCATATCGATTTAGTCTTACAAATAGGTTTACATATAAGAATTGGTCATTGTATATGTTAATCAATTCAGTTCAAGGTGGTAAAAACGGATATTTGGGAGCTAATGATGCCGTTAGTGATTTGGGTAATAATTCTGGAGATAATATGATTCGAAATAATTTGTTTGCAGAAATTGATTATTGGACACCAGCAAATCCAAATGCTGAGTATAGAATTCCTGTTAAAGTACCTAGTGTGACGCCAAGTTATTGGAAAGATCGTAGTTTTATAAGATTGCAAGACATTTGTTTAAACTATACTTTTGACAAAAAGTTATTGTCTAAAATTGGTATTCAGGCATTATCATTATCTTTATCTGGAAAGAATTTGTTTACCATTACAAAATGGAAGGGGTGGGATCCAGAAACGGGAGATGGGTTAGTTTTTGCATACCCAGTCATGAAATCTTATGCTATTGGCTTAAATTTAACCTTTTAAAATAATTTGCAGATGAAAAATTTACTCTTAATATTAGCATTGGCATGTGTTACTTTGTCATCTTGTTCTGATTTCTTGGACGAAGAGGCTTTAGACTTTAAAAGTGCAGATAATTCATTTGTTACTAGTAGTGATTTTGATAAATCCGTAAATAATCTGTACTGGTTAGTACGTTCCGAGTTTTACTCGGGAAATGAGCAACAAACTTTTGATTATATTTTTGGTACTGATTTAGTTTATGATGGCCAAATACAGGGGGCTCAACGTTTTAATGACTTTGATAATACGTGTAATCCAAGCAATACATATTTAAATTCACATTGGACAAACTTATATAAGATTGTAGCAGAAACTAATACTATTATTTCAAGATTGCCTGCATCCTCGATGTCAGAAGATAAGAAACAAAAATTTGAAGCAAAAGCTAAGTTTTTTAGAGGATTTGCGTATCGGACTTTGGCCTATCTTTATGGTGGTGTTCCTATTGAATTGGAGGAGATTTTTGTTCCTAAAAAGAATTATGTGCGCAGTTCTAAGAAGGAAGTTTTGTCTCAAGTTATAGAGGACTTAAAGTTTGCAGCCGAAAATCTTTCTCCTATTACAGAAGTTGCTGATGGAGAAATTTCTCAACCAGCTGCATATCATTTACTATCAGAAGTGTATTTGGCGAATCAACAATATGAAGAAGCTTATGATGCAGCAACTCTTGTTATTGATAATCCGGATTTGGATTTAATGAAAAATCGGTTTGGGTCATTAAAATCTGAACCAGGTGATGTGTATTACGATTTGTTTCGTGCTGGTAATCAAAATAGAAATAGTGGTAATACAGAAGCTATTTGGGTTATACAATATGAGACTAATGTGATAGGAGGTGACAATGGAACATCAAATGTATATGGAAGTGGATATAAAGCAGAAAGAGTTTTTTGTCCATTAGTGCGTGATTTACGTGTAGATGGAGAAGGGGTTTCTCCATTTCTATGGCCGAACTCGACTTTTAGCTCTGGTGGTCGTGGTGTTGGTTTTGGTATTCCAACAATATATTTTTCGAATACTATTTGGGAAAACTCTGATTGGAATGATATGAGGAATTCCAATTATAATATAGTTAGAAAATTTATATGTGATAATCCTGAGTCTAAGTTTTATGGACAAGTTCTTGATACAGAGAACCCGCCTGAGGGTATAGAAGTTCCCTCTAGATCGTGGTTTGCCTATCAAAGTAAATGTACCACCCCTGGTCAGCATCCTGAAGAGTTGTTTGATAATTTTGAAACATTAGCATTAAGTAGTAATGCTGGATTTACGTATGCAGATCAATACCTTTTTCGTCTTGCGGAAACTTATTTATTGAGAGCTGAGGCAGCTTTAGGGATGAACCGAAAAGATTTGGCAAAAGCAGATATTAATGTTGTTCGCTCGCGAGCTAATGCTAAACTTTGTTCTGAGAATGATATAGATATTGATTATATTCTTGATGAACGAATGAGAGAGCTAGGGCTTGAAGAGAAGAGGCGTTTGACTTTAGGTCGACTTGGTTTAGTATATTATAGGACAGTTGAAGTTGCTCATAATCCATTGGTAAGGAATATGGCTGAGAAGCATAATTTGTGGCCTATTCCTTATGAAGAGATTGAGCGTAATACAGAGGCTGTATTAGAACAAAATCCAGGTTATTAATATATAAACCACTTATAATTGTAAGCATAGAATGAAAAAAATAGTTTATATTTTATGTCTGTTGATGACAAGTACACTTTGGAGCCAATCTCGTTATAATATTTTGTTGAATATGGTTCATCACAATCCAGGAGAACCACAATTCCTTTCCAGATATACGGACCCCAATTTTATATCAGGCTTGGGATATATGGGACAAGTACCCAAGATTGAGGTGCAATGTGGATTGACTTATGATAAGTGGAAGACAGATATAATACCTCAACGTTCCGAGGAGCGTTTTTGGATTGAACGTCATGCTGCTTCGGTGAGAATGTATTTAAAAAGAGTTAAAGATGCGGGACTTGAGGCGTTGCCATTCACGGATATGTTAGTTGTACCTAAATCTGTGATGGAAAAGTATGGTGATGAAATGAAAAATGAAAAAGGTCAGATTTCAATTCTTAGGCCTATGACACAGGAAATTCTTCGGGCGCAAATAGATGAACTATTTTGGAGATTTCCTAATTTAGACGGATTGGTGATTAGACATGGAGAAACTTACTTGCATGATGCTCCTTTTCATAAAGGAGAATCTCCAGCTCGTTCTGTTGAGGAACATGTTTTATTTTTAAATATCTTACGCGAAGAAATTTGTGTAAAGCGCAATAAAAAATTATATTATCGCACTTGGGATTTTGAAAATTTGCATGTTAGACCAGATATGTATATAAGTGTCATGAATAGCGTTCAAGTTCATCCTAATTTGTATATATCTATCAAGCATGTCAATTATGATTTTAATCGAGGATATCCTTTTAATAAGACAATAGGGATTGGTGAGCATAATCAGATAGTTGAAGTCTCAATTAATCAGGCTGGATGTTATGGGAAGAATGCACATCCGTATTATATAGGAAAAGGAGTTATTGAAGGATGGAATGATTTGGATGAAAAAAAGGGAATTCGAGATTTGTATGATACTTCCATTGTCAAAGGTTTTTGGCTTTGGACATGGGGAGACGGTTGGTATGGGCCCTATTTTGACAATGAATTTTGGGTAAATTTAAACGAATATGTTATTAGGACATATATTAATTCTCCTCAGAGAAAGGAAGAAGAAATCTTCTATGATTATGCAATGAACGTTCTACATTTAGACAGGACGAGTGCCGAATATTTAAGACGTTTATGTCTATTAAGTGAAGACGCTGTTTTTTTAGGTCAAGATACAAAACTTTTAAAACGAAACGTGTGGTGGATTCGTGATCAATTTCTTACTGGTATAAATTTAAATGAGGTAGTAGAGAAGGGGATGGAGAATCTAATCTTAGAAGAGAAAAGGAATAATCTAAAAAGATGGTATGAAATGGAAAGTCTTGCAAAAAAGATACGTTTACCCAATTTAGAAGATAAAGAGTTTGTGGAAGTTTCTACTATCTATGGTAGAATTAAGTATGAATTGGCATTTCAAATATGGCGTATTCAAATTCTTTTAGCACAGTATGATGTAAGAGGAATAAAGATAGATTCCATGGAAGCGAAGGATGCAATACATGATTATGAACAGTTGTGGAATTCTTGGGAGGACCTTAAAAAAACGTATCCATGTTGTCCAACTTTATACGAAGATTGGAGAGCAGTGAATGTAGCACCGCCATTTCAAGAAAGTTTAAGTCGGTTAAAGTCTTTAATGACTAAAGACTAATTTTATTGTTTGTAAAGTATATTAATCAATCAAGTTGGAAGAAAAGGATCCTTTTCTTCCAACTTGATTGATTATCGATTTTGTCCTATAAATTTACATTTTTATCTTATTCTTTTTTTATTTGTAAGCAATTAGTAAACCCCGTCTTGCAAGGTCTATAAACATAAAGAGATGCCTCTTAAAAAGTAACCATTCTATTTTCCGCCTTGACACGCATGTTCCCTAAACCTACCTTTGCGCCGTAACCCTTAAACAACAATGATTATGGCAAAAGAAAAAGTAAACTACCAGGAGGTATATGACCTCTATCAGTTATGCAGTGAGACCAAGGATCTTCGTGAGTTCTGTGCGGATTATGGAGTAAATTACGACAAGTTCATGAACTGGCAGCGTCATCAGCTATGGAGCGAAAAGTTAGGCAAGACAGTTCAGGTTGAGCAACCCAAGGTTGCCAAAGTCCGGATAACCGGCAAGCCTTGCAACAGTCCAACCGTAAAGTTGGAGGTGAAACAACCTGAAGGTGAATCTCCGATTAAGTGGGTAAAACTGCAATTGACATCAGGTGCCACATTGTTCCTGAGAAACACCACAGTTCTTGATTTGAGTCTGTTGCTTAATAAAATGATAGGATGATATGCTTGAACTTAGCGCTAACCTGAACTATTACCTGTTCAACGGTAATGTGGATTTGCGGAAAGGAATCTTCCGCCTGTGTGAGAGTATAAGGGAAGAGATGTCACTTGACCCGAGCGATGCATCCAATGTATATATGTTCATGTCCAGGAACCGGAAGGTCGTTAAGATACTTCATTACGAACGCGGTTTTTATGTGCTTTACGAGAAACATTGACAAGTCTGCAATGGAGAAGTCCGAGTACGACGGTTCTGGCAAGAAAGGTGATGATGATAATAAGACCGATGGTAACGGTACCGGCAGCAATACCTCTTCCGGTAACGTACCTGCACAGAACTGCAGGCCTTCAAGGAAAAAGGAAACTGCTCCCCGTGCAGCAAAGACCAGGCTGAAGGTGGATAAGGTAATTGTTCATGAAATAGAAGACTATTACCAACTCCCGGATGGTGCAAGGCTTATGAAGCGTAACGGAATGGCTGATGTGTGGGAATACAGGTTTATAGAACATGTGCGTGCTCATAACGTGGAGCATGTGTACAAGGTGGCAAGGGTAAAGCTTGCAGACGGCACTTTCACTAACACGATGGAGCATCCCTTGAAAAACCTTGGAGGAATCTTTTCCCCTGATTTGCTTGCCCGTCTGCTTTGTCTGAAATATGACTTCAGTATGCCTGAGAACAGACAGATAAGACTGCTTGCAAGAGAAGGCATCCACATAAGCAATACCACGCTGAACGGCTATATCCATAACGGAATCTCCAGGCTTAGGGAGTTTATGGAAGATGTCTTCAAGGAGTTTGTACAACAGGCAAAATACCTTATGGTTGACGAGACGACCGAGCTTGTCGGAGTTGAAACACCGGAAGGCAAGGCTTACAGGAGAAAGTATTTATGGGCTTTTTTTGCAAAGCATGTCAAGTTGGTTTACTATCATTACAATAACGGCAGCAGAGCCTCTGATGTAGCAAAGACCTTCCTTGAACATTTTATGGGATCTGTATCTACAGACGGATATACGGTTTACAGGATGTTCGACGGAGAAGCCTCAAAGGTGCTTCATATAGGATGCTGGACACACTGCAGGAGGCTGTGGGTCGATGCCTTGCCATCAGACAGAACTGCGATGGATATAATAGACCCTATCGGTGATATGTTCAGAAATGAAGACTTGTTCCGCACAATGAAACTCAGCGGTGAGCAGATTAAGGAAAAAAGACTTAAGCTTACGAGACCTATTCTTGAACGTATCCATCATAAGGTGGTCATGATGATGCAGGATACTAAACTCATGGCAAACGAACTGATGAGAAAGGCTGTGAACTATACGATAAACCAGTGGAAATCCCTGAAAAATATCTTCAAGGACGGTGCGGCGGAAATATCGAACAACCTCTGTGAGCAAAGGATGAAACCTGTAAAGCTGCTGCTCAAGAACTGTATGAACGTTGGCAGTGAGGATGCGGCAGAAAACTCTGCATTCACCTTCTCTCTGATAGAAAGCTGTAAGTTGAACGGCATAGACCCTCAGAATTACCTGAAACACTTGTTTGAATGTATTCTTCATGGTAAGGACTGCGACAAAAAAGCCCTTCTGCCATGTTTTTATCAATCGGAATGTTAAAACTAAACTATTTTCTTGCGGACATTTTTATTTTATCGGCTGAAAAACAGCCGATAAAATTGTCATGGCGGAAAATAGAATGCTTACAATCTACATGAGGTTTAATTGCCTCATGTACTTGGCTATACACCGAAGTCATTCCTATACATTCTAAAAAGAAGATACTCATCAGGAGTTTTCTGACTGCGTTTTTGGCTCTTTGGGATTTCATGATGTCTTTTTGGTGTGCTTGTGTTATGTTTTAAGCTTCAATCTCGTTGTCTTGTGAGGTGGATTTTTCATTCTGAATAAAATTTATTCCATGAATGAAATTGTTTGTCATATTGTTTTTTTCTTCAATTTCAGATTGCATTCTTTCAATGGCTGTGTTAAAGAAAAAGTCTATCAGATATTCATCTGTGCGTTCTTTTCGGATGAATCTTAACGCACTGATATACTCTTCTCTTTTTTCACGGGGAATGATAAGTATCGGTTGGTCTTTTTTCAGCAAAATGAAGTTGGTAAACATTCTTCCAAGCCGGCCGTTCCCGTCTCGAAAAGGATGGAGATATTCATAAAAACCGTGAAATTTGGCTGCGATTATGATGGGATGTATATCACCCGAGTCCATTGCTTTCTGTGTACTTTCCAATAGGTTGGGTACGCGCTTTATAAGTTCCTTATGGTCTCCAAAAATAGTATCTCCTGCACACATGTCTACTGTGGTATATTCTCCTGGCTGTGAAGGATGTTCGTCATGTTGTGTCCGGAATGCCAATGTATGTTCTGTCAGTAGTTTGTGTGTTTCCTTTAAAAGTTCCTCAGACAAAGGTTTGTCCAGATTTTTCAGAAGATATTCGTATGCTTGGAAATGGTCAAGCATCTCAAACGCTTCAAGGAGAGTTTTTCCTTGGGGTATCATACCCAGTCCTTTTTCCTTGAGGGTACGTGTTTCATCCACAGAAAAACTGTTCCCCTCGATAGCACAGCTGTGGGCAGAGAATAGAATCTCATTGTATTCGATAAAGTCTTGCTTGCAGAATTTGTCTGATACAATCTTTTTGTATTGAGAAACGAGGTTGTCGTACTTTCTTATCTGGTCTTCGAACATAGTGGTTTGTTTTTACAAAGGTAAAAAAAATATGTGTTCTGACATATTATATAAGAAAGTTTGCCAATGGATACCCAGGCATTTCTGAATGTTAAGTGAAATGCCTGGGGAATTAGGCTCATAAACTCTTTTATTCCGCATTCTTTTTCAACCATTCCTGTCGGCGAAGGTCAGGAAGGTGTTTCACTTTGAAATGTTCGAAAGTAGCATTGAAGCCGTTTCCGTCGGGGCTGGCTGCCATGAGACCCACGTGCACGGGAGTGTTGTCCTGAAGCCAGGCATTTCGCATCATGACGTATTCCTTGTCGTCGAACGAATAGAATATTTCCACGGCATCCAGTCGTCTTACCGCTTTAATCCATACGTAAGGAACCGGCTTGTCCAGTGTGATGACGCTCCAGTCAGAGGTTTTGTGGGTGACTACGGTGCTCAGGTTGAATTTTCCGTCTACAAACTCAATGCCTGTTTTGATGTAGTTCTCGTGATCAATGCGCAGCATCAGGCCGGCTTGATCGAAACGGGTTTTATAGTCTCCGGTCACTTTTACCTTGACCTCAAATTCGCCTCCGTAAGTTGCGTAATAGAACGGAGCATCATCTACGGTAAAACCATAGTGTGAAATGCGCCAGTAGTCACTCTGCGGGGGGACGTACATGGTCAGTGCCTGGTTTTCTATTTTCCATTGTTCGGGTTCGTTGAACCATTGCATTTTTTCCAGTGACTGGGCCATTCCGCATTGCAGGGATGCCCAGAAGGCCATGCCTAATATAAGTCGTTTTTTCATATCTGATAATTTAATTACGATTCCTTTGATATATTTGCTGATAAAATTCGTCGGGAAGTTATCTTTGCAAATGTAAGATGCCGGAAAAGAATCTGCAATGATTATTAATAACCATTTTCGTATGAATATAGTCGATGAACTGAACAATGAGTTTTCGAAACAGAAATTGCTTTACAAGGTAGGGCAACAGCCGATGGCTGAGTTGGAAAAATACAAGCAAATTGCCATGGGGTATGCGGAGATGGAAAATGCGGTATCTGTGCTGAGTGATATGCATACGAATGTGAGTTACGTGTACTATGGGCGCTTTTCTCAGGTGTTTGGCTGGAATCGTGAGAATGGCACGGAAGAGAAAATAGATTCTATTTGGGAGGAAAAGATTTTGAAGCAGATTCATCCCGATGATTTGCACGACAAGTATTTGCAGGAGCTTCGTTTCTTTCACTTTGTGCGACGCCAGCCCAAGACAAAGCGGACTGATTTTTATCTGGCCAATAAGTTGCGTATAAAGGATGTGCAGGGAAACTATCAGTTTGTGCTGCACCGGTTGTTTTATGTTCCTTCTCCTATAGGGAATAGTTTGTGGCTGGCATTATGCGTGTATACTCCATGGTTATTCGGCTTTTCCGGCAAGAGCAGGGTAGTTCATTCGGTTACCGGAGACATGATGGAATTAGGCGGTCAGGAGGATGCACAAATCTTGTCGGACAGAGAGAAACAAATTCTCCGGTTGATAGATAAGGGTTTGATGAGCAAGGAGATTGCCATCCAGCTTTCTATCAGTGTGCACACGGTCAGCCGGCACCGTCAGGAGATTTTGAGCAAGCTTCAGGTGAAAAGCTCCATTGAAGCATGTAGGGTAGCGAAGGAGTTGGGTATTTTGTAGAGTGTTTGTGATTTTTATCAGGAAATGTACTGTTTTTTCGGTGAATAGATGTTTTATTCTCCGATTTTTTTCGGTGAATAGATATCTTATTCACCGAAAAATCATTATCTTTATTGCTAAAAGTTACTATATGTATTTACATGAAAGAGAAAACTGGTGGCAGTTTACCTACGATAGTAGTAAAGTACTTAAGCTTTTAGGGC